>Ga0099364_10003915_pt1 | contig 22775 bp, 19 predicted proteins | sample TergutTh196P3_FD_73070 | JGI IMG/M metagenome (GOLD analysis project Ga0099364, IMG submission 73070) | Microcerotermes parvus P3 segment gut microbial communities from Pointe-Noire, Republic of the Congo - Th196 P3 | ecosystem: Host-associated > Arthropoda: Insects > Digestive system > Gut ...
TGGATTGGAATCTTGAACGACGTACACTACGCCGGGAACTGGCGTACTTCTATCATTACTACTCAATGAAACGCATTCCAACAAGACGCATGAATAGAAGAAAGTAACTCCGACAGTACAATTACACACAAACGCCAGTTTTGTCCAGGTACTATGTGCATACGCTCTAACGGTGTTGTCAACACGCGATAGAATAACGAACGCAAGGCCAGACAATTCAGGAAACGCTCTAATCTGTCCGGTAACAGTGCCGTTGCCGTTTTGAGGCCGGTGACGATGTGCGAGAGTCGGGCTTTTTGCCGGACGTTTTGGGCGAGGGGCTGTCCGAACCCCACACGGCTTTTACCTCGCCATTTCCCTGAAATAGAGTTCGATAATATCCCGGTAATGCGACGGGAAATCCCGGTCGAGACGCAACAATGCTTCTTCCCTGTCCCGAGGCGGCAAATCGCCCCAATGATCACCCAGAAAAAAATCCCGGCGAATCACACCTCCCGGCCCCCTCAACGGAGACTGCGGCAAAGCATCTTCAGGAGGTGAATTCGGATGAGCCGATTGTTGAGCAAGCCGGCTTTGCTGTTGGGATTGTTCCGTTAAACGTTCAATTAACCCTTCCAGCGATTGCAATATATCTTCCTCGGCATTTTGGGTCTCTTCGTCAGTTCTTCCCTGACCAAGCCGCCGCCGGACATTGTCCATCTGCCGGGCAATCTGTTCAGTTTCGCCAGCCTGCGATTGCTGTTCCCAGTCAAATTGAAGCAATTTTGCCAACTCAAACAAACGCCGGGGAATACTCCCTTGATGAAGCAATGTCGGTGTCGTCTGCGACGAATCCGCCCGTCTTGAAATGGCCAGGCCTGAAAGAGCCCGTCCTGACAGGGGTTGGTCTGACAGGACTTGCTCCGGGAATGGTTGCTCCGTAAATGTCCGAAAGGCATTCAAGGCGGCGAGTCCGGCCTCTCGATCCGAAAAATGATGAAAAACGACGGCTTTACCCATCAAAACGCCAGCGGGATCAACGCTGTTTTCGGGTGTAATGTCTTCAAACACAATTATTGCCTCTTCAAAAAGACGAGCCTGGACTAACCGCTGTGCCAGGTAATACCGCAATGTGCCGAACGTGTAATTGGTTCTACCCGCCTCCACAGAAATATCAAGCGGGATTGTCGGCAAGACAACGGGTTGAGCAAAGGGCAATTCTTGCCAAGCCAGCCGGTCACATTGATCGAGATAGTCATTGAGGGACACTGATGCGAGACGGAATATCTCTATCATCTGATCGAACATAACGGCACCTGACATGGTAGATTTCGACCGATCATCCCCTTCAGATATGCCGGATGCGTAAAGAGAGTCTAATAATTCTTTTGCGATCCTTTTCTGTTCATCGGGTTGAGGGTCGTTGAGCGAAAAAACATCGGCAATTTCTGTGTGGATCACACCGGCATCGGGAACGCTCCACTGAGCGGAAACGCAAACGGGAAAACCGATGAGATAACACGCAACTAAAACATATATTGCAGGAAAATACATTACGGCACATTATAGCATAAGGACAGGCAAAAAGTACGGCGAAACCGCTCTGACACTCAGTCCGATAACAAGTTTTTCCAAAATGAGTACCCGGTATGTTGGAATCAATTGGAAAGGTAGGCACTTGAACGCTGGTCGAGTGGGTCCGCACCAGCCAATTTGTGTTATCTTGCCGAAAACCACCCCACTCGGCGATTGCCGGGCTACCTCGGAAATTTCTCCCAAATACTTGTTACCGGACTGGATTTTGAGGGACGCCGGTTCCCCGTCGGGTTGACAAAAAAAGACGCTCTGCGTAAAATCAACGCAGGTTTCGGCAGATAAACAATGAGTACAACGGAGAATGACACCGCAGAATGTAAAATAACATTCAACGATTGCTTGCTAGTTAACTCCCTAAAAAAACTCGGCGATGATTGGTGCCCGAATGATTTTGCCGTCAAAGAAACCGAACGCGAAGCCGTTAATCAAAATGATCCCTGTGGAAAACGGGCACTGCTCACCCGGCTTGCCAAAACCCATTTTTCCGAATGGACAATCCCCGTTTTTAACGCCAGTTTTATACTGTCCGGCCTGGCAGTCGCCTCGATTTTGTTTTGGCTTTATTGGGTTTTTAGCGGCGGAACTCTTTCCGGTACGACGACACTTGGCGACAAAATCGTAAATGTCGGTCCCCCGGTGTTCTTTTTGATCATTCAGTACGCCTTCTTGTTTCTAACCCTGACGTTCATTGCCTTGACTCTCCTTGCCTCTGCATGGATTAAACTACACCGCTCCATTCGCCGCCGACACAAAATACGGGCAAGTCAATCATCGGCGTTTTTATCCCGGCTTTGCTGTTTTGGCAGTTTGCTGGGGACAATAGTATTCGGTATTCAACGACACATTCTCCTGATTTTATCGTTCGTAAATTCAAAAACATTACGAAAAAATTTACCCGTCGAAAGTCTGGTCCGGCAGTTTCGTGATAAGCCGTTTATGCAAGGTGCCATATCAGGTATCCTGTCGAATTTGATCTGGACAATTTTTGCGCTGATCATTGTCGGAGCGTTTTTCGTTCAAAGTTATGGTTACAAAAACCATTTTTATTGGAAAGCGACCTATCCCGGCCACACCACGCGGATGGGGTTGATCGCAAGCGTAGAATCGGTCGTTCTGTTTTGCGTGCCGTGGTATGAGCCGTTGACGGACGAAGAGATTTTTGCTGTGGTAAGCCGGGATGTAGTCCAACCGCAATCATCGGATTTGGAGTCGGCCAAGTGGACGGGCTTTGTCATTCATTCTTTCGCTGTGGCAATCATTATTCGTCTTTTGCTCGTTTTGTTCCACTTTGTACAATTTCGGCGTATGCAGCGGCGTTTCATTCCCGACTTGGAAGATGAATTCTACCGCAACTTGATCGCCAAAATCACGGATGCCATCAAGCCCGTCGAAGAAACACGCACCGACGAAAACGACGCCGATCCCGGCAACTCCCCGACTCCCCCGCCCCGGGTTGCCAAACCCGACGCCCCGGGACCAGCGAAAACGTTCGTTTTTATGTACGATCTCGACATTCCCCATACGATATGGGATGAAATTTTCCCCGGCAATCCGCATGTCGAGATATTCGGCGTGGAACGCTGTATGAGCCAGGATTGGGAAGATGTGCGAGCAGAGATTCGGCACAACAAAGTGAATGTCGAACGGATTGTGATTGCATTTGATATGTCCGGCAACGTTGCATACGACAAACTGCTTTACGTCAAGGAGACAGCCGAAACACAAAACGAAATGGACAAGACATACGTATTACTAAGCCGATCGGAAACTCTCCGCAAAGAAAAAGGCAATGCAGGATCGGCCATACGCAACAGAGTATCGGAATGGCAGCGTCTGTTGGCGGAACAAACGGGGATAAGCCCAAACCGAATCATTGATTTTTTTGACCATGAAAAGGACGATCCCGGAGCACGCACACGGCTTTCTGCCTTTTTTTTCGGCAAACACACCCCGTTTCAACCGGCAGGGAAATACGCCCAAGCCTCGGCAATCATCCTCTCTGGCATTCGCACGCTCTTTACGGAATATACCGAAAATCCGCAATCATTCGCATCAGCCCATTGGGATGCCAAACCGATGATTGATGAGCAGTTTTCATCCCATCGGGATTCCATTTCCCGGCTATATGCCGAAGAGAGACAACAGTTACGCGGTGTGGTCGGCCTATGGAGAGCAAAGATTGACCTGGCCGAGATGAAGCGTGAAACGCAAACTCTGTATGATGCCGCCGCCGAACGTGTGCAGCAATTCGGCGAAGATTCGATAAAAGAAAGCATTGCCTGGGGACTTTGGTTGGGGCAAGTACACAAAACATTGAAACCGCGAAGTTTGGCGGCGTTCGGCGGTTCCGTTTTGGGATTAGCCGCCGTCGGCAGCACGTTGGCAAGTCTCGGCCCCGTCGGTATCATGGCCGCCCCATACGTCGTCTCGGCATGCGGAGGCGGAGCGGGAATTTTGGGGTTCTTCGCACCGGAAATCTCAAAAGGGGTCTTTCAAATGTCTAAAGGGTTATTCCGTAAAAAAATCCAAGAAATGTCCGATGAAAATTCCCCCCCCCTAACATTGAACGAAATAGACGCCAACTTCCTGCTCGAAGTTTCGGCCTTTATGACCTCGCTCGCTTCCTGGGCGACCGTTCATGAATTGCACGGCTTGCCCCCGGAACAAATCGCCGAATACTTATCGCAGATGCTTGAACCGATTGAAAACGCTGCGGCCAGGTTCGATACTTCAACAATTGCCGAAGCCAGAAGCCCCGGCATCTTCGAAAGGGCGATGAACGAATCTCAACAAATCCTGGCTTCCTTCAAATTTTCAGTATAATAAATGTAAGATGACAACCGAAAACATTACGCCGGCCTATGTTCCCGACAATCAAGATGCTCCTGAAGGCCTTATACCCGAAAAGACTATTCCAACCATTGCTGTCATCGGCAACGTGAATCAGGGGAAGACGTCGTTGATTCGGTCGATTCTTGAGGAGGATGCATTTGGGATCGTTGCCGACGAGTCTGGCTCGACGAAAATCAGTGAGCGAAAACGCGTTGATTTAGACGGCGAGCCGTTGTTTTATTTAATAGATAATCCCGGCTTTGAATTGTCGTCGGCACTTCGCCGTAAAATAGAGCGGGCTGATACAGCGAACCAACCAGGCGCCAAACATTTTCTCAAAATTCTCATCGCAAATATTCCCCTGCTTCGTAAACTGATCGGCGGCATCCCGAATCCAAAATTAGACGGCGAACTCGCTGCATGGTCTGCCGTTGAACACTATGACGTGTTGCTTTGGGTGATCGATGTCCGAAGGAATCCACAATCTCCTGACTTCCGCGATACCGCCTATCTGTTAGCAAAGACCGGCAAACGCATAATCCCTGTATTTAACTTCTTGCCGAAACCAACGTCACGGCAAAATGATTCGGAAGATTACCGGCAACTGCTCCACGAAATGCTTGCCAAAGAAAACTGGCATAATTTAATATGCGAATACGATACAAATCAACGCGATTTCCGTAACGAAATCGATTTGTTGACCGTCGTTTCCCTGGCGTTTCGGAAATATCCCGAAGGACGTGAAAAAATCGAAGCCTATATTGATCGCCGAAAAGAGAGAGAAATTCAACGCCTTAACAATGCCCGACTGGATATACGCGATGCAATTCTGAATGCCGCATGCTTTGTGCTCCAAAAAAATAATGTACAGGATGAAGATTTGGATAATACCAAATCAGAATTGCATGCCGAATATGTCCGTCGCATAACGGAGTTTGAGAAGGACGTTTTTCGTAAGATTATTCGGCATTGGAATTACAAAGATGTCGATGCGGTATTAGATTGTCAGTTTACTCCATTAACGGCAAGTCAAAGTGCTCATGTACAATCTGCGGAATGGAGTAAGCCGGGCGGTGTCGGCGGTGCTTTGGCTGGGGCGGCGGCTGGGGCGGCGATTGCAAGCGTTGTTCCTGTTGTCGGTACGGCAGCCGGGGCAATCGTCGGCGGAGTAGTAGGATCGCTCGGCTTGGCCTGGTCTTTCAGGCATTCAAAAGGTAAAGAAGTTTTAGCATTTGCCGATGCGGACTCTCTTAATAAATTGTGTATGCGTTTGATTGATTTAACCAATGCCATCCGAACGCGAAGCAAGGCCGTGGCAAGGGATAACAATCCCGTTCTCAAAGATCGGTACAATGCTCTGCCATTCTATCGTTTGACTGTGGACACTTGGACTGCCTTGCAAAAATTCGGTTCACAAAATAGAACTACCGAACTCGTCAATCCAACGGAATATCCTCCGCGACAACGCGAACAATTAGAACGTATCCGAAATCAACTAATGCAGTTTTTGCAGTCGCATATTGATTTGTAGGACAATGAACTGCCGTGTTGATGTTCATTCAGACAGTTACAGACTGGGTGTAAAAACTTTTTGGGAGTTCACCCGCTTTGGGAGTTCTGCCCGCATAGTTGGGAATTGAGTTAGCCGCTCCGCCCGGCGGGGCGTTCTGACAACGCGAAACACTGCGTGTTGCAGGGCAACACGGCTAACGGAGGCCGACTCGCGGTAGAATAACGCACGCAGGCCGCGGCAATTCAAGAAACGCTCCAAGAAACGCCCTATGCCCAACGGGTTAAGTTCGGAGTAAACCGTTCCCGATCTTCGTCCGTTTCGGCATACTTTGCTTCGGGCGTTGCATCATTTTTGGTGTCAAACCAAGCCGGATCAAATGGCACCGGCTCGCCCAGTCGGGCTGCAATGTTCGTAGTCAACGAAACAACCGCGTCGGCCAACGCAACCGCCGGATAGCATCTCGGCATCGCTTTTGCCGGATCCGCTTCAGGGTTTTCCCGAATACAATAAGCCCAATGCTCAATCTGTTCACAATACCCCCGGCCTAAATCGTTCGCAATCGTTGCCTGCAACCCGATGGACGCAGAAAGCGGGTCGCCCGCATCATCCATCGTGATGACCGGAGATTGAGCATTGCCCGTAATCCGGGTTTTTCGATGTACATCCGCACGTTGATAAAGCATCGCTTCCTTTTCGGTATCAATTTGCAGCGTGCCGCGTGTTCCAAAGACCGTTTCGCCGTATCCGCCGAAACCGTTGCCGTTGATTGAAGAATAGGCTAATGTTATTTTTCGCAGTTTGCCGAGTTCATCATTGGGGTCATAGCCTCGGGCGGGGTAATCATAGACGCAGTGAATATGGTCTTCGACATCCCGGTCAACCGGCGTTTCGTTCATGTCTTCAGGAAAGATGGTTCTCGTAGCCGTCGCAGAGACCGACAACGGATATTGTTTTCCGCCGAGCATGGCGGAGAGGAAAATACTCGCCGCATCGAGTTGGTGAGAGCCGAGTTCAGCCATTAAACCAGCACTCGTTCTGTCATACAGACGCCAACGGAGCAATTCTTCGGCGGCGGGGCGTTTATAAGGCAATGTACCGCCGAACATTAACTCTTCTGTTTTGTAGCCGTATTCTTCGGCGGACTTGAATGTGTAGCCGTTGAACTCACCGCCTTCGATCAATACACGGTCGGAGGCTTGGGCAACAACCTGGGCATAGCGTCTTTCTAAACTGTCGAGATTGGCCTGTCCGGGATAGGGAACTCCCCGGGCTTCGGCGTCCGCCTTGGCCAGGCGTAACGGGAGAATTTGCCGTTCCAATGTCACAGCGGTTCGTTCGATAGGGCCAGCCTTCGAACCCGATGCGAGCAAACTCCGTTCAAACGGGCCGGCTTCGTCCCGAATGTTGACATCGCGAACATCTTCGCCCCGAATATCCATCGGGATGGGTTGCCTCCAACTGTCGGTACCAGGCCGGTTATTACGGTGCCACTGAGCACGGATATAATGCAACTCGCCAAGCAGCCCGCGTTGAATCATATCGACGGCATGGTCGTAAAGCACGTTGTAATGCCGTTGATGCCCCGTTGCGCAATGTTTTTTATTGGCCTCGGCGACTCTGGCCATTTCTTTGCATTGAGCAACGGTGTGTGCCATCAATTTCTCCGTCAAAACGTGATAGCCTTGTTGCATAGCCTTAATGGCGACGGGAGCATGAAGATGAAGCGGCAAGCCGATTATAACGGCTTCGATGCCTTCATCATCTTCTTGGTCGGCACCCGATCGGCCAGCATAGTAGTCGAACAGGTCTTGATAGGCTCCGAACACTTTGACGTGTTCGCGTGCCTCGGCCTCATCTTTCCAGCCGAACACGGAGATCAGGCCGGGGCGCAGAGCAAGAGTATTGGCGTTGGCTGCATCGCCGTGAAAAGCGCGGTGTTGATTGAATGGCCGAATATCCGCGATGGCGACAACTTGGACATATTTCGGATTCATCGCTCCGATGAGAATACTTCCTTGATCTCCGGTTCCGATGACTGCCACACGGACGGGTTTTTCGACGGTTCCGTATCCGAAAAATTCGTTACCGAGTCCGTTGCCTGGTTTAAGTTCTTGTGCATTAACTTTTTTGAGTTGTTCCCGTCGTATTTGGGGACTTCCGATAGCGGCGTAGAAATTTTCTTGTCCGATATTCTGGTGTTCTGCTGTAAGGTGCATAGTGCGGGTTGACCGAAAAAATGTGAGCGATCTGAAAAATATGAGCGATCTACGGGCCGACGCCCTGTTGCCGATTATACTTTATTTTTTGCCGGTGCGATACCCCCAATGCGATACACCCCAAGTTCGTCTGTTCGTCAGTTCATCGGGTACTCACGGCCGGATGTATTCCGGTTGAAACGCTTACTATGTTTTCTTGATCACTTCTTTTCCGACAAAAGATTGCAACACTTTCGGGACGGCAATCGAACCGTCTTTTTGCTGGTAAATTTCGAAAATTGCAACCAATGCCCGACTGATTGCAATGGCGGTGCCATTGAGGGTGTGCAGGCATTTGGTGCCTTTTTCAGTCTTTGTTTTGAATCGGGCATTGAGCCGCCGGGACTGATAGTCGGTACAGTTTGATGTGCTCGTTATTTCGCCGTATTCTCCGTTGAGTCCCCGGCCAGGCATCCAGGCTTCCAAGTCATACTTCCGGTAAGCCGGCCCGCCGAGTTCGCCGACCGCAATATCTACGACTCGGTACGGTATGCCCAAGCCGTCAAAAATCTTGCACTCCAACTCCAGCATCTCCTGATGCATCGCATCACTCTGTTCCGGCAATGTGAACGCAAACATCTCGACCTTCGTAAATTGATGTACCCGATAGAGCCCCCTGGAAGCCCTGCCGGCCGCACCGGCTTCCGTTCGGAAACAATGCGAAATACCGCATAGCCGTATCGGCAACTCTTCTGCTTCAACCGTCTGCCCCGACAACATCCCGCCTAATGGAATTTCCGCTGTTGCCACGAGACTCAAGTCGGTGCCGTCGATACTGTAAATCTGCGTTTCCGGGCCTCGCGGCGTAAATCCCGTCCCTTGAAGAACATCATTCCGAGCCAAATCCGGCGTCGTCGTGAGGGTATAACCCGATTTCTGTAAAATATCTACGGCATAACGCTGCAAAGCCAATTCCAATAGAACAGCGTCATTCTTCAAAAAATAAAACCCTGCCCCAGCAACTCTCGCACCGGCTTCAAAGTCAATCAAGTCAAGTTGCTCGCCGAGTTCAACGTGATCAAGCGGAGCAAAATCGAATGTCGGAATCGGCGTTTGCCCCAACAAGATTTGCCGATTGGCCGAATCATCGGCACCAATCGGCGAGTCGGGATGGGACATGTTCGGGATGGTACGTTGTATTTCGTCTAGTTCGGTTTCAAGAGAATCAAGTTTTTCTTTAACAGCGACTGTTTTTTCCCGAAACATTCGGCCATCTTCCTTTTTTGAATTGCGTTCCTCATCGGACTGGGCTTGAGCGATCGACTTGGAAACCGTATTCGCCTCGGCTTGCCATTTTTCCAATTCTTGCTGGAGGGCTTTTCGGTCTTGTTCCAGAGCAACAAAACGATCAACGCCGGCTGCGACATTGCGGTTAAGGCAATTTTGTTTGACTGATTCCGCATTTTCAAGGATAAATTTTCGATCAAGCATTGGAAAAGGAATAGGGGCCGATAAATAATGAGGATCACAGGCAAAACAGCCCGGATATTCGATAAGATTGTACATTGTACATTGCGATTTTACAAGATAAACGAAACAAGATAAACGGGCAAGATGGAGCGGTTGCATTAGGCATTTGACCCTGGATTAGGACTTGTTTCATTCCTTTTTTCATCTCTTGCGTCTCTTCGTCCCCTTTTCGGAAAGCACAGCCTCGTCAGCAATCACCATCGTGGAGTAGAGACATTCTTTCGGCAGAGCGAACGTTGACTTCAAACTGGTCATCCCTTTCTTGGTCTCGCTTAGTAGCATAACCTGCCAGTATTGCAAAATTTTTAACGTGTTTATGTAACATTATGCCGGATGCTCTGCAAAGGGAGATGTTTCGCTGACAATATCGTCGGCACTAATCGACACAATACAGATATTGTGCCGATTGGCAAAGTCCAGTACATCCGGTCGATCGATGAAGATTGTTTTGTCCGCTTCAATGGCTAACACTCTCGCACCGGATTCATACATTGTTTGCAACGTTAAAAGCCCAATCGTCGGCACGTCAAAACGCATATCCTGTTGCGGTTTGGCAACTTTCACAACAGTAAACCCTCTTCCAGAACATAAAACACCCGCACGCCGAATACATTCATCCGTTCCTTCGATGGCTTCTACTGCAAGTGCCGCCAGTCCACTGATGCAAACACTCTGTCCTACGTCTGCCCGACCCATTTCTTTGGCAAGTTTCCAACCGAAACATATATCTTTCCATTCGGCGGCGGTCGGACCTCGCCGTGTTATTTTTTGACGTTTCACGAGTAATTCAGGAACCAAGTCGGTTCCGGGTAAAAGGTGGAATCCATTTTGAGCAAAAGCGTTAACGACTGCGCCAAGCAGTGTATCGTCTTTACAATCCTTTCGCAACGTTAAAAACATTGGAGTAAAAGTTCGGATCGTGTACCAATCGGGTAATATCTTCCAGAACAACAAAGGTTCCAGTAACAACTGCTTGTTAATTTTACCTGCCAGTGTTCCGTAAGTTAATCCGTGTCGGCGAAAAAAGCGAAAGGCAGTCTGCAATCGACCGAGCCCCAGCGGCAACCACACATCGCATATCGATTGTAGTACCGGATCGGCATGGTTGACTATTCCAAGACAATACACGCCGATTCCCTTTTGCTTCATCGCCTCGGCAAGGTAAATCGGATAGCGTCCCCTGCCTGCAATGAGACCGATTTTAGAAGGCAACATCGAAAACATACTACTACTATCGTGCTCTATTACTGCCATGGCATTAAAATTTTCCAGGTATTTGTTCTTTCCTCGTCATTCCGCATAGGCTTTTTATGTCGGGGGGACTGCGCTCCGCCCTCTGTTCTTTGGCGGCTTCTTAAACTCCGCCGTGAAATAGAAAACGCCGTATCAGCCGATACGGGCTGTTTAATCTCACACCACTCCCTGTTGCAACATTGCGTCGGCAACCTTTTTGAAACCGGCGATGTTCGCTCCAACGACAAAATTGTCTTTGTAACCTGCTTCTGTCGCAGTCGATGCAATTTGGGTGTAGATGTTCGTCATGATGTCTTTGAGTTTCTCATCCACTTTGTCAAATGACCAAGCAGTCATCAGGGCATTCTGACTCATTTCCAGTGCCGATGTCGCAACCCCGCCAGCATTGGCGGCTTTGCCCGGAGCGAATAATACTCCCTTTTTCAAAAAGATCTCGGTGGCTTCCAGCGTGCAAGGCATATTCGCTCCTTCGCCTACGGCGATACATTTGTTTTTCACCAGTATTTTTGCATCGCTTGCATTCAACTCATTCTGTGTGGCACAGGGTAGAGCAATATCACACGGAACGCTCCAGATTCCGCTGCCTTCAATGTATTTTGCAGCCGGACGGTAGTTCTTGTACTCCGAAAGCCTGCCGCGTTTGACTTCTTTGATTTCTTTCACCGCTGCAAGATCAATGCCGGCTGTATCGACGATGTATCCGTTGGAATCGGACAATGCGACCACTTTGGCACCCAACTGCTGCGCCTTTTGCGTCGCATAAATTGCAACGTTGCCAGAACCGGAAACCACGACGGTCTTGTCATTAAAGGAGTTGTTATGCTGTCGGAGCATCTCGTCCATAAGATAGACGAGTCCATAGCCGGTGGCTTCTGTTCGGACGAGCGAGCCGCCATAGACCAAACCTTTGCCGGTCAGCACTCCTTCAAAACTGTTGACCAACCGTTTGTACTGTCCGTACATAAAGCCGATTTCTCGTTCCCCCACGCCGATGTCGCCGGCAGGCACATCGGTCAACCTTCCAACATGCCGGGATAGTTCGGTCATAAAACTTTGGCAGAACGCCATAATCTCACGGTCGGATTTTCCTTTGGGGTCAAAGTCCGCCCCTCCTTTTCCGCCGCCGATGGTTTGCCCCGTTAGGGAATTTTTGAATATCTGCTCAAAACCCAGAAACTTGATGATACTCAAATTGACGCTCGGATGGAAACGTAATCCCCCTTTGTAAGGGCCGATGGCGCTGCTGAATTGTACCCGGTATCCTTTGTTGACCTGCGTCTTTCCGGTGTCGTCGATCCATGGAACGCGAAACAATATCACGCGTTCGGGTTCGACCAGACGTTCGAGAACGCCTGCCTTTTCGTACTCGGGATGTGCGTCCACAAAGGGTTGAAGCGTGTCCAGAATTTCGGTCATTGCCTGATGGAACTCTGGTTCGTTCGGGTTTCTGCTTATCGTCTGTTCTAGTACCTTCTTTGTATAAGACATGTGAAAAAAATCCTTTTTATAGAGACAAAAAAAGGCGTTCACCGGCGCAATTATGTTCAATACAATTACGCCGATAAACGCCTTTGTTCATCGTAGGGGAGCAGTATAACAAACAAAAACCCGAATGTCAAGAGGGGAATCGACGGCACCTCTTAAAATTTTAACATCCTACAACGCACACCGCACGTTGATATTATTCTGTGTCAAATACTCTTTGAGTTCAGTAACGGAATAATTCCGTTCCATTCGGGGCGAATAGAGCATACTGCTGATGATCGCCGCCTGGGCATCCGTGCGGGAGAATACCGCATACAAATGTTCCGGCAAGCCGGCACCGCCCGAGGCAATGAGCGGAACCGACACTGTCTTCTCTGCCAATGTCATCAGTTCCAAGTCATAGCCGGATAAGGTGCCGTCATTGTCAATGCTGTTCAAACAGATTTCGCCTGCTCCGAGTTCCTGCCCCTGTTTGATCCATTCCATTGCGTCCATTCCGGTCGCTTGCCTTGCACCATCAATATAAACTTCGTATCCGCTCGGCATGGCAGGCGTTCTTTTAACCTGCGTAGAGAGGACTATGCACTGCGAACCAAAGGCTTTCGCTCCTTCTGCAATGATCTGCGGATTCCGCACTGCCATTGAATCGACGCTGACTTTTTCCGCACCGGCTTTAAGGACTGCGTACATGTCGTTCAAGGTTTTGATTCCTCCGCCGACGGTAAAGGGAATGAAAACCCGGCTGGCGACACGTTTGACCGTGTTGATATCGATAGAGCGTTTCTCTGCGCTGGCGGTGATGTCGTAAAAGATCAACTCGTCGATGTGGGCGTGGTAGAGTGCCTCTGCCATTTCTTCGGCAGGTGCCACGTCGATGTTGTCTTGAAACCTTACGGCTTTTGTTACCCTGCCGTCGATGATGTCGAAGCAGGCGATGAGTCGTTTTGTTAACATGTTTGAGTATTCGTATGCAAAAAGGAAGGCGGCATCATTTAGCCGGTACTCCGGCACACAGAGCCTTCGGGTAAGCCGCTAATCATTTTTATAGGTAACATCGCTGACCAACACTACTTGCACCCAAGGAGTGCCAAGCACTTCGTTGATCGCTTGTTTTGCCTTTTCCTTAATTGTTGCACATCCTGCCTCCATTCGTTCGTCGGGAGTAGACGCCAGTAATATCGCCGTAATGCGGTCTATAATTTCAACCTTGCGTTGCTCGTAGTGCTTTTGGAACAGAGTTGCATCCCTCTTCTTTATGGCAACGTGCATGGTCAGAGAAAACGTCTCGGTTATGTCGTTTCGTATCATACTGACGCTAATCGGCCCTTCACCGATGGTTATTTCGAACATTGGTATTCTGTCCGGCGGTACGGACTGTCCGCAACCCATCGAAGTTGCGACAATACAGAGCAAGACCAAGATGACCAGTCGGCGGAATAGTTTTGCAGTTGCTAGTGTCGAAGAATCATTCATGACATTATTTTCGGTAAAAAACAAGCAAGGTACGGGCGCATTGTAGCAATTTTTTTTACGATTGTAAGTCCCTTGCGTGCCGACACAATGGCTTAACGGATTGGTCTTTTATTATTTTTCCCCACACCCCCCAATATTTCCCCTATGTTTCCCCTATTCGTATGACATTTTTCATTTAACTCTCATCTGAGCCGTGAGCGGTCTGTCGGGATGGACGGACAACTTTTGTGTGATCGGGTCGATGATAACGTCCATTTCTTCCAGCGGAATGACACCGAGCAACACTTCGTCCGCACCGGGAAGGACGAGAGCATGGCAACAGGCAAACCGATTTTCAAAGTGAATGTCCACGGGACCGACGTAATCGCATTTGCGGAAGGAGCCGTCCGCCAGCGTAACTTCAAGCCGTTTCTGAACTTGCAAATCGAGTTGCCGGGCAATCTCCTCATTGATGGTCAAGGACATTGCACCGATGTCAACCAAGGCATTTACGGAAAGTGTTTTCACGTCTCTTTCGGCGATAAGTCCCTTTTGAGCAGCCCTCACTTCAAAGGCGTTCAATAATGTAATGTCTGCGTAAACGTGTCCCATGATTTTGCTCCTTGTAGAGTGGCGGTAAAAAAAGGTAGGCAACCTGCCTTTCATTCGCCAGCACTGTAATAGTCAACTCGGCTTTATTGTATCCGATTTGTGTCGTCAATAATCCTCTCGATAGGAGATCCCACCGCAAATTCCAGCCAACATGAAGAATCCACAACGTTCATAGTTCTCTATCTGTTTCGTCTCGTAGATCGGAATAATCAACGGAATGTAATGTTCCTTGGATTGATTCCACCCAGGCAAGGTGCTCTTCCTTACTCTTTTTAGGTCTGTTTGCCAGTATTCCGGGCAAAGATCGCAGAAGTTCAGAAAACTCTTCATCGCTCATCGACTCCATCGATTCCATTTTCTCGAAATAAAGAGTCAAAGCGTCTTCCGGTTCGTCGCATCTTTCCGGCTCCGCATAAAGACTAACTTTCTTTCCACGCAGAGACTCCGGCAGGGTAATGGAAAGAGTGCCATCCAATGGGACAAATGTCAATGTTTGAAATGCGGTCATGTTGATGTACCTCCTACTGCCGGTATTGTACACCAATAATAAAGTATCGGCAAGGCAAACGCCCCGTAGGACGGGACGGCTAACTGCATAGAAATTTTTCAAGCAACGCCAACCCTGCCGCTCCGCTTTTTTCGGCGTGAAACTGCGTGGCAAAAATGTTTTCCCGGCATACCGCCGCCGCAAAGGGGCCGTTGTAATCCGCCATGCCCCAAACATCGGAATCGTTTTCCGGCTTGGCATGATACGAATTCACAAAATAGAAAAAATCTTCCTGAATATCGCCGATCGCATTTTTTGTAAATTTCACTCGATTCCATCCCATTTGCGGAACTCTAACTTTGGAGACATCGAACTTGACGACTTGCCCTTTAAGCCAGCCGAGACATTCGGCATTTTCCTCTTCGCTGTGTTCAAAAAGAATCTGCATTCCGACGCAAATTCCCAAAAACAACACTTTTTTTCGCAACACGGCATCTTCCAACGCATTGATGATACCCATCTGATTCAGAGAATCCATTGTTGCTTTTGCACTGCCGACACCCGGCAGAATGATATGCGTTGCGTCTTCTATATCCTGCGATCGCTGCGCGTACGTTGCCGTAATGCCGAGGTGGGTCACGGCATTCAAAACACTCGGAGCATTACCGGCTTTATAGTCTATGATTTTGATTGTTGTTTTCACAAGTCCAGTTAAAAAGTGTTTATTTTGTCCTCATTTTATTGAAAATAACCGACTCCCCCTTCAAAGAGCGGCATAAATTTATTGCCCGGCACGTTCTTCGCCACATGACCGCCATACCGTTCAGAATGCGCCATCTTGCCAAGAACCCGACCGTCAGGACTGCACAAACCCTCTATCGCCCAATCCGAACCGTTGGGGTTATACGCAATGTCCATCGAAGGCCCCCCCCCTTCGTCAACATATTGAAAAGCAATTTGTCCATTTGACATCAATGCGTTCAGTGTTTCCGGCGATGCGGTAAAGCGTCCTTCGCCGTGCGAAATAGGCTGGACGTACATCTCCCCCGGCGAACATTTCGACAGCCACGGCGACAGGGTAGAGGCAATGCGGGTCGCAACATAACGCGATTGATGCCGCCCAATGCGGTTGAACGTCAGCGTAGGGCAGTCCGCCGTCATCGCCGAAATACGGCCATTCGGAAGCAAGCCCAGTTTGATTAACGCCTGAAAGCCGTTGCATATCCCCAAAATCAAGCCATCCCGCCGGGATAACAAGTCGTGGACGGCATCGGCAAGGTGTCCGTTCCGAAATAACGACACAATATATTTCCCCGAACCGTCCGGTTCATCCCCGCCCGAAAAGCCGCCGGGGAAAACAATCATTTGAGCAGACACTATTGCTTTTTCAAGTTCGGCAACGGAGGCTTGCAGCATTTCGGGCGTCAGATTGCGGATAAGCACCATTTCCGTTACTCCCCCAGCCCGCTCAATCGCCGCCGCTGTGTCATATTCGCAATTAGTCCCGGGGAAAACCGGAATTACTGCCTTCGGTTTGGCTGCCTTCGGTTTGGCTGCCTTCGGTTTGGCAAAGGCGGCTCCGCTTCGAGGGGCGGACTGTCTATTATCCGTAATGATCGGCACATCGCCGTTTTGCGGTGTTTGTTGTGTTGTCTGTGTGGGAAATACATTTTCAAGCGGTGATTCCCAAGCGGTACGCAATTCCGCCAGCGTTACGGAATCCTCGCCGAAGGCAAGAGCGGACTCGGATTGAGTGTATCCCAGCAAGCGGAAGCCTTCCAATTCACTCTCGGCCTCAAAAATTAAGGAACCCCAATGTCGGTTGAGCAATTCTTCGTCAGCGTTGCAGGAAAACCCGATACCGTTGCCGAGAGCCATTTTTATGATACCGCCGTAGGCCCCCCCCATTTCGCATGCCCAGGCGGAAAGCACCTTCCCGGAACGGCACAGCACCGCATAACGTTCCCACGCAGTCCTCAACGCTTCGTAGTCGGGCAAGCCGCCCGTTGCCAGATCATCGGAGAGCATCGGCGTTTCCAATAGATAGACCGGATGTCCAGCCCCTTTGAATTCGGGACTGATTAGACCGGCCGCTTCGCCGATGCCGACGGCGAAAGATATAAGCGTCGGCGGCACGTCGAGTTCTCCGAAACTGCCGGACATCGAATCCTTGCCGCCGATTGCCGCTATTTTTAGTCCCATCTGCGCCGAAAACGCTCCCAACATAGCGGCGAATGGCAATCCCCATCGGGCTGGGGCATCATTCATTCGCGGAAAGTATTCCTGAAGCGAAAGATGGATTGTGTCGATCAGCACGCCCGATGCGATCAACTTGGCAACCGAAGTTACGACGGCGTAGGCAGAACCGGCGAAAGGGTCTCTTTCCGTAAAATAGGGGTCAAACCCAAACGCCATCACGGAAGCGGTATGCGAACCTTGCTTGGGCAACAGTGCCGCCATGACTTGCGTTTCCGTCAAAGCGTATCGACCGCCGAGAGGCACGAAAACGCTTGCCGCCCCGATGGTGGAATCGAAACGTTCAATGAGTCCCCGCTGGGAACAGAAGTTTAAGTCGTCGGCAAACTGGAGGAGTCTTTCGGCAAGCGTTGTATCGGTGGACTGCGGTTCACTATGCGGCATAGGCGGCACGGCAACGGCTGCGTGCCGCCGTGCGCCGTTGGTGTCCAAAAAGGCTCGGTCAATATCGACAATTTTTTGTCCCCGCCATGTCACGACCAGCCGTTGGCACTCGGTGACTCGGGCGACTACGGTCGCTTCGAGATTCTCCGCCTCGGCGTACTTCAATAGAGTTTGCCAATCATCGTCCGCCGTTACCACTGCCATACGTTCCTGCGATTCCGAAATGGCAAGTTCCGTACCGTCCAATCCGTCGTATTTCGTGGGGATTGCGTCCAGATTGATGTCGATTCCGCCGGTCAATTCACCGATGGCGACCGACGCACCTCCCGCCCCGAAGTCGTTGCAGCGTTTAATGAGTTTCGTAACTGCCGGGTTTCGGAATAGCCGCTGGAGTTTCCTTTCTTCAGGTGCGTTCCCCTTTTGGACTTCGGCGGCACATTCGGAGACCGTGTCCGTGCTATGCGATTTCGATGACCCTGCGGCTCCGCCGACACCGTCCCGACCGGTGCGTCCGCCCAGCAGCACGACAACGTCCCCCGGCGCAGGTTGTTCACGACGCACCCAATCCAGCGGCGCAGCAGCAACCACCGCCCCCGCCTCCAGCCGCTTGGCAATGTATCCTTCATGGTACAATTCCTTCACATAGCCGGTCGTGAGCCCGATTTGGTTGCCGTAGGCACTGTATCCTTCGGCGGCTGTTACAGTGAGTTTGCGCTGCGGCAGTTTGCCCGGCAAAGTCTCTTCAATCGGCTTTCTAGGGTCGCCCGCCCCTGTTATCCGCATCGACTGATAGACATACGCACGTCCCGAAAGAGGATCACGAATCGCCCCGCCGATGCAAGTCGATGCGCCGCCATACGGTTCGATCTCCGTCGGATGATTGTGCGTTTCGTTCTTAAAAAACAGAAGCCAGTCTTCGGTTCCCCCAGATAAATCAGCATTGTCAAAGTCCGCTTTGATTTTCACCGTGCAGGCGTTATGCTCTTCGGAAACATCGAGCATAGGCAAATTTCCCTGCCGATGAAGATGCCGCATAGCGGCGGTCGCAATCCGCATCAGTGTAACGGGCTTATCGCCGTTGACGGACAGAAAAAGTTCGTATGCCTTGCGGACACGTTCATCATGAATGTCTGCCGATTGAATGACTGTGTTGAACGTCGTATGTCTGCAATGATCCGACCAATAGGTATCCAAGACGCGAAGTTCGGTCAACGTAGGATTGCGGCGTTCACTGATGAAATAAGTTTGAATCATCTGCAAGTCGGACGGCGACATCGCCAGATTGAGCCGTTGCCGTAACGCTTCCAGCGAGTCGGTATCCCATCCGATGAACCCTTCCACGTCGGGTATGCCGTCGGGGGCGCGGTTGCCGATTCCGAACAGAGTTTCCGGTTTGTCAGGGGACGCTTCGCGGCACTCCACCGGATTGACGAGATACTTCTTCACACGGTTAAAATCTGCGTCGCCGATTCCCTCAATCGCGAAGACCTGCGCCGTCTTCACGACGGGACGCTGTCCCCCCAAAAGCATTTGGACGCATTGCTCACATGAGTCTGCTCGGCGGTCAAACTGCCCCGGCAGCGGCTCGACGAAGAGCAATCGCACTCCATCGGATAGCGGCGGCAAGCAATCCTCGTAGCAATCGTCGCTCATCGGCTCGCTCAATACGGTATGCCTGACATCTTGCCAACTCTCCGGCGGCAAATGTTGAATGTCGTAGCGGTTGAAAACCCGAACCGCGATTTGGGGAAGTCTTAAAAAACTCGATAACTCCGTCTGCAATGCCTTGGCGAAGACATCGAAGCCGGGCTTTTTCTCTACAAAACAACGATAGATTTTAGTCGTCTGACAATGTTCCTCTCCGGGTCCTGAAACCATGTTTCCTGTTACAAAAATGTCTTTGGTCATAGAAGACATCTAATATACCGTAAACGGCACGAATTTGCACATTGCGTTTTGTGGGGTTAAATCTATTTTTTGACGCGAAACACACGAATCTTCCGACAGACGAAATACGAAGAATATGCCTCCGAATAGCCAAAAAACAGAATGAAATCAACCAATGTTAAAATAGGGGGAGCGGTTTAGGTAAATTGCAACAACCAACAAAAGCCGGAATGGAGCGTAGTGTAATGACGGCTCCGCAATTGCGCTGCGCTCCATTCCGGCTTTTGTTAATCCTCCTCACCGCGAACGCAAACGCAGAGGAAATCGTCTATGACGGCGATACCACCATGCTCCGCAACATCTGGACAGCCACGTCCGACGACCTCGAACCCACAGGTGCATACTGGTTTGTAACCAACAGCCAAAATGGATGGTGTCGCTCCCTCACCAACAATATCATCACCGTCAACAGCGGAACGATAAACAATATCTCCGGTGCATACTATCAAATAAGCACCAGCACTGCCAATGATGCTCCACCCATAGGATGGTCGTTTTCCACAGCGTTCTCTGTGGATAAATTTGAACACGGAGTTCACGGAGAGCAAACACAGCAATTTATGGTGTGGCGCAGTATATTATCCATGTCAGCCCTTTTCTAATTTTCCGTTCGCGCGGGGTGGTGTCTGGACATCTTTGTTTTTGCGGCTACAATGGAGGTCGTGCGTTTTCGCAATTTTTACTTCCCAAAACCCGTAATTAGGAGAAACTTTATGCAACCTACCCCCAGTGAAGGTAACGCCTGCAACTGCAAAGGCACACTTGTTCTGTTGCTTTTCGTCGGATTCATCATCGGTTTTAGCGTCGGCTTTGCTAGCAAGGACGTTATCCTCAGCACTTTGACATCGAGCATGGTCGATTCCACTCTCCCGCCGGACGAGCGAATCCACCAAAACTTTTCGTCAGAACTCTCGGACGACGTAGTGCCGGTACAGCCGCTCGACGAGCAGGAACCAACAGTAAGCCCGGAAGTTCAGCAACCTGTTGCAAGCGAAGAACCAGCAGTCCCGCAGGAGGAAAATTCCAACGAGGAGTAATTTAAGCAGCAGTATGCCAAAAATGGGGGGTACAAGCCCCCTTTTTTTGTGCTGCGTTGTCCAAATGCTTGAAATAAATTTGGGGCTAACGTAGGGAAACCTCTAAAAATACCCTTCAGAGCCGCAATCGTAAGATTGTGGTTTTTTGTTCGCCGCCGCTCTTGCACTCTTTTATCCGGCAGTCCGGCGATAATCGCTTCCCTCGGCGCGTGCCAATACCGCTACGGTAACAGTTCGAACACCCGCCGAGAGCAACACCCTCGACACCGCGTTGCAGGTTGCGCCCGTAGTGAGAATGTCGTCCACCAGAAGAACGTTCTTGCCGATAAATTGCGCAGAACGCTCCGGGACCCATCTCCGGCTCGTCGCTATTGCGAACGCCTTGCGGACATTTTCGGCTCGCATTTGATGAGAAAGAGTGTATTGCAAATCAGTGCGGCGAACCCGACGCACACAACGCCGGGCAAAAGGAATCTTCAACTGCCGGGCAAGTTCTTCAGCAAGAAGGTCAGGAGAATTGACTCCGCGATCCGCACGGCGCAAACGGTGCATCGGAACCGGCACAACACAATCTGCCCGAACGCTTTCCAGCTCAGAACGCCGTGAAATCGCCAACATCCTCGCAGCAGAGACCGCCAAAATGCCGACGCGGTCGGTCTTCATCTGCAAAATAAGTGTCCGCAGATCGCTCTCGTATTCACCGAGAGCAATCACACGTTTGAATGAAAACGCCGCCGTTCGGCATCGAACGCATCCATCGGTGCTGCTGTCTTTTGGAGAAACAAACCGCCGTCCGCCGCAACGCAAACAGAACCGACCGGACGGAGTTACAATATTCTGAATACAAGCCGGGCAGAATGGTTCGGTAACATTCTCAATCACATCTTCGCAGACCGGACAGATCGGCGGGCAAAGCAAATCCAACAGACCTGTCAACGGAAGGATGCGGTTGAGGTATCTCATTGCTGCGTTTACGTTCTCACCGTCGGAGCCGGAAGACCTCGGGCAATGGAGCCGCGCATTTCCGTATCCGATTGAATGTTTTTCAAACGGTAGTAATCCATAATGCCCAATTTGCCTTCCTGAATCGCTTCGGCAATCGCCTTCGGAACTTCCGCTTCGGCGGCGATAACCTTTGCCCGGCTTTCTTCGATTTTCGCGATGTTTTCCTGCTCCGCTGCCACTGCCAGTGCACGCCGTCCTTCTGCTCTTGCTTGAGCAACCCGGGTGTCCGCCTCGGCTTGATCCGCTTGCAGTCTTGCACCGATGTTTTCGCCGACATCAATGTCTGCGATGTCAATCGAGACAATCTCAAAGGCGGTCTCTGAATCGAGTCGGCGATCCAGCACGGTCTTGGAAATTCGGTCGGGATTTTCCAGCACTTGACCGTGTGTTGCTGCCGAACCGATGGCACTGATGATGCCTTCACCGACTCGTGCGATGATTGTTTCTTCGGTTGCACCGCCGATCAACTGCCTTAAATTGGTGCGTACCGTTACCCGGGCTTTGACCTTTAACTGAATTCCGTTCTTTGCCACGCCGTCCAATGTGATACGGTTCTTGGATACTGCCGGACAGTCGATCACTTTCGGATAGACGCTTGTTTGCACGGCTTCCAGTACGTTTCTTCCTGCCAAGTCGATTGCTGTTGCAAGCCGATAATCGAGGTCGCCGATTTTTGCTTTATTGGCGGCGATCATGGCTTTGACGACGGCGAGGACACTTCCGCCGGCAAGATAATGTGCTTCGAGCGACTTGGTGGTGATGATTTTGTCATCGAGTCCTGCCTGCACTGCCATAATTTTGCTGCGGATGATGACTTCTGGGTTAACTTTGCGAAACGTCATTCCGATGAGGTCGAGGATTCCCACGCCTGCACCTGCCATTTTGGATTGAATCCAAAGTGGAAAAAAACGGAGAAAGATTCCAAGACAGACGAGCAGGAAGAGACAGACAACGCCAATTCCGATGATGGCAATTATATTAGGGGGCATGACAATCGAACGTTATGAAAATAAAAACCAATTTTCCCCAGTCTAACATTAGTCGGGCAGGTTTGCAAGAGTGGTCGTGTTTTACACAATCGGAGACAAAAGACGACCATGTGAGCGGACTGAATCTTGTGGTATAATCGAGCCGATATGAGATACTCCAATGTTTGCATCGAGGATTTTACATATTGTTTGCCGGAAGAGATCGTCTCCACCGATTCACTG
>Ga0099364_10003916_pt1 | contig 22772 bp, 23 predicted proteins | sample TergutTh196P3_FD_73070 | JGI IMG/M metagenome (GOLD analysis project Ga0099364, IMG submission 73070) | Microcerotermes parvus P3 segment gut microbial communities from Pointe-Noire, Republic of the Congo - Th196 P3 | ecosystem: Host-associated > Arthropoda: Insects > Digestive system > Gut ...
GTGGAGAATGAAGTTGGCTTTCCCACCGCGATGGTCGACAGGATCACGCCCGTCACGACAAAAGAATTGATACGCGAAATAGAGGAGCGCTGCGGCATATCGGACGGATGGCCGGTCTGCGGCGAGGACTTCATACAATGGGTGCTTGAGGACGATTTCAAAACGAAGATACCCGATTTCGCCGCGGCGGGGGTACAGGTTGTGAGCGACGTCGAACCGTACGAATTCATGAAGATGAGGTTGTTGAATGGCAGTCACGCGGCGCTGGGATTCTCGTCTTACCTGATGGGTTTCAGGATGGTTGACGAGGCGATGACGTATCCTCTGATGAAAAATTTCATCCGCGATCATTTCATGGAGGAGGTCACTCCTACGCTGGAACCCGTCCCCGGCATAGACTTGGGCGTTTACAAGGACACGCTGGTGAGCCGGTTCTCGAACAAGAACATCGCCGACACGATACTGCGGCTCACGCTTTTCAGCTCGGTGCGCTTCACTAATTTCGTGCTGAAACCCCTCTCAATAGCGATCTCCAAACGCCTGCCTCACAAGGCGCTCACGTTTGCCGTGGCTGCATGCGCGCGCTTCATGGCCGGAAACGATGAGAAGGGGGCTGCTATCCCCGTAGACGGTGACGACGCTGCGCAGGTCGCCGAAGCCGCCCGCAAGGCGCGCACGGAACCGAGGGAATTTCTGACGAAGGCCGGCACCATATACCTGAACGAATCAGAGTTTGCCGCCTTTGAAACGGAGTTCAAAGAGTGCCTTGGGAGAATTTATGAAATAGGCATGGAGGCCGCGATGGCGGAAGTCGTGAAGGGATAGTACGTGGTAAACATAAAAAATGGTCGGGATGAGAGGATTTGAACCTCCGACCACCTGCACCCCATGCAGATACGCTAGCCAGGCTGCGCTACATCCCGAAACCTAGAATATTTTACATGCATGTTACAAATTGGTCAAGGAGTCCATCACTAGGAGATAAACATGTAAGAATGAAACGTTATATCTTACTCATCGTATTAGTATTGTTATCAATTGTTGGCACAGGCGAATGCGCGTCTGTGGAGCCTAACAGTCTTTATGGATTGAGACTGGGCGCGCCTATGCATGCGGTACAAACGGAGGCGGATAAACAGAAATGGAGTTTGGTGGAAGAATTTCGTGGCTCACCGTTTTTACTGACAAGGGAATACAGAGATAAAAGAACCAAAATATACGTGTCGTTTTCGAATGACAGATTATTTCGTATAACGCTTTATTTAAATGACGACCATCCATCCGAAACGACATTCAACGGATTTATGAAGGATTTAACAGATGAATACGGGCAGCCTCAGGTCATTGCTACCGATACAAATTATGAATGGCATATAGAAAGAGTTATCATCTCATTAAGCCGGTATAGTGATTCTTATCTTAAACAACATGGTCTATCTCAAATTTGTGAATTGGAATTACGAGTCAACCAGCCGGCAGTTTCCAATTTGGAGTATTTTTAAATTACGAGCGCCGCCGGGAGAGCGGCGAACAAGCCGGCGGATTGCCATCCGTCTCTACGGGTTTGCCTCCTGCCGCAATATGCGGGCGACGGACTCAGCGCGACGCGCTCGCAGCCAAGCGCCCCTCTGATGGCCTACGAGGTCTTCGGGGATGCTGTGCCCTGATACACCGCGCATTGCGCCGTAATATTCGCCGGCGTCGCGCAGAAACGGCGGGAGTTTTTGACCGCGCGAATGTATAACGGCGACTATTCCGTCAATTCCTATGGGGTTGTGTTCGAGGCGTGTAAGAAAATCGGCTATTTCACCCGGGCTGGATACTCCCCGCGCCCTTGAGCTTTCCTTTATTGCGAATTTAGCGCAGGTCATCCAGAGGTTGGGAAGCGTCATCCCGCGGTTCCATTCCATCAGCGCCTCAAGCCCGCTATCTCGCTCCGCATCGTCGGATGCGACGTATTCCCTGCCGATGTGGCACGCGAGAGTGGCAAACCGTATCTCGGGACGGTCCGAAATCGCGGCGGCGCGATCCAGCGCAAGCATTGCGAGGGCGAACGCGTCGCCATCGGTTCCTACGAGAGAATACAGCCACGGGAAAACAACGTCCAGCAGGTCCGATTCAAGAAGCGCGCGGAAAAAGGTCGAAGGGCGTTCGGTTTCCAGCGCAAGCCGCAATTCGCGCATTATCCGCTCCGGCGGTTCGTACCTAAGCTCTCTCAGGCATGCGCTCATCATTTTGACGGTGCCGGGTTCTATCAAATAACCGAACTGCGCGGACTGGCGGGCGGCCCGGAGAGCGCGGACGGGGTCGTCCGTGAAATATTCGGACGTCGCCCTGATTATTCGGCGCTCAATGTCCCGCGCGCCTCCGAAGGGGTCGAGCAGATTTTCTAAACCGGGCGCGGCCCCTGATCTTATCGGTATTGCCATGCTGTTTATTGTCGTGTCGCGCCTTTCGAGGTCGCAGTGGATGGTAACTGATCTGTCGTAATCAATGGCAAATCCCCTGTAGCCCCTGCCGGTTTTAACCTCGCGGCGCGCAAAGGCAACCTCGCAGTATCCCATCTCCATTCGGAGGCGGTAGACAGGAAAATGCCCGCCCACGCGGCGCGCGGTGGGAAACAGGGACTCGAACGCGGCCTTGGAGACTCCGGTGACTACGTAATCCTTGTCATTGGGCTCCACCCCCCGGAGCATGTCTCGCACCCATCCCCCCACGACATACGTCCGGCCCCCGGCTTGTTCTATCTGCTCCACAAAATCCCGCTCTTTCAAAAAAATTCCCCTTGCATTTATATAAGTGACAACAGGGGCGGCAGATTGCCGCCCCTGTTGCGTGCTTTACGCGCGAGACAATTATTGAATCAGGCTGATGATTCCGCTTTGTGTCTGATTGGCCTGCCCGGACACGGACAACGCTGGGGAAATCTCGCTCATCCCATATCTACCCCATCCGTGGCCTCCTTGAGCGCGCGCTTGAGTTCAAACGAAAATTTTTCCAGAGCTCCGTCCAATTCCGGAGTTTTGCTTCCGCCCTTGGCTATATGCTCCAGCGCAAGGCTCGATTCCTGAAGGGTTTCCGCGCCTAAATTGCCTGCCAGCCCTTTCATCGTGTGCGCGAGATGAACGGCGTCCTCGAATTTGCCCTCATTAAATGCCGCAAAAATCTTTTCCTCGAAACCGACGTATCCCGCCGCGAATTTATCGAGAAGCCTCTTATAGAGGTTTTTGTTGTTCATCAACCGTCCCAGTGCATCCGATACGTTAAACGCCGAGTCAGCCATGTGATCATCACCATTCGCCTTCATTGAAAATAATTTTTTTTTGATAATACACCATTATATCATAATTATCACAAGGGATTTTTGTCTTCCTCAATTTTTTTTCCAATTATCAGCAAATATTTCCCTTGGGTAAATTTTCAGGGCTTCCATCCGCCCTCTTTTTGTATTTCTTTGCGTGCGGGTCGGCGTGCGTCGGCACGATACAGATAAAAGCAAAGTCCCCCTCGCCGACGTTCCTGAACGAATGTGTCGCCCCGCTCGGAACTATAGCCCAGTTTCCCGCGTCAAGCGCCCACGTCTCGCCCTCAACCTCCGCCTCGCCCCTGCCTCCGAGGGAGAGAACCAAGTGATTCCACTCGTGAGAGTGCGGCGCGATAGATTGGCCCTCCGGCAGTATGAAGTGCCGCGCGCAATAGTCATCCCAGCCGTTCTCCACCCAGAACACGTTCCTCTTTATCACTCCCGGAGCCAGCGATGAGGCGTCCAGAGTCTTGATGTCGGCAATCCTGCCCCAGTTATCGTTGCCTTTCACGTGAATCACTCCTTAAGCGGCGCCGGGCGAATCCGCGCGTTCGTGCCGAAGGCCTCTTCCGCCGCAGCCCTTATTTTACAACCAACGATGACAAACGAAGCGGCCTTGGTTCCGAAGGTTTCAACCGTGGATGACACTGTGTCATAAATCTCCTTCCGTCCGGCGTGCATACAAGCTCTAATATCGCACGGGCCGTGGTCGGCGTGGGTAACACCGCGGACACACGCGCACATTACGTTTGTGCCGACGTTGACCTTTGAGATGCCCTTCGCTATCGCGGCCTTTACCTGATCATCGGGTGTGCCTGAGCCGCCGTGAAGAACGAGGGGTTTTTTCACCGCCACGTTGATCTGCCCCACCAGGTCAATCTTGAGGTTCGGCTTGCTTTTGTAAACGCCGTGCATCGTTCCCACTGAAACGGCCAGGAAATCGACCCCGGTCTTCTCGGAGAATTCCGCCGCCGTCTTTGGGTCCGTATAGACTATTTCGCTCTCTTCCGCGTCTGACGACACGTTTTCACCGCCCGGCACGTGGCCTATCTCCGCCTCTATCGGCGTGTTCATAGCGTGCGCCATCCTGGCAACCTCGGCGGTGCGCGCCAGGTTCTCCGCGTACGGCATATACGAAAAATCTATCATGACGGAGTCGAAGCCCAGCTTCAGGGCTTCGGCCACCTCCTCGAAACTGCGGCCGTGGTCGAGATGTATGGCGACCGGCACCGAAGCGTCGCGCGCTATGACCTCAATACCGCGGAACAGCGCCTCCATGCCCATGTGCTCTATGGCGTCGTAAGCCACGCCAAGCAGTATCGGAACGTTGAGCTGCTCTGCGGCCGATACGATGCCTCTCGTAATCTCCAGGTTGATCGTATTGTAAGCCGGCACCGCGTAACGGTTTTTATGCGCGTCCTCAAGAAGCACTGCGGTTGAAACTCTCATCTGGACAATCTCCTTCTTCGTGAGATATTTTTAATAATACAAATATTATACCGCATTTATAATTCATGATTCATTCTGCATTCTGAACCGATATCCCGCGCCCCACACGGTTTGTATATGGACAGGATCTGACGGGTCGCGTTCGATTTTTTCACGCAGCCTGTTGATATGGACGGCAACCGTCGCAACGTCCCCAAGCGCGTCCATGCCCCATATGCGCTCGTAGAGCGTTTCCTTGCCGAAGACGACGTCTGGGTTCGACGCGAGGAAAAGCAGCGTCTCGTACTCCTTGTTTTTCAGTTCTATCTCGCGCTCGTCTACGAATACCCTGCGGGATTTGGGATTTATCCGCAGACTGCCCGCTGTTATCTCGCCGTCGGGCGAGGATTGGAGCCCCGCGAGGCGCTCGAACTGGGCGAGGTTCGCCTTCACCCGCGCGACTAGCTCCGTCGGCGAGAACGGTTTCGATATGTAATCGTCGGCGCCGAGGCCGAGGCCGCGTATTCTGTCGGACTCCTCGGTCTTAGCGGTCACCATCAGTATTGGGACGTTTATCGAGGCCCGTATCCGCTTGGTTATCTCCAGGCCGTCGAGCCCCGGAAGCATCAGATCGAGTAAAATCAGATCGTACTTTCCGGACGACGCCTCGCGCAACCCGTCGTCCCCGTTGGACACGATGATGCACTCCATTCCGTTTATCTCAAGGAAGTCGCGTTCTATCTCCGCTATGGAGACGTCGTCCTCGATTATCAATATTTTTTTTGCGTTTTTGGTACTGTGCGCCGACATGCAACATCACCTCACGGAACGACGGGAAGCCTTATTTTTATCTTTAAACCGCTCTCCTTCAAGCCGCCAGCCGCGTTTTCAGCATCAATTCCGCCTCCGAACCGGTTTATTATCTTAGCCGCGATGGCGAGTCCCAGGCCGCTGCCCCTGCCGGGATTGCTGCGGGCCTCGTCGCTCCTGTAGAACAGGTCCGGAAGTTTGGGCAGAGCTTCCTCCGGGACGCCGGGGCCGTCGTCGGTCATGGACAGCGCCGCCTCGCCGCCTTCGCGAGCAACGCGGACGACGATTCGTCCTCGCTCCTTGTTCTTATACTTTAAGCTGTTCTCGAAAATATTTATCAGCACGCGCCGGGTTTGCATCGCGTCTATGTTGACGAACAGGTTCGCGTCCACGATCCGGGTCTCGATATCGAGGCCGCGCTCCCGGTACTCGCCCGATACGCCCGAGGTGATCTCGGAGACAACCGTCCCCAGGTCCACGCGCTCAATATGGTAGGGAAACCCGTCCGTGTCGAGCTTCGAGAAGAGGAAGAGCTGCTCTATTATATGTTCCAAGTCGCCCGCCTTGTCCTTTATGGTGTCCACATACCGCTTTCTCGCCTCGGGCGTGGAGGCGATTCCGTGCTCCAGACCCTCGACGTAAGCCATTATAGATGTGAGCGGCGTCCGGAGGTCGTGGGAGATGCCGGCGATCAATTCCCTTCGGCTCCGCTCGTCGCGCTCCCTGAGCTCGGCAGCCAGCATCAAGCGGCCCGCCATTTGGTTGAAATCGCCGCATACGGAAGTAAATTCGTCCTTGCTGCGGTATTCGATCCTGTAATCGAGATTGCCGTCGCTGATCTGCTGGACGCCGTTAGAGAGAATGCCCAGCGCGCGCAGTATCCGCTTGAACACGAACCGCGTGAGGTACAGGTTCGTGATGAACACCATGACCGCGGCAGCCGTGAAAGCCGCTATCATGCCGGTGTACATTACATTCCTGTAGGTTGTAACCGGCAGCTCGATAAAACGCATGTCCTCGTAAAAAACGATCCGATAATCCCCGGCGGCGCGCGCCCGCGCCGTGACGCGGCCAAATATTGTGCCGCCGCCGGCCGCCGTGAGCGCGTTATCTATAATCTCACGCTCCGGCGTGATTTTTGTGGGAGTGAGATTTTCTCCATCCCTGTAGATCATGATGGCCTGTCCGTTATCGGCGTATCTCTCGTTGAACTCACCGGCCTCGCGCGTCATCACGTTTATCTCCGCCCCGTCTGACAACCAGCGATCCATCGCCTCATTTGCGATACCCACCGCTTCCATGTATGGCCTGCCGGTCCGCGCGCGTCCTTCAAAACCGGCAATAGCCGCAAACACGCGCACTCCTCCTAAGTAGACCACTATGCCGACCGCAATGGGGATCAGCCACATTAAAAGGTTTGAAATAAAAAGGCGGCGTTTGATGCTCATTATTATCACTCGAATCTCAGGGCGTCTATCGGGCGCAGCGTGGAGGCTTTCCACGCCGGCCAGAAACCGAAGAAGACACCGACGAAGCAGGAAAATCCGACCGCCAGCGTCACAGCGCCCCCCGATACCGTCGTGGGCCATCTCAAAATCTGAGACACTCCCTGCGACGCGCCCCAACCGAGAAGTATCCCTATGATCCCGCCCACGAGCGACAGGAGCATGGCTTCGAGCAGGAATTGTATCCTTATGTCGGACGCCCTCGCACCGATGGCCATGCGGATGCCTATCTCCCTTGTCCTCTCCGTGACCGAAACAAGCATTATGTTCATAATTCCGATGCCCCCGACAATCAGCGATATCGACGCGACGGAACCCAACAGGAGTGTCATCACCCGCGTCGTCTGCGAGAGGCTGTTTATCACGTCGGTCATATTGCCGAGGTTAAAATCGTCCTCGCCGCCCGGTGGGATCCGGTGGCGCTGGCGCAGGAGGGCCGCAATTTCGTCCATCGCGCTCTGAATCATACTGGCGTCGCGTGCCTGGACGTAAGCCATCGCGATAGAATCCGGCAGGCCGCTGCGGGAAAGGCTGCGCTGGGCCGTTGTGATCGGTACGATTATAATGTCGTCCTGGTCCGGACCCATGGCAGACTGCCCCTTGGCTTCGAGTACGCCGACGATGTCGAACGGAATGTTCCTGACGCGGATGGTGCGTCCAATCGGGTCGGAGGCGCCGAACAACTCGCGCGCCACAGTCGAACCCAGCACGGCGACCTTGGCGGCGCCCCTCTCGTCCTCATCGTCAAGCAGACGGCCAGAATCCAGCCTGTAATCGCGTATTGCAAAAAACCCCTCGGTCGTTCCGTTTATCTGCGTCGACCAGTTCCTGTTCTCGAATATCACCTGCGCTCCGGTGTTAACAATGGGAGCGACCGCGCCTATCGACCAGCACTCCTCCTCTATCGCCCTGATGTCCGACAGAGTAAGACGCCCGCCGCTGCCGGCGCCAAGGCGCACCCCGCCGGTGCTTGGCGCGCCGGATCGAATCATTATCAGGTTCACACCCATCGATGAGATAACGCCCTGCATCTGCCCGCTAGCCCCGGTTCCGACCGCTATCATCGCTATAACCGCCCCAACCCCGATCACAACGCCAAGCATCGTCAAAACCGAACGCGTCTTATTCGCCCAGAGGGACGAAACAGCGGTGCGAAATACTTCAAACATTCATATCACCTCCAACGAAAGCGCAAAGAGCTGCCTCTCTCACAGCGGGAAGCATGGTAATCTTGCCGTTTAACTTCTTCGGGGTGCCTATCCTACGAAGGGAAGCCAATTTTCTTCCATCTTCGAAAGAAACTTCCCCGAGCAGTCCCCTAAACAGCAAGATCACCATGCTTCCCTTCGTAAGATAGGTATCCCGAAGAACTCCCAGACTTGCCAATCTGCCGCCTGTCATCGACCAGCCGCCCGTCTCTGAAATTCATTACGCGGGAAGCGTATTCCGAAATATCGTGTTCGTGCGTTACTAAAACTATCGTTCGCCCCTCGCCGTTTATCTCACACAGCAGATCCATTATTTCAACGCTGGTTTTGGTATCGAGGTTGCCGGTCGGCTCGTCGGCGAGTATTATGGGCGCCTCGCCCACCAAGGCGCGCGCTATCGCGACCCTCTGCTGCTGTCCGCCCGACAGTTGATTCGGCCTGTGTTTCAGGCGGGATTCCAGCCCGACGCGGGAGAGGCTCTCCCGCGCTCTGCGCGCCCGCTCTCGCGACGTTACGCCGGAGTACACCAGCGGAAGGGCCACGTTGTCCAGGGCCGAAAGGCGCGGGAGAAGGTTGAAGCCCTGAAAGACGAACCCGAGCGTCGCGTTCCGCGCGCGGGCAAGCTCGTCGCCGGAAAGCTTCGACACGTCCCGCCCGTCCAGAATGTAGCTGCCCTCAGTCGGCGTATCGAGGCACCCCAGCATATTCATTGCCGTTGACTTGCCCGAACCCGACGGACCCATTATCGCCACGAACTCCCCGCGCTCTATCGAAAACGATACCCCGTCCAGGGCTCGAAGTTCCGTCTCGCCGGACTTGTACGTCTTGACCAGACCACGCGCCTCAATGATAACGCTCATCATCTGGGACCGGCGGAAGCGGAGCCCTCCGACTCCTTCGTGAAGGCGACGGCAAGTTCCATTCCTTCGCTCAGTTCCTCCAGCGCGCCGCCGCGAACCTCCACCCAGGTTCTGTCGCTCACTCCGACCTCGTCGATAATGACGCTTCGCCTTAGTTCCCCGTTCTCGACGAGCCACACCGTCTGTTCCACTCCCCTGTTAGCGTCCGAACCCCTGCGGCGCTGAGGCATCACAAACAGGCCACCCTGCTGTGTCCGAGAGTCGGAGTTACCGCGAGGCGCTTCCATTTCTATCGCGTCAGGGGGAGGCGTGAAGCGCAGCGCCGCGGCGGAGACCTTAATAACATCGTCGCTCTGCCCCGTGATGACGGATATGTTCGCCGTCATGCCCGGCATCAGTTTCATATCCGGGTTATCTATTTTCAAAATAACCATGTATGTAACCACGTTCGATACCGTCTCCGGGTTCAGGCGCTTCTGGCTTACCACCGCCTCGAACCTGTCGTCGGGCCACGAGTCGAACCTGCAAACCGCCCTCTGCCCCTCCTGTATCCGCCCTATGTCCGCCTCGTCGACCCTCGCCTCCACCTGCATCTGAGTGAGGTCTTTCGCGATGGAAAACAGCGTCGGGGTCTGAAGGCTTGCCGCGACGGTCTGCCCAATGTCCACCTGGCGGGATATAACCACGCCGTCGATCGGGGAGACAATTCTGGTGTGTTTCAGGTTTGCCTCGGCCTGCCGCAGAGTTTCCCTCGCCTGTATGACGCGGGAGTTCGCCTCGGCGAGCGTTGCCTTGGCCAATGTAAGGCTCGTCGTCGCGCTGTCCAGTTCGCTGCGGGCGATCAGATTGCGATCCCACAACTCTTTGGCCCGGTCATAATTACGGGCCGCGTTTTCCAGTTCGGCGTTGGATTTCGCCACTCCCGAGTTTGCCACCGCGAGGCTGGCTTTGCACTCCTCCACTCTGGAGGCGAGCACTTCGGGGTCGAGGATTGCCAAGAGCTGCCCCTCCTTCACCTGGCTGTTGAAGTCGGCGTGCATCTCCTTTATAGTGCCGGACACCTGCGTGCCGACCTCCACCGTCTCGACGGCATTCACCGTGCCTGTCGCGCTGATGGAGGACGTTATGGAGCCGCGCTCCACAAGCTGCGTTCTGTATACGTAGAGCGGTTTAGCGGGTTTGAGGCGCTGATACCCCAACCAGCCCGCGCCCCCGATCGCGATCAGTACCAGCAAAATTTTAATGAATTTTTTCATGACTGTCCTCCCTGTGCCTTTATTCGCGGCTGAACTCAAGGCCGATCGCGCGTTCGAGACCCACTATCGCCGTCTGAAGGTCTATTCTCGCCTGCCGGCTCGCCAAAATCGCGTCCGTGTACGAAACCAGGGCGTCCGTCACCTCGAGCGCGGTTCCGACGCCGGCCTCATATCGTCCCTCCGCGAGCTTGCGGTTCTCCTCCGCGTGCAGCAGAGTGAGGCCGGAGATGCGGATGCGCTCGCGGGCTTTTTCGATATCCGATTTCGCTCTGCTCACTTCGAGCAGTATATCCTGCCTCAGCTTTTCGCGCGAGGATTCGAGCGAAGCAACGCTCGCCCGCGCCACTTCGGTGCGCGCCTTCGCCGCCCCGCCGTCCGCAATCGGTATCGACATGTTCACGCGGGTGCTCCACTCCGCCCCAAAATCAAATGAGTCGACCGCGCTTCCGCCGTATCCTCCGGAGAGCGTTATCACAGCAGCGTTGCTCCGCGCCTCCGCGGAGAGAGTCGCCCTCCCCGCGTCCATCTTGAGGGCTGAAGCCAGGTAGTCGGGCCTGTTTAGCGTGGCGAGCTCCTCCGCGTCATGGATCGCCTCGTCGGGGACGCTGAATATATCAAGGCTCGTCCGCTCTATATCGAAGTCCTCCGACGGGTCGAGCCCCATCGCGTTAGCGAGTGACGCGCGGGCGTTCCGCAGGTTCGAGGCCGCCTCGGCAAGCGACATCTGCGCGTTTCCGAGATCGACCTCCGCCTTCGTGACGTCGTACCAGGGTTTGCTTCCGGCCTCGTAGAAGCCTCGGGCCTGTTCGAGATGCAGACTGAACGCCTCCACGGAGTCCCTCCTCTGGCGCTCCGTCTCATAACTCAACAGCAGGGTAAGATACGCGGACTTGACGCTCGCGCGTATACCGGACAACGTGTGTTCAGCCTCCAGCTCCGCCGCCGACAGCGTGGCCCGCGACGCGCTGAGCGAGTAATTGTTTCTGTTGGCGTCGTACAGCTTCACGCTCGCGTTCACCCCTACGGAGTAAGCCGATCTCGCGCCCATCCCCGAGTCGCTCCGCGAGGCCGAGGCATTGCCGTCTACCGTCAGCCTGTCCGAAGCCGCCGTTTGCGCGAGCCGCCCCCTCGACGACGCCACGGACGCCTCCGCGCCCGCCACACCGGGGTGCGTTCGCGACGCTATTTCCAGACAGTCGTCCAGGCTGTAGATGACGGACGCCGAAGCCCTTCCCGCAAAAACAGCAAGGAATACCGCAAAAGCTGCAACTATCACTATCCCTCGATTATTTTTCAGAGCCAATGAATTCACCCCCATGTCCATATCGAGATTATTTTAGACGAGAGTTATAAACTGCGTAACTATAAATACTTAAACAATTATTAAACTGCGCCGGGGGAGTATGTTACAATTGCCATAGAAGCTCGATGAGGAGGGGAGCATCCATGGCTTTGGCGGAAAGGACGGAAGTTATGACGGATTTTCAATTCAAGGCTATCTTGAGAATGGTGATTGACATCGTGCGTGAATTTGAAGACAAAGATAAGATTATAAAACGGCTCCAATCAATAATAGACGGCAAAGACGAAGAGGATTTGGAATAATGGCCTCCAGGGCCGCGTTAACACAAACTTCAGCCTAAAAAACACCAGCCATTCGCGACGCGGCTGGTGTTTTTTCTGCACATAATGCGTATAATTAAATTATTGTGGAGATGGTTGTATGAAATTCCAAGATGTAGAAAAATTAATACTGGCCGACGGATGGGCGTTTAAAAACGCAAAAGGATCACACTATCATTACATACATCCGGTAAAGCCGGGCAAAGTAACTATCCCATACCACTCCGGCGATATTGCGCCTATAATCGTCAAGCACATACTGAAACAAGCCGGATTATAAGGAGGTCGTGAAAATGAAACTGACATACCCCGCTTGTTTTTACAAAGACAACGAGACCGGAGCTTATGCGGTAGAAGTCCCGGACCTTCCGGGATGCGCTACCGGCGGTGATACCTTGGCCGATGCTATTCTAATGGCAATTGATGCCGCTTCCGGATGGGTTCTTGACGAACTGGAAGATGGCCACACTCTTCCTGAATCAAGCACAGTAGACATGATTCGTCCAGAACCCGGCGGTTTCGTGAATATGATTGCCTTAGATATTGACGCATACGCCAAAAAATACGGACATTCTTTAATTCCCAGATAGCCCCGCATTCCGCGTTCAATTACCAATGACGATGTTATAAACCCACGATGAAAAGGCGAGAACTGCCGCTGAGGCGACGGCGGGTTTTGAGGTGAGCGCGGAGTGAAAGCGGGCAAGCCATTTTTTGCCGAAAAAACGATCCGCTAAAAAACAGGCGCCGCCCAAAAACACCGATAACGCGAACGGCGCGACGAGGATATTTTGCCTCGCGGCCTCCGCGAAGCGAAACGCCGCGAGGTGCGCGCAGGCGCGCGTTAGCCCGCAGCCCGGACAGGGAATGCCTGATATTGCTTTGACAATGCAAAACGCCGGCATCGAAAAGACACCGACGTACAGGATGCCGAAAATCACGCACAGAAAGAATGGAAAATACCGGCGCACGAATGGCGATTCCTTTACAGGACTTTCATCAGCTCTATAAAATTCCTTTCCTTTGCTTTGCCTTGGATGATGAACCAGTCGATGACCGTCCATATGCCGCATAACCCTAAAGTCAACAATTTCACGATCCCCAAACCGACCTGACCCAGCATGAAGCGGTCAACCCCAAGAGAGCCGAGAAAAATGGAAATCAGCAGCAGCGTCATCGGGTCTTTCATCTCGACCGACGAGATCAACGCAAACTTACTATCATCCATTAAGAGCAGCCTGTCCTTGAGCAAAACCAGTTTCTCGGATGGCAGATATTTCGAATTCGTCATAATGTACATATCCACTTTATCCGCTTGCATTTATCCATACACTCCCCTTAGTAATATTTTACCGCAAGTACCGTTACAGACAGTATATCATACTCTCCATCTCGTCCAGCGTCGCGGCGAACGCGCCCAATGCGTCGCGGATCGGCTCGGGCGAGCTCATGTCGACGCCGGCCTGCTTCAGCAGCTCTATCGAGTAGTCGCTGCCTCCGCCCGACAGGAATTTCATATATCTCTCCACGGCGGGCGCTCCCTCGTCCGTAATCTTCCGGGCAATCGACGCGGCGGCGGAGTAACCCGTCGCGTACTGATAGACGTAGAACGGCGAATAGAAGTGTGGTATCCGCGACCACTCCAGCCTTATCAGCTCGTCAACGGTCGTGTCGAGCCCGAAATATTTCCCGTTGAGGGCGAGCCAAATCTCGCCAAGCGCTGACGCTGTTGTATCCTCCCCTTTTTCGTTTCGCTCGTGAACTTCGCGCTCGAACGACGCGAACATCGTCTGTCTGTAGACCGTGGTACGGACGCGTTCCAACCTCTGATTCAGCAGGTATATCCTCCTGGGAGCGTCGCTCTCGGAGCGTATCATGTAGTCGAGCGCAAGCTCCTCGTTAATGGTGGAGGCTACCTCGGCGCAGAATATGGTGTAGTCCGCCGTGGGATACGGCTGGGCTTTATGAGAGAAGTACGAGTGGAGCGCGTGGCCCATCTCGTGAACGAGCGTCATCACGTCGTTCAGCTCGCCGTTCCAGTTGAGCAGGATAAAGGGATGGACCCCGTACACGCCGCAGGAGTACGCGCCGCCGCGTTTGCCCTTGTTGGAATGTACGTCTATCCAACCGGAATCCAACCCGCCGCGGAAGCGAGCTATGTATTCGCCGCCCAGCGGAGTAAGAGCCCCGGCCGCCATTTCCCGCGCCGTCTCCCAGGGTATGTCCTTGTACGGATTATCCACGAGGGGATTGTAAATGTCGTACATATGGAGCTCGTCCAGGCCCAATACGCGCTTCCGGAGAGCCATATAACGATGGAGGTGTTTCAGATTGTCCTCCACTGTCGCAATAAGATTGTCGTACACGGACAGGGGGATGTTCCCGGCGTCAAGCGCGCGCTCGACGTCCGAACCGTAGCGCCTTGCCTGCGCGAAGAAGCGCGACGACTTGAGCATCCCGTTGAACGTGGCGCCCAGGGTGTTGTTGTACTTTTCGTAGGTCTCGTAGAGTCCGAAAAAGGCCTCTTTCCTCACACGGCGGTCCGTCGAGCTGATGTATTTTATATAACGCTCGTCGGTGAGTTCGATCTCGCGCCCGTCCTCGTCGCGTATCACCGGGAAGCGCATGTCCGCGTCCGTCAGCATCGAAAACGCGTTCTCCGGAGCGGAAGCCATCTCACCCGCGCGCGCTAACAGCTCCTCCTCGGCGGCTGAGAGGATGTGTTCCTTCATGCGGGCTATTTCTTTGAACATGAACCTGTAGTCGTCGAAATTCACGCCGGAATTCACGGGATCAATGAAGCCGCTGAGCGTATCCTCCGGGATGTCTATTATCTCCGGCGTGATGAAGCTTGAAGCGCCCTCGAATTCAGCGGCGAGAGCGCCGGCTCTAGCGAAAAGATTCTGGCAGGCCGGGAGCGCCGTGTCCTCGTGGCTCTTCATCATGGCGTATATGTATATATGCTCCATGATAATGGCGAGCTCGTCCCGCTTTCTGAGACAGGACAGGAGATTCTCCGCCGAATTCCCCAGCGTGCCGCTCATATCCGCAAGCGCCGGCATGCGATCCTTCATGAGCGAGAAATCGCGCTCCCAATCCTCGTCGGACCGATAAATATCCGACAGCCTCCACTTGAATTCATCCGGTACGCTTGAACGCGGGGGAACCTCTCCGCCGAACGCGCCCGGCGGCGTGTCAACGAAAAACATTTCTTAACTCCTCCAATAACTGATCAACTGTGGGAACGTCAGGTATGTATTCTTCGGTTAACTGCATGTATATTCTGAACGCCTCCACGTTCGCGAGCGAGTTGTCCGTCAGGCCCGAAATATTCGGTATATCCTGCCATTCGCCGTCTATCTTGCACTTTACGCGGCCCGTAAGGTCCTCCGCGCTCATGTCGCCGGGGCGTAAGTATCCCCTGAAGAACGGCGCCTGTCCCGTCAAGTCCTCGAAATTCACGCCGCGCAGGACTATATACTGGTGCATCCTTCGCATCCTTTGCATCTCGGTGGAATACGTGTGGCCGAGAGGTATTATCTGAAATCCTCCTATCTGCCTGTTTTCAGAGGTCGAAACGCATATTACGCCGGGGTGGTTGGCGCGGACCAGGCCGCGCCCCTGGTACAATGTGCCCTCGAACCTGCCCGTACCGCTCACGGGACTCTCCACCACGGCGAACTGATGGTCTTCATACCCGTCATGAAACCATGCCCTGCCGAACTCCTTGTTCTCTATCTCGAAATATTCTATCTCGCGCTCGGGGCGGTACACTCTCACCTGCAGGGCTGTCGCGTACTGGTAGAGCTGTATGTTATTAAAGAGCACCGGCATGCCTATTTGGTTGAGGATGTAAACCGGGCTGCCCACGAACGGGCTGTACTCTCCCCACAATCCCGATCCTCCCACCCCTTCGATGACGAAGGATGTGCCGAATCCCGGCGCGTTGGCGAAAGTCACCGAAGGTATGATGCTCATCGTCCGCCCCGAACCCTCCTCGACGGAGATTTGAATGTGGTGCGCGTTCGACGCGCTTGCGATTACCTGACCCCCGATTCCGTATTTACTGGCCGTGAAGCCGGGATGCCTGCTATTTGACGGGAACGCGAGCACTCGTCCCACATCAGTCGTGGAGCCGTCGGGGAAAATCAACTGAGCCTGAGCCCTAACTTCCATCGGAATGTGGATGGTGAACATCAACCTCTCCGGATCCTCGTCCCTGTAAAGTGAGCACTCCCCCGGATGAGAGACGGCGAAGAGCACGGCACACAGTACCGCCGACAAAAGCGCGACACGTGGAATAGCATACGATATGCGCTGTAACCAACGTAAAATCATCTCACGATCAACCGCTTTCAAAATAAGATAGAACCATCCGGCGTTAACCGGATGAAATAAGGCTAAATGATTATACCTGTTTTTTTAGTTATGTTATCATTTCTATATTACCATATGTCCTATGAAGGGACTGGTTTGTCATGAGGAGTCGAATTTATCTGTCTGCGCCGCATATGGGCGGGGAGGAGATGGAATATATCCGGCAGGCGTTCGAGGAGAATTGGATAGCCCCCCTTGGCCCTCACGTCGAGGCATTCGAGCGCGAATGTGCCGCGCACGCCGGAGTCCGGGCCGCGCTCGCGCTGTCGTCGGGTACGGCGGCGGCTTTTTTATCCGCGAATTTGATTGGAATAAAACCCGGCGACACGTTCTTCTGTTCCTCGCTGACGTTCGTCGCGACGGTCGCCCCTCTGGTACAGGCTGGGGCCGTTCCGATATTCATAGACTCGGAGCCCGGATCATGGAATATATCCCCCTCGGCTCTTTCGGACGCGTTTGCGGACGCGCGAAGGACAGACAGAACTCCCCGCGCCGTCATAATCGTCAACCTATACGGCCAATCCTGCGACATGGATGCGATACTGCCGATATGCCGCGAACACGGCGTACCGGTGATAGAGGACGCGGCAGAGTCGCTGGGCGGGAGGTACAAAGGGAGGGAGACGGGATCGTTCGGAGATTTCGCGTTCTACTCGTTCAACGGCAACAAAATAATAACGACGTCGGGCGGCGGCATGCTGCTATCCGACGACGAGGACGCCATAACGCGGGGCAGGTTCCTGGCGACTCAGGCCCGCGACAAAGTGCCGTGGTATCAGCACTCGGAGCTGGGATGCAATTTCAGGATGAGCAACATCCTGGCAGGCATAGGACGCGCCCAGTTGAAGCTGCTGCCGGACCGGGCGGCTAGAAGGCGCGCCATTTTCGAGAGGTACCGGGAGGCACTCGAAGAAATTCCCGGCCTGGCTTTCATGCCGGAACCGGAATGGAGTCTGTCGAACAGATGGCTAACCACACTGACGCTTGACCCTGGCGCCGCGGGCACAACCAATATGAGGATCATGGAGGCCTTGGAAGCCGAAAACGTGGAGTCGCGCCCGGTGTGGAAGCCGATGCACCTGCAGCCGGTTTTCGAGGGAGCGAAGTATTTCCCCCATGAGGGGCGCGACATATCGGCCGGCCTGTTTGAAAACGGAATCTGCCTGCCGTCCGGGTCGGGGATGACAGACGGGGATCAGGAGTTTGTGATAGAGCTCCTAAGGAGAGAACTCGGTTGACGTTCTACAGAATTGCGAAGCGCGCGCTCGATATAATAGGAAGCGCCGCGGGGCTGGTCGTCCTGTCGCCTGTGATATTGTGGGCGGCGCGTCGCGCGCGGCGAGAGATGGGGAGAGCGATTTTCCGGCAGGAGCGCGCGGGGTTCGAGGGGCGGCCGTTCTTCGTTTATAAATTCCGCTCGATGACCGACGAGCGGGACGCAAACGGCGATCTGCTGCCCGACGAAAAACGCCTTACCGATTTTGGCCGTTGGCTTCGTTCCACCAGCATCGACGAACTGCCGCAGTTATGGAACGTCCTCAGGGGCGACATGAGCATCGTGGGGCCGAGACCGCTACTGATGCAATACGTCCCGCTCTACAGCGCGGAGCAGAGGGTGAGGCTCGACGTTCCCCAGGGAATAACAGGCTGGGCGCAGATAAACGGGCGAAACGCCATTTCATGGCCGGAGAAATTCGCGCTGGACGCGTGGTACGTGGAACACGCGAACCTCGCGCTCGACCTGAAGATCATATTCCTGACCATAAAAAAAGCGCTTGCGCGCGAGGGCATATCGGCGGCAAACGACGCTACGATGCCAACCTTCAGAGGGGAGAGATAATCGAATGAACAGCATTCCGGTAATTGTATACGGCGCGGGAGGGCTTGGCCGCGAGGTGATGCAGATTGTGCTGCTGACGCTCGCAAGCGGTGATGAATATCACGCGCTCGGATACGTCGACGACGGCGTTGCTCCCGGGAAGATACTGAACGGATTCCCGGTGCTCGGCGATGGGAATTATCTGGAAAATTTCGAAGGGAACGTCGCTTTGGTGTTCGGCATAGCGGACCCGAGGATCAAGGCGAAGCTTTATGCCGAATTCAAGGAAAAATCCAATATAAAATTCCCCAGCGTCATTCACCCCGGCGTTTCAATAAGCGATTACGCGTCGATTGGACAAGGAGTCGTAGCCGCGTTTGGGAGTTATATCAGCCTTGACGCCGTATTGGGCGATTTCGTTTTTATCAATAACGGCTCGTCGATAGGGCACGACACCAGAATAGGCGCGTTCACGTCCGTGATGCCGCTTGCCGCGATTTCGGGCAATGTAACCGTGGGCGAGCGATGCCTGATAGGCGTCCAGTGCTCCGTAAAGCAGGGCCTGTCGATCGGAAACGACGCGGTGATCGGCATGGGAAGCGTAGTTTTGAGCAACGTGCCGGACAGCGTAACCGTAGTCGGCAATCCCGCCAGAATGATATAAAATGCATAATTTAATAATGAATTGAGATTAGTTCTTTTCCGGAAAGAAGGTGTGTAATGAATAAAGAATCAAACAGAATAGAGTATAAGTCTGTTTTGGATAATGAAAAAGATAAACTGGAGCGCGAAGTTGTGGCGTTTCTTAACTATCCCGGCGGCGGGCATATTTATATAGGAATTGATAAAAATGGTACGGTTGTTGGAGTGGAAAGCATTGATGCGACACAGCTTAAAATCAAAGACCGCATTATGAATAATATCGAACCGTCCACTTTGGGACTGTTTGATGTCATATCAGAAAAGATTGGCGGAACCCCTGTTATTCGCATAGCGATTTCGGCGGGACCGGATATGCCGTATTATATTAAATCAAAAGGATTGACGCCGAAAGGGTGCTTTATCAGAGTGGGAAGCAGCGTAAACCCGATGTCAATTGAAATGATTGACAATATATACGCAAGCCGCGTCCGAAACTCACTGAAAGAGATACCGTCGCCGCGAAATGAACAAACTTTCGAGCTGCTGGAGGTGTATTATCGTGAGCGCGGTAAAAAACTCAACAGCGATACTTTCAAAAAAACACTTGATTTACTGACTAAAAAAGGCGAGGAAAACTATGTTTCATATCTTCTTGCGGATGAAAATGGGGTATCAATAAAGGTTGCAAAATACTCAGGGACAACAAAGGTTGATTTGATTGAAAATGACGAGTACGGATATTGCTCGCTGATAAAAGCAACCAAAAGCGTTTTGCATAGATTTGAAATTGAAAACAAAACTTACGCAAAAATAACATCAAAAGAGCGACTGGAAAAACGAATGGTTGATGAAACAGCCTTACGAGAAGCTGTTATAAATGCGATCGTACACAATGATTACACCCGTGAAACGCCGCCTCTTTTTGAAATTTTCAAAGACAGAATTGTTATTACCTCATATGGAGGTTTGGTAAGCGGACTTTCGAGGGAGGAATTTTACAAGGGCTGTTCAATGATTCGGAATCGCGAGCTTATGCGGATTTTTAAAGACTTGGATTTGGTTGAGCAACTGGGCTCCGGCATGAAGCGAATATTGGAAGTCTACGATGAAACTGTTTTTGAGTTTACCGATCATTTTATGTTTGTTACGTTTCCTTTTGAAAATGGCTATCACGAGAATAATGCGACAAAAGATGCCGCAATAAATGTCGTATTGACCAAACGTGAAAACCAAATTTTAAAGTTGCTGCAAAAAAATAATACAGAAACGGCAGATACTTTGGCGTCAAATTTAAATATTACTCGCCGAACCGCGCAGCGACACCTAAAAACATTACAAAGCAAGGGTGTTATAATGCGTAAAGGAGCTGGAAAATCCGGATATTGGGAAATAATAGAATCGTAATCAACACACGCGCTTTTATTTGCTATCCGCCCAGCGAGGGTTCATTAATATGGAGACGATATGGGAGACATTCCGAAACTGCTGATTGTCACGACAATACCCGATACGATAAAGGCGTTCCTCCTGCCTTACGCGAATCACTATCGCGCGCTTGGCCGGAGAGTCGATGCCATGGCCCGCGATATAACGAAGTACCAGCCCCTCGAAGGCTGTTTCGACAAACTGATAGACGCGCAGTGGAGCCGCAGCCCCAACCCATCGAACATCCTGAAAAACGCCCGCGCGGTACTTGAAACCGTAACAAGAGAGGACTATGACATAGTGCATACCCACACGCCCGTAGCCTCCTTTGTAGTCCGATTCGCCTTGAGACATCTCCGGCGCAAGGGACGTCCCGCCGTCGTGTACACCGCGCACGGCTTCCACTTCTATCAAGGCGGAAAAGCCGCGCGCAACAGGGTGTTCCGGACGCTGGAACGGATCGCCGGGCGCTGGACGGACAGGCTGGTCGTGATTAACGGCGAGGACTTCGAAGCGGCGAAAAAATACCGCATAGTTCCCGAGGACAGGCTGGTCTTCATGCCGGGTATCGGACTTGATTTTTCAAAATACGATCCGGAGAGCGTCGCAAAGGCCGATATAAGGCAAATGCGCGACCAGTTCGGCTTCAAGGGAAACGAGGTTCTCTTCTCGCTGATAGGCGAATTCAACCACGGCAAGCGTCACGCGGACGCCGTTCACGCGCTGGCGCACCTCGGTCTCGCGGACGTTCATATCGCGTTCGCCGGCGACGGAAGGCTCAGGGAGAACATCAGGGATATGGTTATATCCCTCGGGCTCGAAAGGCAGGTTCATTTCCTTGGGAAACTGAAGGATGTTGCGCCGCTCATAATGGCGTCGCGCGCTATACTAATCCCCTCCGAGCGCGAAGGCATGTCGCGAACCGCGATGGAGGCCGCTTGTCTGCGCGTCCCCATAATCGGCTCCGACGCCAGAGGCGTGCGGGATATCGTACGGCCCGGCAGAGGACTGCTGTTCCCGACCGGCGACACATTCGCGCTGAGGGACGCGATGCAGCGACTGATCGAAGAGCCGTATGAATGCGCGGGGCCCGACGAAGCGTGGCGGATTGAAAATTTGATAGAGATGCATGATAAGATGTATGGGGAATTGGGGTGTTAAACGGAATGGTTCGCGTACTGCATGTGTTCGGGCGGTTGGATCGCGGCGGGGCGGAAAGCTTGACGATGGATATCTACAGAAATATCGACCGAACGAAGGTTCAGTTCGATTTTATCGTACATACAAACGATGTCTGCGATTATGAAGAGGAAGCCAATTCATTGGGCGCGAGTTTTTTCAGGCTGCCGCGATTCACGGGAAAGAATTTTTTCGCGTACCGCAAGGCTTGGCTGGATTTTTTAGCGCAGAGCCGCGATTATGACGCCGTTCACATCCACGTCACCAATTTCGCGTTTGTGTTTCTGCCTTTACTAAAAAAAATACCCATCCGCGTAACGCACTCGCACAACGCGTCCGACAGCTCGGCGGTCAAGAGAATGCTGGTAAGAGTCACCCGCCAATGCATTTTGAGGCGCGCCACGCATTATTTCGCGGCGTCGCGAATGGCTGCGGATTTCGCTTACGGCAAGAACGCCAAAGATATCACAGTCGTCCCCAACGCCATAGACGCCAGGGCATTCGCGTACAATCCCGAACAGAGGCGGCATATGCGCGAAGAGCTCAAACTTGACGGCAAATTTGTCGTAGGTCATGTGGGCCGGATGCATGTTCAAAAAAATCATCCGTACTTATTGCAGGTTGTTAAAGTATTGCAAGAAAAAGACCCCGACGCCGTTCTGCTGTTGATCGGAGACGGCCCGCTGCGCGGTGATATCCAACGCCGGACTGCCGAAATGGATGTAAATGCGCAATTCCTGGGTTCGCGCGGTGATGTGCGCGCACTTATGCAGGCGATGGATGTTTTTGTTTTACCATCGCTTTTCGAAGGCCTGCCGGTTGTCGCGATTGAAGCCCAGGCTGCGGGACTCTCTTGCCTCTTTTCCAATACCATTACGAGAGAATGCGCCGTAGTGCCGGAACTGTGCGAATTTTTACCAATAAACGATCCGCCGGAAATTTGGGCGGACACCATATTGAGTCGGCGTGGCGACGCACGGCGCGCAACAATTGAGGAAATCAAACGCGCGGGGTTCGACGCGCGGGAGCGTGCTGTGTGGTATGAGCGGTTTTACGGGAATGGAGGTGAACGTTCTTGATTTCCTTAATTATCGCGACTAAAAACAGAAGCGAGGCCATCGCCGCATTCAGCCTGCCTGCTCTCGCCCGACAGGATACGACCGATTTTGAAGTTTTGATTTGGGATGCGAGCGATGACGAATCGACACAGGAAATAGTGGATTCGCAAAAGCATTTATTTGAAAACAGGGGCATCGATCTTATTTATCGGAAAGCGGCAAGGTCGGGATTGGCTTCCCAGCGGAATGACGCCATCCGGGCCGTACGAGGAGACGTG
>Ga0099364_10003917_pt1 | contig 22769 bp, 17 predicted proteins | sample TergutTh196P3_FD_73070 | JGI IMG/M metagenome (GOLD analysis project Ga0099364, IMG submission 73070) | Microcerotermes parvus P3 segment gut microbial communities from Pointe-Noire, Republic of the Congo - Th196 P3 | ecosystem: Host-associated > Arthropoda: Insects > Digestive system > Gut ...
GGCATTTCGGCACGGCAAATCCGACTGTTTTCCCGTCGGCGTTTCGTCGTCCTGCTTCGGTCATTGAACCGGATGTAGAGGGTTCGAATCCGTGGAGTTATGCTCGTATGATTCAACCGATATTGGACAAGCATTGTGTCGATTGCCATGCAACGGAAGCGGCGGCGGGCAAGACGTTCCTGCTGGGACGCGAAGTAAAACGGGGGCCCAGAATGAGCGGTCGAAAAGGGGACTTTTTGGAGTCCTATATCAACTTGGAGCCGTATGTATTTATGTTGCGTAATGCTCACACGGATCGATGGAACGGTTCTGACTCTTGGGCACCTGCTCGGACATTTCCGGGTGAGTTTGGTGCGAACAAGTCTCCGCTTTGGAAGTTATTGAAGGAGGGGCATTATGATGTTGAGTTGAGTCCGCAGGAACTCCGTGCGTTTGCGTTGTGGATGGACAACAATGCCGACTTTTACGGAGCGTATGAATTGGAAACTCTCGAAGCGCAGCGGGCGGGGGAGATTGTGTTTCCGGGGCTGGAGTAGATAGACAAGGGGAACCTCTAAAAATCCAGTTCAGAGCCGCAACCGGAAGGTTGCGATGTTATATTTTAAGCACCGCGTCCTTCCGGTCGCGGCTCTGAAGTTAATTATTAGAGGAGTCCCAGTGTTTCTACTACTGCCGTGTTAGCAGAGCCGCAATTTTTAGATTGCTGTTCTTTATGCCGCACTTTTCTCAAAAGCGGCTTCAATCTGTGTTTGCAACATCCGCACCTCGAGTTCCATTTCCGCGCGCTCTTGTTGTATTCTCCGTGTCTGTTCGTCAAGGATTTCCTGACGGCGTTCCAATTCATCTTCGCGCCCTTTCAAACTCCGCTCCCGCTCGGACACAGCCGCTTCCATTTGCGCCGCCAACTGATCCATCTGCCCCTTTCGCGCCGCCATCTTTTCCTGCTGCTCCCGAAGTTCGTCCAAACCTTGCTTCAACTCCTGCTTCTGCACCTCAAGCCGTACAACCGCATCTCGGTATTCGGCTGCCAAACGAGCCTGAATTTTGCCGACCGACTTCTTCAAATCTTCCGAACCGGCTTCACCCGCCAAACGCAGCCAAAGTTCCTCCGTTGCCAGACGAACCTCCAACGTCTCACGGTGCATTTTACCCAACTCTTCCCGTGAACGATCCAACGCCAACCGCATCTGTTCGAGCCGCTTATTTTGTTTCACCAAGTCCTGCCGCTCTTCTTCCAACCGTTTCAACGCCAACTCCTGCGCATCTCGAAGCCGCTGGCGTTCCGCATCGTTCGACTTTTGCATCTGATGCCGCTCCCGCACCAACGCTTCCCGAATTCGCGAAACTTCCGCCTGCGACTCCTCGACAGACACAGCCATCTCCTGTACATTGGCATACTTTTTCGCAGAGAGTGCGTTTTGCAGTTCCTTCGCTTTGAGTGTCTCCGCTAGTGCCGCCAGTTCCATCTCCTTTTTCTTCAGCCGGGCTTCAGTCCCAACGATGTACCGCTCCTGCTCTTCCACTTTGGCTTCACGGCGAGTCAGTTCCTCCGACTGCGTTTTCCGCAAACTCTCGAAATCGCTCCACTGACTCTCAAAGGAATTCCGGCGATTGTTCCACTCCTCTTCGGCATGTTGTACGAACAATTCCCGGCGTTCCAATTCCTCTTCCCGCCGGGCATAGCGTTCCTCTAACTCACTCCGCTTTTGAAGATAATCTTCGTTCAGAGCCGACATCCGCCGCTCCGAAGACTCATCAATCTCTTTCTTACGTGACTCGAATTGGCGGTCTAGTTCCTCGAATCTGCCTTTGTATTGCGCCTCAATGTCGCTTTTTTTCTGATCGATTTCTCTATCCAACTGACGGACGCGGTCGTCGAAGACTTCTTCAAACGTGCGCTGTTGCAATTCTAACTGCTTTTTCTCGTCGGCTAGGCGATGCATGAATTCGCTCTCTACTTCCCGGCAGCGCAGTTCAAATCGGTTCTGATAGTCGGATTTCACGGCAAGCAGTTGCGATTCAAGTTGCTGCCGGTAATCTTCGGCTTGCACGGCAATCTCCCGCTCCCGTTCAGCGGCAAGTTCTGAGAGTTCCCGCTCCCGTCGAACAAGACGATCTTCGACGCTTTGCTTTCGTGTTTGCAAATCGGCTCGCTCCTGTTCTAATTCGTAACGTTGCCGAGCGATTTGTTCTTCAAATGTATGCCGATAGACTTGAACCTGCTCTTCCCCTCTGCGGAGTTCTTCTTCGCGATGGGCAATTTCCTCCATTTTGGTTTGCAGTGAAACCTTTGTATTTCGGACGAGGGTTTCAAACTGTGCCATTCGGGCATTGAGTTGATTTTCGCGATGGTCGATTTCCTCCTGCCGGGCTTCTGGGCGGCTGGAAAAATTGATGGGCGGCTTAGAGGCAAACGGACTGGTCGTGGAGTGAAGTTCTGTGGTGTACATTTCCGAGGTGAAGCCGGAGTCTTTTGCGGGAGCATGCACGGCAAACGGCGGCAGTGATGATCGGGATTCCCGTCCGTGAGTGTTGTCATCACCGGTAAAAAGCGTGGGTCGAGACATATGTTGTCGGGGGGACTGAAAGGCAAAAACTCTCTACTGTCGCTATCATCGACAGGGTTTGCCCAGATTCTTTAATCGGAATAAGTGAAACATTCGGTTTTTTCAACATACCGACCTGAAGATAAAACGTTCACACGGAACAAACAGAGCCGCAATCGTTAGCCGCCGCACTTGTGCGGCGTACAAAACCGCAATCTAAAAATTGCGGCTCTATCGACGTTTTGGAAACTTCCAAGTCTCACGCAGCCCCTTTACTTTTTTCCAAGTCCAGCAGTTGTTTTTTCAAAGGCAAACCGCCTCCGAAGCCTGTGAGCGAACCGTCCGCACCAATGACACGGTGACACGGAACAATGATCGCTATCGGATTCCAATGATTCGCCATTCCCACCGCTCGGCAAGCCTTGGCGTTGCCGATTTGTTCTGCAATCTCCCGATACGACCGGGTTGCGCCGTAGGGAATCGTCTGCAAGGCATGCCACACCGATAGTTGAAAGTCGGTGCCGGAAAGTTTGAGCGGAATGTCGAACCCCCGACGCTTGCCAGACAGATACTCTTTGATTTGCTCGGCAACCTTTCGGAGAAGGGGAGTCCATTTCTCCACGGCATCGGCAGGAGATTTTTTGTCATCGAAAAACAGATGCGTCAGAAATTGCTCCTCTTCGGCAATTCCGATGCGTCCTATTATTGTTTCGAAAAATATTCTGTGGATCATGGACGTGAGAGGGCTTCTCGAATTTGTAGAATTCCGATCAAGAACCGTTCAAGTTGATCGAGCGGCAACATATTAGCGGCATCGGAGGGGGATTTCTCCGGTTCAGGATGCGTTTCGATAAACAAAGCGTCGATTCCCACCGCTATTGCTCCTCTTGCCAAAGGTTCGATCATCTGGCGGTTGCCGCCCGTCAAGGTTCCCAATCCGCCCGGCTCTTGGACGCTGTGCGTAGCATCAAAACAAATCGGTGTACCAAACTGCCGCATAATAATCAACGATTGCATGTCGTTGACCAAACGTCCGTAACCGAAAAATGTACCGCGTTCGCACAGCAGAGCATCCCGGCAACCGGACTCTTCCAACTTTCGGACGACGTTACCCATGTCTTGCGGTGCCATGAACTGCCCTTTTTTGACGTTGACCGGCTTGCCCGTTTTCGCTGCTGCAACCAGTAAGTCTGTCTGCCGCGATAAGAAGGCGGGGATTTGAATCAGATCGCATACTTCGCCGACGGATTCGGCTTGATATGTTTCGTGAATGTCGGTCGTTACCGGCAGACCTGTTTGCGATTTAATGTCGGCAAGCATTTTCAGACCGGCATCTAATCCGCAACCGCGAGCGGTCTCGATGCTGGAGCGGTTCGCTTTGTCGAAGGAGCCTTTGAAAACAACGTTGATAGGCAGCCGATCATTGAGTCGGGCTAATTCATCGGCAATGGTTTCGTTATACTCGGCTTGAAGCGCACAGGGACCGGCGATCAAGAGAAGGTCTTTACCTGTACCGCAACGATAATGATCTACTCGCAAAGGATTGTTCATTATCGACATTCTAACAATTTTTTCGCAAATAAAAAGAGTTCTCTTTATGAAAATTGCAAAGTCCAATTTTTAAATAGCAGCCGTGATTTTAGGTAACGTTTGAATATCGGCAGTTGGTTCTTCCGTCAAACATCGATGATTTCCGGCGGGAATGGTGCGTTTTTCTTTCGTTCTTGGAGCCGTCGGGCTTCAATTTGCAATATCAAGTAGGAAACGACAAAGGCACGAGTCAATGGTAAAAGCAGGAACAATCCCACAAGACCGGTCAGTATGCCCGGCAATACCATCAACAGTACAGCAAACAAAACCAATACGCCATGCAGGGCGGGCAACATCGGTGTTTCGCCGCGATCCAAATGTTGATTCAATTCTGCCCAGTAATAGTTCCCCGTTCGATAAGCGAGCGACACGCCAAGCAATCCGCAGACGAACATGGTCAATAGAGTGCCCGCCGTACCAAAAAAATGAAGGAAAAGAAAGAGTTCCAGCGATGGAATCAACACCAAAACCAATATCCATTGCCAAAATGGAGAAACAATTTTTTTGAGAACAAAACGCATTTTTTGTTGTACGGTGCCGACTTCGCTACGAAAATTAATAAAAAGGAAAAATGCACTTCTCACAGTCCTACCTCAAAAGGTAGGGGGCTGCGTCATTTGAGAACTGATCTTGCATAAAAAAAAGGACATAGTGTTGTTATTTAGATGTGAAAAAACATCCCAGTCAGGAACATTCTACCGTATTCGATTTTGTATGTCGAGTCTAATAGGGCGGTTTTTCGCAAAAATCGCGATCCGCTAACAAGTTTGCCAAAATAACGTCATTCCGTGCAGATGGAGATCCAGACGTGCGATTCGCAACTTGCCCACCTACTGTCCCGGCGGATAAAAGTTCACATTCCCGAAGAGGTAACTCCGGCGAATCTGTATAGATTCGCCGCATCTACCGCTCCAGACTCTGTTCGTTTTACGTTAACTTTTTCCCGCCAGCACAGTACCTCGTTTACGGTATAATGCTGTTGGTTTTCTTGGGATCATATTTCTCAAATACTTTTTTCATGAAACAGGAACTTTTCGCCCCGCTCAAAACTTTTGGTCAAGAACATCTCCTGACTTTCTGGAATGTTCTGAGCGAATCAGAACGAAATAATCTCGCTGTACAGATTAACGACATTGACTTCGCACAGATTGCCGAACTCTACAAACGCCGAAATGAACCCATAGAATTACTGACGCTCGCCGATAAAGCAAACGATCCTCCCGGCTATAAATTTTCGTCCGTTACCGATCCGACTCCCTGCAAAACAACCAAGCCGATTAGCGCGAGCGAAGCCGTCGAAGCAGGAAAAGAAGTCCTCCGCACCGGCAAAGTCGCATGTGCGCTCGTTGCAGGCGGACAAGGCACCCGGCTGGGATTTCCCCATCCGAAGGGAATGTATCCCATCGGTCCCGTTTCCGGTGCAACACTTTTTCAGTTTCATTTTGAGAAGGTCGCAGCGATTTCTCAACGCTATGGGTATCGGGTTCCTTACTGCATTATGACGAGTCCGGCAACGCATACCGAGACGGTTAACTTCTTGAATGACAAAAACTACTTCGGTCTTTCGGCGGACGATGTTTTCATCTTTTGCCAAGGCACCATGCCGGCGGTCTCGATAGAGGAAGGCAAAGTGCTGCTCGACTCTTACGGCGGCATCGCTTTGAGTCCCGACGGACACGGCGGAATGTTGTCGGCAATCACAAAGGATTCGCCGTCGGTGCTGACACAACTTCGGCAGCGCGGAATTGAATATCTGTTTTACAATCAGGTGGACAACCCGCTAGTGCGTATCGGCTCGCCGGAATTTTTGGGATACCATATCTTGAGCGGTTCGGAACTGACGAGTCAAGTGATCCGCAAAAAAATGCCTAATGATAAAGTCGGTAACATCGTCGAAGTGGACGGTCGGCTTCATGTCATTGAGTACAGCGATTTGCCGGAGTCCGTCGGCAAGCGGACGAATCCCGATGGTTCGCTAAAAATTTGGGCGGGAAGTATTGCGGTACATGTTTTCAACATAGACCTGTTGGAGCAGGCTTCGCAGGATACTGCATCGTTGCCGTTTCACTATGCTCGAAAGAAGGTGCCGTATGTTGATGTACAAAGCGGCGAGCGGATCAAGCCGGTGCAAGAGAACGCTATCAAGTTTGAGCGGTTTATATTTGATTTATTACCTTCGGCAAAGGATGCGGTGGTCGTTGAGGTTGATTCTCCGAATCATTATGCGCCGCTTAAAAATGCGCCGGGTTCGGCTTCGGATTCGCCGGAGACGGTCAAGCGGGACATTTCGGCGATGCACATGGCTTGGTTAAAACAGGCGGGTGCAATTGTGTCGGAAGGCGTACCGATAGAAATTTCACCGCTCGTTGCCGACTCACCGGAAGCCGTCGCCGAAAAGGGCGAAAAGGGACAAAGGGGCATTGTTAATTTGATATAGGGAACCTCTAAAAATCAAAATTTTATATTGTTTTGTGCCGAAAACGCAACGAATCGACTCTTTGCGCACTTTGCGTAACTCTTTGCGTACTTTGCGGTTAAGTCTTTTTTAACCGCAAAGGTCGCAAAGGATACGCAAGGGACGCAAAAGAATTTTTGTATTATTAGAGGTGCCCTATATCAAACTAACAACGCCTTATTTTTTCAACACAATCGTCAGTTCCCGCTCTTCTCCTTCCGCCAGTTTGAGCGTTTGTTCGACAACATCGTATCCTCTGCCGATGACGTACAATCGCAGTTCCTCGTCAGGAAAAATACCGCCGAAATTGACCTTTGCCGTGTCCTCACCGAAATTACGCCAAACAAATTCGATGTCCATACCAAAAGTGCCAGAACTACTGCCAAGCGTAGGTCCCCTGCCGGTATTGACTTCATTCCATAAAACACTTCTCTTGAGTCCAAGCCTTTCGGCTGTAACTCTAGGAGTTGCATCGCGTGAATCCGTTGTTTGCGTGAACGTAATCTTCTGTTCCCGCTTGGTATATTGAGCAGCGGCAACGAATTCCTTGATAGGCACGCCTTCCTCGTCAACAACGTTGAGTATAATTTTCGGCGATTGATAACAGATGATTTCAATTTTCTGACCGTCGTAAATCTTTTCCAATGGAAAAGAAAGTCTCCCCCAACGCCCCGAAGGTTCTACTATTTCCCCTTCAATCACCGCACGATAAGACAATTTGTTGTCCGTTCTGCTCTGGGAATCGACGGCTCGGGAAGCCGAGTCCAAAACAAGTTCAATCCCTTGCAGTTGATCAGGAAGTTGAAACCGGAATTGACCTTCACCGAGGTATCGCGGTGTGATACCGGGAACATAAAATGTCGTACTACCGTCAAGAAATGTCAGCGCATTGCCGTATATCATTGTTCGCCGTCCACGTTCAGTCGTGGTCGTGTTGTCCGAAAAATGCACGGTAACATTGGCAATTTTGGATTCCTTCACCGCCGCCGTCGGTGCGTCAGGTGAAAGTTCGACGGTTGTTTCGAGGATGTAATACATTCGCCGCTGTTCATCGGCAAACTCAACATAATACCTTCCCGTTTCCGCAGGACCAAAGGTTGCCTTGCCTTCGGCATCGGTCAAGACCGATTCGCCTCGGTCCGCATTAAAGAAATCGTGTGTTCTTAACGTCGAAGGTCCTGGTCGGCTTCGCTGATTTCTTGCTTGCAAATCCGCTTCTTCTTGCGAGTTAATCATCCGAAGTATCACCCGAAGATCCTTGATCGGCTTGCCTTCCTTATCGAGAACTTGAATCGTCGGTCGAAACTCGCTGCTCTTCAAGACGATGTCGCCTAAATCTATTTCGTTAATACTGTCTGTTGTTCGTCTTGCCGCTGATGTTACCGAAAAGCGTTTGGGAACGAAGTCAGCATGCCGGGCAATTAACACTGACGCTTCATTTCTGCTGCCGAAGAAGGTAAATCTTCCTTCGTTGTCCCACTGGACGGAGGGGGACGAATAATACCGGAAACCGGAACTGGGGCTGAGGGAAGAACCTGTTCGCTCCGCCCGAAGAAAAACATCAGAGACAGGTTCTCCCGACTCCTGTACAAATCGACCGGTAATGCGGACTGCCTGTTCCATTTTTGCCGTTTCAAACAGGGGCAGTCGGTTTGCAGAACGCCGAGTGAAGAGTGCCAGTGATGCTCGTACTTCAAAGGGAACGAGGTTGTCTTTTTCGATGTGCAATAAGAACGTCGATGCTTCGTTGGCATCCGCTTCTGTTATCGGCGGAAAGAAGACTTCGCCTTGTGCATTGCTTACGGTTTCCAGTGTTTGAGGTTCGTCCTCTTTTTCGATGCGGTACGTCAGCGTTGCTTGGGCACCGGCAATCGGTTGATTTGCTGTGTCGATTAGAGTGATCCAGAGGTATGTGTCAGGGGTTGCTTCGCGTTTAGCGTCCCATTCTGCTCGGCGCAGTTCTTCTTGCAAACGAGTGATGTCTGCTTGGATTTCGGCGGCGGTACGATTTCCCTCCTGTGCGTTGGCGGCGGCGGTGGTGAACAGCACGGCAAGAAGTGCCAAAATTGTTCCACGTAGGTTCCACATTTGGTTTTGCTTCGTCATATCGGCTTTTCGGTTGCGATTGCCTTTGAGGCTAATTGTATCATATTACTCCGGCGGATATACTATGGCACGCCGATCATTGTACTTTATTTTCCTTGCGACGCTTTGCGATCCTTGCGTACTTCGCGGTTAAATCCTCTTTTTTTTTACCGCAAAGTGCGCAAAAGATACGCAAGGGACGCAAAAGAATTTTTGTATTAGTAGTGGTTCCCTATAGAGCATCGAGGGGCAAAAACCCCATTTCTGCCTCATTTACAAAAAAACAAGACAACCTCAGTAGCCAATGCGCCCTGAAAAACTAACCTCATTTATACCGCGACACGCCAATAAATGGACTTTTTCTCCGTGCCCTCCGTGCATTCTCTGTGTCCTCCGTGGTTAAATTTAACCACGGAGAACACGGAGAGAAAAGCGACAATTTATGGCGTGGTACGGTACACTATCGAAAACAAGGGTTATGGAACAGGTCTACTTCTCCGCTATATCGTAACAATAGAGAATAGTTCCATGCCGGAGATACAACTTCCCGTTACAGATGACGGGATGTGCCCAAAACATTCCAGTCCCGCCCCCTTCTTCCGTCGAAGGAAGAGTAAATCGGCTTATCGCTTCGTACTTTTCCGGTGTTGCCTTGACCAAGGCAACCGTCCCCTCTCTTTCGGACATGCAGTACAACATACCGTCGGCATACGTAAGAGCCCCCATACTCATTTCAACGCCTCGGTGTTCCCAAGCAGTTACACCGTCCTCAAGATTGACGCACATCCAAGTCCGACCTCCGCCATGACGATGTGCAGATCCATAAGCGTAACCATCCTTAATGACCACACCGCCATGTTGGTTGTCGAATTGAGGATTCGACCAAAACAGTACTGGCGTGATCGTATCACCGCTGACATTTAATTGGTAACATCTTGCGCCCGTGCCGTAGCCAGAAGTTATGAACAAATAACCCAGTGCATCGAGAGAGGTTGCCGTCGAAGGAACCATCATATAAAAGTAAGGCGTTGTTGCCATCACGTCCCAGTCCGTCTTGTGCGGAATGTCGAAGAGTTTTTTACCGGTTTCTGCATTGACGGCAAGCACTCCTGCTTGATTCATATTGACGTATATGCGTTGTCCTGCATAACGGAAGGGAGTCATCGTGGCGTAGTTTCCGCGTTGCTCAGTACTGGGAGTCGTCCAGATAGGTTCTCCCGTCATTTTATTGAGGGCGACGACGGAGGCTTTTTCTCCGCCGATCCAGAGGATGACTGTGTTTCCGTCAATGTAAGGCGATTCGGCAAACGCCCAGGTCGGCAATGTTGCGGCATATTCTGCCCGAAGGTCTTTCGCCCAAATTTCTTTTCCGGTGGCGGCTTCGAGACAAGCGATTCGTCCGAGGGCGGAATAGGCGTAGACTCTTTCGCCGTCGATGGTGGGCGTGCTTCGTTCACCGGGAAAGTGTCCTCTGTCCGTCCAAGCAGGACCGTTGCGGTAACGCCAGAGTTCCTCGCCCGTATTTTCGTTGAGGGCAAAGACGTAGGAGTGAGCATCTTGATCGGACTCGCCGGTTTTGACATTTCCTGCGGTGAAGACTCGTCCTTCGGCGACGGTAACGCTGGCGTAGCCGGGAGATTCGGTACTTCCGATGGTACGGACTTTCCAGAGTAGCGGCGGTCCTCCTTCTGCCCAAGATTTTAGCAAGCCGGTTTCGGGAGAAACGTTGTCTCGATTGGGACCGTGAAAGAGGGGCCATGATGTTCCGTCAAGAGCGATGGGCTCGTTGGCGACAATGGTTCCTATCCCGCTTGGACCGGAACAACCCGTAAAAACAAGGAACAGTACGGCAACGAGGCAGAGAATACGGTGAATCATTGAGCAAAAATAGTGTTAGGGTGTCAATCTTCGTCGCCATTTTATCACGGTAGAACGGAAATGCAAGAGGAAACGCTGCATGCTATTTCGATGGGGCGGCAACACGTTTGAGATTACTGCCTCGGCGGATAAAAAGTTCACTGAGCCCGGAGCGGAAGCTCCGGTGCTACCACTCACTTCCGCTCCAGCCTGTTACGACAACTTCCTGTCTCGGCATAAAAAACGAAGCAACAATACTCCCAGATGCAAGGATAAGCAAAAAGATGTTTGCCGTAACCCAAATGCGATAGGTATCCTTAACCGCTTCGTAGTTGTCGATAAAATTGTAACTGAACGTCGGCTCTTCAAGCGTTTGGAAATAGTGATATAACTCCATCGGCATCATGCGGTCAATTTCTTCGTTGGTCATCCAAAGAATCCTAATTTCCTCTCGGGGAATCGGCGTGGAATCTCGCGGCAACAATCTTTGGTAGGAACCGTAGGAAAAAAACTTTCGTTTGAGCGTGGCATGCTGGGGATGCGGTTGCCATTCATACAAATAGGATGCAAGGAAAAACAGGGGAAACAAAAGAGAAATTCCAAGAACGAAAAATGTCCGGCGTAAAGTAGTATCTTCGGCAAGCGGGGATTTTGCCCAATCCCGAGCCGCAAGGGCAATGGCAGTCAACGCAAACGCACATGTTAATCCGCGAGACACTACGTGCAAAAGAGGAAGTATTCCAAACAATGCAAACAAAAAATCTTCTGGATACAGATGTTTAAGTGCCTCAAGTGCTCCCCATAATCCCAAGCAGACGAATCCTACATTGCGCATGATGCGTGCCGCTTTATAGGGGATATGCGGTTTTTTATTCGTCGGTTTCGACTCCTCCGGTGCTGGCGGCAATGCCTTTATTTGCAGCATTGAAGGCGAGAGCAATTCTACTCCACAGACACAAACGACCGTTTGCCCCGCTTGCCCCGGCTCAATTTCGACGGACAGTCCGCATTCACAAGGAAGTAAGTATTTCATAGTGCCATGATTCTACAAGAAACAGCGGAAAATAAAAGATGTTGTGCTTGCCTCAAAGAGCCGCCAGTCCGTCGACATGTTCCAATTTATCCACTTTTCTAACGATTGCAACGATTTTGACGATTATAACAACAGACCATCTGCTATTCAACGTAGTTTGCCCATTTTACCTATTGCATACTCCTTATCATGAGGTATAATTCCGGCATTACTATCCCTAACCCCTATTAACAATGCCTAAAAAGACATTTTCCGAAAAAGTCAAAAAAGACGCAGTTGCCATGATGTCCGCAGGCAACCTCACCCAAAAACAGATTGCTGAAAAATTTGGGTGTTCCGTTGCTGCCCTCACGTTGTGGCGGAAGGAGACGAAGAACAAGCCGTCAGCAAACGACGATGACGAATGGGAATCCGACGAATGGGACGATGAGTCCGAAGAGGATGCAACCGAGTCTTGTGATTGTTGCTGTGCTGCAAATCGAACGAAAACTGCATCACACGACATCATCAGGCAGTTCTGGAACAAAAACTTCAGAGCGGTCGATATGTTGCTCACGCCCAAAGATGTCTGTTCCGAAGAAGTCGTCAAACTCGTCAACGAAGCGTTGCAATACGCATGCGAACACTTCCAGGAATAGCGTTGTGGGGACAGTACACCACAAGCGCAACTTTATGATATTACGGAGTGTAGCCGCGATGTGCGGTGCTGTTGCGCTGTCCTCTATCCCCCTGTACAAAAAACCAACGGGTTGTTACACTGTTAGAGATTCGGATTATTAGACCCGTTCTAAAAATAAACATCCATGACTCACCCCGGTTACAACCCCTTTGCCGTTGCTCAACAACAGATCGACACCGCCGCCGCCGCTCTCAAACTCGATGCGGCAACGCACGCCCTGCTCCGTGAACCGCAGCATGAACTTGCTGTAACCTTTCCCGTCAAAATGGATAACGGTACGACGCAGGTCTTTCGCGGCTATCGAATTCAATACAACACGGCACGCGGTCCCGCAAAGGGAGGCATCCGCTGGCATCCCGAAGAAACCGTCGATACCGTACGCGCCCTCGCTTGCTGGATGACATGGAAAACGGCGGCAGTCGATCTCCCCCTCGGCGGCGGAAAAGGAGGCGTGGTCTGTGATCCCATGACAATGTCCGATTCGGAAAGAGAACGAGTCGCACGAGGATACGCCAGAGCCATCGGACACAACATCGATCCTTGGCTCGATGTCCCGGCACCGGATGTCGGCACCAATGCCCAAGTCATGGCATGGATGATGGACGAATACGAAACGATGGCACACCGCCGCTTGCCCGGTGTCATCACGGGCAAACCGCTCGGAATGGGGGGAAGTGCCGGTCGCGCCGAAGCAACAGCCCGAGGCGGTTGGTACGTCGCTCGCGAAGCGGCGAAGGCGTTCAACATGCCGCTCAATAGCAGCAAAACGATGGCAATACAGGGGTTCGGCAACGTCGGTTCCTTTGCGGCAAAAATCGGCAAAGAGATGTTCGGCATGAGACTCGTGGCGGTGAGCGATGTCAATGGGGCGGTCAAGTGTCCCAGCGGAATCGACATCGACGCATTGTTCGACCATTACGAAAAGAATAACACGTTGGTGGGTACTCCCGGTACCGAAGAGATTCCGCGAGACGAATTGTTATTGCAGGAGTGCGATCTGTTGATACCGGCGGCTCTCGAAGGAGTCATTACAGACAAAAACGCTGGTCGACTCAAAACGAGGATGATTCTCGAACTGGCGAATGGACCGACGACTCCCGAAGCGGACAACATCCTTGCCGGTCTGGGCATTGTGGTGTTGCCGGACTTTCTTGCCAATGCGGGGGGCGTTACGGTTTCCTATTTTGAGCAGGTGCAGAACTGTTATAATTACTATTGGGACTTGGACACGGTGCGGTCGAGTTTGGATCAAAAGATGACGCAGGCGTGCAAGGAGATATTTGAGCGTGCGTTGCAGGAAAAGACTCCGGTACGTGATGCGGCGTATTGCGTGTCGATTGCCAGAGTGGCGGCGGCATGCAAACTTCGCGGCTGGGTGTAGGAGCGGCTGGGTGTAGGAAGAGCCGTAACCCTTAGATTGTCAATCAGAGCACGCAATCTAAAAATTGCGGCTCTGATATGAATGATTAGAGGTACCCTACATCTGTTGTTGCGGCGGAGTGTAGGGATTCGGGATCGGTTGACCGGGCATCGTATATGTTCGCGGTACTGGCGGAGCAGGCATCGGTTCCGTCTGGACGACCGCACTGCGGTTCGGACCATAGTACACATCTTGCGGCAACTGCGGCGGACCAGGAACTCCCGTCGTCGTCTTGGTCATCGGCACACCATAAGGCGGCATATTGACTCCAGCAATCAAATTCTGCGGAATGCTTCCTCCCATATTTTGGTGCATTCTACCTCCCATGTGTGCCGGTGCGCCCGCCCACTGCTGTTGCGGTCTGCCGCCCAAATCTCTGTGCAAATCCTTGTTGCCCATCCGAACAATCGCAAGAATCGCTCCCCGCTTGCTCGCCTCGACAATCGGGTCCATACCCGGCTGAAGTTGTGTGTTGACAAGCGTGCCGACACCAGACATCGCGATACCTTGGAATTCAGGATTCGGCAAATAAATGACTTTGGTTACGAAATTACCAGAGAAAACCTGATCAAAATCGTTGTCGGTGAACTCCACCGGCACGGAACTGTGTGCCAAAAATGCTTGTGTTCGAGCGGCAGTCGGGGCAATTTCGAGAGTCGGGAACAAATCTTTGTCGAGATGCCCGGGAATGTTCGACAGCCTCAATCGATAAGTCCATCCTTGTCCGAAATCGTGGGTTGCCGGACAAACGAGCGGATCAGAATCTAACGCGCCAGCGACTCTGGCATCGTATCGGATAACGAGTCCCTCCACGCCGACAAAGTTGATCTGCGAAGTGGGAATGCGAGGCGGCGGACTGAACATGGGTCCGGCGGGCTGTATAAGGTCGCTTGCTGTGAGCGACACGGGTTGATAGTGTCCGGGCGGTACTGCTCCCATATGCGGTGCACCGCCCATTGGCGGCATCATTCCCATCGGCGGCATTGCGTCCATCGGCGGCATCGCATCCATGTGCGACATAACCCCCATAACGCCGGGACCGGGACCATCGACACCATTTGCCCTATAAGGGGACTGATAGTAACCGTTGTTCATGCCGGGACCTTGACATCCCGCCGCCAATAGCGAAAGCAGAACCACAGTAATAATGCTCCTTCTCATGGGTTTCCTCCCCCGAATGTTTTGTTAAACGATAAACCGGCTTTCCGTGCGGGACGACCCGTCCTCACACTCACTACCTACGGTCTTCGGCATATTGCCGCTGGATACTTTGACAAATTTCCCCTGAAGTCCCCCGTTTTGTCCATCAGTATCTACACATGTTTTTTGTGCCTTACTGCGCTGGCGGTAAAAAAGTTCACAGAGACCGGAGCGGAATCTCCGGTGCAGCCGCACCGGGCTCTGTTTGTTCTTTGCTAATTTTATCCGCCAAGACTGTAACGTTTTTGAAAATAGCGTATGATAATCGTTATAATTGTTTCAACCCGCCTGAAAAAGGAAGTTATTAGATTTTTTTTGTCCCAATTTCTTGACAAACCGCTGTTTAGGGACAATACTGCAACGTTAACGTTGTAGTGTGCTGGGTGGTACATGGTGTACTGCCGAGGCAGAGAGGATAGCCATGTTGGTGCTTACCCGCAGAATAAACGAAAGTATTGTCATCAACGATGACGTTTCCGTCCTTGTGGTGGAAGTGCGTGGAGATAGGGTGCGTCTCGGAATCGAGGCTCCGAAAGATGTCAGTGTACATCGAAAAGAAGTGTACGACGTAATCAGAGAATCTGCTCCAGAAAAACCAAAGAAGAAGGCAGTGGAGAAGTGAATTCTCCGTTTCTCTGTCCCTGACTAAGCGGTGAGGCTTGTAGACCTGTTAGCCGCTCTCACTTTCTTACAGCCCCGGCGGAAAAATTGCGAGTGTTTTGAGTAGGCGTTTTACCGTCAAGGCAGTAAGGCACACGGAACTAGCCCACGAGGAGCGAATCAGCCCGGCTTGCCGGAGCATAGACAGGATCGACGTGCTCCTTGCCGAGCCGGTATTGGAGCACGTAGGTCTCTTCGTCCTGATCCTCATAAAAATCTTTAAGCACAGTCGCCACTCGAAATCCGAGAGCACGAAAACAGAGCAATGCAGGCAGGTTCGTTTCCCGGATGGCAATGGCAACTTTGTGCCGCTGTTGACAAATCATTTTGGAGACGAGTTTTTGAATCATCTGCCGGGCAATGCCGTGCCGTTGAAACTCTGGAACGACGGCGATGTTCGTAACGAAAATGCGGTTTTTCGGCGTTTCATAAACGACAAAACCGACGACGCGCCCTTCGTGTTCGGCGACCATTCCCAAACAATTCGGCTGTTGCAGACAGTGTAGGAATTCCTTGCCCGTCCAAGGGAACTCGAAGCACGTTTCCTCAATCGCTAACACCTGGGCAAAATCCCGGCGAACCATCCATCGAACTTGTACTGGAATTTCCTTCCCCTGAAAAAGATTCATTGAAAACCTCCATGCTTTTTTCTAGTTGACAACAATAGGATAACATTTCTAGGAACGAATTGCAAGACCGGTGCAAAAAAAATTACCCCCGGCAAACAACCGTATCGAGACCGCTCCGAGAGCCGACGACTGTGCCGCCGCCCCTCAAAGAAGACTCGGTTCAAATTCAATTTCAACAAGCACCCAGCGGTTAGGGTTAATAATACTTGAAGGTGAGGGTTTGCGGTAAAACGCAAATGACCAAACCACCGGATATTGGTCGTATTTCAAAATATAGCGCATCACCATAACATCTGTGCCGATAGGTTTTGAGTCGTATCTTTCCCAGTGCAGGATGTCGCCGAACTTATTTTTCATTTCATCGACTTGACTCTTCAGGTCTGCCAGTTGCAATGCGGCACCGGGAGAGTTGAGCGGACTCTGAACCAAAAGATCTTCGAAAGCAGCAGAAGAAGAAGGAGTGTTCTGCAACGTTCTAAAAAAGGTCAGAATTCTTGCGTCAAGTTCTTGTTCTCTGGTATCCACAGAAGTCTGCGGTTGCGCACCCACCGGCATAATCCGAAGAGTAGGTAACACCAGCAGGAAGCAGACCAGTGCCGCACCTGCGCCGAAAAGAGTTTTGTACAGTCGGGTGTTTTGCTGTTTCATTGGACTTTTCCTTTTGCTTCCACTCCTCTGAATTCCAGTTTTCACCGGAATGAATGACTACGCAACGAGGTCATTATACCATAAACGACGTGAATTCGGTCTTTATGCCGACGGACTGGGTGAGTAAAAAACACAGTTCGTCGACAAGTTTCGGATTTGGAGCGGCAGGTAGGCAACCGACCGCCGGGCGGTTGCGTCGGCGATAGCCGACAGAGAACAACCAAACGACTCTCGGTTCCAGTGCGGAGTACCGCACGTTGCCGCCCGGCGGTCGGCAACCTACCCCCATTAGGCAAACTTGCCGACGGGGGTGAGTAAAAAACTATCGGCTCGTTTTTTTATTTCCGTCGATGGCGGCGGCGTAAAACTCCCCCCTTTGCGTTTCCCTTGCACTATTTTCAGACTGTTGCCGATAAAAACCGTGAACGAGTCCAACGCACGCTGGATAAAAATGCCCATCCGCTCCTTCGACGAAGCAGTTCGATTGCTCCATGATCGCATCGATCTCGAACGTTTGCAGACTTTTACTCCGCAAGAAATGGAAGGTCGTCTCGAACCGCTACGCCAAATTCTTGCCTCGCTGAACAATCCAGAAACAGCCTATCCGACCATCCACGTTGCCGGCACCAAAGGAAAAGGGTCAACATGCGTCATGCTGGAATCGATTCTACTCGAAGCAGGCTGTCATGTCGGACGATTCTCATCGCCGCACCTCCATTGCTTTACCGAGCGGTTGGCTATCAATGGCACCGCATGTCCTCCCGATGAATTCGCAGCGTTGTTTTTTTCCGTATATGAGCAAATCGAACCAGAAACATTTCAAACACTTACCTATTTTGAATTATTGACTCTGCTGACATTCGTCTATTTTGCCCAAAAAAAAGTGGACGCGGCGATTTTTGAAGTCGGTCTCGGCGGACGACTCGACTCTACAAACCTTTGCCGTCCCGATGTTTCGGTCATTACGAGTATCAGTTACGATCACATGGCACAGTTGGGTCCGACGCTTTCGGACATTGCGGCAGAGAAGAGCGGCATTATCAAACCCGGCGTGCCGGTGGTAACGACGGTGTTGCATCCTGAACCGCTAACAGTCATTCGGGAAAAAGCGCACTCCGTTGGTGCGCCAGTTTATGTACTGAACGAACATTTTTTCGTTAAGCAGACGACACCGCCCTATACTTTTCGATATGAGGCAAGATTACCGATGTTTCCGATGGAGTTAACTTTGGATAATCTTTCGCTAAAAATGCCGGGGGAACATCAAATTCACAATGCGGCGGCGGCGATTTCGGCGGCTTTGCTGATGCATGTTGCCGAATCAATTCGCCCCGCTCTCCAGCACGCGTCGCTGCCGCTTCGTGTCGAAATACATGACTGTAAAGGCTCACCGACGTTCATTTTCGATGGAGCGCACAACCGTGCATCGATGCTGGCGTTGCTTAAAACGATTACCGAAGTGTTTCCGAATCGTCGGCTATTCTTGATATTTGGGACCTCGCTAGAAAAAGATGTCGAAGGAATGTTTGCCGAAACTATCGGACATTTTCGGCATGTGTTTCTGACGCAGGCTTCGACTTCGAGTCGTCGGTATCCGCCGCAGGAACTACGGGCGATGCTGACTCTGCCGGACGACGTTGTTAGTGTTGTCGAAAATTGCAAAGACGCTTGGGAGCGGTGCGTGCGTATGGCGGACGACGGGGACGTGATTTGTGTTACCGGCTCGCTTTACTTCGCCGCCGAACTTCGGAAGTGTTTTTTGGACACTATCTCCCGACCCGCTGTCCCAACCTGATCACGAACTGTTGCGCTTCTCCGCCGGGAAGAAAGGAGTCCAAAACGATGCCGTCCGAAAGAGAAGTCGCAGCCCTAGCCGCCGTGTACAGCAGACGATTCGGCACCGGTCTGCCATCGACCCCTACAATGAGCGTGCCGACGTTGATTCCCGCCCTCTCCGCCCGGCTGCCGGAAATCACAGCAATGACCAACATTCCCTGCCGACCTTGCAACCGGAGACTGCCCAGTATTTGATCTGTCGATTGCACAAGGAGTAATCCGAGTTCTGTATCAATGTGTGAAACCACTCCCCCCTGCGGCACAGCAAGCAAGCCCTGCGAAGGAGGCAGCGGCTGGACATAAACCGCAACCCTGTACCGCCTTCCATCACGGACGTAAATAATTTCATGTTCCCCATCAATGTCCGCCCGCTCCGCATACCGACGTAGTTGATGCACTTCATTGACCGGTTGACCGTTGAAGGATTGAATGACATCGTCCGTTTTCAATCCCGACTCCTCCGCCGGTGAATCTTGTAGCGAGTATTCAACGACCAATCCGCCGCTCTGCCGCAAGTTGAGCCGTCGGACATCATCCGGCGTTACCGGTCTGGTTTCGACACCGATCCAAGAGCGTTTTACAGTGTCATGTTTAATCAGTTGCTCCACAACCCACTGCGCATTGCTCGAAGGAAGCGCAAAGCCGATGCCTTCGTAGGTTCCCGTCCGTGAAGCGATGGCAGTGTTGATGCCGACGATTTCTCCGCGCAAGTTAACCAGCGGTCCGCCGGAGTTACCCGGATTGATCGCCGCATCGGTTTGCAAAAATTCGGTGCGGCGGACTCTGCTGATGGAGCGTCCCTTTGCACTGATAATGCCCGCACTGACGGTAGTGTCCATGTCGAAAGGATTACCGATGGCAAGCACCCAGTCGCCGACATTCAGTTGGTCGCTATCGCCGAAGGAGGCAAAGGGGAGCGTGGTTTGAGGGGGCAGTTCGAGCCAGATTACGGCGAGGTCGGTGGCGGGGTCGTGTCGAAACTTGTTGGCGAAGTAGTGTCGTCCGTCGGGCAGTTCGACTTCAATTTCTCTGGCGTTGGCGACGACGTGATTATTGGTAACGACAATTCCTTTCGTATCGATGATCACGCCGGTACCGGTGGTATCGCCGGGATTGCGTCTTCCGGGGGGCGTTTTTAGGGCGGGGATCATGATTTCCATTGCCCGTCGGTCTTCGGGTGTTTGCATGCGCGAGATGATTTTGACCGTAGCGGGCACGACTTTATCGGCGGCTTGCCGAAACGCCGCCGAGAGTTCGGTCGCTCTAACTAAAGATGCCGATTCGTCCGCAAGAACAACGGGGGAGAAACAAAGTCCGAAAAAAAAGAAAAGTCCGTACCGCATGGTTCGTCTATGCGCCAACATATCTCGCTAGTCTACAATGATACCTGCTCAATTGCAAGCGGATTGATTAAGTCCCAGTGTGGTTGGGCAGTGTAAAAAGGGAACCTCTAAAAACCAAAATTTTATACTGAAGCCGTCCGGCGGCACAGCCGCCGACTCTGTAAACGTTTACCGCTCCTCCACCTTCACCTTATCCTCATCGGAATTGCCGCGCAGTTCGGGAGCGTACATCGCCTCAATCCTCGCAGGCAACGCACTGAACTCGCCCGGTATCTCCGCTCGCAAACGATACGTTACAGAATGTTTGCCCCGCGCCAAACGATACACGAAAAAGACCACCCGCTCATCACGAAACTCCACAAACGCACCCAATTCGTTGCCGTTGTAACCGCTACGCAAGTCCACCGGCTCCAAACCCGCCGCCTTCCAGTCTTCAATGATCAACGACTCGTAGTCGTTGCGGCTCTCGATGATGAGTTCGATTTCTATTAAGTCGCCGGATTGTACCGTCATTCTTTCCGAGCCGGGAGATATGCTCCCGGACTCCGGCGGCACAGCCGCCGGCTCTCTGATGTACTTCTCGACACGCAAGTCCACCGCTTGACCACGACTGCCTGCAACGGTTGCCGTTGCCGATTCGTCACGCACTAGTTTATAAATCCGACGCTCAATGTTGACTTCCAAACCCGCTTTCTCGATGGGGTCTTCGAGCGTGAAGTTTTCGAGAAACGCCGTGATGTACAGGGGAAGGATGACAAGCGGACTGCCCCATTGGGGCTGCGGATGTCGAACAACGCGCAACTCAACCTTATGCGTTCCCGTCGCGACCTCGTCGGCTTCGAGTACCAACACATTGTCCACCAGCAAAAAGTTTTCCGGTGTGAATTCGACTATCTTTTTCACTTCGCCATTGATTAAAACTTCGACCGTCATATACGGTTCCGTAGGACCGAAAGGAGATACAGCCGGCTTGCCTTCGCCGGTCGCCTCCAAGTATTCCGCAAACGCCTCGATCACGATGGCAGTGTCCCGGGTCGAATTCCAATACGTTGCATGCTTGCGATTGTTAAGCAAATACTTTACCAATCGCGGGGCAATCGGACTCTTCGGATCAGCACGCATCAACAGCCGCAGATAGTACGCTTGCGTTTCAAACTCGCTGCCGTACCAAGCCCACCAACGCCAGTTGGGAAAGCCTCGCAGATTCAAGTATGCCGTCTGATTCGCCTCATCCTGCACGAGATACTGCTCCAAAATTCGGACATACGGCGTAATATCCTGTTCGCCGGGCAACAGACTTTCGGCAATGCCGACCATCGCCACTGCGTAGAGCGAAAGTTTCCCGCGATCCCGTTGGAGGAACTCGAGCATGTCCGCAGTGGATGCGTCGATGGCAACACGCTCCGCAGGCGGAGCGGCTAACGATGCCGTTTCCGCCAGTACCATAAACACAAACGCATCGGTTTCATCCGCTTGCTCTTTCCAGTGCAGTCCGTCATTGCGCTGCGCTCCATTCCGGCTTTTGTTCGCCGCATTTTTGAGCAATACGATTTGACTGTCCTGATACCGTTTCAACCAATCCACGCCGCGCCTCAGGACATCGTCCGGCACAGCAACATCACACGACTTCGCCAGCATCAATCCTCGCACGACGAGAGCGGTCAGATGCGGAGAACTGCGTTCACCCCAGCCGCTGAACCAACCCCAGCCGCCGTCGGAGCATTGCATATTGACCAATCGGGTTACGCCGTCGCGTACCATTTCGTCGATTTGTTCCTGGTCGAACACCGGCGAGCGGCTACGTGCGATTGCCCAGTTAGCCGCATCGCCTGCGATGCGCTCCGCAGGCGGAGCGGCTAACTCGCCGATGACTTTACGCACAATCACCGTCGGCAAAAAGCGATTGAGCGTTTGCTCCGTACAACCATACGGATAGTCCACCAGATACGGCAGCGCATCGATCATCGAAGAGGCAAGCGACGGCGAAAACTGTACCGTCAGTTTCGTTTGCTCCGGCTTGCGCTCCGCAGGAACCCAAATGTCAAACGATGCCGAGGTCTCCGTCGGTGCGATGAATGCCGAGTAGGAATCCTGCTTGAGCATGCCGTGTACGTACACCGGTAGAGTCTTTTGCATCGCATCGGACTCTTCGTCGGTCAGGGCTTTCATCGTGATCACGGCATCGCCAGCGGTTTTGGCTTCGACGTACCAATCGACGCGCACTTCGCCGTTGGCGGGGATTTTGACGACTCTTTGTGTTCCTTCGTGTTCTTCGTGGTTATTACTATTGTTATTAACCACAAAGGGCACAAAGGACACAAGGGATTCGTCCATCTCAAGCGAAACGGTAGCCGTTTTTCCCTCCGCCAGATAATTATGTACATTCGCCGAAAAGACCACCTTGTCCTTCTCGATTAAAAATCGCGGCGTTTGCATGCGAATGATGAAATCCTTCCGCGTGATCACTTCGGCAGTGCCGTGTCCGACCCGGGTGCCGAGTGCCATCGTCCAAACGTTGATCTTCCATGTCGTCAGCGACTCCGGCATGTCCAGTTCGATTTGGGCGACTCCCTCTTCATTCGTTTCCAATGCTCCGATCCACAAGGCAGTGTCCGCAAAGTTGGTACGCACCGTCGGTTCGACAAAGTTAGGGATAGGGAGTTCGCCTCCGAAACTCGCCGCGCCGCGCTCCGCAGGCGGAGCGGCTAACCCCACCGTCATCGGCATTGCCGCCGATTCCATATCCGCCATTACCTGTGCTGGCGCACCTCCCGGTGCCGGTGCCATT
>Ga0099364_10003918_pt1 | contig 22767 bp, 13 predicted proteins | sample TergutTh196P3_FD_73070 | JGI IMG/M metagenome (GOLD analysis project Ga0099364, IMG submission 73070) | Microcerotermes parvus P3 segment gut microbial communities from Pointe-Noire, Republic of the Congo - Th196 P3 | ecosystem: Host-associated > Arthropoda: Insects > Digestive system > Gut ...
GGGGGGTTGGGGGGAAAGGGGACGGGGGGGGGGGGGGGAACGTCATCAGCCGCGAGATAGAGCAACAGAGGCGCTAAAAAGTGGCTTTTTGCGGCTGTTTTTGGGTGGCTGACTTGTGGCGAAATATACATAATAGATGGTATTTATTTGAGCTGCAAAGATAGTAAAAATTTTTTGAAAAAAAATTGGTCGTGTCAAAAAAGATGTTTACCTTTGCGAAAAATTGTAAAACTTTTTTGGAGGGTTATTGGACTTCACACTTCATGAGAGCAAAAAAATAAATTTAAAGAGTTTTTAGAAGTCCTCTTAATGAAATAGGGAACGAATTTAATGAAAAGATCAATAAAATTAACAAAATTTAATTTGCGATGTCAATCCAAAACTGCAAATTGCATGATTATTCCAATCATGCTTGTATTATTGACGGCTACGGCGTGTAAACAACGTGATAGTGTTGGATATCCTATAACTCCTGTTTCTTTCACTTCTGTAAAGGTAAACGACGATTTTTGGGGTCAACGTCTCAAAGCTAATCGCGAAGTAACTATTCCTTTGGCTTTTAGCAAATGCGAAGAAACCGGACGGTTTGAGAACTTTGTGAAAGCCGCTAACCCAAGTCCGCTGCACAGGGTAGGCTTCACTTTCGATGATACCGATGTATACAAAACCATTGAAGGAGCAAGTTATTCCATGCAGATTTATCCTGACGAAAAGTTAGATAGGTACATAGACAGTATTTTGCTTATCGTAGCTGCCGCGCAGGAACCGGACGGTTATTTGTTCACTGCCCGCACCATGAATCCGGAAAACACCGCACATCCGTGGGTAGGTAATAAGCGTTGGGAATTAGTTGAAGAGGACAGTCATGAGTTTTATAATCTCGGACATTTGATAGAAGGCGCTGTTGCACACTATCAGGCTACCGGAAAACGAAACTTTTTAGACATTGCTATCAAATATGCCGATTGCATTGAGCGTGAGATAGGCGATGCGCCGGAAAAACAGATTAAAGTTCCCGGACACCAGATAGCCGAAATGGCTCTTGCAAAACTTTATCTTGTAACAGGCGACAGTAAATATCTTGCGCTTGCCAAGTTTTTTCTTGATTTTCGGGGACGCACAGGTTTTGTGCCTTCTCGCGGACCGGAGTACACACAGTCGCACAAGCCGGTCGTAGAGCAGGATGAGGCTGTGGGACATGCCGTAAGAGCAACATACATGTATTCGGGTATGGCTGATGTGGCAGCGTTGACAGGCGATTCGGCATATATCCGCGCAATTGGAAAAATTTGGGACAACGTGGTTTCAAAAAAACTGTATATCACCGGAGGTATTGGAGCCTCGCGACGCGGCGAGGCGTTCGGTAGAAACTATGACTTGCCAAATATGATTGCCTACAATGAAACCTGCGCTGCTATAGGAAATGTGTACTGGAACCATCGACTGTTTCTGTTGCATGGCGATGCAAAATATTACGATGTGTTGGAACGTACGCTCTATAATGGGTTAATTTCAGGTATTTCGTTGGATGGAGGAGCGTTTTTGTATCCAAATCCGTTAGAAACAGATGGTGTATATATGTTCAACCAAGGCGCTAATATACGTCAACCATGGTTTGGTTGCGCATGTTGCCCGTCGAACGTTTGCCGCTTTATTCCATCATTGCCGGGCTACATCTATGCCGTTAAGGACAATGACGTGTATGTAAACATGTTTATGGGCAACACAGCCGAAATTGAAACTAACGGAAAAAAAATAGAATTGAAACAAACCACAGGTTATCCATGGAATGGCGATGTGCGTATAGAAGTGAATCCAAATAGAAATCAAACGTTTGCACTAAAAATCAGAGTTCCGGGATGGGCGCGCAATGAGGTTGTTCCCAGCGACCTGTATAGTTTCGCCGATGGAAAAACAGTAGAATATAGCGTAAAACTGAATGGCGAAACCGTTGAAAGCAATATAGACAAAGGTTATTTCACAATAAATCGTAAGTGGAAAAAAGGAGACATCGTAGAAATACATTTTGACATGACGCCGCGTATGGTAAAATCTCACCCAAATGTGCAAGCCAATATTGGGCGGGTTGCATTTGAAAGAGGTCCAATCGTTTATTGTGCTGAATGGGTAGACAACGACTTTAAAATTCAATCTGTTTTAGCGCCCAACAGTCCCGAAATACAGGTGATAGACAGACCTGATTTGCTAAATGGCGTCAAGCAACTTAAAATGGATGCACAGGCATTTTATGTCAATGAAAATGGCGAAGAAGAAGTCCAAGATGTAACCCTCGCACTAATACCATACTATTCGTGGCTGCATCGCGGAGGCGGCGAAATGGCAGTGTGGTTGCCGTGGGAAACAAGCGTGGTGCGGGCTACTGTAAAATGAAATAAAAGCAATGACATAAAAAAATATTTAATTTTTTTTCAAAAAAAACTTGTGGAACAAAAAAAGATGTGTATCTTTGCGGCGTGAAATTTTTTCGGGGTGTAGCGCAGCCCGGGTAGCGCATCTGCTTTGGGAGCAGAGGGTCGCAGGTTCGAATCCTGCCACCCCGACGAAGAGATAGTGAACGATTAATTTTGTACAAAATAGATTGAAAATGCGTATAGTTTTCATGGGAACGCCCGAATTTGCAGTTGCATCTCTTGCGGCATTAATAGAGTCAGACAATAAAATTGTTGCCGTTGTTACATCGCCAGATAAACCTGCCGGCAGAGGACAACACCTACAGGAATCAGCGGTCAAAAAATTTGCCGCAAGTAAAAATATACTTGTGTTGCAACCCGAAAACCTAAAAAATGATGATTTTGTGCAGACCTTACGCTCTTTAAACGCCGATGTCTTTGTTGTCGTGGCTTTTCGTAAGCTTCCCGAAGAAATCTGGAAAATACCTCCTGCCGGCACAATTAATCTACACGCGTCTCTATTACCGCAGTATCGTGGCGCTGCGCCTATCAATTGGGCAATTATTAACGGCGAAACAATTACCGGAACAACAGTTTTTTTTATCAATAACGAAATAGACAAAGGAAATATTATTTCTTACAATCAGGAAACCATAAGCCCTACCGACAATGCCGGCGCTCTTCACGACCGCCTTATGCGAACCGGAGCTATTCACCTGACAAATGCCATAGGCGAAATAATATCAGGCAGTTACAAAAATGTTCCACAGGATTCTATCACGCAAAATAGTTCGTTGAAAAAAGCTCCAAAAATTTTCAGAGAAACATGTGAAATAAATTGGAACAATAATACAACTGATTTGCACAATTTTATACGTGGACTTTCGCCCTATCCGTGCGCATGGACGAAAATTAAAGACGGGAAGCTTACGCTAAAAATAATTGAAGCAAAAGCGAAAATTGACTGCGTTACAGTAGCTCCGGGTACAATTGATACTGATAAAAAAACATATATAAGAGTTGCCGCCAAAGATGGTTGGATTTACATTCACAATCTGCAATTAGAAGGAAAAAAAAGTATGAATGTAATAGAATTTTTAAGAGGAAATAGCTTAACGTAAAACAACAACAAAATTATGATTAAAAAAATCTTTTATCCATTGCTTGCAAGCCTTTTTATATGCGGCTGCAGCAGAAATAATTCTTCTCAAAATATGGAAATTTATCCCGATATTTTTCCCGATTATGCAGATGTGACAATTCCTGTTAATATTGCTCCTTTAAACTTCATGATGCGAGAGAATTATAAAAGAATTGAAGTTCACTTTATTCACAACGACCGTATATTACTCAAACGTAAGGGACGCAACAGAATACGGATTCCTCAGCGCATTTGGCGCGCTATGCTGCAAGAGGTTGCCGGCAGTAGCCTTAGCGTACAAGTTTACGCAAAACGCGCAGGTAACCGGTACGCATACAAGCCATTTAGTATACATGTAGCGCACGATTCTATAGACCCCTATATTGCCTACAGATTGATTGACCCCGGCTATGAAATTTGGGATCGTATGGGGATTTATCAGCGCAACTTGTCCAATTTTAAGGAATCTCCAATCATTCTAAACCGATTGACCGGAAAAAATTGCATGAACTGTCACTCTTTTCACGACTATAATCCGGAACGCATGATGTTTCACTCGCGCTCAAGTTCGGCTGGAACGTTTTTATATGCCGACGGACAGCAATACAGGCTTGAAACTAAAACAGAGAACGCAGCTTCTCCCGCAACATATCCGGCATGGCATCCGTCGGGCGACTACATAGCTTTTTCGTCAAACACCACACGTCAAGCCTTTCATGCATTACCCGGAAAAAAAATTCAAGTCTACGACCTTGATTCAGATTTGATAATTTATGACGTAAAAAATGGCGCAATGATACGCGATCCGCGTTTTACTGTAAAAGAAACATGGGAAAATTTTCCGGCATGGTCGCCTGATGGACGTTGGTTGTATTTTTGTTTTGCTGAAGAAAGAAATATGCCATTCGAAAGCAGACAGCTAATCTACGGGCTCTGTCGAGTTGATTTTGACCCTGCAACAGGTCTGTTTGGAACTCGAATAGATACGATAGAAACAGTAGGCAAAAGCATTTCATTCCCAAGTTTGTCGCCAGACGGGAATTTTTTATTGTATAATGTTACAGAATATGCGAAATCAATATGGCATAACAAGGCAGACCTTGAAATGATAGACCTTCGCGACAATAGTCAAGTAGACATGCAGAGAGCAAATAGCGAAGACGCAGAAAGTTACCACGCTTGGTCGTCTAATGGTCGTTGGATAGTGTTCAGCAGTCGCAGAATAGATGGATGGCATGCACGCCTTTTTTTCGCATATTTTGATGAGTCTGGTAAAATTCACAAGCCATTCCTTTTGCCACAAAAAAATCCAAAAGAAGATATACGTTTTTTGAAAGCCTATAATATTCCCGAGTTTATAAAAGGAAAAGTAAACTTGAACCCTTACGACATAAGGCGTACGCTGAATGGCGACATTACAAACCTAAATGAAATTATTATTAAAAATGAATAGTAAAGAAAATGAGAGATTGTGTTTCAAGTCGGTAATAACGCGGATTAAGCCTTACATTATGTGGATATCGCCATGTATATTGGTGATTGTGTTTTGGGCTTTTGTTTATCCATACCACATTCTTTTTACAGAGCAGTTGAGTCTTTTTCTGTACAGTAGCGGATATTTGAGAGAATATGCGCTTATGCCCGGCGGATGGGCTGAATACGTCGGAAATTTTTTGTCGCAATTTTACATTAATAAGTGGACAGGCGCATTAATTCAAACCTTGCTTTTTGTTGCGTTAACCGTATTGGCAAGAGGGATATTGAAAAAAATCGGCGCAACCGGCAATATCCTATTAATCAGTCTCTTTCCGGCATTGCTGTTGTGGGCGTTGCAATTAGACAATCGTTTTACAGTGGGCAACTCTCTAATGTTTATATCACCTTTTGCATTAACGCTTCTATATATCAATATTTCATCAATCTTCACGCGTAGATTGGCATTTTCAATTGCAATAATTCCTGTTTATCTTATTTCGGACGCTATTGCAACGTGTTCTCTGTACGTCGCTTGCGTTATTTACGAACTGTTTTATGCCAAAGATAAATGGCGATATTCAACGACTGTTTGGTTAATTGCAGCCGGCGCTATGCCTCCGCTTTGGCAAAAGGTTTATATCATGCACAACGACGTACTGTATCAAATATTGAATTATCAGTTAGTAGATGACATCAAATACGTTCCGCTGATACTGCTTGCTTTCACCCCCCTTTGTTTGCTCATATTCAGAATAGCAGGCAGGCAGCAATTAGCGCTATTGACGGCAACACGAGCAAATAAATTCGTTCTAGCGTTCTGCATAGTTGGTATTTTTTCCTGCGGGGCGTATTTATTTTCAAAAACTTTTGACCTGTTGGAAGAACAAAAGTTTGGTATGCACTTTTCCTTCACGCAAGGCAATTGGGAGCGTGTTTTAAAGATTAATCAACGCATCAAAAACCCCGACCAACATACCGCCTATTTCGCTAACATGGCGTTATCCAAGCAAGGTATGTTGCCCGAAAGAATGTTTCATTATTCACAAACCGACGAAAACGGCTTACTTTTATTGCGCATGTGGAATGATTTTAATTTACGCTATGGCAGCGACTATTACCATCATGTCGGTATTTTGAACGAAGCAATCAGATGGATTTACGACGCTCATATTTCGCGCAGCAGAGGTATGGATTATCACACACTAACGCGATTAGCCTTATGGAACAAAGAAGCTGGATATGAGCCGCTTGCCGCAAAATATTTTGACATTTTGGAAAATACGCTGATGTATCGTTCTTTTGCGAAACGCCAACGCAGCAAACCAACGCCGGAAAACATTGCCAATAACAGAGAAATGGTAGACTTTTATATTGGCGGTCGCGAAATTCTTGTCGACATGGCGTATCATTTTGACAACAACCTTGACAATGAAGTGATTCGCGATTTTTTATTGTGCTACCTGCTGCTGAAAAAAGACTTGCCCAAATTTCTGGAACTGTTTAATTTCAGTTTTTCACGCGAATTAAAAATACCTCAAGTATATCAGGAAGCACTGTTGATGATAGCCCACATGGGAGGCGCCGACATACGAAATTATCACGTAGACGCAGCAAATGTACAACGTTTTAGCAATCTTAACGACCTTGCAAACCGAGGAAATCGTGAAGCTCTAAAAAAACACTTCGGAAACACTTGGTGGTACTATTTTATCAGCACAAATTAATACAATTCGAAGATGAAATATATAATCGTAATTATACTTGCATTTTACATCCTTTGCAACGCTTATTCGCAATACAGTCCGCCCGACGGAATATACCCTGATATCGTATTTGACGAACGCATCAAGACAGCGCGTATCTTTAAAGAAGGCTGGGAAACGTCTTATCCGGTAAGCAATATCAACGACCAAACGCCGTTAGTTTTATCCTTCGACGAGCTTTCCCGTAATCCCCGAAACTACTCGTATGCAATCATACATTGCGATGCCGATTGGCGCCGGTCGCGACTTATTACCGACGAATATATGACCGGTTTCCCGACCAACAGGATTAGTCGCTTCGAGTACTCTTTTAATACCCATACGCAATTTGTACACTATCGTGTAAACATCCCCAACGAAGACGTACAGTTGAAATTATCAGGCAATTACGTCATCTTGGTATTTGAAGACGGAAATGAATCCCACCCGGTGATGTCGCGCCGTTTCGTTATTACCGAATCGTTAGTTTCTGCTACCACTTGGGCGGGTATTGCACGTCAAACAGCACGTCAAAACGAATGGCAGCAAATTGAGTTTGTGGCTCGAACGGGAAATTTTCGCATAGAAAATCCATCCATTGACCTGAACGTCGTAGTCATAAAAAACGGACAATGGAACAATGCACGTACCGGTATAAAACCGCTATTTGTCAGACAAAACGAATTAGACTTCAGACATATTGACGAAACTCTTGTTTTCCTTGCCGGTAACGAATATCGTCAATTAGATATAAGAAATCCTCGCTTTTCTATAACACAAATGGCTGCTGTTGAATTTGAGCGACAGCGTTGGCGCTTTTATCCGGTACCTGACCAAATTCGGGCTGCAGGAAGATATTCGTTCTACGAAGATATGAACGGAAAATACGCGATACATTCACAAAACGCTAACCGTCACGAAGTTGAGGCAGACTATGTTTACGTTCACTTTTCTTTGCAAACTCCTCTGCCTTTTGTCAACGGACAGGTTTATGTTATGGGCGAGTTTTGCAATTATGTATTTTCGGATGAAAACAGAATGAGATACAACTTTGAGAAGCAACAATACGAGGTAACGATGCTTCTCAAACAGGGTTTTTATAATTATCGTTATGAGTTTGCATCGACAACCGGAGAAGAGGATGCCAACTACATAGAAGGTAACTTTTCAAGCGCCGAAAACGACTATCTAATATTTTTTTACCATCGGGGACGCTCAGAACGATACGACCGGTTAATTGAAGTTATAACCGTAAATACTCTACGAAGATGAGAAACGGAAACTCACTCCATCTATCGTCTACCGCCACTACTACTGCTACTTGTTGAGCTGCTGCTACCACCCGAACTGCGAGTCGATGCTGGAGTCGAGGTCGAGGTGCTTCCTGTTGTGCTGCGCGTTGAGGCGGGAGCGCTATATGTTGCGCTGCTGCTACTGCTGCGGGCAGGTGCGGTGGTATTTACAGTTGAAGTGCTGCGTGTAGCATTATTTGTTGTCGTTGTCGTTGTCGTTGTCGTTGTACGCGACGAGTTGTTGGGCGCTGTATAACTGCTCGAATTACGACTGTTAGCTGCATTGGTCGTCGTTGTTGTTGTAGACGACTGTTGCTGCTGTGTTGTACGCGGCGTACCGTACGTAGTGGTAGTACGCGATGATGCATTGTTGTTGCTGTTTGTCGTTGTTGCACGAGTCGTTGTCGACGACGACGTGGCGGTACGACTGCTGTTTGTTGCATTGGTTGTGTTGGTTGCCGAGCGGGTGTAACTTGCCGGAGTTGTTGAACGGTAAGCAGCGCCCGGGTCTGAACTGCGCGCAGATGAAGATGACACGCCCGTCGAACTTCTTGATGAAGATGATGTAACCGGCGCTGAGTATCTTGACGACGATACTGCTGGCGACGACGACCGTGTGGTAGCGGCGCTGTATCTCAACGACGATTGCAATGCGCCACCACTGCGACGGTTTACAGGTCCTGATACGCGAACCGGACGATGCACCGGATGGCGATGGTCATAAAAACAGCCCCAGCAACTGCCGTGAAACCAAGGGTCATAGTAACGCCAAGGAGAATGCCAGTAAGAATATCCGGGATGATACCACGATGAATAATGCCAGTGAGAGTACCATGGAGCGCCCCACCCAAAACTCATACCCCATCCGTAGTGTGAACTGTATCCCCAACGATATGAAGGTCCAAAATGCCACGGGTCAAAGTAACTGAAACCAAAGTGCATACTGTTAAACCTGTTGAAACGAGCCGCATAAGTGTCCTCGTGAATAAAATTATTAGTTACGAAGGTATTCCCTTGTCCGTCTGTGGTTTGGGTAGACCCTGCAAAAACATATTGTTGCATCACGTCATTAGTTTGCGGGGCGTCAAAATATTCTATCTGCGCACTGTTAACTAATGTCGTTGCCTCTTCTACCGACATCCCTGAGTCAATAGCCATGCGATACTTTTCGTAGTCGCTCATTCCGGCAGCATCGCCCGGCGTTGGGGCTGAATAACTGTTTGCGGCAACATTAGACGTCGGTACGTCGTTCGCCGCTCTGGGGTTGAAGTAAATATCGTCCTCGAACGTTGTCCGGGACGCTATGTTGCTCGAAGAGCATCCGCCTAATATCATTAAGGCTGTTATTCCGGAAACAAAAACTTTCGCTTTCATGATTCGTCCTCCTGATTTTTTAATTTATAAAATTTATTATACCTTTGTCGCGTTTTTTTTTGAACGCTTACATAAAATATAAAACAAATACCGTACCAAACTAAAAAAAAATGGCAAAAGAAGTTACAAAAAGACAAGAAAATTATTCTCAGTGGTACAACAATTTGGTTGTAAAAGCTGATTTGGCGGACAATTCAGCCGTTAGAGGATGTATGGTAATAAAACCATACGGATATGCAATTTGGGAAAAAATGCGAGACCAATTGGATAAAATGTTTAAAGAAACCGGACATCAAAACGCCTATTTCCCGCTTTTTATACCAAAATCCTTTATGAGTAAGGAAGCAAGCCATGTTGAAGGTTTCGCTAAGGAATGTGCAGTTGTAACGCATTATCGCCTTAAAAACGCCCCAGACGGCAAAGGCATCGTTGTTGACGAGGACGCCAAATTGGAAGAAGAGTTGATTGTTCGTCCCACGTCTGAAACAATTATTTGGAACACGTACAAGAACTGGATTCGTTCTTATCGTGATTTACCAGTACTTGTAAATCAATGGGCTAACGTTGTTCGTTGGGAAATGCGTACACGCCTGTTTTTGCGTACCGCCGAGTTTCTTTGGCAGGAAGGGCACACCGCCCACGCAACCGAAGCTGAAGCAATTGATGAAACTGAATTGATAATCAACCTGTATGCTGAATTTGCCGAAAAATACATGGCTTTGCCGGTGTTCAAAGGCAGAAAAACTGAAAGCGAACGTTTTGCAGGCGCGGTAGATACTTACTGCATAGAGGCAATGATGCAAGACGGAAAAGCTTTACAGTCGGGCACATCGCATTTTCTTGGGCAAAATTTTGCTAAAGCGTTTGATGTGAAGTTTGCGTCAAAAGAAGGTAGTCTCGAATACGTGTGGGCAACTTCATGGGGAGTTTCCACGAGATTGATGGGCGCGTTGATAATGGCTCACTCAGACGATAACGGATTAGTTTTGCCGCCGCGCTTGGCTCCTGTGCACGTTGTTATAGTCCCGATTTTTCAAACCACCGAACAGCTAACACAATTGACCGAAAAAATTATTCCTCTTAAAAAAGAGTTGGAAAATAAAGGCTTGACAGTGAAGTACGATAATCGCGATACTTTGAAACCCGGATTCAAGTTTGCAGAACACGAATTGAAAGGTATTCCGATTCGTATTGCTATGGGACCACGCGATGTAGAAAATTCAACGATAGAAATTGCACGACGCGATACACTTGAAAAGAAAACATATCCAATGGAAGGTATAACAGAAACAATTGTTGCCTTGTTGGACGAAATACAGGAAAATATTTACAACAAGGCTTTGCAATTTCGTCAAAATAACACCTACACAACCGATTCGTATCAAGAATTTAAAGAAATTTTGGATAAAGGCGGTTTTGTTTTGTCGCACTGGGACGGCACATCAGAAACCGAAGAACGTATAAAAGAGGAAACCAAAGCGACTATACGCTGTATACCTTTTGAAGCCGATGGCGAAAAGGGAAAATGTATTCTAACTGGAAAACCCTCAAATCAAAGAGTTTTATTTGCCAGAGCGTATTAGTGCAATTATGCTCAATAACAACAACATATCGCACCATACTTTGCCCTATCTATCCTTAAACAGAAAGTTAGCTATAAAGTTGTCTTTATGTGTTAATTTGCTTATATTTTTCATAGTTACTACCGGTCATTTATTCAGCGAAGTGCACGGAAAATCCATATATATGGAAGATGTTGGCGTTCTGTATTTTTTTATTGCTCGTTTTGTTACCGGTTTTTTCATTTTTTATATCTTGTATGAGTTTTGTTTTTGGGTATTTCGAAAAAAATGGAAAAGCGGCAAAAAATATTTTGCCGCATTTTTCGGAACTGTAGCTGTGGCTTCGCTGATAAGTCCTATTTTTTCAAAGGCAATACTTCTTTTTTTTCATTCTTTGCCCGAAGATTTATTCAATAGAGTTGTGCTTATCGGTTTTAGAAAAGATTCAGCATCGGCTATTGTTGTGTTTTTATCCACGTTTTTTATTTCGCTTTTTGTTCGCAATCAGCATACTTTGCTCGAAAATCAACGTTTACTCGCTGAAAATATTCGCAATCGTCACGAGGCGCTGAAAAATCAAATGAATCCGCATTTTTTGTTCAATTCGCTCAACACGTTAGACGGATTGATTGGCTACGATGATGAAAAAGCGCACAGCTATTTGCATAGTTTGTCGCATATTTTTCGCTATACCATTCAAAACAAGGAAATAACGACACTGAAAGAGGAGTTGATTTTTGTGAAATCTTACGCTTTTTTGATGAAAATTAGATATGGCGAAAGCTTGAGGATTCAATATAAAATTGACGAAAAATACAATCAGTTCAACATCACGCCGTTAAGCTTGCAGTTGTTGATTGAGAACGCCATTAAGCACAATGTTGTTAACGCTCGTCATCCACTAACAATTAGTATCGAAACCACCGAAAATAACACTATCGTTGTCATAAACGCTATTAAACCTAAAATAAACGTTGAAGCCGGCGAAGGCATTGGTTTAGCTAACCTTGTGGAACGCTATAAATTACTGTTTGGTTTAGATGTTTTAATTAATAAAAATGAGGACTTTGTGGTAGAAATACCGCTAATTGCAGTATAAAAGTAAATCTTCACGTCTAATTTATCCGTGTTTTGAGATATTTTCCCGTAAATGATTGTTCGCATTCGGCAATGGTTTCAGGTGTTCCTTGACAAACGATTTTTCCGCCGCCTGTACCGCCTTCGGGACCGAGGTCAATTACCCAGTCTGCACATTTAATCACATCCGGATTGTGCTCTATTACTAATACGCTGTGTCCGTTAGAAATAAGCATATCAAACGCGTCTAAAAGTTTGCTAATGTCGTGAAAATGAAGACCGGTAGTGGGCTCATCGAAAATAAACAGTGTGGAATTTTTGTTGTTTTCCTTTGAAATAAATGTAGCTAATTTAACGCGCTGACTTTCACCTCCACTCAATGTGCTCGACGACTGTCCAAGCTTTATGTAACCTAAACCCACATCTGATAATGGTTTCAATTTTTCTATAATTTTTTTTTCGTTTATTTCTTTTGCGTTTTGCCCGAAAAAGTCTAAAGCCTCGTTCACTGTTAATTCCAACACATCGTAAATATTTTTTCCGTTGTATGTAACTTCTAAAACTTCTTCTTTAAATTTTTTACCGTTACAAGCTTCACACAGCAGTTTTACATCTGCCATGAATTGCATTTCAACGGTTATTTCTCCATTTCCCTGACATTCTTCGCATCGACCGCCTTCAACGTTGAAAGAAAAATGAGCCGGCTTTAGGTCGTTCTGCTTTGCTATTGGCTGTTCGGAAAAAAGTTTGCGTACATCATCGTATGCTTTGCTGTATGTAACAGGGTTTGAGCGGGTTGAACGACCAATAGGATTTTGGTCTACAAATTCAACTGCTTTCAACATGAACAAATCGCCTGATAATATGTCTGTTATCGTATTGTCGGCTGAGCCGTTAAAATATTTTAAAAGATTATTGTAAAGAACATCGCATACAAGGGTAGATTTACCGGAGCCGCTCACGCCGGTAACCACGCATAGTATATTCAATGGAAAACGCACTGTCAGGTTTTTCAGATTGTTGGTGTTAGCGCCCGAAATATTTATATAATTTGTCCATTTTCTGCGTTGTGACGGAATGGCAATTTTTTTGCGTCCGGTGAGATATTCAGCCGTCAGACTGCGTAGCGATGACGTTTTTTCATTTTCTTTGCGCATCAAATCATTGCAAGAGCCTTCAAATACTACCTGTCCGCCGGTACGTCCTGCGTACGGACCGATATCGATTATTCTATCGGAGGCGCGCATTATTTCTTCATCGTGTTCAACAACCAATACGGTATTACCAAGTTTTTGTAATTTTTTCAACACACCAATTAATTGTGCTGTATCTCGCGGATGAAGTCCTATGCTTGGCTCGTCTAAAATATACAGCGAACCTACTAAACTGCTGCCCAATGAGGTTGCCAAATTGATACGTTGCGCTTCGCCTCCGCTCAAAGTAGACGAAAGGCGGTTGAGAGTGAGATAGTTCAAACCTACGTGCATAAGATATTCAAGCCTGTTAATGATTTCCGTGAGTATTCGCTGTGCTACCTGCGTCTCGTATTCATTGATAATTAGAGCTTTAAACCAGTCGTAAAGTTCGTTTACAGGCATCATGGTCAATTCGTTGACTGTCATGCCGTTTATTTTTACATAGTTCGATTCTTTTCGCAAACGTCCGCCTTTACACTCCGGACATATAGTCTTACCGTTATATCGCGCTGCAATTACCCGATATTGTATTTTGTATTTGTTTTCTTCCAAATGTTTGAAAAAACCGTCTATGCCTTCCCATTCATTTGAGCCGCGCCATAGAATCTCCAATTGTTTTTCGTCAAGTTCATTGTAGGGTTTATGAATCGGAAAATCAAGCCTGTATGCCATACCAACGAGCCAATTTTTCCATTCGCTCATACTTTCGCCTCTCCAACAGGCAATTGCATCTTGATATACAGATAAATTTTTATTTGGCACAACCAAATCTTCATCTACGCCGATTATTTTTCCATATCCTTCGCATCGTGGACAAGCGCCGTAGGGGCTGTTAAAACTAAACAGATGTTCGTTAGGCTCTTCGAAAATAATTCCGTCGCGCTCGAAAAGATTGGAAAAATTTTTAGTTTCCATCTGTTTAACGGTATTTTCCGAGCGAACAGTACAACGCCCGTTTCCTTCATAGAAAGCAGTTTGAACTGAATCGGCAAATCGCGCGGTTGATTCGGTATCGCGCGATACGCGTATGCGGTCGATTACTAAATTAACGATATCGTTAGATTTTAATTTTTCCGGAGATTCTTCCAAACGATATATTTTTCCGTTTATTTCAATGCGGCTACTACCCTGAGAAATAAGTATTTCGCGACAAACGGAGAAGTTTGCTTTTTGATTTTGTCCAAGCGGCGATAAAATCATCGCAACCGTATCATCGGGCAACGAAAGAATGTAGTTAACTACATCGCTGACAGTGTCTTTTTTAACTATTTCTCCTGAAATCGGCGAGTATGTAACGCCAATTCGGGCAAATAATAGTTTAATGTAGTCGTATATTTCGGTTGACGTGCCTACCGTTGAGCGTGGATTGCGCGTGTTTACCTTTTGCTCAATGGCAATGGCGGGCGGAATGCCATGTATGAAATCGACTTCAGGTTTGTTTATACGCCCCAGAAATTGACGCGCGTAAGAAGACAGGCTTTCAACGTAGCGTCGTTGTCCTTCGGCATATATAGTATCATAGGCTAACGACGATTTTCCTGACCCGCTTAAACCCGTTATAACAACAAACTGATTGCGTGGAATAGACACGTCAATATTTTTCAGATTATTTACCCGAGCGCCTTTGATTGTTATTGAATTGTTCATTAACTCCGTTTTTCTAACTTGAAACAGGAAGTGAAATGTGGAAGCGCGTTCCTGATGTTTGGTCGCTTTGGAATCCTACTTTGGCTACTAAATATCGTTCGCCTAAGACTTTCATAGAGTAGGTTCCTAATCCTCTTCGACTTTTCTTTGTTGTAAATCCTTTTTCAAAAATTCTTGACTGAATGTCTTCGGGGATAGGCGTTTTGTTGAATACGTAAAATGAAATACGGTTATCTGTCACTTCGTAGCCTATGTACACTACGCCACCTTCAGGCTCGGCTTCCAACGCGTTTCTCAACATGGTACGCAATATTTGCTCAAAAATTATTGAATCGGTCAAAACATAGGTTATTGGGAATGGCGGAGCCAAAGATATTTCTCTGTGATGCGAAAACGTTTTTTCACGAGCCACACGAACCGCGTTTTCGACCATCGCAAAAGCGCTGTAACGATTGGGATGTAGTTTCAAATCGCCGTTTTCTGCCGAAACCAATCTTTTAAATTCAATTTTTTCATCATCGCATATAGTGTCCAATAACATCTCTAATTGACCGCTATCGTCTATTTTTCCAATAAATTCGTTCAAGGCTGACATCTGTTCGTGCGATGATTGGGCAGATTTTTTTGCCTTGTCCAATAGTTCTTTTTGTTTGTCTTCTTCAGATTTTAAATCTTTGAGATTGGCAATTACGTAAAAATCGCCACCTTTTACTTCGAAAGGAGAGCAGGAAATTTTAAAGTTAAATGGCACTATTTGTCCTCCTATGAAGGAATTGATACTGCATGAGCCTTCTTCATGCCTACGGGATTCCATGCACTTAAGGATGGTGTTGACGGCTCCACATTCTTGACAAGCTTTTGCCGTGCCGCAGCCACCGGTAGTTACGTCAGAATATATACATGAAACAAGTTCGCCCGGACGCATACCTATTGTTTTATCCATATTACTTAGACCCAACATAGACGTAATAGCTTCGTTGGCGTAAACGACCTGTCGATTTTTATCTAAAATTATCCCCAAATTAGGAACATCTTTCATAATTTTGTTGACCTGCATATCGTTGATAATTGATTTGTGCTCGCGCTCAATAGAACGTTTGTTACTACGCTTGGCTGAAGCGTGGTAGGTAACGTCTATTTGTTTTAAAATATGGTCAACAACGTTCATGTTTGCCTTGTTCAAAATGATTTGCAGGAATTGTTCGGACTGTTCCATGAAATAATCCAAGATTGCTTGGTCTTTGGGCGACCATTTTCTGTCTGCATCGCAAACAAGGTACGCCATGTCGAAATCTTTGATTAATTCAATTGGCAGTTCGCCCGATATCAATGGCGGCAATACCATTATAATTATGTCTTTTTTTGCTAAGAGGTCAACTGAAATTTTTTGCGTATCTGATTCATTTTGAGGTTTCAACCACCAACTATAATTGTCATAGAAAGGAACAACCACCAAACATTTTTTTCCTTTACGGAGCATCCATTCGCATATCACATTGCTCACAAACTCTTTACCTTCTTCAGGATAAATACTTGTGATAAGAATCTTTTGTTGCTGGTCTTTAGTATTTTGAAGAACTGACAGTAGCATGTGGTATAACAGCCTGTTCTTTATTTGTTGCGACTGCTGGTCAGATTCGATGAGGTCTGCTTGAGGAATAACTCCTGAAACTTCTAAGCCGGTACGTCGAGCGGCTATTTTAGGCGTTTTAAGTTTTTTGCTGTAGAGATTTGTTCTTTTTAGCAGAAAAAACCCCATAGTAGCCATAAATCCGGATATACCTGCCATCAAAGCCCATAATAGAGCCATACGAAAGTTGCCTAAGGGCATAGAATTTTGTTTTTTCTCTACGATAAATTCTTTTCCGGAATCTCTGATAAATAAGCCAAGAATGACGTCTAATGTCTGTCGGCTTAATACCCTGTCGTCAGATTTAAAAGACAGTGCAACGCCATCGTTGTTCCCGTGAACCTTTGCAGACGTAAAAAAAGGCATTCCGTTGCCGTAATAGTGGCTATTGAGCGCCATCCTGAGAAATGGTATAGTGTCAGAGTATATCAAAAGATTTATGTATGTAGAACGCTCTGTATCAGCACGTAATTCTAAAACATCATGCGAAACGCTCTCAAATAAATTGATAAATTTAGAGGAGGTAATATTCTCGGTAGCGTTAGGAGTAGTAAGGTGTGATGCCAACAAACGCAAGCCAACTTCTCTCTGACTGTTGCGACTATTGATAAAATTTCTTAAATCTTTTTCCAAATCCGAATAGGAAAAACCCACTGCCGATTCGACACTGCGAAGTATTGCCTCCGATTTGTGGGTAGAAGGCAACAACAGATAAGCAGCCACAAATGCGGCAACCGCCAAAATCGTTGAAACACGGCTCACAACAGCAACATAGCTTTGCTTGCTAAATACAATCATAGGTATCTAATTTTCATTCCTAAATCTCTTATACGATTGGTTTATAAAAAGGTTACAAAAATTTTATTAATTCTTTACTATCTTGTTCGACAGTGACAAATCCGGGTAATTCGTCCCAAAAACATTCGCTTATGAGGGTGCGTCGGGGCGCTATGCGCTGCCCCGAATAATGTGCATGATACACTATGTATATTTTTCCCGCCGTTGTTATCAGAAAAGAATGGTGTCCGGTACCTACGTAGCCATCGTGGCGCAGCAATACAGGGTTGTTTTCGTAACGCGTCCATGGACCTTCCGGTTTGTCGGCAACAGCCCATCCTACAGCATAATCAGGGCTTTGATAATGGTTGCAACTGTAGGTAAGGTAATACTTGCCTCCTCGCTTAATTACAAAAGGACCTTCGGCAACATTTGCGAGTGGCTCTGCATTTGTACGCTCCCATGTTTGCGGTTGAGGGGTTATACAATGTTGCGCGGTACTCATATCCACTGTTTTCAGGTCACTATTCATACGCGCTGTATAGATAATGTTGCCGTCGCGAAAACGCACCCAATATAAATGTGCTGTTCCGTTGTCGTCTATAAAAATGTGACTGTCAATGCCTTTTTCGTCAATAAGCGGTTTTTTTTCGTCCTGCACAAACGGTCCCAGCGGCGATGTCGCTTCTGCAATAGCTATATGTTCTTCAACACTGTAGGTCATCACATATTTACCGTCAATTTTGTACACTTCGGGCGCCCAAAACCAGCGCTCGCCCCAGGAATCGTTCCGGTGTAACGCTAAACCATCGGTAGCGCCGCACGGTCCCTCCCAGTGAACTAAATCGTTGGAACGCCATACTACTATGCCATCTCTGGAGCTTGTGCCGTAGAGATAGAAAACGTTGTCGTCTTCAAGAATGAAAGGGTCGGCAACAAAGACGTTAGGGTCGTCGGACTGAGCAACAAGTTGTCGCTGACCAAAGACAAACGTCGTTACAAAGGACGTTAATAATATCGCTAAAAAAAATACTCGTTTCATTGTTTTTTTTAATTAAAAATAAAAATATAAAGTCTTCTAACTCCAAGAGGTTTGAATAGTTTGATGTTTTTTTGTGTATGAAGGATGCGTCTGTTAATTCCCAACCATAATATTTTACATTTACCTGAGTGAAATTGTTTGCGGCTCGGTGTTTGGTCCGTGCACAACTAATTTGCCGCAAGGCTTGATTTCCATTGGGTCGATAAAAACGACGCGTTCGTTACCGGTTTTTTCTGTACGACCGTGATAGACAGTGTACATATTTCCGTCGATTGTAAATATCATGTTATGTCCGGTACCTGTCACTACTCCTCCCTCTTCTGTATTTTTCTGCAATACGGGGTTATTTTCCGCTTTTACAAATGGTCCCAGCGGACTTTTAGATGTTGCGTATCCTACAGCATAATTTTGTCCGCCAAAAAAGTTTGCCGAATACATCATATAATATGTATCGCCTTCCTTTATTATGTACGAGCCTTCTGTCCATCTGCGGTTTACTTCTCTTGAGGTTACCGACCTGCTTTCCCATTCAGCCTGCTTGTCGTCCATGCTGACCGGCGGGCGCAGCAACAGTACCGGCTCGCCTATGACGTCCATGAAGTCGGGTTGGATTTCTATTCCGTATATCCAACTTTCCTCTATTTCGTCAAACCATCCTCGCTCTCTTGCCCAGTCAGCTATTTCGCTTTCCACCGGATGTTTGTAGCAACAGCGTGAATAATAGAGGTACACGCGTCCGTCTTCGAACCATAGATTTGCGTCTATGATTGGATATCCCGGGTCGAAAATAGGACGGTTCATCAGGTCTGTGAACGGTCCTGCCGGACTGTCGGCAACGGCAACGCCTATACGGAAGTTCTCCATTGCGTTGTCAGGGTTGTCGCGCCAGTCAGCGCTAAACCACAGGTAGAACTTACCGTCTATTTCATACACTTCGGGCGCCCAAAAATTGGCTACACACCATTGTTCGTCGGTGTTTCCCTGATATATCCGTCCCAAGTCCGTCCATTCGGCGAGGTCGTCGGACACGTAGGCTTTGAAACCACTTCGCACGCCGCCGGTGCCATACATGTAGAATTTACCGTCGGAAGCGTACAGGATAAAGGGGTCGCCAAAAGCAACAGGTAAAGGGTTTTGAAAGGTTGTTTCGCGTTTGCTGTTGCAAGCCCACATAAAACCCAAAAAAATCAAACATAAAATTAAAAATTGTCTTCTCATTACAAAAAAAAATTAAAAACTATAAACTATAAAACTATAAACTATCAATTAAAAACGGGAATATCAGCTTCAATCGAAGGCGTTCCTCCTTCCACTGTGGGCCAATCGTCTACCCACACTATTTTATCCAAGAACAGTCGTCGTCCGCGCGAATTTTCGACACTAAAGCCGTGGTACAGTATCCAATCATTTCCGGCTTGGTCTTGCACTATTTCCGAGTTGTGTCCCACGCCCACAAAATGCTCGTTTTTGCTGATTACCACTTCATGACGGTTTTCCATCATCAGTCTGCCCTGCTTGTCGGTATAAGGTCCCCAGAGGTTTTCCGACCTGCCTACTACTGTGGTATAGGTGCTTTCTAATCCGGCGCAGCAACTGCCTATCGAGGCGAACTGGTAATAATATTTTCCGCGCTTGTGGATGTATACCGCTTCGTATGCCGTTCCGGCTATTTGCCGTTTTTGGCTTCCTTCTTTTATTTTCAGTCCGTCATCGGTTAGCTGGATGCCCCATATTCCGTGCCAGCTTCCCCAAAAGAGGTACTTATTGCCGTTGTCGTCAAAATAGTTTGCGTCTATACTATTTTGCACGCCGTGTGTGTCCATGTTCAAAAGCAAGCCCCTGTCGGTGAAGGGTCCCTCGGGACGGTCGGCATAAGCCACGCCTATGCTGGCGGTAGTTTGCCCGCCCCACACAGACATGGAATAGTGCATTACATATTTTCCGTTTATGTAACTTACGTCGGGCGCCCAAATGCCCGCATTAGGCACTAAATTCGGGCGGGTTTCATTGGTAAAGGCGTTACCCACAAATGTCCAGTTTACAAGGTCGGTGGAACGATGAATGGTCACAGTGCGCCCAGTGCCGTAAACATAAAAATAGCCGTCATCAGCCCGAACGATGGACGGGTCGGGAACGTCAGTCTGAACCACAGGATTGCGGTATCTTCCGGCAGGAGGGTCGTTTTCCAAGGCTTCGCCGAAAACGTTCGGAGCCGAAAAAGAAAGCAAAACAGCCAAAAAAAATGCTAATGTTGTCATATATCTATTATTCATTCTGTTACTCAATTATTCTATTACTCAATTATTCAATTATTCTATTACTCAATTATTCAATTATTCTATTACTCTATTACTCAATTATTCAGATGGAACACGGTAATACCGTCAAATTTAGCTTTTGTATCTCCTGAAAACAGTCCTACCCGTGAGGGTTGAAAATTTGCAGGCAACCGATGCACCTCTTTTCCGTCTGCAAAGATAATAATTTTTTCTTTATCTTTCACAACTCTTAGGTTATAATTTTTTTTAAAAATTTCGTTTAGCCAAATTTTTCGCAACGAAATCCTGCCCATAAGCGGAAATTCGACTTCTGTCATCTTATTGACAAATATCAATTTATCGGTTTCTATAGCCGGAAATTCTATACGGCTCCACGCAGGGTGTTCCCATTCTACATGTCTGAAATTGTCAATCAATATCCGGCGTCCGTCTTTATTTACGTAGTAAATGTGGAATAGCTCATGAATATTTTCGATTAAAGTATCTCTGCGAAAAATGGCCTCCTTGTCCAACAGTATGGCATCAAGCGTGGTTGTGGCGTCTAACGTAAAATGCCGCTCCATGAAATCGCTGAAAACCATGTCAGTATAGCTGTCTTTAAGCCTCGACAAGGATATGTTCCTCGTTTCCATTGCGTTTCCCTTGTCTCTGCCTGAAACTGTCAGATGCTGTCGCGAAAAATCGAACGTAACTTTCAGATAGTTGTCCCGGTCAATATAAACCGGATATACGCCTGCTGCTCCTTTCTCATCTCCGGCGTCTATTTGAACGCTCATTTCGTAACTGTCAAGCAAATCGCCCTTCAATAGCAAGTTTTCACTATTTCCTGTTGGCTCCCAGCCTGTTATTTGCTTGCCAAATTCGTCCCAGCCCATAGTGTAGGTTATACCGTCAAATTGCGTGGCTGCATCGAAAGAGCGGATACCCGGCAATCCTTTTCCCGAAAAGGAAGTCTGAACGGATGATTGTCCCGGAGCCGGAATATCATCTATCATTACTGTAAAATCCGTATGGTTCTTGAAAACAGACAGTTTGTGGTAAACGTCAGGACGAAAATCCTCCGGCAAAGGAAAACTGACTGTTTGCGCTCTGCCGTTCTGTTGCAATATGTACGTCCAGCTATTTGCGCTGCCGTCTATAAGTATCTCTAACCAGTTTCTTTCGTCGCTCTTCCATGCTATTATACCGCCTTTTGCTGTTTTTGAGGGCAATTTAATACCTGCTTCAAAATAGTAATGCGACGCCGGAATGCTTGCAATAGTTTGGTTAAGCGGCGGCAACGACTGGTTATTGTCTGACAGGTATTGGTAGGTTGGTTTTGCTGGGATGGGGTGGTAACCCGGAGTGTTTATTCCGGTTAAGCCGTCTACCATTAACTGTTTGTCGAAAAAATGCACCCTGTTAATGTATTGTCCGCGTGGTTCGGCATTTTTATTTGCCATGTATATCAGCCACCACTCAAAACCATTGAGACCTCGCAAAATATTGGGTTGTCCGGGCGAATACAGTATATCGTCGGCTTTTTGGTCTTTCATATCGAAAAGGGCGACATCGAGAAAGTTCGACCTTCTTCCCGGCAGTCCCTCGATAGCCAGAACGTTGGAGCCGTCCCTCAAAAGATGCTTTTTGTCGCTCAAATCAACATGAATATAGTTGGCGCTCTCCTGTTCGTAAATTACCGTTCCGTTAAGGAAAACACGCGCGTTGCCGTCGTGGTAGATGCGCATGGACAAATTGCCGTTGCGCGAACTGCTGTAATTGAAATCTTTTCGCAATCTGCAATCTCCATCGCGCCAAACAGTTCTAACCCTTTTAGTGGTTGAGTTTTCGGTAACAGGAAAACCAAAGCCGGACTTCCCTTTTCGCCACTGCGAAACGTTAAATTCAGGTCTGTACCAGTCGGGAGACGGCGGCGTGGCGTCAAAGGAATAATAAAACTCACCGTTGTCCTGATATTTCAGTAAATCTACATATTTATCTTCCATATCAAGTTGGTTGGATTTCACTACCGGATGCGAATATTTGTTGCCGGGGTTGAAGTTTAACGGTCCCGAAGCCTCGGCAACCCCCAATTTATAATTTCCCCAGCGCGTAGAGGTGTGGTTTGTGTTGTACATCATA
>Ga0099364_10003919_pt1 | contig 22763 bp, 20 predicted proteins | sample TergutTh196P3_FD_73070 | JGI IMG/M metagenome (GOLD analysis project Ga0099364, IMG submission 73070) | Microcerotermes parvus P3 segment gut microbial communities from Pointe-Noire, Republic of the Congo - Th196 P3 | ecosystem: Host-associated > Arthropoda: Insects > Digestive system > Gut ...
TGGCCCACTACATTGATGACCTAGCCCAGCGGGCGAATCATCTGCCTGATGACCCCAGCGTCGATAACCTGCTCAAGATTGGTAATGATGGCCGTCTGGTGGCTTTAGATCCGCGCCTACGCGGACTAGAACCAGATGCTGATGGAGGCCGCATCAGGCAGGTGGTGGACACCATCATGGACGTGGAGGCCCACACCTCCACCCGGGAGTATGTCGATGAGGCGACGGGGGAAGTCTCCACCATCCCCGGCGGCCTACAGATCGTCTTTATTGACCGGTCAACCCCGACCACTGACGGCAGTTTTAACGTCTATGACGCCATCAAAGAGGGGCTGTTGGCGCGGGGCATGACGGCTTCCCAGGTGCGATTCATCCATGACGCGGGCAGCGAAGATCAGCGAGCTGCCTTGTATCGCGATGCTCGGGCGGGCTTGGTGAAGGTGCTCATGGGGTCTACGGAGAAGATGGGCACGGGCACCAACGTTCAAACCCGGGCTACGGCTATCCATCATGTGGATTGTCCGTGGAGGCCTGCTGATTTGGAGCAGCGTGAAGGGCGGGCCTTGCGGCAGGGCAACCAAAACACCGAGGTGGCTATCTACTCTTATGTGACGGAGGGTACCTATGATGCGGTCACCTGGTCGGTGATAAGCCGTAAGGCTGCTTTTATTGCGCAGCTTAAGGATCGCGGGGCGCGGTCTTTGTCGGTGGACGGCGATGATTTGGTGGTTTCCGCTGCTTTGGCTCAGGCCATTGCCACAGGAGACGAGCGAGTCTTGAAGCGGGCCCAGCTGGCGAGTGAGCTTGACCGCCTAGAGGCCTTAGAGGCGGGCTGGTGGAACGCTAGGCGGGCGCTGCGTAGCCAGGTTGACCGCGCCTATAGTGAGGCGGCTGCCGCGCAAGGGTTGATTGATGCCCACTACCCAGTATTCACGAGCCTGGTTGGCATGACTGCTGAAGGTCAGGAACCTTTCGACCGCGAAGAAGAGGTCTTCGTGACCGGTGGTGGTCAAGAACTTGACCGCCAAGGCGCAGGCCAGCTGGCCATTGACCAGGCCCGCGCGATGTGGGACAAGCCGCAGGCTGTGCGGTTGGGGGTTTATCGGGGGGTGGGTATCTGGATTGCGCCCAGCGCGCTAGTGACGGGGAAGATGGGGTTGACCAAGTTCCGCATTGTGGCCACCGACCGCAATGCGGATGCGCCCTGGCCTGGGGTAGACCTGGCAGGCTTGAGTGTCAGTTATGAACCTGGCGAGGTGCTTGCACGGATTGACCAGGGCCTCAACGCTGTTGACGACCGGGTGATGGAGTATCAACAGGTGTTAGTGGCCCAGGAGAGGATTGTCGCTGAGGGCCAGGGCGCGCTCGACGCGGAATCTGTCTTCGCGCATCACGCGCAGATCATCGAGATGCGTGGCCAGCTCGAAGACATCGACCAAGACTTGAAGATCAGCCACCAGGAAACCGGTGGCGCACGTGAGGTAGATCCTTACCTGGCAGGTGACGCATTAGCGAAGACCTTGGGCCTGCTGCGCGAGCAGGCAGATGGCTACGAGTTGAAGTTCGCGGCGATGCGCCTAGGCGATGTCGTGGCGGTGAAGGGGGTTAAGGGTTTGCGCACGATTGTGGCCCTGGACGGCAAAGGCTCCGTGGGCAAGGTTCACCTAGCCTCCTTGAGTGATGCAGGTGACCGGGAATGGAAGAACGTGGGCCATTTTCACGACCTGCGCCTGGTGGCTCGCCAACGTGAGCAACTCACCGAGTTGGAGGCCCTAGCAGCCAACTGCCCGCCGACTGATGCTCCTGCTGGGGCTAGTAGTGAGGCCAAGGTTGGGGAAACAGTGACGGTTCAGGCCCGGCTCCTGGTGGAGGGGCCAGTGCAGCACGGCACTTTTGATGGACGCTACGACAAGACGTATGCTGACGGCCAAGAGGTGGAGTTTCGTCTCCTGGAACCTGCCCCAGGTGGCCCTGCTGGGCTGCTGACCGGCACCATTGTTGGTGTCGATCACCCCTGGCAGTGGAGTTTCGCGGATTCGGAGTATGAAAAACTGAAAGGGTTGGCTAGGCAGGACACCTCCCAGAGAGTTGGGATTCTTGAAGACGACCAGGGCAACCGCTTTCACCACCTGGCCTATAGCAGGCAAACGGCAGGAAGGCTGGTGGCTGTGCGCCACAATGTCATTGAGGTGCGCGATGCACACGTCCAAGAGGGCATTGACCGCTTCGCTGGCTTGATGGCCGGGGACAAAGCGTTGGGCGTATCACTGGCTGATGGTCAGCCTCACCCCCATCTAGGCGCAAGCGTGACGGCGATGGCCAAAGATGTCGGCCATTACACCGCCTACCACAACTACCAGGACACCTTGCTTGGGCATCAGGTCAGGCTGGAATCTGATCTAGGTGCCGCCCCTTGGGAGGTGGCCTGTAGGGATGTGGTTGAAGGAAAAGAGCTTGACCAGGAGGCCGGTGCGCGGGTCTTTGGTGAAGGCTGGCAGAAGATCACGGTTGCATCCTTGCGTCAAGGAGATCGCGTGCATGTGGCCCAGTTGGATAAGAAACATGCCAAGAATCCGGCCTTAGCCCAGGTGCTCGCCGTCAAGACTGGCGGACGCACCTGCATCGACTACCGCATTGAGGGGTCCACGGCTGTGGCGACTGTCGGACGTCAAGCAGACCAGCCCATCGATCTGGTCTCACGGCGCTACGGTGCGCTGAGTCAAGGAGAGCTGAGGCTGACCGCAGAGGGCACGACGCACATTGCGACCCGTGAGCACACCCCGCAGCCAGGAGATCGGGTGTGGTGTGTGCCTCCTTATGATGGCAGCGCGGTGGGTGGCCGGGTGGGGACAGTGACCACACTGGACTGTGACATCGAATACCTCTCCTCGTCTGAAGGCGTGCGCTACACCGACACCATCAACATCGAGTTCGATGAGGGTAAAGGCTTTACCAGCTGGAAACTCTACGACCAAGATCACTCCCCTAAGGAGGTCAAACTGGTGGCCTACCAGCGACACGACCCGATACCCCTGTGGGTGGACGGGCATGACGGCCGTGAAGTCTTCTTCTCCCCCCAGCCCTCCAGGCCTGAGCACACCGACGGGGCAGGTCTCCAGGTTGGGCAGGGTGCAAGTGTTGACGGCGTGCGCCTGGAGACCAACACCAGCCAGGCAAGCCCGACAGCACAGGCAGCGGTTGATTATGCCCCTACCGCTGCTGTCAGTACGGCGGCCCGTGACCAGGACTGGCGTGATGACTTAGCCCGCCAGGAAGCATCTACCGGGTTCGGGTTGTCGAGGTAGGCAATAAGCACGCGCGGCTTGTGGGTGGGGGCTGGGTTGCTGGCTCTTGTGAACATCACCTGCAGCGCCAGTTGTACATGTTGTACTCTTGGATGTATGAGTGTTGCAACGTTGTCTGACTTCCGCAAACATCAGTCGCAGTTTTTGGATCAGGTTCACCGTGAACCCCTCTACCTGTTGAGCCGTGGCCGGCGCACTAAGGCTGTGGTTGTTTCTCCGGATTTTTATTCCAGGGCTATTGAAGCGCTTGAAGATCGAGAAGACATTGCCGCTGCCGCTGCTGCTCGCAGTGAGGATGGGGTGGTGAGTTTTGACGATCTCAAAGCGGAGTTGAATCTGTAGCCGTGGCAGATTCTTCACCGAGTTTTACCGTCAATTTCAAGCCTGGGGCTGCAAAACAACTGCGCAAGATTCACCCTAAGGACCAGCGAAGCATTGTTGCCGCTATTGAAGAGCTTGCGGAAAATCCCCGGCCTCGTGGGTGTGTCATGCTTGTTGATGGGGACGGGGAATACCGCATCCGCGTGGGGAACTACCGCGTTGTCTACGACATCAACGACCGTGTGTTAACCATTCTTGTTCTGCAAGTAGAACACCGCCGCCAAGTCTACGCACGGCGATAGATTGCCACAGGCAGGGCAGGTCAGGCCAGCGCGGACTGAGGTAAGTTGGTGTGAACACCTCGCTAGTGGCCTACTGATGGGCCTGTGGTGTCGTTGGAGGGCGCAGTGAACGCCTCCCAGGTGGACGCGCTGAGGTCAGCCGCTGGCGGCATGGCCTCAAGCCAGGTGTTGGCCATGGCGTGGGTGGGGGTGTGGGGTTGTAGGGCTGTGTGGTGGTCGTGGCCGGGCATGATGTCGGTGAGGGTGTTTGCCAGCAGGTGGAGGTCATCGCGTGAATGGCCCACGGCGGTGATGGTGTGGTGGAGCTGGTTGGCGAGTTTGTGTTGTTGTCGAGCGGGCAAAGTAGAGGCTTGGCGGGTGACTTCAGTGATGTAGTCCAAGGTCAGGGGCAACGTGCTTTGCAGGCCGTCGGCGAGGTCTTGGCTGCGGCCTGTTTCGAGCAGTTCGCCGGGGTCTTTGGCCCCAAACCAAAAGGCGGTGCGGGCGCTGGCCTGCTCGCCAGGTTCAAGCATGGGCCATAGGCGTGCTGCGCCTTTTTTCCCTGCGCTGTCTTGGTCGAAGGCCACCAGGAGGTCGGTGATGGTCCCGCCTTGAGCTGCGCGGATGATGGCGAGTTGCTCGTAGGTGATGGCTGTTCCGTCAGCGGACAGGGGCACGATGTCTCGTCCGCTGTTCTCATGTACTTGGTGGGCGATTGCGGCGATTGCTGCCCTGTCGAATGTTCCTTCTGCCAGGACGGGGATAGCGCCTTGGCGCAGTTTGTGCAGGGCATCGGGGTTGATTCCGTCCAGGGATGCGCCTTTGCGGTAGAGGGGTGTGCCTGGAGAGTTGACGTATTTGGGGCCTGCTTTGCCTCCATCTTCCATGCCGACAGCCTTGGGGTTACGCCGAGCGGTAAAGGCAATGATGTTCCCCTGCTCGTCATGAACAGGCACAGGTAGGCGGTCAACAAACATATCAATAGGCGTGCCGCGCGAACTGATTTTCGCTACCCCGGCCTGGATGCAGTCGTCTGTGCTGTAGCCGAGCGTGTTCAGGTGTCCCAGGGTGGTGGTCCAGCCTGGCGGAGCGTAGGCAGCGTCCACAACCTCTTCAAGGCCACGGTCTTTGAGGTAGTTGGGGACCCAGGTTTTGTGTGTGGCAGCCAAGCCTTGCCAGTAGTCCCAGGCCGCTTGGTTGATGTCTACCAGGCGGGCAAGGTCTTCGGGCTGGAGGTTGGCCTGGCTTGCTTTGCCCTCTAAAGACCTCTCCCAGGCCAACATCTGAGCTCTTTCTTGCTCCATGTGGACGTACTCTTGGTGTGCGTAGTCGAGTTCATCATCGTCAATCTCACCGGCAGCGTGCTGGGCTTGAGCCTGCCGCCACTCCTTCTCCCAGCCTGAGATACGCCGATAGGGCAAGAGCAACATGTTGCGCCAGTTGGCTTGGGTGTTGGGCCGGGCGAAACCCTGCCCGGCCCGTCGTGTCCGTGCTCCTGGTGCAGCTCCTACACGAGCTGCTGCTGGGGCTGGGTTTGGTGTTGGCTGTGTAGGGTCTGCTGGTTCTTCTGCTGGTGGTGTCCACTCGGGTTCGTCTAAGGGTATCCAGTCCGCGTCAGGTCGGGCGTCTACATATTCTGGGGCTTGGTCCCAGCTGGTCTCGGCGTGGGGGTCGCTGCTATCGGTCAGGCGTGGGGGTGGCGGATAGTTAGGGTCGTCCCAGTTGGCGAGCAGGCCTGCGACTTGTTGGCGGCGCCGGTATTGGGTCTTGTCGATCTTTTTATCCACCTTGGGGCCTAGAGGGTCAAGGCCGGTGATCTGGTAGTAGTCGCGGTAGATGGCGACGGCTAGGGCGGCTCGCTGCCATAGGGCTGCACTGTGGGCGTCGGTGTGAGCCTCTGGACGCTCTGGCAGTTGGGCGCTCCAGGCGGGCGGCTGGTCGCTACTCAGCTCGCTGGCTATGGCGGTGATGCGGTCTTGGATGTGGTGTTCGGTTTGGCGCAGGTGTTCAGCCAAAGCCGGGTCATGCGCGGTCAAGTGTTCTGGTACGGCCACCACCAGCCCGCCGATCCAGGCCGGGTCATCAATATGGGTGGCCGCGGGGCCGTCGATAGCGTCGGCTAGGCGGCGATAGGCCCGCGCGGCCAGGTTGGGGTTGACCTGGGCCAACACGTCCTGGGCTTGGGTCAGGGCATCTGCGGCTTGGCGGGTTTGGTCGTCAAGCCAAGCCTTGGTCTGGACGGCTTTGAGGTGGGTCTTGGCTTGGTCTACCTCAGCGGCTGTCCCGCCTCGGCGAGCCTGGTCTAAGGCTTGGGTGGCCTGCTCGACTACAGCGGCCTGGTAGCCGGTGGCGGTGGTTTTGCTCAGCTGGGCTTGTGCGCGGTCTACCGCCTGGGTGAGTTGATCGACTAGGCGGTCGTGGTCAAGGTCGCGCAAGTGCTCTGGCAGGCCGGGCAAGGTCAACTGTTCAAAGTCTGGTTCTGGGGCAAGGGGCAACTTGAGCAGTTTCCAGGCCCTCTCGGGGTCGATAGCGTGGGCGCGGCGAAAGATCGCAACCAGGGGGTCAAAAGTCTCCGACTTCACTATGCGTTCGGTTGTTTGGGGGCCGTGCCAGCGGGTCAGCCAGTCGGCCACGTGGTCTTTGACGGCTAGGGCGGCCAGGAAGTCGTGGTGGGCGCTCAAGGTGGCCAGGTGTTGGCTGTGGGCCAGGTCTTGGGCCTGTTGCTCGGTAGCGGTCAGTTGGGCCTCTTGACGGTGGCACACAGCGGCCAGCACGCTCAAGGCGGTGGGCCGGTTGTCGATGAGCTGGCCTGTGGGGCTGATGATGTGCCGGGCGATTCCCTGGGCGTTTAAGGTTTCGTCATCGGGCAGGGCGACGTAGACCTGGTTGGAGTGGCGTCCACGTGTCATGGCGACGTAGAGCAGTTCTCTGGTCAGGCCTGTGCCGTAGGGCAGGTAGAGGTAGGCCTCGTCCACGGTGGCGCCTTGGGCACGGTGGGCCGTGGTGGCGTATCCCAGTTCTGCGTGACGGGCTAGGTAGGAGGCCGGGAGGGTGATGGTCGCGCCTTGGCCGATGTCCCCTGTCCTGGTCAAGGTGACCTGGGCGCCATCAGCGGAGATGTCGGTGAGGGTGAATAGGTCGCCATTGCTCAAGGGCCTATCTTGGCTGTCGCGCAGCAGGGGGGCGTTTTTACGGGCCACAATCACGTCCCCGATTCCGGCGTTTGATGCGACTCCTGAAGGGCCTAAAGGCAGCGGCACGGTCCGTGAACTATCCACCTCCCCTTCAGAGCGCCGCTCTAGGGTGGTGCGCATGTTCAGATCGAACACGTCTTGGTTGGTCGCCGCGACCAACAGCGCGGAGCGGCCCTCACGCTGACTTTCCCGCAGGGCCTGGAAAGCGGCTTCCAGCATGGCTTCTCCGTCACCGGAGTCCACACGGTCGTGGTCGGCATAGGTCTTGGCGACCACGGCCTGATTGTTCTTTTTTGGGGTGCGGAAAAAGACGCTCACGTCCCCGTCGCGTAGCCGCAAGGAAGCATCACGTTCCCAAGCTTGCGAAAAGCGCCACAGGGAGTTGAGGTGAACGGTTTTACCTGCCCGCATCATCGCTCCTAGGGTTCCTCCCGCCCCTACGGCATCGAGTTGGGCAGGATCCCCAACCAGCGCGATCTTGGCACCGGCCAGGTGGGCTAGGTCGGCTAGGCGGGCTAGGTCGTGGGTGGAGATCATGGACGCCTCATCAATGACGATCAACGAGTCGGCCGAGATGGTGTATTGGGCGTGTGTGGCGAGCAGGGCGGTGAGTTTGCGAGTCTGGCGGGCGCGGGCATAAGGCCCGGCTGTGGTGAGGGCCTGGCGCAGGCGGTCAATCTCGTCGCGGCGCTGTGTGGCCCGCTCTGGGGTGTTCTCGAAAATGAGCCTGGAGGCTGTCAGGGCAGGGATACCGATAGATTGGCCAAGGACTGTGGCTGCTGAGGCTGAGGGGGCTATACCCAGCACGCTGCCTGCTGTGTGGTGGTGTTGCCAGATCGCCGCGACGGCGTTCATGGTGGTGGTTTTCCCTGTCCCGGCAGGACCGACCACCCCCACTAGAGCTTGATCGGTGGCCAGCAGGTGGGTGGCGGCTTCGCGCTGGTCAGGGGCTAAAGGAAACTTGGCCGCGGCATCGAAAGCGTCCAGGGCCTCACTAGCCTCGACTTGGCTGAGGCTGTGGACGTGGGTGTGAGTGGTCAGGGAAGTGAGAAAGGCTTCAGCGTCCAGTAAAGCCTGGCTGGTATAGAGGGCCGTGGTGGGAGAATCAAAGATAGAGGCCCCACTAAAGGCTAGCCGGTTATCTGCCAACACATTCTCAGGCAATTTATACAAGGTGGGGGTGACCGGTATACAAGCGCTCATGGCGGCATCGGTTAAAGCGTCGATGAGGTCTTCTCTGCTGTCAGGACTACAGCGCACCAGCCGGGTGAGGCGTTCTGCTTCTGCGCGGGCGTGCGCGCGTGTCCAGGTGGTTCGCGCTGTGTGCAGATTAGCGGCAATATGCTCCCTGCCCACATCCTGTATCAGGGAATCGATGTCATCGGCGTGGGCGGTGAAATCTTCTACCTGTTCGGTGGGTATATCACGTGGTGTGATGTCCCCGACCGGGGATGTGCTGTTAGCGCGTGCGGCGAGCAATGTCCGTGCCAGGGCGTCTAGTAAGGGTTTTTGCCCGGCCACATATCTGCCATCAATACTGGCAGTGGGGTGGCCCACACACTCAGCGACAATTTTGGTGGAGTCGAATCCTAGGCTGTTGGTTTGTCTGCGCCACCTAGAAGAGAGGGCTTGGAGGGAGGAAATGGTGTGTTCTTTGGGTTTGCGTGTTGCCCGCCAGGCGGTTTCTTTGATTTTGTCCAGGACTGTGCGCGGGATGCTTTCTTGGTCGAGATGTTGCTGCTGCCAGCTGGCGGTCAGTTCCTTGATTTTTGCGGTGATGGCTTGGTCGCGTGAGGAAAAGGTATCTACCAACTCGGTGGGGAATCCGGCGATGTCAGCGACGACAGCCTTGGATGTGCTGGCCCGGGGCCGTTCGTCAAAACTTAATCCTAGTTGGGCGTGGAGAATATCGAGCAGGGCGTTCTCGTGATATTCGGAGGCGGCGACAGCATTTCTGAACAGGGTCTTAGAATCCAGTGTCAACCATTTGCCGTCATAGGCCCGTTGGACGCGGTTAGCCACAGCCAGGTGGGTGTGTAGGTGGGGGTCACCATCGCGGGATTCATGATGTCGATAAGCCTGGGCTATCAGTCCGCGGGTTTGGTGGGAGGCGATACCTCCTTTACCTGACCGGGTGGAAACAACCTTGTCTTCCATCCAGTCAAGGGTGGAGATAATGGCTTGGTCGTGGGCTTGCTCGATGCGCTGCTGGGTTTCCCTGTCAGCGATAGCCCACAGCACGGAGATGGATTTAGGGATGCGGAATGTCAGGTCAAAACCTGACACCGGTTCTTTCGTACGTAAATCGACAGTTTGGGCTTGTGGAAGAGGGGCAGCGCCCAAAGGCAGCAGAGTGTGCGGGTGACGTGAATGGTTAAACAGCAGTTGTGCTTCGGACTTTGACGCTGTTGCCCCAGGTCTCATACCTAGTCCTGCAAGTCCTGTTCCCAGCCACATTCCCGGGTTATTGCCCTCTTGGGTGTAGTATCCAGCCGCTCCTGCGGGGCTTTTGGTATCTCCTGCCATGACTGTCGAGAGCAGGTAGGCGACTCCGGCAGAGGGCCTAATAATGGTGATATTCATCGCCATGACTGTTTTATCCTTCTTCGCGGTTGGCTGGCGGCAGCGGCAGCGGGGCAGCAATATCGCCCGCCAAAAAGTTCAGGTATTCGCCTATCTCGCGTGAGAGTGTGAACTGCTGGGAGCGGGCCAGGGTAAAAATCATGGCAATCAGCTCACCGACTTGGGACTGACGCAAAGACACCAGAGCATTCAAGTCCGCGCTATAGTCGCGGTACTGGGACAACAGATCATGCAGGCCAAGGTTGGTTTCTTGTATTTGCGCGATAACATCATCGACTGCGCTCACACTGTCATGGGCAGCCGGCAGCAGCATGAGTGTCATCTTCAAGGCTTCATCAACAACCCTTTTTTCTCTTTTCAACTGTTTCAGCTGTGTTTCTGTCTGCCGGTATTCACGCTGATAGTCACGGCGCCCTGCATTACGCTCGGCCTGCTGTAAGCGGCGGGCAGCAGCCACACAGGCCAGCGAACAGTACTTACGCCCGGTCACCCCTGGGGTAGGGACAAACTGAGCCTGGCAGCCAGGGGCAGCACACAGGCCAGGTGTTTTCCTTTCTGCTCGCTTTTGACGTTTACGGGCAAGAGTTTTCTCTTTGTTTTCCTTCACCGCTATCCACTTCTTGTAGCGGTCGCGGTTGGCGCACGGTGGACCGCAATATTTTTGCTGCCGAACAGCAGAAGCAGGAATACGTTCCTGGCAGTCGTCCGCTTGGCAGATGCGGCGCCAGGCCCGCCCAGGCGGTGGTGTGGTGGGGGTGTTCACACCCAGTCATCACCTCCAAGGGGTGTGGGTGGGCCAGCGAAATCGCTGGCGTTGGGCCGTTGGACGCGCTCATGTGGTTACCTCGGGTGCCAGACGCCCGTTTAAAGATTTTGCGTGCTTGCAGGCCTGCCGTGGCGGGGCGAACCCTGGCGATATCGGTGAGATCGGCAGGCAGGCAGACGGGACTGGCGCAGGAGGGTTGGACACTGCGGCAAGTATCGGGTTGAGGGCTGTTGGGAGCGCTGGCAAGGCACGGCTGGCAGGCAGATTCAGCATTGATACTGAGGTTTCTTTTCTTGCTTGCTGCGTTGATAAATAGAATATTTTTGTGCGTGACCCAGGTAGGGCAGCCCCAGCACCCAGGCACAACAGCCACCCCCCACAGGGCGGGCGAAATCGCCACACCACAAACCAACACAAACAACTCACATATACAATTGATTTAGCGACAATACATTAATGCCTTTGCGCCAATTCACTTCCCATTGCTGCAATAGCAGATAGAATAGAGGCATCAGCCCTCAATCTATCGTCAAAGGTGTGACATGGTTTCCAACGGCTTTCTGAAAACTCCATTGCCCTCACAACCCTCTCCCGTCTTGTGTCAGGCGCGGCGCCTGTTTCATCGCTGCCAAACATGCTCCAACATTCAAACACTGAGCGTTGCTTTGTGTCTGCGCCTGGAATGCAAAAGCAGGAACTTCGGCGACATAGAGGTGTCTGACCTGACCTTGCGCGCTGAATACGACTTTGTGCTCGGGATGAAACTGAAAATCGCTGACAACGGCCTCATCGACCTCGACATCTAAAGGAGAAACCCTCATGAACATCCAAAAACGCATCACCACTATTGCGGCACTGGCCTTTGCAGGTGTCATTGCTTTGTGGGCCACAGGACACATGACCACTATCAGCGATTGGGTCTCACAGCAATTCACCACCTTGCACACCACCCTCAGCGATATTACCGATGACGCCATCTCGGGATACAGTCGCGAAAACATCGCCACAAATCCGCCAGCCGATAGCGGACAAGAAAACCTGTTGTATCGCAGCCGCGTCATCCACGTCATTGATGGGGACACCATCATCGCCCAGGTCGCAGGCATTGAAGAGCGCATCCGTTTTATCGGCATCGACACTCCAGAGCGCGGCGAACCAGGCTTTGATGAAGCCACACAATTCACCATTGACGCTATCGCTAACAATGGCGGATACGTGTACCTCCAATCTGACCCCAATGGCCCAGACCGCGATAGGTTCAACAGGCTACGCAGATACATCTGGCTCACCCCAGCAGAAAACACAAACGATATCAACACTCAAAGCCAATATCTACTCAACCGCATTCTCATCGATAACGGTCATGCCGTCTTGTGGGGCACAGGAATCATGAGCGACTAAAACCAGTATATTGCCAATCATTTAGCGCCATAAACGGCACACAAATACACAATACATCACACAATCTGCTAATATTGAGTTAGCAGTGAAGCATTAGACATCCAGGAAAGGAAATCAACCATGAAAAGCACATACCGTAGCGGCTGGTCACGTTCTGCTCGCGCAGAAGCAGCAGAAGAGGAGGGACGTTTCCCCTGGACACGACTACCCGCAAAAGACCGCTATACCTTAAGTAAAACTGAGGCGATGGCTTTGCGCTTGGACACCGAATGGCATCACACGTCCAAGTTCGCCAATGTTACCCACTATTTTTCCCCGGAATGCAACGCATTTGCCCTTAAAGGTCAAGACCTCCGACAAGTCAAGAAAGCAGCGCGCTTGATGGCTGCTTGCCACGGTTACGCCCACACCCCTGAGGAGCATGAGGCCAAGAAGTTGGTGCTGAGTATCCAGCTTCTCGCCACACAATGGATGGAAGAAAACCTGTAAAATTAGCATTTGGCCCGGCACCACATCAGTGCCGGGCCATCTGAAGGAATACATAATGGATACCGCAAGCGCAACAACCGAGAATCAAGTCATCTGCTTGCTGCAAGCAGAAACGGTAGCAAGAACGGCATTAGCTAGCCTCTTCTATTTTGCGAAGGAACAAAACAACCAAACAGATATTGACTGGTTGACAAAGACACTCCGGAAACTCGCCAAACTGGAAAGCGATCTTATCGCCAAAGCAGAAGACTGGCATACCAGTATTCAACTTCAAAACATCATGGACGAAGTGCGTATTGCTGCTGAATCGTTCATATTCAGAGCGGAAAGTCCCTCACTTTAGACAGACTCAGAGCACTGGCCCGGTACCGTATGGAAGCCGGGCCAGTGCTTGTTTCCCCCAAGGCTGCATGTTGCCATACGGCAACACTTGTGGTAGGGTGAGTGCATGGTCAGCAAAGGTCGTCATTCTAAGAATGAAATCAATGCTGCCTTCAAGACGCTCAGCTCAGAAGGTTTTGATGTTATCTTTAACAAGAATGGGCATCGTTGGGGCCGGGTTGTTTGCCTTGCCTGTGGCGAGCGTTTTACTGTCCACAGCACACCACGCAACCCTGGTAGCCACGCCCAACAGATCACCCGATTTGCTCAGGCCCACGCCCACCATCAGGAGACACCATGAACGCTTACAGTTTCACTGTTCATTTGGATCGCGAGCCCAGCGATGTTGAAGCGGATGCTCTGTATGACGCAGGGCTGGATGACGCTGGCCTGGTCGATGGCAACGGTGGCGCACACCTGATGGTCACCCGGGAGGCTGCCAGCCTGGACGATGCCATACTGTCAGTGGTGGCGAACATCAAAGCAGCTGGATTCACCCCCACAGGCATCACCAATGAAGACCTGGTGACCTTGCCTGACATCGCCCGCCGCACTGGCCGCACACGCGAATCTGTCCGCCTGCTCGTCGCAGGCAAGAGAGGCCCAGGAAAGTTCCCAGGACAAATCGCCAACGATTTGTACTCTTGGGCGCAGGTCCGCAACTGGTTCGCCGCTTACGAAGGCGCCCAGCCAGCCTACGGCACAGAAGAGGACACTCTGGCAGCCGCTGACCTGTTCTTGCGAGCCAACATTTTGCGGCCGCACGCCGGAAAACTCACAGACCTGCTCACCGCCTAAGATAACTAAGCGTTGAAGGCGAGGAAATGACTCTCTACTCCGTAGAAGCGCAGCGCGGCAGATTGCGCTGGACTCTCCAGGCCGTCCAGGCTCCTGGGGCCAGAAGACTCAATCGAGATCGACCTGGTGCCCATCTTGTCGGAGTCAACGCGCACGCATCTTGTCCGTGAGCGCGAACTGCGTCAACAGGCCGAGAAAGCGAATCGCGCAAGCCAACTGCTATCGGCCCAGGACTCGCTCTAGGCGCAGGGCCATTTCGGAGGTCACGCGCCCTTGCCCGTTCAGGATGCGGGCCACTGCGTGATGGTCACGCAAGTTGCGCAGCCACATATCAAAGACCTCTTTCCTTGCTCCTGGTGAAGGCTTGCTGCATGGCTGTTGTCCATGCGGCTAGGAGTTGGTTTTGCAAGGCGAGTTTGAGTTGTGTTCCTTTGTCGCTGGTGGCTAGTGATCCTGTATACCAGTTGGGGTTTTCGCGTCTGCTGGTGGCAGTGATCCAGCCTCTCAAGGCAATGTTGTGTGCTGCTTGAACGTCAGCATCGGCAATGTAGAGGCAATCGGTATACGGGCAGATGAAGATGGCAGAGCGGCCTCGGTCCTTCTCAAAGGTGTCCAGGTCGTGCAGGGACGTGGCCTTCAGAGGGGCCATGCCCCTGCTGTCTTCCGTGGTCCCCTTGACGGTGAGGTGTTCGACCACAATCTGCGCGCCTGCCGTAACAGTGTTGTCTTGCTTCATCCGCAGCGCTGGCCTCATGGCCTGCTTCACGGAGCGTTCAAAATCGCGGCGGTCTTGGTCGGTGTCCCACTGGGTGTCTGTGTCGATGTCGCGCACGGAAATTGTTGGCGTGGATCCTGCCGTGTCGAAGTAGCGCACTGTGCCTGCGTGGGAGATGCTGCCGGGCTGACCACTGACGGACGGGTAGGCGTTGGCGTAGGTTCGCCCGCAGGCGGTGCAGGTCTGCGAGGTCATCCAATCTGAGACCTCGACGCCATAGGGGACTTTCTGGCCGGGGTGTGTTGCTTGAAGGTTTTTTGTTCTGACATCTCCCCAGTGCTGCTTGTTATCTGCTTTTTCAGCATCGGTCCTGCCGAAAACCGCAGACCGCTTAATAACATGATCAATCACTGTTAAGCTCTTGGCTTGGACTTCAAAGTTGGGGATATTCTTTTCAAAAACCAGTTGAGCGTCATAGGCGATGGCGATGGCTTCGAGTTTGGCTTGATAGCTGGCCACGACATCTTTACGTAGGCGGGCCACGTAGGTGTCTGGGGAGGTAAAAGTACGCACAGCATGGGTCTCGCGCCTGTGATGGACGGCATCACGCAGAAGGTCATGGCCTGTGGCCTGCACAAATCCTGACGCCAGGCAAGACGCAGCGTCCAAGTCGATGCGAGTTCCATCCCAGTAGGTGGGATCGTATTCCCATACGGCCCAGGCCAGCCCCTTTTCTCCAACATCAACACCGACAAAGCGCCTGCCACGCAGGCTCGGCTTGCCAGGTCCACTGCGGACTTTATCGGCGGGGACAATGGTGAAGGGCTGGGACACGAACAAGCGTGGCGCTTCGATGTGCTTGATTTGTGGCTGTGGCCCAGACCAGTCCAAGGTCACTTCCCGTTCGGCAACCACAAAGGATCCAGCGACCTCTAGCGTGCTGGCTTTGCTGGAGTGCTGGCCTGCCCACCAGGTATAAAATTGTGTGTGATACCGGGACGTGGCCACAGATAGGGTGTGGGCTGTCCCACCACGAGGCTTTCTCAAACCCTCTTGCCCGGCAGTAACCTCCACTTTACTGTCCTTGAAGTCTTGGAAACTGCCCAAGTTCCCCTGGCCTGCCATTCGCAAAGGGATAGCAGCAGCCCGGGCTGCAGCGCCTGCCTGCTGGTCAAGCGAACTGGCGGACAGGTGAGGGAAAACATAGTAGAAACGTTGCGGGGTGTCTGCATTCTGAGTTGCAAGCACACACTGACTTCCGTTGACACCTTGAAGTGTTGCCCTGGAGATAAAAGTTTTCTTCTGAAGGAGAAAGGCACAGCCTTGCAACTGCGAATGCAGCAGTGTCAGACCGATCTGCTCTTGACGGTCTTCCGCCTGGCCCAACGTGACCGCATACAGGGCAGCAGATAGAACTACTTTCGAGAGCTGGATGGTGTCACGCAGCAGCGATTCCTTGTCCGGAGTCTTGAGGGCCTGCTCGTAGAGCCAGGGAAGATCAGCCAAGTCCAGCAAGTCCTTCAACGTCGTGGGCTGTGGCTCATCAAGCAGTTTCACGCTTCCGCCCTGCCTGCCAGACAGGTAAAACTGGGCGTTGCGCTGACGGTGCGCGAATTTCACATCGAGTTTCTTCTCGATCTTGGCCAGCCGATCCACAACAGCAGGGTTGGCATCGGTTGCCTCCTGGAGTCTGGCCCACAAACGCGCCAACTGCTCTACGTCCTTGTTGCCCTTGGCTGGTGGCCGGTTGACTCCACCTACCAGGGCGTTAGGTGGAAGCTGGGCCAAAACCTGCTGATGCACATTTTGCAGTGCCTGCAAGCCACCATCACCGTGACCATCTACGGCACCTGTAGCAATGTATTGTTTAAGGTGAAGCAACTGCTTCCATAGTTCCTGCTTTCCTTGACCCCAAAACAGTGGAGAACTTTGAACCTTGCGTGGCAGCTTGCCTATCATGGCGACGATGGGGTGCTGGCCTTTGGCTTTGGGTCCCAGATCCCAGGGATTGGCCTTCTTGCTCTTCCCTGCTCCAGCAGCGTCCTTCACCCACAGGCCTGCCTGCCGCTGCCGCCAAGCGTTGAGTTCACCGCGCAGCGAACTTAAAGATTCCCCGATCATAGATGTCAACGCACGGTCTACAGCTGTACGCCTAGGACCGATGTCCTCAATCAATGCAGCAATGCTTTGAGCAATTCCTGAGTCCAATTCTGCGGCATTATTCATGTCAGTGAGCAGACCAAGAAGGCCAGTGTTTTTGCTGTCACCTTCGACACCCCAAATATCCTCGACAGCAGTTCTGCCTTTGCCACTACGATTGGTCAGCCAAGATTCCATTTTGGCTGACATGTCAATACGATATTCTTTCCATGATGGAACTAACGCTGGGCGGGCCGGGAGCCTTCGAGCATACTCGGCTAACTTCTCAAGGCGTTCAATTACCACCCGCTTTTCATCTTCGGTGTAGGCAAAGTGTCTGCTCAACTGCTGGGCTAGTTCAGGTGCGGGCGTACTGTGCACTTGGGTAAAAAAGTCACCTAAGAGACCGTTATTGAGATGGCTACCGTTATCGCCAATGCCCATAAAACGCTTAGCAGCATCGACATTGCCACCCAGGTGCGCTGTCCACTGGTCAATGACCTGATCCAGGGCCTTGGTGATGTTGTCTTCTGTGACCTGGGCAAAGCCTGGATCAATCGCCCAGAAAGTGCCCTTACGTTCTGTTTGCTGAGAACTCTTCGCCGCTGGAGTACCTGCCTCGGCCTGCTCTGCTGCTTGTTCTGGGGCTTGGGGAATACCAAAGAGTTCCTGTTTGAACGCTGGCCTGCCCAGCGCTGCCACGTCACCCGTTAACGCACAGTTTAGCTCAGCAGTTTCCCACAAGGCCTTGAGTTGCGGCGTCGCCTTGCCACCGGCAAAGACCTTGTCAAAGGATTTTAGGCGTGACTGCTCTGTCGATGTACTTTTAACGCCCTTGTCATACCATGCTAGCCATTTGGCTTTGTCCAACAAACTACGAGTTTCGGCAGGGATGGAATCAAATATTCTGCCTGTAGGCGAACCAGTGCGCATCTCCCCGAACTCTGTCAGGGCTTTATTCGACATGATAACCCCGTGCCTCATGGCCAGTATCCACAGGCCTAGAAAGGAAGGGCTGTGAGGGTCAGTCAAGAAGTCTTCAAAATTGGCAGGGCCGTATAACCACCGGTAATCATCAAAAACTGTTTTCGCTACCACGGCTTGCAAGCCCTGCCCGCGACCGCGTTCTTGTCTAGTGTGGTCAAGGTTGAGCAACTCCACTTTAACTGTCCGCATAGACTTGACTCCACCGGAATAGTCAATGCGGGCATCATGCAAGCGATAGCCTGTCAAGTTTTGGGGTTCTTGTGCAGCTTTCAATGCACGCCGTCGTCGTGCGTTACGCCGCTGCGTGGCCGTTATTTTTCCCGTGCTCTTGCTCGCAGACATTGATTGCTCCTTGCATTTCTAAATGTGGCATAGTGTTAAGGTCAAGGCAAAGGTTCCCTGAAGAACCTGAAACCCTTAACAAATTTTGTGTGGAGGAAAATTGTCGGAAAACGAGGTTCTCCAACGTCGATTCCGCCTTGGAATCACTGCAAACCGGGATGAAACAACCCCATCGTGCCTTGAAATTATTAGAAATTGGGTGGATAAGGTCATCTGTGCCTTGAATTCACTGGATGACGGTGGGCATAGTGTTAAGGTCAAGGCAAAGGTTCCCTGAAGAACCTGAAACCCTTAACAAATTGTGTGTGGAGAAAGCCGAGAGCTTCTCAACGTGTGGCAGCCTTGGGCTGCACTAGAGACCGGGGATCCCTTGTGGCCCTTGTGCCTTGGATGCACTAGAGACCGGGGTGACAATACAATTTCATGGCCTTGGATGCACTAGAGACCGGGGACCAGCCTCCGAAGGAGAGCCTTGGATGCACTAGAGACCGGGGCGTTGCCCCTGGGTCAGGGCACCGAATCCTAGTAGTCTAGCGCTCTATGCCACTATTGAATTGTCAAGAAACCTGCGTTTGGGGGACTCTATGCGGGTCGAGACGTGGGCGTTTCGCTCCTTTTGCGTCGTCAACGCACGGATTGAGTGTAACAGATGACTTATCGATCTGACAACTTGGCCTTTTGCCACGTAGTTTCCCACTTGAGCCAGAAATCTCTCTCGGTTTCCGCTTTCTCAATGTCTTCATCGCTTCCGTAAGTGTTGCCATGCCGGCCTGGGGCAATTTGCCTCAATGCGTTTGACATTGTTGAAGCTGCCATGAGACCAAGGGCGCCATCAATACACTCCCAGAGAGTTGTGTATGTGGTACTCATTGGTTGGAGGAAGGTCTTTAGTGTTTCGACCAGGTGGTCTAAGGATTCGTCTGGCATGTTTTCTTCGGTCAGGGTAATGCCTCTGGCAGTGAAAGCGTCCTCGACAAGGTTGACCAAAACTTGGTCGCTTCTTTGTGTGGGGTTAAACACTGCGAGCAAGTGGACAAGTGTTTCACTATCCATATCCCCATCAAGCGCGTGAAGTTTCTCGATGAGGTCATCAAGTTCTTCGAGATTATTTGGTAGTCCTGGCATCCCTTGGGGAGGGGTCTTCCCCAGCAGCACTCTTTGCTTGCATAAGTCGCGGTAGAGATTGGAAAGCGTTGTCATGATGTTTGTCCTGTGGTGATGATCCTCTTGATGGCTTGCCAGGTCAGCCCTGTGGATACAGCTAGGGATCTAGTGGAAAATCCTGTGGCTGCTAACTGGCAGATGGTTTTGTCTCTGGCTGCTCGGGCTGTTTCTGCTCCCTGGTTTGCTGCTTCTACCTGGGCCTGGAGGCCAGGCAGGCTGTCCAGCATGTCCTGGATAGCGGTGTTCTGGGCCAGAACCTGATTCCTGATAGCCCGGTAAAGTTCAGGATTCAATGCGTAGTGGGTGTCGGCTTTTTTGGGGTTTTCAACCCAGCGTTGATCGCATGTTTCGCACCAGGCCTCCCAGGTGTTGGCTTCAAGGTCGGTGCTCCCGCAGTTCGGGCACTTGACCTTCTGGCGTGTGGTCATCTCGATGATCTCCTTGAAGTTTGGCGGTTGCTGTGAGGCGCTACCCCCTCTAACTGCTGTTAGGTCTAACTCTAACTAGAGTTAGAGGGGGTGTCAAGCTGGTTCGGGACTTTTTGTGAGTTTTTTTGGGGAGTTGCGCGGGGTTGAACAGGCAGATAGTATGGGCAGCGTTGAAAACCTGGTGGCGCTAGTTGAGAATCCCGTTCTCCCAGCAGTTTCAGCACAGTGGCCCGGCCACCTTGATAGGTTGCCGGGCCACTGCTGTTTTCTCGCTAAAAGTCCAGGGGCGGGTGCGTCAGCTAGGCAGCCTGCAAAACAAGTGGGCGCAGATTTTCGATGTTGAGGCTCTGGCAGGCCTGCCACAGGTCGTAGTTGTCTTGCATTCTCATCCAGGACAGGGCGCTGCGGCCTAGGACTCGCTCCAGTCGCACAGCCATTTCAGAGGTTACGCGCCCTTGCCCGTTGAGGATGCGGGTGAGGGTTGTGGTGGCCACGCCAGGGCAGCGTCCAGCATTCCTGCCCATCAGCCCCCACCTCCCACAGCATGTGTGTCTGGGCCTGTGACTGGGATTTCCGTCTCGTCGATGGTCTCCAAGATGTCCTCAATGTTTTCAAAGAACATTCCTGGATCCTTAGTTAACCGAAAAATTCCCCAAAACAAGCCGCCTAGCCGGGAAAGCCACAAGATCACAGCCCAGGACATTGCTGCGGCCCACACCACCATCACCACGCCTGGCACATCCTGGACTGACGGGTTGTCCTGCACAATTTCGCTAAAGCCCGCCACCGCAGTCTGGGCCCAGCGAAGCGAAACGGCAAACATTTCTAGGAAGATGGGCCTTCCAACAAAAAGTAAAAAACTGAAGATAAAGGGATAGGTCGGCACGCTGAAAATCAGCGCAGAAAGAAACTTAACCTTCCCATCGAATCGCCGCCACGATTCCATCCATAAGATGCCCTCAGCGATTTTTTTTCTGCCTCGAAGAAACTGCCCCTTGGGCGTCCAGGCATTGATCTTGGAGATTTTCTCACGCACGATCTCCAACACTTGCAGTCGCTGATCGAACGATAAAGCGCGTAACTTGTCTTCCGTGCTCCTGTTCATGAGCTCACTCCTCTCACAGCATGTTTGTCTGAGTACGCCTTGGCGTAGGTGTGGATGTGCTTGTGGCGTTGGACAATTTCTGTGACTGCTTCCGGGAAGCCTCGAGCGATGAGCATCTCAGCATATGAAGAAAGCGCTTCCAGCTCTTTTTCGAGACCACGTGCATGGGCAGCTTCGAGTAAACGGTCAGCGTAGCCCTGAGCCGTGAAGATGTAGTACAGGGAACTGCCGATGCGGGCGCGATCATTGGAGATGGTTAGTGCTGCCCTGTGGGCGTGGCGGATGGTTTCCAGGTCTTTGTTCTCCGCGATGGCGGCGTCTAGGGCCTGTGCCTGTGCTGCTTCTTGTTCATTGGTCATGGTGGTTCTCCGTGAGAGTGACGGGCCTGGCTGGCAGGGGCTATTTGTTGAGGTATCGGGCGTTTTGCCGGGCGAGCGCGGTGCTTACGAATGCGACAAGGGTGGGGTAGGTGTCGGGCTGGTGGGCGCAGGCAATTTGTTGCGCGCGGCGGGCTTTGGCCCAGGTTTCCTGGGTCAGGCTGATGTTGGTTTTGATTTTCGATGATGCGCGTGAGGTTTTTTTCGGCACAGCAGCGCTGCCCGTGCGATACGGCGCGGTCAGCGGGTCAATATCTTGTCTGTTGAGGTAAGTCTTGGAGATGTGGTCAATTTCTTTGTCAACGGCCTGAGCAATGTAATAAGCGCGGGTAATGGTCAGACCGGCGTGATCGAGCATGGATGTTTGGAGGCGGGCCACTGCCCTCTTAGTGTCGTTCCACAGCTGTTCATCGAACAACATTCCGTGTCTTTTGACCGTGCTGCTGCCTGGTTTCTTCTTCCCCCCACCAGGCCCAGCCCCAGGCCCAGGCTCGGGGTTGGGGCTGGGTTCGGCAGGGTCTCGATAATTTGCGCGAGCGTCAGCCTCAACAGCGGCCTGCTCGGCAAATGTCATGGACGTGGACGCCCTGGGCTGCTCCAGATCGCTCACGATGCCGTCCAGGGGTTTGGCTTGCTGACGGGCTTGGGCCTGGGCGGCCAACGTCAGAGGGGCAGTAGGCAGTGGCGCTGCTGGGGGCCTGGCTGGCTGCTTGGCATCGGCCAGGGCTGAGGCTGGGGCTGGGGCGGGGTGGGGTTGGGGTGGTAGTGCTGCTGCGCTGGCGTCCAGGGACGCTGCCTTAGGGGCACTGCCGAAGGCTGGCTTTTTAGCTTTTCCGGGCATGATCGTTCCTCCAGGAAGGGGTTTAGTGGTTGAGGATGGCCGTCAGGTGACTCGCATAAAGGTTGGTGAGGTCTTGCGCGTTGGGGCTGGCCCACTCGTCAAGCCCGTGCCTGGTTTGCGCGCTGTCGCGCACGGCCGCAGACCTGGGTATGGGGGCTAGGACAGGCACATCAATCTCGGCCGCGTTCTCCGCCAAGGCTTCCAGGTAGTGCTTCCCGGAGAGGGTTTGCTGCTCGTGCAGGGAGGGCAGGAACCCCGTCACTGCCAGGGCAGGGTTGAAATACTTACGCATTTTCGCGATGGTCTCGAAAAGGGGGCTGATTCCCGCCAGGGCCAGCTCACTGGACTGGGTGACCACCAACACTTGGGAGGCTGCGACCAGGGCGTTGAAGGTCAAAGCGTCAATAGCGGGCGCAGTATCGATAAGGATCAGGTCGTAGCGGCCTGCCACGGTGGCGAGGGCTTCAGCAAGTTTGTGGTTTCCCCCTGGGTCACTGGTCAACTGGTGGCGTGTCGCGGCCAAGGCTTCCCCACTAGTGACGGGCAGCAGATCGAGACCGTCCCACAAACCCGACACGATGGCCTGGTCTACCGGAACCGCCTGGGTGAGCACGTCCGCGACAGATGCCTGACCCGTGCTGGCAGACTCACCGGCCAGGAACGTCGTCAGATTCCCTTGCTGGTCTAGATCGATAGCAAGCACACGCATATCAGCCAAGATCGCAGCGCGGGCCAAATGATAGACAGTCGAGGTCTTCCCCACCCCGCCCTTCTGATTCGCAATAGTCAAAGTAATGGTCATGAGATTTCTCCTTAGATTTTGGGTTCACGAAAATAGGCCCCTCACCATTTGGCAGGGCACATACGAGGAAAGGGTCTAGCGTTGAAAGATGTGGCCAGGTGTTGTTCGGGCTTTGTCCCAGAACTCTGCGATGCCACCCACAGCTGCTTTCGCGGCAGAGGTGTTGGGCTGGACATAGCGGATGGTGGTTGCTGGGGATGTGTGGCCCAGCAGGTTTTGCGTCATCAAAATGTCCGAATACATGTCGGTGATCTGGGTGGCAAAAGCGTGGCGCAGCATGTGGCAGGTGACCCCAGGAGGCAGAGCCTCGCTGACCAACTCCCCTACCCTCCTTGCCGAGAGAT
>Ga0099364_10003920_pt1 | contig 22762 bp, 17 predicted proteins | sample TergutTh196P3_FD_73070 | JGI IMG/M metagenome (GOLD analysis project Ga0099364, IMG submission 73070) | Microcerotermes parvus P3 segment gut microbial communities from Pointe-Noire, Republic of the Congo - Th196 P3 | ecosystem: Host-associated > Arthropoda: Insects > Digestive system > Gut ...
ATCTTTAAGCGCAGCCTCCGTCGTACGATTTCCGGGTCTCGCGTGTACTTGAATGTCGTAATCATAAACCTTTACCCTTGCAGGTTCCAATCCGAGTTCATCCGCTATGTCCGCAACTTCATCCTGATTATGGAAGCTGAAGAAACGCGGCACGGCGCCCCTGTTTATCAGCGGAAGGAAGAAGTCCATATCATAAGTCTCAAAAACGCCTGGATCGCCAAGGTAACGATATATAGGCATCTCCATGCCAACGAGGCTTGGAGATAGGGCGCCTGAACCGTTGCCGCCCAAAGCTACGCTCATGTACTGAAGCATAATGCCGTTTCCGGCGCTAAAGGGCATGTCGGGCTCCATGTACATCGGGACAAGATGGGTCATAAGCTGACTGAGGAATACGATAAACGCGTCTTTTGTGAACAGCCTGTTCGGACGCGGGGAGACGGTAACGTTCCGGTTGTTTGACCCCCAACCGCCGCCTCCGCTGTTGCGAAAGTCCACAGTGGGAACCGCGTTATAATGCCAACCCTCAACGTTGACCGTTATGTCCTTGGCAAGACGCTTCACGTCGATACCGGCAATCAGCATTCTGGCTGCGACTTCCTCGGCGTAGGGTCCCTCAAAGATATAAGCCGTTGGACGCGCGCGCTCCCTCAGGTTCCAGCCCTGCGTCAGTATTTCAACTTTCAGCGGCTGGTATCTGCCTTCACCGGAGCTGTCCAGAACAAACGAATGTGTCTCGCCGCCCATTATAAACTGTGGTCGACCCTCAACAGCCCCTCTTTTAATGGACTTCGTCATGTCAAACCTCGTAACGCCGACAGTGTCGTCCGCTGAAGTATTGGGAATAGTTGCGGTTGAGCCGAGGTCGATGCCCCAATACGGCAGGTCGCCCCTATCATATGGGAAGCCGTCGCCTTGATCGATCTTCTCGTTCCAATATGTTGGCAGGTTTGGAATGGTAAGGATCGGTATCATGTCGTTCGGGTCGTAGACCTTGCCTTTTAGCGCCCAGCGCGCCCTCATTTCCTCAAGAATCGGGACTATCTCGTCGCCGCGATTTGCGGCAGTTACAATCGTTGAAAGCATGCAGATATAGCCGGTTGCCACGCGACGCTCCCACATACCTCGGCTCCCCGTGTTCTGCGGGTACGATCTGTTCTCGAACAACTGGCTGATTACGCCGGGCATGGAGGTGATGTTGCGGCTGCTTCGGTGATTGTAAGTACCCTCGCAAGCAAGAATGTACGGCGCGTCAGGGTCAAAAGCCAGGCTGTTCACCCAATAACCGCCACTGGCAACGCCGGTGTCGTTTGGATTATATCCCCAGCCGGAATATGGGCCATAAGGACCTCGCATAGTATCATCGGGATGAGGAATGTAACCGCTCCAAGCCCGGTAGGCGTTGCCAAGTCCGCTGGAATAATTGTCATGCCCCTCGACGATATAGGAACCCATGTAGATTGAGTATTGCTCGGCGAATTTGGCTAGATCCGCTTCCATATACTTATAACGGAGAACTTGAAGTTCTTTTGGGGTCTGAAGGATAGTCGTTCCTCCGGCGCTTATGTCAGCGGCGTCCCAATCGAACCTCGCGCCAAAATAACTTGTGGCGTTTGAGTTGATTTGCTCTTGATTACGCTCGTGATTGTCAACTGCGAAATGCGGTCCATACGCTATATACAGCTTACGCATCGCGCGTGTGACCGGAAGGTCAAGCAGTACGTTGTCGCGGTTCAGGTCTCTGGCTTCCGGCACGGGCGTCCACTGCAGAGCCACCAGATCGTGGGTCTCCCTGCGGGGCACTTTTCCGCCGTCGGTGCAGACGCGCGGAACCACTATTACGTTGGTTTTCTTTAGAATGTCGTTATACCTTCCGATGGCGAGGTCATAAGCGCAGGCAAGGGCGCCTTCGCCGCCGCTCCATTCGCCGCCGTGAATGTTGCCCTGTATCCAGACAAGCGGTAAGCCGGTTGCCTTAAGCCCTGCCGGTGTTCTATTCGTGGTATTGTCAGGGTGAGAAAAAACAAGGACCGGGAACGGGAATCCTCTCGGAATCTCGCCAAGGTACTCGACTGTAAGGTTAGTCCTCGGCATCGCCTCAATAAAAGCAATCAACTGATCATGGGTGGTATACATTGACACGCCAACTGATGCGGGAACGCTTTGCCCCGGGTTAGCCACTTTATACGCCCAGGCGTCATTTTGCTGTTTCATTTGTTCATCGCTAAAACTTGGAGTATTCCAGATTTTCATATCATTGGCGCCGCCAGGACCGCCGTTGGCAGCGAACTCTTTGATCATATAACTGTGAAGCCGCAAGGATTGGGCAGTATTGCCGGCAAATGATCTGCTCCAGCTACCTGGGAACAGGTCATTGACACTGGGGGTAGTAACTGTACCAAGCGCGGGAACAGAGCCGTCTATTTGGCTTGGGTTCGTGTCATGCGGAAAAGCGAAAGCCGCTCCTGCAAACATCAGAAGCGCCATAAACGTCGCAAACATTTTGCTTCTCATTTAAACTCCTCCTTTAAGATACTTTTTCCACTTTTATTCTGGAGTTGCAGTTCTCTGTTTTCAGCCTCGTTGCTGACGCGCAACGTGGTTAAGCGACATGCAAATTCACTTTTTTAAACCGAAACCACCTCTTTATTTACCGATTTGTGTTGAATTTAGTAGATTATACAGCACGATATTAATAAATCAAAACCAAGAATAAACTTAAAATTTCCAGTTTGTCCATAACAGAAGGAAAAATGGAAAGGAATGAAAAAGAAAGAAAAAGTGAATTAGTAGGGGACGATGCCCACATCGTCCCGCATTCTGACTGTTCCGGCGTCGTTTTACAATGAACGGTTGAGGGCGACCGTCCGGCGGGAGCAGAGCCCCCGCCCTACCGTCTTTAACGTCATTTTTTAATAATAAACGGGATAGCGAACGCAAACGCAAGATAACCATAACTGACCGCGTTGCATCCCCAGTCGTTTTCTACGGTTACGGCGCATGACGCCGCAAATTCCCCGTCTACTGTCTTAACCGTTATCGTCGCTGTTCCGGACGAGACTCCCGTTACTACGCCGGACTGGTTTACGGTTGCCACCGCTGTATTGCTGCTGTTCCACGCGACACTCTTGTCAGTCGCGTCCGCAGGTGAAACCGTTGCGGTAAGCGATAGCTTTTCGTCTATTCCAATTTTCGCCGTCGCAGGGCTTACAGTTACTCCGGCGACCGGTATACGCTGCGGAGTGGTGTCTACGAGCGTTGCGGTTAACGCTGTAGGCGACATAGAAAACTTAAACGTTCGACCGCTGCTTGTTACGATGTCGGTGTCAAGCGGAGTGGCAGGGACGCCGGTTATGCTGACTGAGGAGAAAAGGAGCGTTACCGAATTGCCGGGTTGTAAGTTTAACCCCGCTTCTATTCCGGCAATGTCGATATTAACGCCTGAAAGATTTACAGATGTGGCGGCGGTAATCATGGGCGCGGATAGACCGGCTGGTAAATAGAAGTTGTGGAACTGAAAGTTCGTCACGCCTAAAACTCTCTGAATGACTCCATGCACATTCAATGTGTTGCCGGTGAATGGGTCTTCTCCTTCTTCATGGACGTAGCCGCCTCGGAGGACGGTAGTGCCGCCAAAGACCGAAGCGCCGCTGATGGTGAGGCTGTTGTTAATTGTTGCACCGAGATCGGATCTGCCGGCATAAATGTTTCCGAGTACAAAACCGCCGTTTATTACAATGCTGTTATTCATAGCCGCGCCTCCGTTACAAAAGCTACCCATGACGTCTCCGCTTACTCTGGCGTTATTCAAGGTGACGCTGTTGCCGGTTGCGTTGCCAATACCTCTGGAGGCGACCCCTCCATAGACTCTCCCCACCGCGCCGCCGTTTATTTCGACGCTGTTGTTAACGGAAACGGAGGTTGCGTTGCTTAAGTTCGCGCTCGTTCCGCCGGAGACGGCTTCAAGTACCGTGCTGTTATTAATGACGACGGTGTTGTTTATATTCGTACTCCATGTGCCGTTTCCGCCTATGACGCTTCCGCTCACCATACTGTCGCTTATGGCGATGTAGTTGTCGGTTGCGTTGTTGCTGGCGTGTCCGCCGTAAACGGATTGATTTACCGTCCCGTTACGGATGTCGACGCTGTTGTTTGTGGCTGCGCCTGAGCCGCTCAATCCGCCATAGACGTCTTGGCTTACCGAGCCTCTGACGAATACGCTGTTATTTGTGACGGCTGTAGCATCAACAAGATTTATCGCGCCTGTAACAAGACCGGGTAAGACTCCACTCTCAAGTGTAATTGTGTTGCCCGATAAACTGCTGCTCTTGCCGACATCGCTGCCGCTGGGACCGAGAGATCCCGCTTGAGCGTTAATGATTTGCAGCGGTCCCGGAGGATATACTATTATCTCTCCCGCAAAAACCGGCATTGCTATAAAGCACGCTGCGAAAATCAACAGAAGAATTCTACTTCTCATTTCTGATCACTCTTTCATTGCATAAAGTTGCTAGTCTTTGAAATCTAGTAAACTCATTATACCATACACTCGTTACGTTTATGAAAAAGGATTCCGGTTACCAATAAAAAACGAACGACCAAGGGTTGGTCGTCCTTACACTTCCATTATGGTTAATCTGCATCAATCAGGCTGTTCTAACGGGACCGTACCGGCGCCGTTTTACAACGGACGGTCGAGGTCGACCGTCCGGCGGGAGCAGAGCCCCCGCCCTACCGTCTTTAACGTCATTTTTTAATAATAAACGGGATAGCGAACGCAAATGCAAGATAAGCATAACTGACCGCGTTGCATCCCCAGTCGTTTTCTACGGTTACGGCGCATGACGCCGTAAATTCCCCGTCTACTGTCTTTACCGTTATAGTTGCTGTTCCGGACGAAACGCCCGTAACTACGCCGGACTGGTTTACGGTTGCCACCGACGTATTGCTGCTGTTCCACGCGACACTCTTGTCAGTCGCGTCCGCAGGAGAAACTGTTGCTATAAGCGATAGCGTATTGTCTATCCTCATCGTCGCCGATGTTTGGTTTATTGTTACTCCTGTTGCCGGTACGCGCTGCGGCGTGGTGTCTACGAGCGTCGCGGTTAACGCTGTAGGCGACATAGAAAACCTAAACGTTCGACCGCTGCTTGTTACGATGTCGGTGTCAAGCGGAGTGGCAGGGACGCCGGATAAGCCGCGCACGGACGAAATGAGCGTTACGGAATCGCCCGGACGCAATTCTGTTTCCACTTTTATCCCGGCGATGTCTATATTAACGCCGGTAAGATCTTCAGACGAGGCGACGGTAATCATAGGGGCGGTTAGGCTGACGGGTATGTAAAAGTTGTAGAACTGAAAATTTCTCAAGCCATTGACTCGCGCAACGACTCCATTTAAATTAAACGTATTGCCGGTGAAGGCGTCTCCATCGCCTGCGTTGACGTAGCTGCCGCGAATTACAGTGTTTTGTCCAAAGGTTGGCGAGCCGGAGATGGTAATGGTGTTGTTTGTAGCCGAGCCGTTGTCGCTCCAACCGCCAATAACAAGCCCGCTAATCAAGCCGTCGCTGATGGCGACTGTATTGTTTGTTGCCGCGTTGGCGTTTCCGGTTCCTCCAATAATGTAGCCTCCCACTGTGCTGTTGATTATTTCAACGCTGTTGTTATATGAGACGCCGCTGCCTCTTGTGAGGTTGCCGGCGTTGACGCTGCCGTTCACTGTGCTGTTGATAATGGTTACACTGTTGCCGAAGAGGTCGGCGGAGTTACTGATTAAACTCCAGCCGCCTGTTACGCTTCCAAGCACTGTACTATCATTCATCATTACTTTGTTGTTTGTACTTGGGCTCCACATTCCGTATCCACTAAAGACGCTGCCGCTAACCATACCGTTGTTTATAGCGACGCTGTTCCCGTCAGTGCTTCTGGCGCTGTCGCCGTAGCCGCCGTATACGGTCATATTCACCGTACCGCCGTTGATGTCGACGCTGTTATTTGCTACCGCGCCTCTGCCTCTTCCCCCGTAGACGTCTTCGCTCACGTTCCCCTTGATGAGAACGCTATTATTGGCGACGTCCAAAGTATCGTTGACATTAAATGCGCCATATACTGCCCCGGGTACGGTTCCGCTTTCAAGCGTTACCGCGTTGCCCGATAAACTGTTGCTTTTGCCGGTATCGCTGCCACTGGGACCAAGAGATCCAGCTTGGGAGTCAATGATTTGCAGCGGTCCCGGAGGATATACAATCACTTCTCCCGCCAGCGCAGGCATAGTTATAATGCAAATGGCGAAAACCAACAGAAAAACTTTAATTCTCATTTTTATCCCTCTTTCATTGTGCAAAGTCGCATGTTTTCATAATTAAGATAAAATATTATACCATATATGCGTTGCGTTTATGTAAATATGCGTTAATTTTTATTGCATCAACTTGGCGCAAGCCATAAAGAATTAGTAAAACTTTACGAAAAATATACTAAACTAGATTAACTACATAATTTAGGCTTGATATTAATAGTGGTTTAGAAAGAGGTGGGGATAGAGAAATGTATCGTTCACACGTGCTGATATGCAATGGGACAGGATGTCATTCCGGAGGCGCCGTTGCCACTACGGAAGCAATTAAGAAAGAAATTGAAAAGCTTTCTCTTACCAATGAAATAGCGGTTGTTCCAACGGGGTGTCATGGAATGTGCGAAATGGGTCCAATAGTTGTTGTGTACCCTGAAGGTACGTTCTATTGTCGCGTAACCCCTGAGGATGGCGTAGAGATTGTCCGCGAACATCTTACTAAGGGAAGAACTGTTGAACGCCTTATGTTCAAAGAAGCTGCGAAGGTTCATGTAGCATCTTACAAAGAACTCCCGTTTTACAGCAAACAGAAAAGAATTGCTTTACAAAACTGTGGTTATATTAATCCTGATAACATTGAAGAATACATCGGGCACAGTGGTTATGAGGCGTTAGGAAAATGTCTGACCGAAATGACTCCGGCGCAGGTAATTGAAGAGGTTAAAAAATCCGGACTTCGCGGTCGGGGCGGCGGAGGATTCTCAACGGGGCTTAAATGGAGTTTTTGCGCTAAAACTCCCGGACCTAAGAAATATGTTATTTGTAACGCCGACGAGGGGGATCCTGGCGCGTTTATGGACAGATCAATACTTGAAGGCGATCCGCATTCGATTCTTGAAGGCATGGCTATCGGAGCTTATGCCGTTGGGGCGGATGAAGCTTATATTTACTGTCGCGCGGAGTATCCGCTTGCTATTGCTAGACTCAAGACCGCAATTGCTCAAGCTGAAGAATATGGTTTACTTGGCGATAAAATCTTTGGGACAGATTTTTCGTTCAACGTTCATATTAAAGAAGGCGCGGGAGCTTTCGTTTGCGGGGAAGAGACAGCCCTGATGGGTTCCATTGAAGGAATGCGCGGAATGCCGCGTCCCAGACCTCCGTTCCCGGCGGTTTCAGGTCTTTGGGGTAAGCCCACAAATATAAATAATGTTGAAACTTGGGCTAACATTCCACAGATAATCCTCAACGGAGGAGAATGGTATGCCTCTATTGGGACGGCGGAATCAAAAGGAACTAAGGTTTTTGCTCTTACGGGCAAGGTTAAGCACACAGGACTTGTCGAAGTTCCAATGGGCGTTACGCTGCGCGAAATAATCATGGATATAGGCGGAGGAATACTTAACGATAGAGAATTCAAAGCTGTTCAGATAGGAGGTCCTTCCGGCGGCTGTCTTACCGAGAAGCATTTGGACACGCCCGTGAGTTATGAGGATCTCACAAGGCTTGGCGCTATAATGGGCTCCGGTGGTCTTGTCGTTATGGATGAAGACAACTGTATGATAGACGTAGCTAAATTCTTCCTTGATTTTACTCAGCGGGAATCGTGCGGAAAATGTACTCCGTGCCGCGAAGGTACAAAGCAGATACTTATCATGCTTGACGAGATAACTAAAGGGCATGGAAAAATTGAAGACCTTCAAAAATTAGAAGAATTAGCCATAATGGTCAAGAATATGTCTCTTTGCGGTCTTGGGCAAACTGCACCTAATCCGCTTTTAACAACGCTAAAATACTTCCGTCATGAGTATGAGGCTCATATCAATGAAAAACGTTGCCCTGCCCACGTCTGTGTTGACTTGGTCACTTTCATTATTCATGCGGACAAATGTAAACGTTGCGCGCTTTGCGCTAAAAGCTGCCCTACGAAATGCATTTCCGGAGATAAGAATACACCATACGTTATAGATCAGGCGCGTTGTGTAAAGTGCGGAACGTGTATAGACAAATGCCCATTCAAGGCTATTACGAAAGAATAGGGGGTGGAGAAGATGATAAAACTCCATTTTGATGGAAAAGAATGCGTTGGAAGTACTGGACAAACTATCCTTGAAGCGGCTCTCGCTAATGGAATAAAAACTATTCCTACGTTATGCTGGCTTGAAGGGCTTCACCCTGTAGGCGCTTGTCGTATGTGCGTAGTGGAAGTTGAAGGAAGCGCTAAAATGCTTACTGCTTGTACATCCCCTGCTGAAGATGGAATGAGGATTCTTACGCAAACCGATAAGCTAAAAGAATATCGCAAACAGATACTGGAATTGCTTTTTGCAGGCAGAAATCACTTTTGTATGTATTGCTCGCAGAGCGGAGATTGCGAACTTCAAAACCTTGCGATAGAGCATGGAATGGACTCTGTACGCTATCCTTACTTGTTCCCGCTTATTGAGAATGATACAACTTCAAGCGACTTTATGGTTGACAGAAACCGTTGCGTTTTGTGCAGCCGTTGCATTCGTACGTGTAGCGAAGTAGTTGGCGCATGCTCTCTTGGTCTCGAAAAGCGTGGTTGGGTAGCAAATATTATCTCCGACCTTGGGGAAAAATTCGGAGATAGTTCAACTTGCGTTTCCTGCGGAGCATGCGCGCAAGCTTGCCCCACAGGGACGATAACAATAAGGGAACAAGCTTATCGCGGTCGCCTCAAGGATTGCGATAGAATAGTGGAGACTGTGTGTCCGTTTTGCGTATTGGGGTGCGAAATAAGAGCATATGCGCGCAATAATTATCTGGTTAGGATCGAAGGCGTCAGGAATTCAAACAATCACGATGGCGGGCAGCTATGCCGCAAAGGAAGAATTGAACTCCTGAGAGTTTTGGAAAGACCTCGTCTTACCACTCCAATGATCCGTTCAGGAACAGGTTTCCGTGAAGCTTCATGGGAAGAGGTTATCGATTTGATTGCCAAGAAGATAGAGCAGGCTGATAAATCAAAATCGGGCGCGGTAGCGTCATTAATGGCGCCAATTGATGATCTCAAGTGTTTTGCCGGATTCTTTAAAGCGTTAGGCATAAAAACCGACTGCCGTGAAGGCGATGTTCCTAATGAAGCGCGGTATGTTAAAGAAAGCCGTGAACGGGGAGGGAATAAATCAATCGGAACGCGCGAGAACGAGGTAGCGAAAATGCGTTCGATCATCTGCGCGGACTCATGGCTTGGAATTGGGAATGAGCCGTCCAAACGCGAACCGGTTGGAAAGGGAATATCAGAGCTTGATTTCTTCTTCTTCCTGACGCCAGGATTTGAAATTCCATGCAACGATGTACTTGAAGCCTTGGATCACTCAAAATTTTCTGTCATTCAAGCCTCATTTGTATCGCACCCAATGGCTTACCTTGCTGACGTTCTTCTTCCTTCAACAGCGTGGCAAGAAATCGTGGGAATTTTTGAGCCTGCGGAATCAACAAAGCAAATGCGCGAAGTTTTCCTGTCGCTGGCGAACAAGCTTGCGATAACGATAAAGGAGGTGTAAGACGGGATGTCTGCCAAACCAAAAGTTGCAACAGTATGGCTTGAGTCTTGTGCAGGATGTCATATGTCTTTTCTTGACATTGATGAGAGAATTGTCGATTTGCTTTCTCAAGTTGAGCTGACAGCCAGCCCTGTAACGGATATCAAAGATATTCCCGAGGTTACGCTCGGCATAATTGATGGCGGAATAGGGAATGATGAAGAATTGCACATCGCGCAAGAGTTACGCAAAAAAAGCAAAATCCTTATGGTTATGGGCGATTGCGCGGTATTCGGTGGAATAAATACTATGAGGAATTTTATGACGCCGGAGCAGGTTTTGAGTGGCGCCTATGCGGACAATGCCACTCCCACAACTGTAAACCCAACAGGGAAGCTACCCGGCGAGGATATTCCGAAATTGCTTCCTGAAGCAAATGCTGTTGACAGGTATGTTAAGGTTGATGTGTATGTTCCGGGATGCCCGCCGGATGCGGATGCAATTTTCTATGCTTTGAGCGAGATTCTTGCCGGACGAATCCCCGTTAAGATACCGGCTGATATGACGCGGTACGATTAGGGAATGGGGGGAGAATTATGGAAAATAATGGTAAAACTATTGTAATAAATCCAGTTTCCCGCGTTGAGGGACATGGTAAAATAACTGTTCATCTTGATGACAAGAACGCTGTCGATAGCGTGCAATTTCATGTCACGCAATTCAGGGGATTTGAGGTTTTCACGCATGGACGCGATTTTCGCGAAATGCCAATTATTACGCCAAGAATTTGCGGAATTTGTCCTGTAAGCCATCATTTGGCTTCCGTGAAAGCTTGCGATGAAATCATCGGCGCCGATATTACTACCGCTGCCTATAAACTGCGCGAAATCATGCATTATGCGCAGTTTGTGCAGTCGCACGCTTTATCTTTCTTTCATCTTTCAAGCCCGGATCTTCTTTTCGGGTTTGACGCCGATCCAAAAACGCGTAATGTAGCCGGTTTGGTTGAGAATCATCCTGAGCTTGCGGTGTTTGGCGTTTCTTTGCGCAAGTATGGACAAGAAATTATAAAAACTTTAGGAGATAAAAAAATACATCCATGGCATAGTATTCCAGGTGGGGTGACAAAATCTCTTACCATGGAAGAATGCGAAAAATACTTGAAAGAACTTCCGGGGATGATTGCGGGAATAGAAAAAGCTATTGGAATTGTTAAGGAATTTCTTTTGAAGAATGCTGACCTCGCAAAAAGGTATGCCACCGTAGAGACAGGCTATATGGGGCTTGTCCAGAAGACTTACTGTTGCGATAACGAAAGTGATAAAGGAGTTCTTGCGCTTTATGACGGGATTGTTCGGATTCGCGGCGCCAACGGGCGCGTAATTGACGAATTTGAGTCTTATGAGTACGCTAATAAAATAGGCGAACACGTTGAACCTTGGAGTTATCTAAAATTTCCGTTCTATCGAGCGTTTGGATACCCGCAGGGCGCTTATCGCGTTGGACCGCTTGCTCGCGTTAATGCTTGCGACCACATATCTACTCCAAAAGCGAATGAAGAGCTGAAAGTATTCCGCGAAGCAGGCAAAGATTCCAACGGAATGGTGCATTATACTCTTTACTATCACTACGCGCGCCTTATTGAAACTCTTTTTGCCGCAGAGAGGCTTGGAGAACTCCTTATAGACATTGACGTATGTTCAAACGATCTTCACTGTCCGCAGGGCAATGAGCTTTATCCAGAAGGCGTAGGGATTGTTGAAGCTCCTCGGGGTACCCTTATCCATCATTATAAAGTGGATGAAAGAGGAGCTATTACTGCCGCTAACCTCATAGTCGCCACAGGGCACAATAATATAGCTATAAATCGTGGAGTGGAACAAGTTGCCCGCGAGTTTATAACTGACGGTACAAATGTTAAGGAAGGAGTTCTCAACAGGATGGAACATGTTATTCGTTGTTATGACCCGTGTTTATCCTGTTCAACCCATGCTTTAGGCAAAATGCCTCTTGAACTTGATATATTGAGTTCAAAGCATGAGGTTCTAAGAACCATCGTTCAGGAGTGATTTCTATTACGAAGCATACGATTGATTATGAATACATGACCGACCTGAAATCAATCGTAAGGGTTGTAGCGCCTATCGCTCGCTTTCAGCTTGCTGGCGCCTCCGTTACGCCGCGCTTGCGCGGCGTTCTTTCTGGGACAACGAAGCATACGATTGATTATGAATACATGACCGACCTGAAATCAATCGTAGGCGAGGCGGCTTCTGCGACCCGCCGCGAAGGCGTAGATTGACCTACGTCGAGCGTGGGGGGGAGAAATCAATTTATGTTAAACTACGTGATAATTTCAAATTATGACGCCAATTTGGAATCTAACGTAGGCGAGGCGGCTTTTGCGACACGCAGCGAAGGCGTAGATTGGCTTATGTTGAACGTTAGGTATGCTGGGACAACGAAGCAACGATTGATTATGAATAATGAATACATGACCGACCTGAAATCAATCGTAGGCGAGGCGGCTTCTGCGACCCGCCGCGAAGGCGTAGTTAGACCTACGTCGAGCAAGGGGAGCAGAAACAACGAAGCATACGATTGATTAAAGGTCGGTATGAAGGATAACATTCAGCAACTCCTAAAAAACCTCCCAAACCGTCCCGGCGTTTATCTAATGCGAGACGATCTGGGAGGTGTTATTTATGTCGGGAAAGCCAAATCGCTCAAAAAACGCGTTTCGTCTTATTTCAGGCATAATTTCGCGTCTCCCCGTTTGCGTAAGCTTGTCGAGCAAATAGCGGACATCTCGGTGATACGCGCGGAGACAGAAGCGGAAGCGCTTGTTGTCGAAGCGAAACTAATAAAAAGATACTCTCCATTTTTTAACATAGAAATGAAGATGATGGATAAGTATCCATATATTTACATAACGAGAGAAACTTTTCCGCGAATTATTGTAACAAGAAAAGCTCCCAGTGATAATTCAAAAGACATTTGTTTCGGTCCTTGGGTGAGCGCGGGGAATGTTCGCGCGCTGCTTAGGCTGGCGGAAAGATATTTTCCCATGCGTAGCTGCAAAGCTGATATTCCTATAGGAGGAAATCGAAAACGCCCGTGTTTGGAGCATTCTCTTGGTCATTGTATGGCGCCGTGCGTTGGATATTGCACTCAAAGCGAGTATCAAGATAGAGCCGATGATGTTATATTGCTATTACAAGGTAATTCAGCCGACCTTATTGAACGTTTGCGCCGCCGTATGGACTCCGCCGCCAGAAAAATGAACTTTGAAGAAGCTGCAAGACATCGCGATGCTATACGCGCAATATGGAAACTGAGTAGACAAAGAGTGAATTCTTCTTTACAAAAAGAGCTTGACGCCGAACAGTTTGATGTCCTGTTAAAGCTACAGGAAGCGCTGAATCTTAAAATATTGCCATGGAGGATAGACGCTTTTGATATTTCTCACTCCGCCGGAAAAGATACTTACGGATGTTGCGTTGTATTTGAACAGGGAATGCCTAATCCTTCTTTATATCGCCGTTTTAAAATTAAAACCGTTGAGGGAGTGAACGACTTTGCCTCAATTCAAGAGACAGTGGAACGGCGTTACAGTCACGTAATAAAGGGAGAGGAACCTTTGCCTCAACTGACATTGATAGACGGCGGTCCCGTGCAACTGGAGTTTGCGCTACGCGCGCTGCAAATTCTTGATATAGATATTCCTATTGCAGCCTTAGCTAAGGAGGAAGAGTTGATTTACCTTCCCGCGCCGGAAAGAGGGAGGACGGCTGTAAATACTGTCCCATTAATACTTAATCATGACGATAAGGCTTTGCAATTACTGCAAAGGGTCAGGGATGAAGTTCACAGGTTTTCCATAACTACACATCGGAATGCAGGCGCCGTCAAGTTCAAAAGGACAATTCTTGAAGAAATCCCCGGAATTGGCAAACGCAAAGCGGCGGAACTGCTTGGAACTTTTGGTAGCGTGCAACGCATATCCGTTTTAGAGCCGGAAGAGCTTGCAAAAGCTCCCGGTATTGGTTTATCGCTTGCAAGGCAAATCCTGGAGTATCTCAATATTAAGAATTCGCTATGTTAACATTTCTGATGAATTCATCTTGAAGATTTTGAGTTATTATATTATCAGGAGGGGAAAAACATGACTGATGATACTAAAACCTCAAGTCCGATTGGGGAGTCGTTTCAAATTAAAAAGGGAGAGCCGCTAAAAAATATGCTTAACCGCAAAACGCTCCACGAGGGTGCGTTAGATATCCAATCGGTTTACAGCTCGTTTCAGGTTGACGAGTTTGTAAATTCGATAATGGATGAGACGTGGGATAGTTTAGAGTTAAAAGCAAGAGGTCGTCAGGTAACTCTAAATCTTGGGAAATACTTGCCGCCAGATTATCGTGAAGCTCTTGCCATACTTGAGAAAGTAGCTGAGGGTTATACGTCAGGTATTTTTGTTTTGGGGTTTTCTTTTCCGGACTTTGTAGAAGTTTACGGACAAGATGAGAGTAATTGGAATATATCCATCAATGCTTTGGAATTATTTACAACACTCTGGTCATCGGAAATGGCTGTAAGACCGTTTATACTTAAAAATGAAGAACGCATGATGGCACAGATGTTGGCATGGTCGAAACATGAAAATGAGCATATCCGAAGGCTTGCCAGTGAAGGTTGCCGTCCTGCGTTACCGTGGGCGATTGCGTTGCCAAAATTCAAGAAAAACCCTGCGCCTATCTTACCCATACTAACGCAGCTCAAAACTGACCCATCAATGTATGTACGCAAGAGTGTCGCTAATAATCTGAACGATATTTCAAAAACACGCCCCGATGTAGTTATTAAAACAGCATCAGATTGGTACGGTGAAAACAGCTTTACGAATTGGATAGTCAAACACGGGTGCAGAACCCTGCTAAAAAAAGGCAATAGCGATATATTGGCTCTCTTTGGACTAAACGATAATACAAATGTATCTGTTGAAGATTTTTCTTTGGACGCAACCTCTGTTTTGATTGGAAACGACCTTGCTTTTTCATTCACGATAAACGCAAAGGGATCGACTAAAACAAGACTGGAGTACGCAATTGATTATGTTAAGTCGGGTGGAAAAAGAAACAGAAAAATCTTTAAAATATCAGAAGTTTCGTTAAAAGCAGACGAAAGAAAGCACTATACGAAAAACCATTCTTTTGTAGACTTAAGTACAAGGAAGCATTTCCCCGGAATCCATTCGATTATTCTTATCATCAATGGCGCGGAGCAGGGGAAAATAGATTTTGAAGTAAAAGCGTGATACTTTCGACTATACTGAATAGCGGCAAGAGCCCACGGTATTAGCATATCGCTTGCGAGGCAAATCCTGGAGTATCTTAATATTAAGAATTCGATAGGTTAAACTGCTGATGAAGGAGTTCTGCTCTATGCCAAAGATGCTTAATTTAGTTCTTTTTGATAATCCATAGCCTTTTTGCTGATTTCACTGACGCTCAAACCTTCACAAAGGTTTTGTCGCCATTCAGTGTAATCAAAAGGTTCTCTCATCATTATAGCTACGAAACGTTCCGCTTCTACAAGACCAAGATGCTTGCACAAGATTTTCATACCTTCATCTTTTAACATGGCTTCGGTTCTCATCATACACGCTCCGTCTTAATAAATTCAATGGGATCAACAATTCGTATCATGTCTGTAGGCTTCTTTAATAATCTATAATCAGTTGTAATGAAATAATCGCAATTTCCCTATTACAACCATCTCCTTCTCTTTTATTTTATCTCAAATAATTGATGATTACTATATGTTATCTCAAATGCTAAACTATTTACATCAATCCAGAAAAGCTAACAAATGAACATGGGATATAAACAACTCAGGTCGTCCAATATCTCTTCATTAGCTGCATTCTTTGCTACATGGCGCCGTGTGGTACGCAATTATTCGCTTAAGACTCTGTATTCCCTTTTAGTTCGATCAGCGCCGCCATGATCTCGGTTTGCTTTTCCTCAATCAGCGCGATAAGCTCCTGTGGCGAGCGCGTATCAATTTCTGTTTTTCGATTGGGATTTACGGCTTTCAGGTCATAAACGGCTGCTTCAATCGCGTCAGCTTGCTCTTTGTATTTCCGAGCTTGCGAAATATATTCTGCAAGTTCGGTTTCGGCTTTACTAATCGCGTCTTTATCCTGAAGCTTAACCTTTTTCAATTCGCGAATCCGGTTATTACATGCCTGCGCTTTACCGTTGAACGCTTTTTCCTCCGCGCGAAGCGGCGCAGCTTGATCTTCCGCAACGCGCTTGCGCTTGTCTATATCGACTGACCAACTGTACTCGCTTTCAGCGCGAACGGGTAAAAGATTAAAAAACTCGTCGAATTTGTCCAATGTAAACGGAGCGCGTTTGCCGACCTTAACATCCGACAAATCATAGTACCAAATTTTTTCCGTCCGCTTGCCTTTTTCAAACAGCAGAATATTTGTTTTAACGCCCGCGCCGGCGGTTGAAAATACTCCGCCCGGCAAGCTTATGATCGCGTAAACATTGCAGTCGTCAAGCAGCTTGCGCTTTGTCTGGACAAAGGCGGTTTCGTTCGCGCGGAACAACACGCCCTCGTCAAGCACAATCCCGCAGCGTCCTCCTGTCTTAAGGCTGTCAATGACGTATTGGAGGAATAAAACTTGCGTTGCGCCCGTCTTGTATGCAAAATTTGTTTGCGCTTCTTTCCCTTCTTTGCCCCCGAATGGAGGATTGGTAAGAATAACGTCGAACCGGCTTGGCGCGCCGGTGAACAATCCGCCGTAAACTTCGTTGCCTGTAAGCGAGTTGCCATGCCATATTGATGGCTGCTCGACGCCGTGAAGCACCATATTGGCAAGCGTAATAGGATAGATGAGGTTTTCCTTCTCGCGCCCGAAGAACGTGTCGCGCTTGAGGTGTTCTATCGCGTCAGCGCCTAGCGTTTGTGCGGTTTCGAGCATATATAGATACGATTGAACGAGAAACCCGCCCGTGCCGCAGCAAGGGTCGTACACCGATTCGCCGGGCTTTGGGGCAATCGCCTTGACCATAGCGCGAATAATCTCCCGGGGCGTGAAAAACTGCCCGCCGTCGTTGCCTTTCTCTCCCATTTTCAGTAGCAGTTCCTCGTATACCTGCGACATTGTGAAAATGTGCGTGTCGTCAATACTATCCGCTGACACGTCGTCCACCTTGTCTAGAATATCTAGCAAATTTTTCTCAGTATCAATGCGGACGCGCTCCACGCCTCCGAGTATCTCACTGATAACTTTTTGGCGCGGCGACGCCTCCGGCGCATCCTTCAAACTTTTCAAATGCGGAATCAGCTCGTTATTGACAAATTCAAAATACGCGCCCAGTTTGCCGTCCATAAGCTGTTTGCGTTTCGCCCCGTTTTTGTTCGCCCAGTCGCGCCAGCGGTACGGGGCGGCGAGGGACGGCATAAAAATATTACCGAGCGCGGCGGCTACTTCGGCTTCTTGTTCTTCTTTAACGTCGAGGATGCGCAGAAACAAGAGCCATGTCAACTCGGGCACATACTGCATGGCGCCTGCGCAATTGCTGCGCCGCATTATATCGCATATCGCCTTAATTTCGTTTTTGAGCGAGGTTTGTTTTTTTGCAACGGGCTTCTCTGCCATACGATTCACCTCATAGCCAGTTGGGGCATCAATGGAATAACGGTGCATTTTGCTGCGCAAAGCGCTTTTAGCATCTTTTCTATCGCAAGATGTCCGAAAAACAAAGAAGCCACTCTGCGTTTGCTTCTCAAATTCGACCTCATGTCAATCATATTCTCATATGCTCCTTTAAGCCAGTAATCAACATGCTGTTTTGCAGTTAGGCTCATATCAATACACCATCTTTCCGGACTTCATTAGTAAATGGCGTTGCATCTACCCAGTCTTCATAAACGATAGGGTGCGCCTCAATATCCGGACTGATATGGTACGCCAAAACTGCAAGCATACCATAGTCTTCCGATATATCTTTTCCAAACCCTCTTGAAATCACAGCTAAATCAATGTCACTGTCCGCGCTTGCATCATCGCGAGCAAACGAACCAAACAGGTATACAATAGCGTCGGCGTCTAACTCTGATTTGACGCATTTGGCAAATCTTCCGGCAATTGAAAGAACATCTCTGCGAGTTTTCTTTGTATTTTTCATAATAAGTCGCCAACCTTCTTCCTCATTTTATCACAAGCGACTATTTTGCTCTTCTCTCATTTGCCCGCTGAACGCCTGACGCAATATCGCGGCGGGCATAGCGTTTATGGTATCCAGTTGGGTTTGTATTGGACCCATCATTTTTTTAAACGAAGCCTTATGTCTTTCTATATCATCAACCATATGGAGTTGAGTACTTATAGAGGGTAGCACAATATCAAGTCTTTCAAGAAAACTCTTGTCTACGCCTGTTTGCCCTGCGGAGCGTTGTGATTGATTAATAACCGCGCTTTGCATATTTTCTTCTTGAAGTAGATAAAAGAGAAATCCATTGTCCAATATCTCGCTGTCCTTCGAATATGCCTTCATAAGCGCCACATTGTACGCGCCATCCAGCCCACGCAAAATTTGAAACACAGGAGGTCCATATCGACCAATCATCACATCATCTTTTCTACAGAATTTTCGCGCAAGTTTTTCGGGAATATATACCGCCATATCATAACGGCGATAATCCTGTATCTGTATAAGCCTTATATATCCTTCTTGCGGTACATGCTTGAATGTATTTTTTGGCGGTTGTGAACCGCCCTCAAAAACGCATACATCACCTAGTCTCGTCTGCTTACCTTCAATGTTTGCAAACACCTCTTGCAAATATGCGGCATTCAACTTACGCGCTGCTGCTATCTGCTCTTCCGCTGCCTTTTTCGCCTTCTCTACGGCTGCAAATTGACGCTCAATCTCGGCGGCAATTCGGCGTTGTTCGTTAAGCGGCGGGAGGGGGATGGTAATATTCTCAATTTGATTTAGATAAATTCCTTTTTGTGAATTCCCTTGAGCCTCTTTTTCTAATATCTCACGTATAAAGCGCAATGAATACATTAAGAAAAGCGAAGCTAATAAATCTTCTTTTGGTCGAAGAACGGCAACGCTCCGTTGAAATGTAGGATAAACATCCCAATTTTCACAAACAAGCGCTACCCGTCCTATTGTACCAACTATTGTCAATAAGACATCGCCAGTGCATACTTGGGTTCTTGCATGTTCTTGAATATAATGCTCCTCTGATAAATAACGAGGCTGAATTGTTGTAATCTCTCCGTCAAGTACATTTTTTGAGCTTAGCATTATGTATTTTGTATATTGTTTCTGTGCCTGTGGCGGATTGTGGCTCCCATCAATAATGCGCTCACATACGTCACCTAAACGTACCATTTCCCAACTCATGCTGCAAAAAGCCTCCGTTTGGTTTCGGCGATCAGTTCGACGGGGTCGCCGTTTAGCTTCAGCGCGTCAAACCCGCCTGCGGTTCGTACTGCCGATACGTTAAACAATTGAGGGTTCTCAAACGCTTCTGTGCCTTCGCGCCCAAACTGCGTTACTATAGCAAGAATAACCGCCTTCGTCTGCTCCGGCATTGAATTAAGCCATGAATGCTGTTTGTAGCCGAAACTGAACGCCCGCGCCCGTGGCAAGCGAGAGCAACGCGCGGTTGCCGCCCCGCGCGATTTTCTCAAACACGGCGCGAATTGCCGCGTCTTGATAATACCTGCGCTCCGCCTCGCCGCCCGTATATTTGACAAGCATGGGTTTTGCCGCTTCGGATTCAAGCGAAAAGTCCACGCCGTTTTCGTATCGTTGGCGTAACTCGGCAGGCGTTGGAAACTCTAAGATAGACTTTGGCTGCGAGGTTATGCCTGTGAACTTGTCGTACTCTACAAATTGGTGTCCGTTTGTTGAGAATACAAACTTTACGTTTAGCCGGTTGCAATCGCTATCGCGTTTTCCTTGCTCCAATCCGAACCCCGGTGATTTGTCCTCGGCTTTGGCTTCAATCAGCGCTAAGGCGATAGGTTGAGTGTCCTTTGTTACTTCAATGCGCAGCAGATAATCCGTCCGTCCTTGGCGTTGATGGGCTTTGCCATCAATTGTAATTATGGCGCCGTATGTTACTTCAACCTTCACGTTAGTTTCGTTCCACCCGCGCAGCCTTAGCGCCGGGTCCACCAGCTCATATCTTGTTTGAGCCTCATTGCGCAACATACGTTTCACCATCCTTATACTTCCGCATGAATCAATCTATCATCACTAATATATATATTATGGATGAAACATTCAAGTACTATTTCATTATTTACGAGGTCGGCTGCAGAAAAATGTGACCGACTTTATTTTTTTCAGATAAAATCTATTTATGAATATTGATTATATTTAGAAACATCTATTTTAAGAGTAAACAACTATTGACAATCCCATTAGAAGGTTGGAGGATATATATGGAACAGACGTCGTTGTGAAATAATTAAAATGAAAGATGTTGAAGTTATGTGGGATTTTGGTAAGTATTTATTTGTATTTTTATTCATTATTTTATTGGGCATTTTTGGTGGTTGTACTGGCAGCAGAGGTCAAAATAACCCGGATCCAGAAGAGCCACTGAGTGTCGTAATAGACACTGACGGAGACGGAGTTGTAGATTTTTTTGACAACTATCCGTTAGACCCTTCAAGAGATCGTTATCCTACTTATGAAGAAAAAGAAGTCTCCGGTAATACTAATGACGGAATTAGCGTAGCGGAATATAAAGATAATCCGATTGAAATTCCTGCGAGATTAATTGGAGCCCTTCGGACTTCCGGGCAAACCGATATGGATTATTGGAAAATTACTGTCCCTGAAGCAGGCAGCTATTCTGCCGTTTGCGTGTTTGAACCGGGGATAAAAATTTCTATTCCCATTGTTAACGAAGAAGGCGCGCCTGTTAGAGACGACTCAGAGACATCACTATTGCCGCTTGGCATTGACACACACGCCGTTAATTTCAAAATACCAAAATCAGGCGATTATTACTTGGTTATTAGAGATGTCATGTCCTCAAGCAGTCCGAACAATGCTTACGAAATTAAAATTTTCTTAGATTCTGACGGAGATTACGTGCCGGATGACCTCGAAATTGCTCAAGGCAGCAATCCTCATTCAATGGATACCGACGGAGACGGGCTTCCTGACGGATTGGAGTTTATATGGGTAGAAAAGAAACTTGAACCCTTTAGAGCTTCTGGGATGTATTCCGAAGAAGATTTTATTAAAACCGCAGCTCATCAAGGGAAAAAAATAGTGTGGCTCGATATTAATTCCGATGCCAATAATGATGGAATTCCAGATAGGCTGCAATATATGGGATATAGTGTTGCGATAACTCTATCCCTATCAGAAGTTGAGCGCACTAAATGGAACGACGCTGATGGAGATGGCATACCAAATTTTGTTGACGAGGATGCCGATGGAAACGGTATTCCAAATTCAGTGGAAATCGGGACTGATCCCAATAATCCTATAGATACTGATGGCGATGGAATACCTGATTATCTTGATGTTGATGATGACGGAGACGGACTCCTCGACATATATGATAACGACAGACTTGTTACAGTAGGAGTATCGGATTATATTCTCGCAGACTTGCGCAATTCAACTCGTTCCGGTATTTTCAAAACCGCTGTTCCCGGCGATACTGTTGAAATGACTGGCATGACACTAAGCGGAGATGTTATTTCCGACGTTTCAAAAATCTGGGTAGTGATTCGCGGTAAGAATCGCAAGGATCTTGTTAACTTTCGCCCGGAAGGAATTAATTCCGACGGAAATATTTATTTCACCTGGCCGGATAAATTTGAACCCGGTAGCGTAGAAGTGTTTTTTATCTACGACTTTATGGCGACTAGCTCAATTAGAGGAAAAAACACAGCGTTCTATGAACCTATCATTTACAGTGCGGAGCAATCAGGTAATAACGTGGTAATAAGGGGCGCCAACCTAGCGATGAATTTTGATGTTGTTTTTGACGGAGCTATACAGTCCTATAACAATTCCTCTGGGCGAAACGATACTTTAACTTGTTCTCTTCCTCAAGACGCTCAGAGCGGAGTTTTATTCCTCCGGAGCGTTATTGGAGACAGCAATGTTATCCCGTTTGAACGTGTTCTTGAAATTCGCAACATAAACGGAACTATTGACATGCCAAAATTGAGCGAGCGTTTTTCAAATTTACGCGTAACCGCAGTATTTGAAGATAATCCAGCAGTTCCTAATAGTACGGGCGTTATTAATAACATAAAAGCAATTAAAGATAAGCCCAGCGTAGTTTCCGTTTTCTATGTCGAAAATGGAAAGTATTATTTATATGGACAAGTGGGTGTTCTTTCAAGCGACAGTTCTGTTACGATCAATATGGACAATATAATTCTTTATATGTTAACTCCATCTTGGACAGGGATTGAGCTAAACCCCTCTCAAAAAGCGTCAGTATTGGATTTATCAGCAGTTCAGGCTCTCAAAAATTATGTAGAAAACGGAATTACAGCTGACCCAAAGTTTTTTGAAGAAGGGTATCTGGAGAAAGATCCGTTTAGTGGAAGGTTTCGTGTGGCGATGGAGGCTGTAAATAGTTTTCTTGAATCAATTGGATATTCACTTCCATCTGCTACTTTATCTCCAATGTCAGCATCGGACATTTTAATCTCGCCTTCGGGTTGGGCTGAATCAATAATGGTTGAAGGTAAAGAAGTATCTAAGGGAAATGAGCTCAGTTCTGTCAATGTTCGCAACAGAGGTAAGATTTATGCAACCCCTAGCGTGAGTTTACAAGTTAAGGTGCAACAATTTATAAAGACATTGCAAAATGGAGATTTGTCGGTATAAAACGTATTACCTAAATATATTATAATATCAATTTAACATTAGCAAAAATAT
>Ga0099364_10003921_pt1 | contig 22759 bp, 20 predicted proteins | sample TergutTh196P3_FD_73070 | JGI IMG/M metagenome (GOLD analysis project Ga0099364, IMG submission 73070) | Microcerotermes parvus P3 segment gut microbial communities from Pointe-Noire, Republic of the Congo - Th196 P3 | ecosystem: Host-associated > Arthropoda: Insects > Digestive system > Gut ...
CGGTAGAAATTGAAATCCGCAAGCATCTGATTCGTCGATTAACCCATGTGTTATCGGAAAAATTTATGAAAGTAGTAACGATAGAGTATATGTAACAGATTTATAATTATATCCAATTTCTTAATAAACAATAAACCCAAAAGCCATGCCAATTTCCCCCGTTTTCCCGGTTTCCCCCATTATTAAGTTAGAAAAAAGTAAATGCAAAGCATGTTATTCCTGCATCCGGACATGTCCCGTAAAAGCCATACATGTGCGTGGAAATTCCGTCTTTCCCTATATTGAGGAAAATAAATGTATTCATTGCGGCATGTGTATAGGTACATGCGCTTACAATGCAATCAATCATCATGATTCAAAAAAAAACGTGATACAATTGTTAAATTCCAAAGCGAAAGTGGTTGCTATATGCGCCCCTTCCATTGCCGCAGAATTTGACGATATTACGGATTACCGCAAATTTGTTAAAATGATTCGTCTGCTCGGTTTTTCCTACGTGACCGAGATGGCGTTTGGCGTGGATATCATCGCCGAAAAATTCAGGAAACTCACCCATGAGGAGTTTAAAGGAATATACTATATAACAAGTGGTTGTCCTTCAATTGTGCAAGTGATAGAAAAAATCTATCCTGAACTTATCGGAAATCTGACGCCGTATATTTCACCGGTTGCCGCCTGTGCCATTGTTGTCCGTAAAGTTTACGGGAACGACCTGCAAGTGGTTCACCTCACACCCTGCGTAGCAGCCAAAAATAATGTAAACAGGTATACCGGTTTGGCAAAAATAAATGAAGTGCTGACATTCAGAGAATTGCGGCAATTGTTTGACGAATATAAAATCAGCGAAACCTTTAGTGAATATTCTGATTTCGATGAACCCTTGGGATATAAAGGGGGAATATACCCGATTTCGCAAGGTTTTTTAGAGACGGCAAACATGGATACCGGCCTGTTAAAAGAAAATACCTTTACAGTTGATGGGAAAAGTTCGGTTTTCGCTATCAAACATTTTCTGGAGCATTACAATATTATTAAACATAATTTCAACGCCTTTATTTGCAAAGGATGTATTATGGGCCCCGGCATGTCTGAAAGAGGAGAAAAATACAAACGGTACGCATTGGTTAAAGAATACGTTAATAGACATTTAGCTAATTTTGATGTCGACAAATGGCAACATAACATGGATATTCACTCTCATTACAAGGAATTAAATGCCACATTTACCAATAAAAAGTACGAGTTGCCGGTTCCCGATGAATTTGAAATTAAAATTGCGCTGAATCGTATCACCAAGCGGAATAATAATAAAGAAGTGAATTGTGGTGCCTGCGGATTTGCAACCTGCAAAGATTTGGCACGCGCCATTGCTCAAAATACGGCGATTCCCGAAATGTGTGTAACAAATGTTCAAATCGGCAATCGGGAAACATCTCATACTTCGGCAAAGTTGGCGGAAGAGTTGGATATGGTTAAAAATGAATTAAATACTACAAGGACATCGCTTGATGAAACGAAAGAATTACTGTATTCCAAAAACGAAGCATTATCCATTTTCGTGAGGGGATTGAATTCAGGCATTGTTTTTTGCGATGAAAACATGAAAATTGTAGAATCCAATCTTGGCTTTATCGAGATCATGGGAGAAGAAGTCAAAGACATTCACGATGTGATTCCTTATCTTATTGGAGCAGACCTCAAAACATTGTTGCCTTCCATGCTGATTACCCAATTTCAATTTATATTGAATCACGACGAAACGCAAATCAGCAGAGATGTTGAAATTGAGGGGAAATGGATTAACATATCTATTTTTCAATTGATTCCACAAAAATTGGTGGGAGCCGTATTTCGCAACTTACATTCGAAAGAGGAACGTCCCGAAGAAATTATCCACCGCGTTAGCGAGGTGATTGAAGAAAATTTAAGACAGGTACAACAAATCGGATTTATCCTTGGAGAAGGCGCAGCCAAAACGGAAAAAATGCTTAACTCCATTATAAAGTCTTACGAATAAAGTGTTGCGAATCGCCCCACTCGCCATAACCGATCGTTATACCTGCATTTTGCAGATTTTGTTCTAATCTCGACTTGCTCAAAGCGGCGTCGTCATTGACGCCCGGTTTATGCTCGTAAATCAGGTAGTCAGGTCGGTGTTCGGGCAGGGTCATATTGGGCATGATAATGTTTGCGCCTGCCAGAACCGCCATTTCGCGCCCTTCGGGATGCAAGACCTGTAGGGCGGTTGTGGAAGCAATGTTGATGTCAGGCATCAGTAAACGCAAGGTCGCCACCATTTTCAGCGCCAATTCCAACCGTTTTACAGACGGCAATAAAAGATGACGGTATTGATATAAAGGCGTTTGGCTATGCTCCAAATAAGGTCCCATTCCCACCATATCAATATTCATTGCTTGAAAAAACAATAAATCATCGGCTAAATCTTCAATCGTCTGGAAAGGCAATCCAATCATCACCCCTGTTCCCACTTGATAACCCTCGTCGCGCAACAGCCGGATAGCGTTTAGACGTGTATCAAATGAATGTTTATCGTCATTGGGGTGCAGTTGGTAGAAAAGTTCTTTATTCGATGTTTCAATACGCAATAAATATCGGTGTGCGCCTGCACGATACCATTCCTTATAAGTGGCGGCGCTCTGCTCCCCACACGAAAGCGTTATCCCGACCTCGTTGTTGGTATATGCCTTTATTTCATGCAATAAATGGGTAATCCGTTTGGTAAAACGGGCAGATTGCTGTTCGCCCGACTGCAATACCACCGAGCCATAGCGATTTTTCCAGGCAAAATCCACAGCCGCCAACACCTCATCATCACTCAACTCATAACGGTTTACTGCCTGATTGTCACGACGAATGCCGCAATAATAACAACTCTTTCCGCAGATATTCGAAAACTCTATCAGTCCGCGTAAAAACACCTTATTCCCGATATTGGAATTCTTTACCACATTGGCTTCGGCATAAAGCGCATTAAGCGAAACAGGGGCGGATAGTGATAACTTTTCTATGATTTGATTACGGTTCATAGCATAAATAATTCAACACTACGTTTCCAACTGCCCTTGATGTAAGCGATAGCCATGCCGTAGTTGGTTACAGGGATATGGGCGTCAATGGCGGGTTGTATGCGGTTGAACAATTGTCGGCGGGTAATCATGCAACCGCCGCATTGGATTACAAAAGCATATTCATTGATGGGGCGTGGCAGCTCTGCCAATCCGGGAACAATATCAAATTCGAGTTGGCAACTCGTATATTTCTGCAACCAGCAGGGAATCTTGACACGACCGATATCATCACACGTACTGTGGTGGGTACAACTTTCCATAATTAGAATCCGGTCGCCATCCTTTAATTTATCAATGTGGGGTGTACCTTTCAGATAGATTTCAAAATGACCTTTTTGTCTGGCTAACAGGATGCTGAAACTCGTCAATGGGATTTCGGGAGGTATCAGTTTATCAATTTTGCCGAACAGTTGGCTGTCGGTAATCACGAGCGATGGAACGATACTTGTGCGCTGCATAAAATTTTTGGTTTCCGTTTCCTTGAGTACCACAGCTATACAATTAAAATCCAATGATTCGCGGATTGCTTGCACCTGCGGGAGTATCAAACGACCTACAGGCGTTTCGGTATCAATGGGAGTAACTAACAGTACCAAATCGCCTGCTTTTATTTTATCGCCGAATAGTGTTGGAAGTTGTCCGAAATTTCCGGGTATATTTTTCTGCAAAAGTCGCAACAGGGTTTCCAAACCTTCCCCTGTTTTCGCCGAAAAATCAAGGAAATCGGCTTTATAACGGTCTTTTATTTCCGCAACCACAGAGTCTTTCGCCGGGTGTTCATCCGCTTTATTATGCAGCAGGATAAAGGGTATCTGTAGTTGCTGCAATTGGTCTGTCAGTTGTATTTCATCTTTGTCAAAAAGATTGTTGCAGAACACAACAATAGCCATATCTACCTGTTTGACAGCTTGCATGGTTTTGTTTACCCGCTGTTGCCCCAAGTCTCCCACATCGTCAATCCCGGCGGTATCAATAAGAACTACCGGTCCCAGGCAGGGAATTTCCACCGCCTTTTTCACAGGGTCGGTTGTCGTTCCCGAAACATCGGACACAATCGATAAATCCTGTCCTGTCAACCGGTTGATTACAGAACTTTTCCCCGTATTTCTACTACCAAACAGTCCTATATGCAATCGTACGTTATTATTTTTCATGTTTTTGTTTTCAAATATGTTAAATAAAATCTTCACTTAGATATCGTTGGGTCAATCCTTCGAACGCATCAATCCGGCGATCGCGCAGGAAAGGCCACCAGCGACGAATATGCTCGTTTCGAGAAATATCTATATCTACTACATGGCAAACCTCTTCGTGATTGGATAATTCACAAAGCAATTCACCTTGAGGGCCTGCTACAAAGCTATTTCCCCAAAATTGGATACCGTTGCTATGTCCGGATGGGTCCGGTTCGTTCCCCGTACGGTTTACTGTTACAACCGGGATACCATTTGCAATGGCATGTCCGCGTTGGATAATCCGCCATGCGTCTAACTGGCGATTTTTCTCATCGTCCGGATCGCTGCTATCCCAGCCTATTGCTGTGGGATAGATCAATATTTCGGCTCCGTACAAGGTCATCAGCCGTGCAGCTTCGGGATACCACTGATCCCAACACACCAATACGCCTAATTTCCCAACCGATGTTTCAATAGGTACAAACCCCAAATCACCTGGTGTGAAATAAAATTTTTCGTAATAACCCGGATCGTCCGGAATATGCATCTTACGGTATTTACCGGCAATCGAACCGTCTGTTTCGAGTACGACCGCTGTGTTATGATAAAGCCCCGGCGCTCGTTTTTCAAAAAGAGAAAGGACAAGTACGATACCAAGTTCTTTTGCCAATCGACCAAAAAGATCGGTTGATTTGCCTGGAATGGTTTCAGCCATATCAAAATGATCTGTGTTTTCTATCTGGCAAAAATACAGGCTATTATGTAATTCTGGAAGTATGACCAATTCTGCTCCCTGTTGTGCACAGGAACGGATATTTTTCTCTAATTTTGATGTATTCGAATGAATATCTGCTGTGTTTTGTTGTTGGATAAGTCCTGTTTGCATAAAATCTAATTATGAATTTTGATTAATTGAATGATAATTAAAACCCTGAACCTTACATTACGACCCCTTTCGGGTACTGCATGGTCACACAGTGTAAAGAGCCATGTTGTTTAAGTAGCGGAAGACAGTTGATCCCAACTACTTCCCTGTCGGGGAAGACCTGTTGCAGGGTTTTCCGCGCGATTTCATCTTTATCGGTTAGATAAAACGGAACGAGTACGGCTTCGTTGATGATCAGGAAATTGGCATAGGTGGCAGGTAATCGTTCGCCGTTCCATGCTACCTCATCGGCCATGGGAAGCGGTATCAACCGGTAAGGTGTGCCGCCAGTTGTCCGGAAAGCCTTCAGTTCTTCTTCCATTGCCATGAGTTCGTCATAATGTTCATCTGCCTTATCGTCACATTTTACATAAGCAATGGTGTATTCATCGCAAAAACGGGCTAACATGTCGATATGGCTGTCTGTATCATCTCCGGCAAGGTAGCCGTTCTCAATCCACAAGATTCGTTCTGCACCAAAAAAATCCTTGAGATGGTATTCCAATAGTTCTTTTTGCAGGTATTCGTTCCGGTTGACCGAACAAAGACATTCCATTGTCGTAAGCAATGTACCCCGGCCATCCGATTCAATACTGCCTCCTTCCAGCACAAAAGGTTGCATGTTAATGATTTCAACATCCGTAGCAAAGGTATCGAATAGAGATAGATGACGGGTAATCAGATTATCCCTGTTTGCGGCAAACTTCATTCCCCAGCCATTGAAAACAAAATCATACATCTTGGGAACACCATCTTCAAAAATGGTGATTCCTCCATGGTCGCGCGCCCAGGTGTCGTTTGTCAATATTTCCCTGAAGATAATACGATTTTCATCCACCATTCCAAGTTGCATCCTGGTTTCTGTTTTATCCGGACAAACAATTAACACTGTCTCATGTTTTATGATTTCTTTGGCAATTTCCACAAAGCAGGGGATGACCTCGTCTAAGACAGGAGCCCAATCAGTATTTCGATGCGGCCATGTCAGTTGCACAGCACTTTGTGGATACCACTCTGCAGGAAAAACTATCTTACTCATATTTTTCTTCCTTTCAAATTTCGACGTAAAGGTAGTATTTAAAATTTGAATTTGCGAAAATTTGCATCATTCGCGTCATTTGTGTTCTACAACACATGCACCACCGAAAGCGAAAAAATACTGATGCGAATATCCGGGATGGAGCTTAATGTTTTGATGCAGGCGTTGAGAGTTGCACCGGTAGTAATGACGTCATCAATCAGTAAAACATGTTTATCCTTCAATGAATCCGCATTTTTCAGTGAAAAAATTTCTTCGACGTTCCGGTGGCGTTCATAAATTGTTTTACGGGTTTGGGAATCTGTATCTATTTCTCTGAATAACACATCATTTTCTATCGGACATTGACAGATTGTTTCAATCCCTTTGGCGATCCATTCGGCCTGATTATATCCCCGTTTTCTTTGTTTTTTCGGATGGAGAGGGACGGGTATTAACAAATCAATACCTTTAAACAGCCCGTCGGTTTGCATTTCGATGGCGGCAATCCTTCCCAAATATTTTGCTAATTGTTTGTTGTTCATATACTTGATTGCATGAATCAGACGTTGTACTTTTCCGTCTTTTTCAAACAACAGAAAAGTGATTACTTTATTTAACAGGAGTGTGCCGGCAAACAATTTCACTGTGGGATTATGTAGACGTTTATGATAATTGGTGCGGGGCAAATCGCAAAAACAATGCAGGCATACATATTGTTCATCCTCTGTTAACTGTTTTTCACACAGGATACACAGGCGAGGGTAGAATAATTGCAAAAGATCATCAATCCACATCGAGTTTTTTGTTAAACAGTTTTTTCAATTGTTGAACTGTCAAGTTGCTTTCAAATCCTCTGCTTATGGCAAAACGGTATAGTTTGTTAAATATATCCTGTTCTGTTTGTCCTTTGGTTGTCCGTTTTTTGTCTTTCAGCAGCGCAAATAAAGCCGATTTGTATGTTTCTTCGTCGATTCGACCTATTGTTTCGGAAATATTCGCTGAATCAATGTTTTTTTGCCGTAATTCATAGCCGATTTTGATACGTCCCCAGCGGTTAAACCGGAATTTGTCGTTTACGAAACAGCGGCAATAGCGTGTTTCGTCAATAAATTTTTCTTTCAGCAGACGGTCAATAATCCGTCCTTCCATTTCCGGAGTCGCTCCTGCCGAAACTATTTTCATGCGAACATCCTGAATACAGCGTTCGGCCGTAGAACAATAAGATGCCGCCAAATGTAAAATTTCGGATTCGTTACGTGGTTTCATCTCTTTGCTTTTATAAATCGTTCTTTTCCTGACAAATCGTGTGTCATTTCAATGCTTTGGTATCCTTTTTGATGTAACATCCTGCAAATTGTTTCACCATAGAAAGCATTGATTTCAAAATACAATAAACCGTTTGCATGTAATTTGTCTAAACATAAATCAGCAATGCGACGGTAGAAAAGTATCGGATCGTTGTCAGGAACAAACAATGCCTGATGAGGTTCGTAATCCAACACATTCGGTTTCAATGCTGCTTTTTCACGCATTGTCACATAAGGCGGATTGCTCACTATCAAATCAACTATGGGGACAGGGAGGGTTTCAAGTATATTAGTTGAAAAAATATTGGCATGTATAAATTGAACTGCGGTTTTGTTGCGTTGCGCATTTTGTTGTGCTATTTGTAAGGCTTCTTCGGAAATATCAAGTGCATACACGCTGGCTTTGTTTAATTTTTTTGCAAGTGTTACAGCAATGCAACCGCTTCCTGTACAGATATCCAATATCCGGAGGTTGGATGCCGTTTGTTCCTGAATGATACGATGCACCAATTCTTCTGTTTCAGGACGGGGGATCAGCACAGCAGGATTAACGTTGAACGGGAGTCCATAAAATTCAGTTTCTCCGAAAATATACTGAATCGGCTCCGAATGTTGCAGGCGCTGAACAATCGTTTGAATGGTTTGTTTCTCCGTATGAGATAATTCCTTATCTTTGCGCCATATTTGCTGGTGTCGTGGGAGATTGCATACTTTCTCTAATATCCATTGTGTTAAACTATGGATTTCTTTGGGAGGATACTGCGTCTGTAACGATTCCCAGATATAGGTACTTATTTCGTTCATAAATAAATGGTAATAAATGGCAAGTACCGTACAAAGATACAAAAACAACCTGAAACCAACATGCAGGTAGAAGAAAAATATATGATGCGTTGTTTGGAATTGGCTCAATCGGGCAGGTCGTCTGTTGCGCCGAATCCAATGGTTGGCGCTGTGATTGTACACAAAGGGCAAATTATCGGCGAGGGCTTTCATCGGCAATATGGCGGCGCTCACGCCGAAGTCAATGCGATTCAAGCTGTGCAAGATGAATGCCTGTTGCATGATTCTACCATGTATGTGAATTTAGAACCGTGTGTTCATGCGGGGAAGACGCCTCCATGTACGGACTTCATCCTGCAAAAGCAAATCCCCCGTGTCGTTGTCGGCTGCTTAGACCCTTACCATGAAGTGGCAGGAAAGGGGGTTTCATTGTTGCGTGATGCCGGAGTAGAAGTCATTACCGGCGTGATGAAACAGGAGGCTGTGGCGTTAAACCGTTTTTTTATAACGGCGCAAACAAAACGGCGTCCATACATCATCCTGAAGTGGGCGCAGAGTCGGGATGGATATATTGACCGTATCCGCAACGACACTTCCGAAAAACCTGTTCAGCTATCGTCGCCTGCTACCCGTCGGCATGTACATAAGTTGCGTGCTGAGGTTGCGGCCATTATGATCGGTACGAATACGGCATGGTTGGATAATCCCTCCCTGACGGTTCGGCACTGGACAGGGAATTCACCGGTACGGATATTCCCGGATCGCACATTGCGAATCCCACCGTCATATCATTTGTTGGATGGATCGGTACGTACAATCGTGTTTGTTCAAAGTTCAAGGTTCAAAGTTCAAGGTTCAGGGCGCGGGGTACGGGTGGAACATAAAAACACAGAGTATATAGGGATTGATTTTTCGCAGCAAGTGATTCCGCAGATGTTAGATGCGTTGTTTGAGCGAAAATTGTATTCATTGTTAGTGGAAGGAGGGGCATGCTTGCATCAAAGCTTTTTAGATAACGGCCTATGGGATGAATTACAGATTGAAACCACTGACGTCACATTGGGAAATGGGGTGAAGGCGCCGGTAGATAAATTATGTAAATAATATATGAAAAAACTAAAAAAACATAAATGTTTGGCAAGATATGAATGATAAAGTCAAAAATGTTTCTACTTTTGTGGACTTGTTACAAATAATTGTGCAAATGAAAAAGAATTATCTGCAATTATGGTTTCTGGGATGCTTGGCTTGTATCATGTCTTCTTGTTTTGGAGATGCTGATGAATATGATTATGGGAATACGTCGAATTGTTTGATAGCCTCTTTTAAATTACAAAGCGATTCGATTCCTGAACTTGAAAATGTGGTATTTACGATAGACCAAGTCAACGGATTGATATACAACAAAGATTCAATTCCTTATGGTATCGAAATGAATTGGTTGGTGGTATGTTTGGTAACATTTGAAGTGCCGCCTTCAGCAGTAGAAGTATACCAGGCTGCGATTAACGACTCTCTTACCTGGAATTTGACTGATTCATTGGATTTTTCGGATTATGTTCGATTTGATGTGTATTCGGCAGACCAGAAAGCGACCAAAAGGTACTTCGCGAAATTGAATATTCATCAACAAGTGCCTGATTCAATGGAATGGACAAGTTTTTCCGACCGATTGTTGGGAAAGACCTTACAGGAACAAAAAGTCATTGAACGTAATAATTATTATTGGATGTATGTGAGATCAGCGAGCGGATATGAGTTGTATCGTTCTCCTGTGACAGATAGAAAAACCTGGCTCCCTGTTTCGCTGACCGGATTGGATGAAAAGACATTGATTCTTTCCCAAATCACTGAATATGAAAGGTATTTGTATATGCAAGCTTCCGATGGCACGTTATATTATTCAACAAATGGAATCGCCTGGCAAAGGATGCCTGACGAGACTCCGGTTGTAAGAGCTTTGTTGGGAGTAGTTGATGGCAGCGAACAAAGAAAAACATCACCGGTGTTGTCTGCCATTATTCAGGAAGGTAACGCATGGCATTTTGCTACGCTGGATGTCAATAATCAATGGGCAAAAGGAGCTGCAGTACCGGCTGAATTTCCGGTTTCAGGCTTTGGAAATTCAAGTTACGAATCCATGTTTTACTGGCATTTGATGATTGCAGCAGGAAAAGATCGTAACGGGCGATTAAGCGACGCTGTGTGGGAGACGATGAGCGGCCTTTCATGGGTGCGGTTGACGGATGAGCGAATATCCTGGTTTGAGAAACGCGAAGGAGTCATGTTGACGCAATACGATGAAAGTTTTTTCATGATTGGAGGTATTAATGCATCAAATGAAGCAACAAAAGATATTTATGTTTCACAGGACAAGGGTATTACTTGGTCTTTAGCAGATACGTTGATTGTTTTACCTGAAACGTACAAAGCCCGTGGATATGCTTCGGTGTTGGTTGATAAAGACAATTTTATACTTCTTTTCGGCGGAAAAGAAAGGAATAGTGCAAATATTTTGGATGAATTGTGGAGTGGACGTATAAACCGTTTGGGATTTAAGGACTAAAGATATAATTTTGTGTTTTTTTTTGCGTTAAAAAAGGAAACAATTGTGAGAACAAAAAAACAAATTGATATGTCTTTTACTTTTTTTCAACGATGGTTTGTTATTCTCGTATTGAGTAATATGTTTCTGAATGTCAGTGCACAAGAGGAATATAAATTCGAAATAGGAGGTATGGCAGGAGGTTCATTTTATATGGGAGATGCTAACAAAACTACTTTGTTTAAAGGTCTGAATCCAGGTGCTGGAGTTGTTTTTCGTTACAATGCCAATTTCCGGATTGCTTTTAAAGCGAATTTGGCATGGGCTGTCGTATCAGGCAGTACAGCAGGACTTGATAATGTTTTTCCCGACAACGAACACATTTCATTCAGCAGGAATCTGTTTGAACTCGGCGGACAGTTTGAGTACAACTTTTTTCCATACAGTGATCAGTTTGCCTATTTGAATACAAAGCGATTATCACCTTACCTGTTAGTTGGCGTGGGTGTTACAGTAGCTCCCGGCTCAGGAAACACTTTTGTTAGTCCAGTTATTCCGGTAGGAGTTGGGGTGAAATATAAGTGGAAGAACCGGCTGAATATTGGAGGTGAGTTCACCTTCCGTAAATTATTCGGAGATGGTTTGGATGTGACGGATGATAGTAATCGTATGTTGGATAATCCCTACGGAATAGGAGGGAGCGTATTTAAAAACAAGGATTGGTATTCACTGTTGATGATTTCGGTTACCTGGGATTTTGGAACCCGATGTCGGCCATGCAACAGTGCTACCGGTAAAATATAATTTAGAAAGAAAGATGTGGATTAATTGCTCAGAAAGAAATGAGGCCATTGATTGAACAGATAGACAGAACAAGATTGCCGTTTCATGTAGCTATTATCATGGATGGCAATGGTCGCTGGGCTAAGGAACGTGGGGAAGATCGTATCAAAGGGCACCAGGAAGGCGCTGTTTCTGTTCGTAAAACGGTAGAAGCAGCGGCAGCGATTGAGTTGAAATTCCTGACACTCTATACGTTTTCGACCGAAAACTGGAACCGTCCCGATACTGAAGTGCAGGCATTAATGTCTTTATTGGTATCAACAATTCACAGGGAGACGCCGGATTTGATGCAAAATAATATCCGGTTGTTAGCCATTGGCGATTTGGAACGTTTAGATGAAGATGTACGGTTGGCTTTACAGGCATGTATTGATCGAACTTCCGGCAATACGGGAACAACCTTAGTTTTAGCCTTGAGTTATTCTTCCCGATGGGAATTGGTGAACGCCGTCAAACATATTGTTGATGAAGTGAATGCCGGATGTATTTCAAGAGAAGATATTACAGAAGATTTTTTTTCGTTCTATTTGACAACTTACGGAATCCCCGATCCGGATTTGCTGATCCGGACTGGCGGTGAAAAAAGGATCAGTAATTTTCTTTTATGGCAGTTGTCCTATTCGGAATTGTTTTTTACAGATATATATTGGCCTGATTTTAGAGAAGATGAATTATATAAAGCGATCTTGTATTATCAACAGCGCGAGCGGCGTTTCGGTAAAACAAGTGAACAAATCAATTGATAAACATTATTGTGTATGTATAAAAAAATACGCTTGTTTTTTGCCTTGACTGTTCTGATTTTCGTTAAAGGATATGCGCAAAATGATACGATTCCTGTGGAAACAGATACAAATCTGTCGGGAGACGTTCCTGTTATTTCGTTAACCGATACGATCCCATCTGAAGAAATTACCGGAATATTATATGCCGATACGATTCCTTCTGAGGAAATTCCTGTCATTTCGTATTCGATACAAAAAAAATATACGATTGCAGATATCACGGTTACCATGCCGGGAACAAGAACTTACGAAGACTTTGTGCTGGTAAGTATATCAGGCTTGTCTGTTGGAGATGTCATTACGGTTCCCGGCGAAGAAATAACTGATGCAATCAAGCGTTTTTGGAGGCATGGACTTTTTTCGGATGCCAAAATCGTGGCAACCCGTGCCAGAAATGATAGTATCTGGTTAGAATTTCAGTTACAACAACGCCCCCGTATTTCCGAAATTATATACAATGGTGTAAAAAAAAGTGAGCGGGAAGAATTGGAATCCAGATTAGGATTGCGTAGAGGAAATATGGTTACGACTAACGTGCTCGATCGTGCCAAAACGCTGATACAAAGATATTTTGATGGAAAAGGTTTTAAGAATATAGAAGTAGACATTGTACAAAAAGATGATTTATCGAAAGAAGGAGAGGTGATCCTGGAGTTCAATATCAACAAAAACCTGAAAACAAAGGTACAGGAAATTGTGATTGTTGGAAATGAAGAATTATCTGATTTTGTGCTGAAAAAAGCAATGAAGAAAACCAATGAAAAATTTGACCTGAGAAACAGATTTAAAACAAGTGTTCTGGAAATATTCAGTACCAAGAAATTCACAACCGAAGAATATGAAAAAGATAAGAAAAATCTGATTGAAAAATACAATGAATATGGATTTCGTGATGCTATAATCATTTCGGATAGTATCATAACTGTGAATGATAAATTTGTAAGCATTATTCTCAATATTGATGAAGGACAGAAGTATTATATCAAAGACATCCAATTTGTCGGAAACACAAAATATCCGTCTGAGACATTGGAAATATTACTGAATATGAAACCAGGGGACGTATATAACCAGACAAAACTGTTGGAACGTTTACTTTCAGATGACGATGCGGTAGCTAATATCTATTATAACAATGGATATTTATTCTTTGGCGCCGATCCTGTTGAAGTGGATGTGCAAAACGATTCCATTTCGTTGGAAATCCGTATTCAGGAAGGTCCGCAGGCAACAATCAATAAGATTATTATCAATGGGAATGACCGTTTATATGAAGATATCGTACGGCGTGAATTACGCACCAAGCCAGGAGAGTTGTTTAGTAGGGATGATTTGATTCGGTCAGTACGCGAAATTGCTCAAATGGGACATTTCGATCCGGAAAATATGGACCCTCAACCTATACCAAATATGGAGAACGGAACGGTAGATATACGTTATAATTTAGTGTCGAAAGCCAACGACCAGATAGAGATTTCTGCCGGATGGGGGCAAACCGGAGTGATTGGCAAACTGAGTTTGAGATTCACCAACTTTTCCATGAAAAACCTTTTCAATCCCGGCACGTATAGAGGTATTATTCCCCAGGGAGAAGGACAGACGTTTACAATCAGCGGACAAGCCAGCGCCCAAAATTATCAGTCGTACAGCATTTCGTATATGGATCCATGGTTTGGCGGTAAACGGCCTAATATGTTTTCGACAAGTGTGTATTACGCCAAATATACGGGAATGAATGATACTTACTTACAACAGCAAATGTCCCAGTTTGGCGGTTTAGGTTATAGTTATGGCTATGGCTACGGCTATAATAGTGGCTATGGGTATAACGACTTATATCAAGGCATCTATGAAAACTCTTATGATCCAAGCAAGTATATGCAAATGGTTGGCGTTTCCATAGGTTATGGAAAACGTTTGAGTTGGCCGGATGATTATTTCCAGTTTATGGCGACATTCAATTATCAATTGTATAATATGAAAAACTGGTCGCAATATTTTATTATCAGTGATGGCGCCAGCCATAAGTTCAGTTTGGATCTGACATTAGCACGTAGTTCGATTGACAATCCGCTTTATACACGTTACGGTTCCCAGTTTACAGCGTCTGTATCTGCCACACCGCCTTATTCGTTATTCGACGGGAAAGATTATGCGCTGATGACCGATCCGGGTGAAATAAACAAATGGATCGAATACCATAAATGGAAATTCCAGGCTAAAGTATTTTTTCCTTTGCTGCCGTTGCCGCAAATGGGCGGGCCGCAACGAACACCGGTGTTTATGTCACGTCTTGAGTATGGATTCTTAGGCTACTATAACAAACATAAGATCACTCCTTTTGAAACGTTTCAGGTTGGAGGCGACGGAATGACGGGTTACACCAGTTATTATGCAGTCGATATGATTGGCTTGAGAGGCTACGAAAACGGTTCGTTGGCCGGCAGTCAGAATTATCTTGTACAGTATGGATATGCGTATACCCGTTTGTCAATGGAATTACGTTATCCGTTTATTCTGGAACCTTCATCAACGATTTACGGATTGGCTTTCGTTGAAGCAGGAAATGCCTGGGGGAAAATTAATGATTTCCATCCATTCGACCTAAAACGCTCTGCCGGAGTCGGTGTACGCATTTTCCTTCCGATGATCGGATTGATGGGGATAGACTGGGGATACGGATTTGATACACCCTTGGGAGGAAGAAAAGGTGGAAGCCGGTTCCATTTCATCCTTGGCCAGGAATTCTAATGTTAAAATTACGTAAATTACAGATTAACAATAAACGCTTGACTATATTTGCAGTCTAATTACTAAAATAAATTAAAGAAAAGAACGATGAAAAGAAAAAGTATTTTATGCATAGGAATGGCTTTGTTATTTTCTATGGCAACAATGGCGCAAAGATTTGCCTTGATAGATATGGAGTATATTCTGAGTAATATACCTGCCTACGAGATGACGAACGAACAGTTGTCGCAGCTATCACAAAAATGGCAAAGTGAGATAGATGCGCTTCAACAGGAAGCACAAAACATGTATAAGAGCTTTCAGAGCGATTTGGTGTTTCTTTCGGCTGAGATGAAATCGAATCGTGAAGAAGCCATCGTACAAAAAGATCTGGAAGCAATGGAGTTGAAACGGCAGTATTTTGGCGCTGACGGAGAATTGTATCAGCGGCGGGCAAGCCTGATAAAACCCATTCAGGATGAAATCTATGAAGCGGTGAAAGCGATTGCTGAAGATAAAGGATACCAGGTGGTCTTAGATAGAGCCTCGGCAATGAGCATTATTTTTGCTTCGCCGACAATAGATGTTAGCAACGAAGTGCTTGTGAAATTAGGATATTCAAGATAAATGTGTATCTTTGTGCACTTTTTTTATAATATCGAATTTTTTTAGTAATAAATAGTAAATTTTAAATTTTTTAATAACCATTGTAAAATGAAGAAAATTATAGTTTTAATGTGTATGTTTCTCCCGTTTGGAGTATTTTCCCAGGAAGCGAAAATTGCGGTTGTAAATGCTGCTGAAATCTTTAATATGATGCCTGAACTTGATGATGTAGACAATCAGCTTGCTATATTAAGTACGCAGTATCAAAATGACTTACAAAGTATGCAGGCTGATTTGACAGCGAAAAATGATGAATACATAAAGATACAAGAAACGTTGCCCGAAAATCTTAAACTGAGAAGACAGGAAGAAATGCAGCAAATATATGAACGTATTCAAAACTTATATACGGTAGCCCAACAGGATATAGAACAAAAACGGATAGAACTCATGGAGCCGATTGAGGAGAAAATCACAAAAGCAATCCAGGAAGTTGGCGCTGAGCAGGGATATACGTTCATTATGAATAATCAGATGATGTTATATGTATCACCTTCTGCAATTGATGCAACGCAGTTGGTAAAGACGAAATTGGGGTTGAGATAAAAATTGTCCTTAATAAATACACGATATGCTTAAACCCTAACAGGGTTTCAAACCCTGTTAGGGTTTTTGTTGTTTATCTTTAGAACATGCAAACCAAAAACGCACCGATAGGAATCTTTGATTCCGGTTATGGCGGCTTGACAATCTTTGAGCAAATCCGGGATTTATTGCCGCATTACGATTATCTTTATCTTGGAGATAATGCACGTGCGCCTTACGGTTTACGCTCGTTTGAGGTCGTTTATCAATTTACACTTCAAGCTGTACAGCATCTTTTCAAAGCCGGTTGTCCGTTGGTTATCCTGGCATGTAATACGGCTTCGGCAAAGGCTTTGCGTACCATTCAACAACGTGATTTGCCGCGTATCGCATCGAATCAGCGCGTATTGGGAATTATTCGTCCGACCGTTGAAGTGGTCGACCGGATCAGCCTGACAAAACATGTAGGGGTATTGGGAACGCCGGGTACGATCTTTTCCCAGTCATACCGGATTGAGATAACCAAACTGTTTCCCCATATCACGGTTGTAGATGAAGCCTGTCCGATGTGGGTACCATTGGTTGAAAACAGGGAATACGACATGCCGGGAGCAGATTATTACATAAAAAAGCATATTGATAATCTGTTGGGGCAAGATTCGAAGGTCGATACGATCCTGTTGGGATGTACGCATTATCCATTACTGATACATAAGATCAAACAATTCCTGCCCCAAGGGATTACCGTTTTTGCGCAGGGTAGGAGGGTGGCCGAAAGTTTGAAGGATTATTTGTTTCGGCATCCTGAGATAGACAGTCGTCTGACGAAAGGACATGCTGTACGTTTTCTGACAACCGAATCAATCTCCAAATTTTCCGAAATGGCTTCTCTGTTTTTAAAACAACCCATCAATGCAGAACAGATTTTACTTGACATAATTTAACGTATGATACTTTTTGCCACCAAGGACACAAAAAAGATACAAAGTGCGCAATTTGTGACCTTTGCGAAAAACTTTGTGTCCTTTGTGGTAAAAACGACCCTCTTTTTTTTCGTTTCCCTTCCCTTAACAGGACAGACAACAGACTGGGATACCCGTTTGTCCGGCATGGGTTTTGTCGATGTGTGTGAATCAGACCCTTCCATTCAGGTATATTTAGTGTATGCCACTTCAGCTAATTTTATGAACCTGACGGTCTACGACGGCATCACCAAAGCCTGGCTGCACCCCGATGCCGCCCACAAATTAGTTCAGGCGCAGCAAAATCTAAAAAACGAACACCCTGATTATTCGCTGCTTATCTACGATGCCGCCCGCCCGATGGAGGTGCAGCGTCAGATGTGGGAGCTTGTCAGAGGCACCCAATATGTTTACTATGTGGCTAATCCTGCCAACCGAAACGGACGGCATAATTACGGCATGGCAGTTGATGTCACCATCGTTGATGGAGATGGCCAGCCGTTATCCATGGGCACTCCCTTCGATTTCTTTGGCGAAGAAGCCCATACGGACAAAGAAGATGCGTTGGTAAGAGCCGGAAAAATCACAGAAGATGCGTTTCAAAATCGCCGCTTATTACGTCGAATCATGCAACAAGCCGGTTTTACACCGGTAACCAGTGAGTGGTGGCATTTTAACGCTTGCTCGGCAGAGGTGGCAAAGGCGAGATACAGGGTAATTGAATAACTGAAATACATCAATGTATGCACGCGATGCATTATTGGGATGGCAAGACTTTATAATTACGGTGCGCCAACAAAGGGCAGACTGTAAAAAATATTACAAAGAGTTCGTTCTTTTACAAAAAAACAATTATATTTGCAGCAATTTTTACGGAAGCAGCTCAGTTGGTAGAGCATAACCTTGCCCTAAAGATTAGATGTAAAAACCCTAACCTTGGCAAGTGTGAATGTTTGGCAACGAAAGATATGATTTGCGGAAGTAGCTCAGTTGGTAGAGCATAACCTTGCCCCAAAGATTAGATGTAAAAACCTTAACCTTGGCAAGTGTGAATGTTTGGCAACGAAAGATATGATTTGCGGAAGTAGCTCAGTTGGTAGAGCATAACCTTGCCAAGGTTAGGGTCGCGGGTTCGAGTCCCGTCTTCCGCTCTAAATCTCTGTAAAAAAAAAGGAGCAATCATCTATTTGTTCCCCCAAAAAGAGAAAGAGAGGTTGTTTTTTTCAAGCCCAGGTGGCGGAATTGGTAGACGCGCTCGTTTCAGGTGCGAGTGGTTAATAGCTGTGCAGGTTCGAGTCCTGTTCTGGGCACAAGAGAATTTAAGGATTAAATTATTTAAAGATTTAAGATTGGGAAATTTGTTGCGCAGGTGGTGAAATTGGTAGACACGCTACTTTGAGGGGGTAGTGCCGGTAACGGTGTGTGAGTTCAAATCTCATCCTGCGTACAAATATTCGGGGTTCAAAGATCAAGGTTTCAGGCTCAGGGTTCAAAAAAGCGAATCCTGATCGTAGGGTGAAAAAAAAATCACCAGTTATTTGCATGATAAAAATAATTTATGTACCTTTGCGCCCTATTTACAGAAAATGATATGCAATAAATTAAGAAAGCGATGTCTAAGATTTGTCAAATTACAGGAAAGAAGGCAATGGTTGGAAACAATGTTGCTCACTCAAATAAACGTACCAAACGGAAATTCAATGTAAATTTGTTTTCGAAGAAATTTTATTGGGTTGAACAGGATTGCTGGGTTACGCTTAAAGTATCGGCAGCCGGTTTGCGGCTAATTAACAAAGTTGGTTTGGATGCTGCGATTCGGGATGCAGCTATCAATGGTTATCTAAACGTTTAAATGCAGAGGAGGGAATAGAAAATGGCTAAAAAATTAAAAGGAAACAGGATCCAGGTAATCCTTGAATGTACCGAGCATAAGGGCAGCGGTATGCCTGGAATGTCGCGGTATATAACCACCAAGAACAGGAAAAATACAACACAGCGTTTGGAATTAAAAAAATACAATCCTGTATTGAAAAAAATGACAGTACACAAAGAAATTAAATAAAGGGTTTAAGATATGGCAAAGAAAGCAGTTGCATCATTTAAAAAAAGCGAAGGGCGCAGTTACTCGAAAGTAATCAAAATGGTTAAGTCGCCCAAAACCGGAGCATATGTTTTTAAGGAAGAAATGATTCCCAATGAAGAAGTGAAAGATTATTTCACGAAATAAAAAAAACAAGTATATTTGCAATCACATTTTTCATTTCAATATAAATTTTTTTCATAGCAAAATTAGATTAAAAGTATTGAGTTGGCAAAGGCAGGTTTATTGATCAAAAATCTGCTTTTGCTTTTTATGAATACCCGTATTTACTTGAATTTCTATGAAAACGCAATAAATTATTAGAGAAGAAAGAACCTGTCTTCACCTATAATTGATCAAAATTCATACAGATTTAGGAATAGTTTGTTATATTTGTTGCATAAAATCAATTTGATTATGGAGATTAGCAATATCTTAAAAAAGTCTCAGATGAAAAAAATATTATTCCTTTTGTTGTTTTCATTTTGCTTGAAAACATTTGCACAAAACGTATTGAGTGAACTTTACGGCACACAACCGGCTGAAGTTGTCAAACCCTACGAAACAGATACGGTCGATGCGAGAAACAGAAAATTCGGAGATGAAAACCTGTTGAGACTGAACTTGACCATACCGGAACAAACAGCTTTTACAAAATCTTACATAGCAGATACGTCCGGTTATTTCCGTTTAGATTCTTTTGATGGGAAACCGTTTGTGCAACTTTTCTCTTTTTATGTGCAAGGTGATCGTTTTGGCAAGGCAGATGTGACGGTTGTATCACCCAATATGCTGGAAATTTATGTGGACGACAGATTAGAAACAACTAAACGGACGAAAGAAGATTCCCTGCATTTAGCCAAGGAATTAACAGCCGAGTTGACGCCTTACCCGCGTGCAGCGCGGGTTGTGATCAAATTGTTGTGTGATGCAGACTGCGAGGGCGCTTTGAAAATCACGGTAAAAGACCAATCGAAAGATTCCATCGCCGGAAGGGAATTAGCGATTTCGCATCAGGCACAGCGGAAAATCGTGCTCGACGATGTGATCTTGGGCAAGCGGGTGACGGATATAACGGTTTCCCCGCAGGGTAATTATGCGTTGATCGGTTATGTTGAAAATTATGGATCATCAACGACTGTTTCGGCTGAATTGTATACTGTCAGGACAGGCAGGCGCATCGTTATAGACCGCGGACGGCAAAAAACGCAGTTACGGTGGATGCCCGGATCGGAAAAACTGTATTTCGTACAGCGGGATGGTCGTCAGACAAACCTGATAACGATTCATCCGGAAACACTGGAAGAGAGTTTGTTAGCCAAAAACATTCCCAATGAACAGATTGTCTTCTCGCCCGACGAAAAAGCCTTTTTTTATTCCAAAGCAGAGGATACAACAAGGAATAATGATCCTGTTTTCAGGATGCAGACACTGACCGACCGTACCGGAGGTGTGCCCCCTGTTTCTTTGATCTACCGGTATGATTTGACAACAGGACAGACACGCCAGTTGACTTTCGGTTCGCGTTCGACTTCGCTGAATGATATTAGTCTGGATGGCAGGATGTTGTTGTTTTCCACTTCAGAAGAGGTCATTACCGAACGACCTTTCAGGAAAAGCGCCTTGTTTTGCCTTCACTTGGAAACCATGCAGGTTGATACGCTTTGGATAGACGAAAAATATGCATCCAGGGCCACATTTTCACCCGATACAAAAAAAATCCTGATTACCGGTGCACCGGAATCATTTGACGGAATTGGGCTGAACATTGCCGAAGGACAAATTGCCAATAGTTATGATACTCAGGCATATATTATGGATTTATCTACAAGGGAGATTGATCCGGTTACCAAAGATTTTCATCCGAGTATCCAGCAATCCGTCTGGCACCCGGATGGCATGATTTATTTCCGGGTCGAAGATGAAGATCGTGTAACGGTCTATTCGTACAATCCCTTGAACCGGAAATATACGAAACTGCCAATGCAGGAAGATGTGATCAGTCAATACAAAATAGCCGATTTTGCTCCGGTGATGGGTTATACAGGGATGAGTGTTTCGAACTCGTCGCGCGCCTATTTGTTTAATCTGAGAGATCAGAAGACGACATTGGTAGCTGATCCCTACCGGGAGCAGTTGGCGCAACTCAAACTGGGTGAAGTGCAGGATTTTAACTTTGTCAATTCGGAAGGTGCTGAGATAAAAGGGTATTATTACTTGCCTCCCGATTTCAATCCGGAGCGGAAATATCCGTTGATAGTTAATTTTTATGGCGGTACTTCAACGATTGACCGCCGTTTCGAGAGTCGGTATCCTATGCATGTGTACGCCGCTTTGGGCTATGTGATTTATGTGCTTCAACCCAGTGGGGCAACAGGATTCGGGCAACAATTTTCGGCATTACATGTAAATACATGGGGGATTCGTTCGTCGGACGATATAATCGAAGGAACGAAACAATTTGTGCAGGAGCATCCGTTTGTGGATAAAGAAAAAGTGGGTTGTATCGGCGCCTCGTATGGTGGATTTATGACGATGTACCTGCAGACGAAGACCGATCTGTTTGCAGCAGCCGTGTCACATGCCGGAATTAGTTCCATCAGCAGCTACTGGGGAGAAGGTTATTGGGGATATTCGTACAGCGGTGCGGCCAGTGCTGACAGTTACCCATGGAATAACCACGATTTGTATGTAAACCAAAGCCCGCTTTTCAGTGCAGACAAGATCAACACACCTTTGTTGCTTCTACATGGGACGTCAGACACCAATGTGCCTCCAGGAGAGAGTATCCAGATGTACACTGCCCTGAAAATATTAGGTAAGACGGTCGAACTTATCCAAGTGCGGGGTGAAGACCATCATATCCTGACTTATGACAGGCGACTGAAATGGAACGAATCCATTTTTGCCTGGTTCGAAAAATGGCTGAAAGATGATGCAACCTGGTGGGAAAGCCTGTATTAGTGTATAGTTATTAGAAAAAAGCGTTTAGAAATAAAAATTAAACAGATTTTTTTGCCGGTCAAAAGTGATTTTTTTATATGTTTGCATCCGCAAACGGAGAGATGGGTGAGTGGCTTAAACCGACAGTCTCGAAAATTGTTGTACCCTTACGGGTACCGAGGGTTCGAATCCCTCTCTCTCCGCCAAGCAACACTGAAAATTAAAGAAAATCCATGATAAAAGTAATTATTGTTGACGACCACGAATTGTTTCGTTTGGGGGTAAGGACGGCTATCGAAAACCGTCATACCGACCTCTGCATCGTAGGTGAGGCTGAGTCGGGCGCAGGATTGTTTGCGTTGCTGGCTGAGGTGGAGGCT
>Ga0099364_10003922_pt1 | contig 22757 bp, 11 predicted proteins | sample TergutTh196P3_FD_73070 | JGI IMG/M metagenome (GOLD analysis project Ga0099364, IMG submission 73070) | Microcerotermes parvus P3 segment gut microbial communities from Pointe-Noire, Republic of the Congo - Th196 P3 | ecosystem: Host-associated > Arthropoda: Insects > Digestive system > Gut ...
CGAAATCAGTCGTCGAGCCGGCGTTAACCCAACTGCCTCCAGCGTTTTGCACCTGATCAGCGTAACTTGTATTATTCATCTCGTGCTGATCAATAAAAACGTGCGGAAAATACGCGTTTATGGTCTTGTGAACCGCGCGTGACACTAGTTGTTCAAAGTACATGTGATCGCGGTTTGGATCCTGTAGTTCCTGTCCGCCATTTGGAATAGCGGAGTTGTTGCCCCTTTGCCATCTCCATGTTCCCTCAGGGTTAAATCGCGGGAGCATGACGACAATGACCCTGTCCAATATGTGCCGCAAATCTCCAAGGGCGAGACGATATGCTGTCACCTGCATGGATTCGGCGCCGCTCGCCTCGTTGCCGTGTATCGAACCCTGAAGCCAAACAACGGGACGTCCAAGCTCATGTACATCTTCGGGCTCGAAAATGCCCTCCTTTGAAAAAACTAAGAGTGGAATCCTGATTGTCTTAATCGGGTTTTCAAGAACTCCATTTGCATCTACCGCGTTGTATTGATAGATGTTTCTCCATCGCATCAAGCCGTTTGACCGGGCTTGCAAGTCGTTAAAATACTGCTCAAGCTCCTCAGTATTTGCAACGTATCCAATCTCGCCAAAAACATCCGAACCGTGGTTCGCCCAATTTGCGGGGAGATAACTGTAATCTGCGCCAGTTTGTTTGAAATAATTCTCTTTCCATTCCACATACATATTTGTCGCCGAGTTTCCGTTGTTCGCGCCGTATTGCAATGTCGGCCAGACAGCTAAGGCGGCTGATACCAACAATAGTAGTGAAAATATCGCTAAAACGCTTAATAAAACAACCTTTCTCCTAAAATAAGCTTTCATACCCGTTCGATCTCTCCTTAATTTTAAATAATACCAATTAACATTAAATTGGGTGTTACTTCATTATGTAAAACGAAACATCCACATTATTTTTGCTAAAAAATGAACAATAGTTTATTTATTTCACAGAATTAAATAAAATTTTAACAGAAATAATTAATAAAGCAACAATATCAGTTTGTGTTAATATTAATCCGGTGTATAAAATGTAGTTAATCTGATGGCAAACCCGCTCTAATACCTCCGCCTCTACAGGCGGCGGAGAGCGGCTAACCTCCGGATCAGTTTGGCTAAGCTTTAGCGGGGGATTAACCCCCCCACTGAAGCAAAACTCACTTTATCGCAAGGGAGAAAGGGCAAGTGATTAAGAATTTGCTTCAAAGGGTTTTTAATTTTGGGCAGCAAGATGAAAAAGCTAAGGAAAATAAAAATGCTAAAAGAGATTCTTCTATAGATTATCAAAAAAAATACGAGACGCTAACCGAGTGTCGTTCGCTTTTGTGTAAAGCGCAAAGTCAGAGAGACGAAAAACTTGGCGCCGAAGCGTTGACAACGCTCGAAAAAATTGTTGAAATAATTGAACGGGAGGGACTCTAATATGGGATTAAAAATAGCTATCGGCTGCGATCACACCGGTATGGAACACCTTGATGCGATTGTGAAATTTCTTTCGGAAAAAGAACAGATTTTTGATATTGAAAGTGTAGTTGAATTCAAAGGAGAAGACTACCCGGAAGTAGCTTTGAAGGTAGCTATGGCTGTCTCTTCCCGCGCGGCGGACAGAGGAATTCTTGTTTGCGGCACCGGAATAGGAATGAGCATAGCGGCAAATAAGGTTAAAGGGATAAGGTCAGCCGTGTGCAATACACCGGACATCGCGGCGATTAGCAGGCAACATAATGACACAAATGTTATTGCGCTTGGAGCTCGCGTTATCCCAACGTTTTTAGTGAGCCTGATAATTGAAGAATGGTTGAAGACCGATTTTGCGGGCGAACGTCATTCAGTTCGGCTAAACAAGATAGCCGTAGCGGAAGAAAATACGTGCAATGTAAAAAGCGAAGAGCGCGTGACAGTGTTCGATCATCCGCTTGTTCAGCATAAAGTCGCTTTGATACGTGATAAAAACACGCGCGTAAAAGATTTTAGCGATCTTATAAAAGAAATAGCCGGACTGATGGTTTATGAGATAACCCGGTGCCTGCCGACCGTTCCTATCAAAGTTGAAACCCCTCTTGCGATAGCGGACGCTTATGCTTGCGAAGGACGCTCGCTTGCGATAATCCCAATTCTTCGCGCCGGAATAGGCATGGTTGATGGAATTCTTCAATTAATACCCAATGCTAAAGTGGGACATATAGGACTATATAGGAACCCAGAAACTCTAAAACCAATTGAGTATTTTTGCAAACTGCCTACCGACATAAGCGAGCGGGAGATTTTGGTGCTTGACCCGATGTTGGCGACAGGAGGGACTGCTGTAGCCGGTATAAACCTGATAAAAAAACATGGCGGAAAAAAGATTTCTTACGTATGTATAGTCGCTGCGCCGGAAGGTATCAAAAAGGTGCATGACGCGCATCCGGAAGTTCCAATTTACACGGCGGCGCTGGACAGCCATATCAACGATCATGGCTATATCGTTCCGGGACTTGGAGACGCCGGAGACAGGCTTTTTGGAACGAAATGACGCCAAATAAAGCGCGTGAAACCAAGGATGCAATCAAGGGGAGGCGTTCTCTGGAGGGTACAATAAATGCCGCTCCTACGTCGCCTAAAACACAATTGACGCGCAACACGTCAGTTTTATGGATAGTTCCGCGATAATTCTTTTAGCTGTCGCAATCGTTTCGTTTTTTTGGGGCGGCTTCGTAACGCCTGTTGCGATTGGGCTTGCTAACCGTTTTCGTATTTTAGACGCTCCCAATGAGCGCAAAATACATAAGCAAATCACTCCTCGGGGCGCGGGTCTTGGTTTATGGCTTGGGTATCTTATCCTATGCCTTTATTACGTCACTCCGGCTTCGGAAGCTGTCAATCAGGATGTTTCGGGGGCTTTTATCCCTTATGCGGCAACCGGCGCCACGCTTGTTTTTTTCTGCGGATATATGGACGATATGAAGTCTTTACCCGCGCTACTCCGTCTTTTTATTCACCTGCTGGCTGCGGCGTTCGCTATTTACTCTCTTGAGCTGCCTCTATTTACATATTTTATTGCAGTCGTCTGGATGGCGGGAATAACAAGCGCGTATAATCTCATTGACGGAATAAATGGTCTTTGCCTCTCAATGTTTATCGCTTCGTCAATAGCTTTGTTTTTAATGGGAGCTTTTGGCATGGGAGTTTCATTATTATCCGTACCTTTCGGGCTCTGTCTTGCGGCTTTAGCTCTTGGAATACTCTGCTGGAATTTCCCCAAAGCTCAGACATTTCTTGGGGACGGTGGATCAACTCTCTTGGGTTTTGTTTATTCAACGCATTTTATTGAATCAATGAGCGAAACTTTTAAAAGTATTTCGTTCCATGAACTTATACTGCTGCTATTGTTTTTTGGCGGCATCCCTGTTTTTGACACGACGTTTGCTTTCTTGAGAAGGATAATTAAGAAAAAATCTCCTTTTTCGCCTGACAAAGCGCATCTTCATCATCGCCTTATGGATTTGAAGCTTCCCATATCAGTGGCTGTTATTTCGATGGCGGCGCTTCAGGCTCTATCGCTTTACATTGGGGTTAAAATTTATGCGAGTCTTTTCTAACGGGTTTATCCATGGCTTTTGAACTTCCTGACGGCGTTAAGATCACGCCTTGGTTAGAGCAATATATTGAATGGAAAAATAAATACCCGGATTGTCTGCTTTTTTTCAGGATGGGCGATTTTTATGAACTATTCTTCGATGACGCGAAAATATTATCATCCGCGCTCTCGCTCACCCTCACAAGTCGCGACGCAAATAAGAGCGTTCCGATGGCCGGGGTGCCTCATCACGCCCTGAACGTATATCTGGCAAGGATAATGCGTCTTGGGTATAAAGTTGCGATATGCGAGCAAATGTCCGAACCGGATAAAAAATCTCAAAAAATAGTGGAACGCGAGGTAAATAGAATTATTACTCCGGGAACGTATGTGCCGGAGGAAAGCGAAGACGCGGGGCGTCTTGCGGCTTTTTCAATTTTAAGCGCGTCCAGATCAAACGCTGAAAAAATAGCCTTTGCCCTTTATAGCGCGGAGACCGGAAAACTTGAAGGGGGCGTTTTCCCGGTTGAAGAAGCGGTGTCTTTAATCTCCGCGTTTGCTCCGCTCGAATTGCTTTATCCAAATAGCTTAAATGTAGAAAAGATACCCGCCGCTCTTTTAAATTTACGCCTTGTCCCGCAACCGAACGAAGTTTTTAAAGTCAGCAGCGCATCGCAGAAATTGAAATCAATGTGGGATATTCACTCTCTTGAAGTTTACGGCTGTAGCGATGACGACCCTTGCGTAGGTTGTATGGGAGCTGTAATTTCAACCTTGAGCAGCACTCAGTTCGGCGCGCTGTCTCATGTCACCCGGTTTTGGATTTTACGCTCTTCTTCGTCTTTATGGATAGACCCCGCTTCTTTGAACAGCCTTGAACTTATGGGGGAGACTAATTCGCTTTATTCCGTTCTAAATAACTGCGTCGCCCCAATGGGGCGCAGAACTCTTCAATCCTGGATATCGCGTCCCCTAACAGACGTAGAAGCCATCAGGTTCAGGCAAAACGCCATATTTAGCTTTGTTAACGATACGGAAACCTTAGGAAGAGTAAAGGAAGATTTATCCCGTTGTTACGACATAGAGCGGGCAGTATCAAGACTTTTAAGCAATGTCGGCAATATTCGGGATATATTTGCAATAAAAGATACCCTAAATGTGGTTCCCATGGTTCTTCGTCCATTAAGCGGCTCGTCTTTTTTAAGTGTTTTCGAGTTATTTTCTTCGATTCCAAGCCTTTCCGAATTGAAATCTTTGCTTGATTCCGCTCTTTCCGAGCGCGGGGATAAGAACGTCATACGCTCCGGTTTCGATGTGGAACTTGATCGCGCGCGCGAAATATCGGAGAAGGGCGAGTTATGGCTTGAAGAGTATATCGCGCGGGAGAGGGAAGAAAGCGGAATATCCAGACTGCGCGTAGGGCGCAACAACGTTTTTGGATATTACATAGAACTCAGCAAAGCTGCGGCAGCGGGCGTGAAAATACCCGAGCGTTTCTCGCGACGCCAGACAATGGTCAATGCCGAACGCTTTGTGACCGACGAGCTTAAGGAATTTGAAGAAAAAGTATTGAGCGCGGAGAGTCTAATTATGGAAATTGAGCGAGAAATTTTCGCGCGGCTTGTTGGCGCGATAAAAGCAAACGCAAAGGCGCTTCAGCAATTGGGAAGAGCTTTGGGGGAGCTAGACTGCATAGCTTCTTTATCAAAAGTCGCCTGGGAGAGAAGATATATTTGCCCGCAAATTATATCTGACGCGACTAACGACATTGAAATCCGTTCAGGTCGTCACCCAGTGCTTGAAGCTATTTCGAGCGACCCGTTTGTTCCAAACGACGCGGTTTTATCCGCAGACGGCGCGCGGATAGTTATTTTGACAGGTCCCAATATGGCGGGAAAATCAACGTGGCTTCGAATGACGGCGTTACTTTGCATAATGTCGCAGATGGGGTCGTGGATTCCGGCGTCTTACGCCGCGCTTGGGATAACCGACAGAATTTTTACAAGAATAGGCGCGCGGGACGATATATCAAGGGGCAACAGCACTTTCATGATAGAGATGCTGGAGACCGCCAATATTTTAAATAATGTAACCGACCGAAGCCTCGTTGTCCTTGACGAAATAGGAAGGGGCACGGCTACCTGGGATGGCATGAGCATTGCCTGGGCAGTGCTTGAACATCTCCATCGCGGAACGGCGGCTTCTGGGTGCAAGGTGCTTTTTGCCACTCATTATCATGAACTTACGTCTCTTGAGATATTAAAAGGCGTCGTGAATCTCAGCATGGCGGTTAGCGAAAACGCGGGCGGGATAACCTTCAGGCATCAAGTTGTGTCCGGCGCAGCTAATCGTTCTTATGGAATAGAAGTTGCCCGCCTTGCGGGACTGCCCAAATCTGTTCTTGCAAGAGCAAAGGAACTCCTGAAGAATTTTGAAAAAAACCGGGTAATTATAAGCAACGCCCCCATTCAAGAGAAACTTTTTGATATTTGAGCAGAAATCCGGTTTGCCTTTGCCTGACCACTGACCACTGATGTCTGATGTCGGACTATCGCTAATTTTAGTTGTTGCATAATTGTTTCCTTTCATTTAAAATTATATTATCGTGATAAAAATGTGTAGTATTACACATATTCCATTTTGAGAAAACAGAAAACTTTACGTTGTTGATTATTTATCTAGTAGATAGCTTAGAAACCATCGAAAATACGGCAACAAAGCGGGTATTCTGTTTTTTTTGTGGAAAGGGCGAAATTACTGAGACGCAGTAATTAAAAAATTAAGGAGGTATGTGTATGAAGATGAACAAGAAGTTGTTAATAGCGGCGTGTTTGTTGGGCGTGTTCACTTTTGCGGGTATTGCGGCAAGCAGCATTGAGTGGACGTGGATGGAATATGATAAGCCGATAGTTGGTCATTATATGTGGCGTTCTGGTACAGCGGCATATTCTCCCAACTATTCCAAACATTTTCAGGTAACACAGGACATTTGGAACAAGATGAGCGTTCTTCCTACGTTTTCGGAGAAGAAATTGCCGGGAGTGGCTCATCCAGCATGGACGGTTGCCAGTGGCGACTGGGCGTTTAGCCTGCCGAACCAGAATAAGTTTGTCCCAACTAATGAGGAGTACAGGGCATATTGGAGAGACCTTGCCAACACTCCCACCGGAAAACAGCGCATGGCGATAAAAGAGCTTGGGGAATTCCCCATAGGCTATCCGCTTGCTCTTTTGATCTTCACCAAGACTCCTGATAACAAACCATTAACCGAACCGGAAGAACTTCACGCGCTTGGAAAACCCATCGTATGGCTACAGGGACCAATCCATGGCGGCGAGCAGGACGCTGGCGACGGCATATCCTGGGAAGCATACAGCCTTGCAATGGGCGAGTGGGATCATTATCTTGAAAAAGTATCGGTAATTTTATTGCCGCGTATCAATCAGGACGGCGCGATGATGATGACGCGCGGTTCAAACATTAGGGACGACAAAGTGCTTTGGACTATTCCTTCAGGAAACTCTGCGGGAAGTTCCATTTGGAATGTCAACACCAATATCGACATGAACCGCGACAACCTTTGGTTTGACATGCCGTCGCTCCGCGCGGTGCACACGGCGTTTAACGCTTATTTCCCGGAAGTAGCGGCCGACCACCATCAATATAGCACAAGCTGGAGCTATTTCGGCGGATATGTTGAAGACACAAGCTTGCCAAGAATAGACGGAAGACCTCAGCTTTTGGTCTCAAGAGACGCTGCGGGCAACCCCATTCTTAGCTCAAGCAGCGGTATGACGAACATGGCGCCTGCAGACCCGAGGCAAGCGCAATTCGGTCTTGGAACCGGCACTAGCCTGCAGTCAACATGGGATATAGCGTTGCAGCATGGAGACCATCTTAACAACCCAAGAGACTTCCAGACTTACTGGGAAGATAAGATGGAGCCCTATGTAATGAAGTTTCTGGCTGACCGCGGAGTCGGCTCTCACCATTACATAGACGGAACAATAGGATGCCTTAATCCTGAAAGATATGGCGTTTATTATACCGGACTACTTGACGCCGGTAATAACAATATCCCGGACGGCACGGGAATCCCATCAGGCGGTAATGAAGGCGCGATGTTTGACCCTGCTCACATGTTCAACGCGCTGCCGCTCAAGCCGTGTCTAAGCGCGCTTATCGAGAGTAGAAGTTCGGGAATCCAAGCTTATCCGAAACGCGTTTATTCTCAATATGCATCCGGAGAGGCAATGATAGCTTTCACGGCTGAAAACGCCGCTGAAGTTAAGAAATTTGTCGCTGACATGCGCAACAAGATAGCTGAAAGAGGCAAAGTAGCTTACCCGAACTCCACAGACCCTGAAGATTCCGTTTATAACCTCATGAAGATGGTCCAGAGAACCATTACGAGCGAGGATTGGATAATCCCTAACGGAGATAAAGTTACGCTTCCTTCCGCGTTCTGGAACACTCGCAACGCCGAGCCTCAAGTTTATCGCGTGCGCCCGACGGCATACATCCTTCCCTACAGCAAAATGAACGCCGACGTCGCAAAACGCCTTATATTCAACGGAGCTGCGGTCGAAGTTCTTACTCAGGACACGGTAGTAGAAGTGGAAGATTTTGGCGAAGCCGAGACTATGGCGTCAAAGAGATACCACGATAACGCAAGGCGTATAGTTATAGCCCCGTCGGAATCAACAATGAATAGCGCCACTATAATTAAGGCGCCGGATTTCACTCCGTGGTCGCCTCCTTTCTGGGTTCAGGATAAGCCGAATACGCTTCCCGTAAAAACTGTGACGGTTCCGAAGGACAGTTTTATCGTATACATGTCCCAGCCCACGGCGAGAATGATTGCGTCCGTTATGGAGCCTGACGCTGAACGCAGCTATACCCGTTGGAGCATAGCGCGCAAAACGTACGCTGACTTAAGCCTGCCCGTGTGCGTACCTTACCGCTACATGAAGGAAGAGCGCCTTCTCACGAAGCCTCTTTTCATGGCGTGGCCCCAGGCAACCGGCGCAGGAATGATGGAAATTGAACCGTTGAGCGGAGCCGAGCTTGACAGTCTTGTCGCGACGCATTTTAGCGGCAATAAGTTTGAGAAGGTAGTAGTTGCCCAGACGATGTACGCCAAGGTTGACTCCACGATGAAGATGGGCTTCTCGTTCCTTTCAAGGGAAGAACTAAGGAAGGATATGCCGGATGCGGACTTCTTCTTCTGGAACTACACAACGGGCGAATATGACAATATTAAACGCAACGCCGACGGAACGGTATATGTTGGCGAGGAATATTGCGGTCCTCATGGCGATTACGGAATTCAACCGATTATGTTTGTTGCCGCTATCACCAAAGACAGCTTAATCGACAAAGTATTTGGCGGCAGCGGATGCAACGCGGGATTTGCGTTATTTGCCCTTTTGCTGATTGCACCGTTTATGAGAAGAAGAGGTTAATCCCGATTCAAAAAGTTAATAGTTCACAAAAGCGGGCGCATTTGCGCCCGCTCTTTTTTACTCAAAGGAAGTGTGTTATAAACTAGTAGTCGCAGTGTGCGTGACTTGCCGCTGCTGCTATTGCGATTATTGCGGCGCCGATTCCAAAAAATTCAAGCGGCGATATTGAATTATTGCGGCGATAACTCCCGTAATATGGTCTTGAACTGCCATAATATGGTCTTGAGCGGTATGACGAGAACGGTCGACTGTTGTAAAACCTTGAACGATTGAAAAAGCTGCCTTGAGGTCTTGTTATTGGTCTTCCGCGTCTTAAAACATCACGATTAACAGGTCGATTGGGGCGTTCGTAATTCTGCCTTCTATTTAGAGGCGAGGAACGATTTATCGAAGGTCTCTCGCTGCGTTGCGCCCGATTACGCTGCGCCTCATTAAGTCGCGTCTCAGTACGCCGTTCCTGACGTCTCGCGTCGCTTCCTCTATTCGTGTTTCTTTGCTCGACTCTTCCCGAAACTCTGTCTCTTGAAGTTGGTCTTTGCGCGGCAAAAGCGCCTGCCGTATTAACCGTTATAAAGGATACCATCATTATTAACGCTATTATTTTTTTCATTTCAATTTCCTCCTAAATAATTATCAAGTTTATTTTACCTTGAAATATGTATTTTTGAATTTCTTGATTGTAATAATAACAGCTCCTGATGAAGATTATATGAATAAATAGTGTAAAATCAATGAAGCTATTATTTCAATAATAAATCGGGAATTATTCCCACCAAAATGACGATACCTAGTATAATTGAATTAAGTGAAAAATCAACGAGGGGATGTATGTACATGAAAAAATTGCGTGAATGTTTGTTTTTCTTATTAGTGTTATTAATGATTTCCGCGCCCGCTATTGCCGCCCAAACGCCGGTAATAACATCGTTTTCTCCGTCGGGTACAACAACGGATAATCCTCAATTTAGAATTGTTTTTTCCGAATCAATGGTTAACGAAGATGCTGTAGGTAAAATAGTCGGCATGGAGGACTTTCCTTTTGAAGTGAGTCCAGCCATATTAGCGGACGGAAAATGGGAAACTCCCTCAATTTTCACCGCCGCCCTCGTGGCGCCGCTGCAAAAAGCCACCGCTTTTACCGCAACAGCAGGAGGAAAAATTTTTCGTTTTCAAACAGAGCCTCTAAAACTGCTTAGCGCCTCGCAATCATCTTATTCGTTAAACCATGAAATCTCAAATATTCAATTAAAGCTCGAGTTCAATCTACCCGTATCGCCATCCAGACTTTCAGGCTTTTTGAGGATAACGGCGGGCGCCAATGTAAGACTAAACTTTTCCACTATTGGCGGACTTCCGTCAAGGACCATACTGGTGGAGACAAGGCTCGCCGGAAATCTCGCCATGGAAAAAAAGATTAACCTTATTATAGCCAAAGGGCTTACAGCTAACGTAGGCGCTTTAGGGATCGAAAGAGATGTAAGACATATAATTGACATAAGCCCTGTGCTTGTGATAACAAATTCCAGAGTAAGCGAGTATGATAGCTCAATAATCATAGAGACCAATAATCGCGTTGATATTGAAAAAGCGAAAAGGTTCATAACTTTAGAGCCGGAAACCAGTTTCAGATTGGAAAGCAGATGGAATGGCACAGCTATCACAGGCGATTTTAAGCCGCGCCAGCGCGTGGTTGTGAATATCCAAAAGGGAGTCCCTGCAACGGACGGTAGTGCAATCCTCGTGGAGGATTTTAGCAAAGCCTTCATAATTCCTGACAAAAGACCTTCGGTAAATTTTCCCGCCTCAGGCATGTACCTCTCTCCCGCAGTAGGCGCTAAAATCCCGATAGAAACTGTAAATATAAACGAATTAGATGTAACGTTATGGCGTTTATACGAATCCAATTTACCATATGTCCTTCGTAATGAATACTACCGATACAGTTTCCCGCTAGACCTGTCGGCAAGAGTAGCTAAAAAGACCGCGATTATTTCGTCGGTTCCAAACGAGACGGAAAGGCGAGCCATTGATATCCAGTCATTTGTGGACAACCCAGATTTGCTGCAAGGTCTTTATATGATCACCGCTAACGAAAGCAAAGGGGATTATTGGCGTCAGGCGGAGCAGATAGTCTCGCTTACCGACATAGGTTTGACTGCAAGGGTATGGCCCGGCGGATGTTTGGTTTGGGCTAATTCCATCGCGCAATCTAAACCTATTGATAATGTCATAATAAAAATGTATAACGAAGCAAGCCAACTCTTGGCTGAAGGCAGAACTGACCTGGAGGGGCTTTGCAGATTTTTCCCCGATTATTTTTCAACCCCCGTCCTTATCACGGCGACAAAAGGAAATGACGTTTCATTTGTGCGACTGCAAAACGCGCTCATAACAAACGAAGCGTTTGACATATCGGGCAGGGCTTGGGTAACTAACGGATATGACGGGATGGTATTTACCCCCAGGGGAGTTTATCGTCCGGGTGAAACCGTCAACGCCAAAGCGATAGTCCGCGAGGTTGGAAGCAAAGTCCCTTCGGGATTCCCCATTTTGTATATAGTCTACGATCCAATGAGGAGAACTTTCACCAGAGGGACGGCTACATTATCAGCTCAAGGGGCGTCGGATATAGAGTTCGAGCTTCCGGACACAGCTACATCGGGAGTGTATTCGATTGAGTTAAATATTCCGGGGAGAGAGAACTCGCCGTTTGCGGTTTGTAATTTCAGCGTAGAATCATTTGCTCCGCCGCGTATTGAGGTGAATCTGGAGCGAAGCGACGAAGCGGAACTCAGCGGCTTCATATTTAAAGGGGAGGATGTAACGCTTGATATCTCGTCAAAATATCTGTTTGGAGTCCCCGCTGCAAATATGCCATGGAGATTGGTTTATAGCGCGGCAGCCGGTAGATTTGTCCCAAGCGGCGATAAATGGAAAGCGTTCAGATTTGGAGATAATGAAAAATCCAGAGTCCTGCAACCTTCTTACGATGAAATTGCGTCCGGAACTTTAAATAATGAGGGAAAAGCTATAGTTAGTTACGAGTTTGACGAGTCGTGGAACCCTCCTTCCGTTGTTGATCTCACTTTAGTAGCAAGCGTAATGGAGGATAGCGGGCGCTGGATATCCAAAGAATTGGCGTTAAAATTCTTTCCCAGCTCGGAGAAATACCTTCTTGGCATTGAAGCCCCTAGCGAATGTCAGGTTAACGAGGCGATACGTTTTCGAGCAGCTGCAGTGTTTCCCGACAGCGAGCCTGTAGATTTACTTGAAGTTAAAGCCACGCTTTATAGGGTGCTTTACCACTATAACCTTGTGCAACGCGACGGCGTGACGCGTTGGCAAACTTCGCAGGAACATGAAAAGGTTGAAGAAAAAACCATAACTATATTAGATGGAACAGTCGATTTTGATTTTTCGCCCAAGAGATATGGAGAATACCTTGTGCGCGTGGAAGCTCCAAAAGATACTTCAGTTTCGACCTCCGCCCGCTTCTGGTGCTATGATTTTGATTTTGGAGGCGGTTCGAGACTTGTTGATAAAGTTGAGCTTGAGCCGGATAAACCAAGTTACTCAATAGGCGACACGGCAAAAATAACCGTAAAAGCTCCTTTTGCGGGGACTCTTCTTTTCACCGTTGAGAATTCATCGCTTATTGGGCAACAGGTAATAAATATGGACGGGGTTCAAGTTGTCGTATCCATTCCAATATCCGAAGATATCGAAAGCGCCAATCTTTGGTGCGTCGCTTCGGTATTGCGTCCCGTAAAAGAGGACGAGCCCTGGACAGCTCATCGCGCGATAGGCGTAACATCAATAACTATTGATAAAAGCGAGGCGAAGCTTCCGATATCAATTGAGGCGCCGGACAAGATAAGCCCGAATTCAATAATTAAAGTAAAAATTAAGTCAAAGGCGGATTCCGAGGTAGCGCTTGCTTTTATTGATGAAGGAGTGCTTCAGATAACGGGATACAATACGCCTAACCCTTATAACCATTTCTATTCCAAACGCGGATTATCCTCCAACATGTACGATATTTATGACCAACTTATGCAAGTGGAGTCCAGCGCCACGGATCTTCTTCATCCGTCGGGCGGCATGGCCGCAAGAGCCGCCGCGTTTATGGGCAACATGAATACCAAACGTTTTAAGATTTTGTCGATATTTAAGCCGTCTATAGTAATTGGTCAGAACGGCGAAGCGGAAATTGAGCTTGATATCCCGGAATTTAGTGGAAAAGCTCGCCTATTTGCAATTGGCATTTCAGGAATGGCGTTTGGCAGCGCGGAAAAATTCGTTGAGATTGCGCGCGACGTTGTCGTTGAGGCTAATCTGCCCCGTTTTGCCGCAATGGGCGACTCTTTCAGTTCGCCTTTAAGCGTGTTTAATACAAGCGAGCGCGCTTTGAACGTTAACGTCACGCTAAAAACAGAGGGACCGCTTGATATAAGCGGAGAAAAGAACTTAGCTTTAAACATTCCTGCAAAATCCTCGGAATCGCTTGAAATCGAGTTTAACGCTACAGGGATTGGTGAAACGAAATATATTGTGGAGACAAAATTTGGAAATGACGAAGAATTTTCGCAGGAGATAAATCTTCAAATTCGCGGACTGTATCCGATTGTTTCTCAAATTGGCATGGGAAGGTTTGGCGAGGGCGAAACCGTCATAACGCTTCCAGATAACACTGTGGGACCGGCGACGAGGATCCTTACCGTTACGGGGACTCCAGTAGCAGACCTGATCCCCGCTGTAAACTACCTGCTGGGATATCCATACGGATGTCTTGAACAGACTGTTTCCAGAGCATGGGCTGTGCTTGCCGTGCCGGAGGCGGTAAAGATGATAGATTCGGAGCTTATTTCTGAAGCCGAGATATCGCGAAAACTGTATCAGGCAGTAACTTCTCTTCAAGCCATGCAGCTTTATAACGGTTCGTTCGGGACTTGGGCGGGCAATCAATACTCAAACGATTGGGCAAGCGTTTACGCCGCGCATTTCCTGTCCGAGCTTAAAAGAGCCGGTGTTTTGAAGCCATTCCCGGAGGATATGTTCAATGGAGTGATGAATTTCTTAAGACAAGCTTTATCCGAGCCGATTAACGGAGACTATATGAAAGAAAACCTTACGACAAAAGCTTACGCCTGTTTCGTATTGGCGCTTGAGAAGGAAGCTCCGCTTGGCTTGATGTACTGGCTTAAAGAGAATTCAAGAAACCTGTTGCCATCGGGGCAAATATGGCTTGCAGGCGCATATGCTATAGCGGAGGGAAATTCGGATCACCTCAAAGCTCTTGGCGGAGCTTTGGATATTCGCGCTCCAATGGATTCAAACCCGGTAACTCTTGATAGCACGGTTCGCAATAATGCTCAAATGCTTTCGCTATGGAGCCTGGTTCAGCCGGAAGCGCCCGAAGCGGCGTTATTAGCCGAAAATCTTATTCAATATGGCAGGATAGGGCGCTGGTACGGCACTCAGGAGAATTCAGTCGCCGCCGTTGCTCTTTCAAATTATATAAAAGCGACGGGAGGACAAACGGAAACTGATCTTGATTGCTCCATTACCGATCCTTCGGGCGAGATTTACGAACCAGCAAGGGAATTCAAAGCGCAGGATAACTTGACTTTCACGGTTTCGGAGCCGGGAGAATGGATTTTGAAGTCCGAAGGAAGCGGCAATGGTTATTATAGCTGGGTTGCGACAGGCGAGCCGAAAACAGCTCCAAAGCCCGAATCTCTTGGAATAAGAATTGAAACCGAGTGGGCGGATTCAAAGGGAAACAGAATTTCAGGCGATATAAAACTTGGAACGGAAATTTTTGTAACCGTAAAAGTTATCCCGACAATACCCGTTATGGATGTTGTAGTATCCCTTTTGCTTCCTGCGGGGCTTGAAATCGAGTCTAACCCGAAACCAGGCGGATACATAGCCGACGCGCGCGACGACAGATTGCTGCTGTTCATCGAAAGGCTCTACAACAGCATTGAATACAAGTATGTAGTTCGCGCCGTGACAAAGGGTAATTTTGCTCTGCCGCCCGCAAGCGCCGAAGGCATGTACAGCCCCGCTGTCCGCTTCATTGGCGAAGGCGGAAGGATCAACGTAATAAAATAAATTTACAATTAAATGCATAAAACCATATGGGCGGCGTTTCGCCGCCCTTTTACATTGGGCGCCCTGCCGCCCGTTATTTTTGCGGCAAGATTTGCCGTCCCTACAAATGCATACTGTTTTTTTCAAGTTTTTAATCTATAATATTAAATAATATTTATTAAGGAAAGAGTGAATTAACTTGAAAATGAAATATGCATTTCTTACGATTACGATTATTGCGTTGTTGTTTATTTCGTCCGGAGCTTTCGCGGCGCCTGGCGATTCTGCTGACGACCCCATTTTTATCACAACGGCGGCGCAACTTGACGCCGCGAGAAATGGTTTGGACAAATATTACAAGCTGAGTAACGATATCGACCTGACCGCTTACCTCGCAAGCGGCGGCGCGGGCTACGCCAAATGGGGGACCAATGGCTGGGCGCCTATAGGAGATTCTTTTACTCAATTCGCAGGCGGGCTTGACGGCGCGGGACATAAAATCACCGGTCTTTGGATTAACCGGAGTACGGAGAACGCTGTTGGCTTATTCGGGTATGCGGTAAACGCAACGTTTGCAAACATCGACGTGGAGATAGCGTCTGCGGGAGTAAAAGGCAACAGCATCGTCGGCGGACTGGTAGGCGCCATATATGGCGGAGCCATTGAAAATGTCAATGTTACAGGCGATGTTAGCGGAAACTATCAAGTTGGCGGGCTGGTTGGAGAAAAAGGAAATAGTAACGTTATAAACTGCTGCGCTACAGGCTATATTAACGGCTATTATAACGTCGGAGGACTGATAGGATGGATAAACGTCAGCGGATTATCAGGAACTCAAAGAGACATCGTTGAAAATAGCTACGCCACAGGAAATGTCAGCGGCGACAGTAACGTTGGCGGACTTGTTGGATATCAATACGCCGACAGCGGCAATACTAGTACCATCACAAACAGCCGCGCTTCAGGCGATGTTATAGGCGCCGGCGGGCAAATTGGCGGGCTGGTTGGAATGCAAGAGAGCAACAATGATAATAGTATCGCTACCATCACAGACAGCTACGCTGACGGCAACGTTACAGGCTATGGCGGAAATACCGGCGGACTTGTTGGATTGCAATACTCATTCAGCAGCAGTGACAACTATATAGAAAACAGTTACGCCAAGGGCAGCGTCAACGGCAATAATTATGTTGGCGGGCTGGTGGGGCAGCAAAGTTCCTTCAGCAACAGCACAGTCACTATAACAGACAGCCATGCCACCGGAGCTGTAGATGGCGGTTATTGCGTGGGCGGACTTGTGGGATGGCAGCGTTCCCCCGAAACTGGTCTCAGCATCATCATAAATTGCAACGCAAAAGGCGCCGTTAACGGCGGCACGCAAACCGGAGGGCTTGTAGGGTTACAGGAGTGCAACAATGGCGGCGCCACCATCATCAGAAACTGTTACGCCGAGAATGACGTTACGTCCGATGGCGTCAATGTAGGCGGACTTGTGGGGTTGCAAATCACCACCGACAACAACAGCAGCGCCAGTATCGAAGGCAGCTACGCTAGAGGCAATGTAAGCGGCGGTAATCAAACCGGCGGACTGGTTGGAATACAGCAGTCTTATTCCAATAGCGCCAGCTACATCATAGAAAGCCACGCCATCGGCAATGTCAACGGCGGCGCCCATACGGGAGGGCTTATTGGATATCAATATACCGAAAATAGCGGCTTTAACTATATTACACACTGCTTCGCTAAGGGCAATGTAGAGAGTACTAGCGGTCAAGTAGGCGGACTTGTGGGATTACAGGAAAGCAGAAGCAGCGGCGAGAACGTCATCGCAAACAGTTATGCCGAAGGCGCCGTTTCAGCCGACAGCTTTAATACAGGCGGGCTTGTAGGTCTGCAGTATTCAGCTGAAATCGGCAGTAGAAGCTCCATTGATAATTGTTATGCCATAGGCAATGTTAGAGGTACTAATTATGTTGGCGGACTGACCGGACAACAGTTTTCCTCCGTCAATGGCGTAAACTACATCACAAATAGCTACGCCACAGGCATTGTCAACAACGATGGTCTGGCGGGCGGGCTTGTTGGAGTGCAAAACGCAACCGATAGCGGCAGTAACAGCATTGCAAGCAGTTACGCTAAAGGCAGAGTGGTGGGCGGCGGTCAAATCGGCGGGCTTGTTGGATTACAGGATAGCAAAAGCGGCGGCGAAAACTTCATCGCAAGCAGTTATGCCGAAGGCGCCGTTATAGCCAGCAGCTTTAACGCGGGTGGACTTGTGGGATTGCAATACTCCATCGACAGCGGAAGTTATAGCGGAATCGCAAACAGCTACGCCACAGGAAATGTCAGCGGCGTCAATTACGTTGGCGGGCTAGCCGGACAGCAATGTTCCTCCGCCAATAGCACAACCCACATCTCATACAGTTACGCCACAGGTAATGTCAACGGCGACTACGCGGTTGGCGGGGTTGTGGGGTTGCAATACTTCGAGGGTACAAACGGAAACAATGCCATATCAGGCTGTTACGTCACCGGAAATGTCGCTGGTCAGTCACAATTCGGCGCAATAGTGGGTTTGCAGGAAGTTGTCGCAGGTAATATTAATACAATCGTCGGCAGCTACCGATACACAAATGTCATGGTGAACGGCTCGGTCATTCCGGCGAGCGACCCTGACAGCGCGCCTAACAGAAAGCACGGCGGTACAGCGACTTCAGACAACTTTATGACCAAGGCTACGTATACGGGCAATTCCTGGCTGTTCAACGACTCCACCCCCATAACAGGTCCGTGGCATTGGGACAATAGAGGATTCCCAAAATTGGACATGGGAACGGAAGACTTTCCTTTCCCCTGGAATCAGCTCGTACCAACGCCGGTCATTACCATAAACACGCAGCCGCAGGCGTCAACGACAGTTACGGCGGACAGTATAACCGGCAGCCTTTCGGTTACGGCAAGCGTAACGGGCGGTGGAACGCTTAATTATCAATGGTATTCCAATATGACCAACAGCAATACGGGCGGCGCGCAAATAGCGGGCGCAACTGGCGCCGTATTTGGAATTCCGACAGGGTTGACGGTGGGAACTTATTACTACTACTGCGTGGTGAGTTCCTCGGGCGCTGTCCCCGTAACTTCAAATGTTGCGAGAGTGACGGTAGAAGAAGGTAGAGGATGCAACGCGGCTGGTTTTGGATTCCTTGCGTTTGCTTTGCTTACTATTCCGATTTTAAGAATAAAAAAACTAAAATAAAGGAGTATAGAATGCTGTGAGAAAAACACTATTAGCGATTGCGATAATTCTTGCGTTGATTTTTATTTCGTCCGGAGCGTGGGCGGCGCCCGGCGACGAGGCGAACAATCCCATTTTCATATCGACAGCGGCGGAGCTTGACGCGGTACGAGACGGCTTGGACAAGTACTATAAGTTGAGCAACGATATCGACCTGACGTCATATCTCGCAAGCGGCGGCGCGGGCTACGCCAAATGGGCGACAGCGGGTTGGCTGCCAATAGGACCCATAAGTGATCCATTTACCGGCGGGTTTGATGGTAATGGTCATAAAATTACAGGACTATGGATAGACCGGAACACAAGCAATGTTGGGTTGTTTGGCGCTGCATACAATACAACGATTGTAAATCTTGGGGTAGAAATTGCCGCTGCAGGCGTAACAGGCTCTGACAGAACCGGAGGTCTTTTGGGATATCAATTGAACGGTAGTATCGAAGGCTGTTACGTTACGGGCAATGTCAGCGGCAACTCAACTGAAGTTGGCGGTTTGCTTGGATACCAGTCGGGCGGCGATATCAAAAACTGCTACACGACGGGCAATGTCAGCAGTAGCGCGTCTAGTGTCGGCGGTTTGGTTGGGTACATTGCAAGCGGCAGTATCTCAAATTGTTACGTAACGGGTGATGTCAGCAGCCTCGCGTCTTTTGTCGGCGGTTTGGTTGGATATCAGAACAGCGGCAATATTGAAGGCTGTTACGCAACGGGCAATGTCATCAGCAACTCGATTGATGTCGGCGGTTTGGTTGGGCACATTACAAGCGGCAGTATCTCAAATTGTTACGCAACGGGCAATGTTAGCTCAAGCACATCTGATGCAGGCGGTTTGGTTGGATATCAGGTCACTGGCAATATAACAAACTGTTACGCAACGGGCAATGCTAGCGCAGTCAACTCTAATGCAGGCGGTTTTATTGGATACCAGGCGAGCGGCAATATCGCAAACTGTTTCGCGACGGGCAGAGTCAGCAGCCCTACCGCCGCCTTCGGCATAGCGGGAGAACTGTTAGGCGCTATAGCAGACTCATATCGCTATATAGACCTTATGGTAAACGGCGCGGCGGTGCTGTCGACCGACGCGGAAAGCGCTCCTGATAGAAGGCACGGTGGAGTAAAAACCTCCGAGCAACTTATGGCCAAGGATACTTATACGGACAATTCCTGGTTGTTCAACGATTCAACTCCAACAGCCGGTCCGTGGCATTGGGACAGCAGTGGGTTTCCAAAACTGAACATTGGAACGGAGAATTTTCCTTTCGATTGGAATCCGGGTGATCCGTTTCAGGGAATACGCATCACCTCGCACCCTGCTAACGTGACAGTCACCGCAGGCAGCATAACCGGCTACTTGTCGGTGTCGGCGAGCGTAAGCCCCGATTTGCCGCTTTCGTATCAATGGTATACCAACGCATCGCCCATCAATACGGGCGGCGAGGTGATAGCTGGCGCGACGAGCGCTCAATTCATTATTCCGACAGATTTAACTGTGGGACCACATTATTACTATTGCGTGGTCAGCGCCACTGGCGTGGAGCCCGTTTCGTCCAACGCGGCGACGGTGACGGTGTCGTCGGTATCTACCACGCCAGTCATCACCATCGAGACTCACCCTACTGACGCCGCAGTCACTTTGGGAAGCATCAGCGGAAGCTTGTTTGTGACAGCTATAGTTTCTGACGGCAGCGCTCTCTGGTATCAATGGTATTATAGTCAAAATGGCAGTTATTCAGATGGTTTGGCAATAGGTGGCGCGAACACCGCAAGCTTAAGATTAGGAATAAACGTGACTCCTTCGGAATTAAGAACCTACTATTACTTTTGCGCGATAAGCGCGGTTGGCGCGGACACCGTAACGACTGACATAGCGGCGGTGACGGTGGTTGAGGAACCTACGCCGACAATCATTATCAACACGCACCCTGTGGGCGCGACAGTTACCGCAGGCAGCATAACCGGCAGGTTGTCGGTGTCGGCGAGCGTAAGCCCCGACTTACCGCTTTCGTATCAATGGTATACAAATACTGGTAGCAATACGGGCAGCGCGTTAATAGCGGGCGCGACTAGCGCAGACTTCCCCATTCCAACATCCTTGACTGAGGGAAACTATTTTTACTATTGCATGGTTAGTGCGCCAAACGTGACTTCAGTAGTATCCGACGCCGCGTTGGTGACGGTTTCGCAACCCTCAGCGGTTATCACAATCAATACTCAACCTGTAAACACTTCAGTCGTAGTGGGCAATATATCCGGCAGCTTATCGGTTATCGCGAGCGTGACGCCGAGCGGAACGCTTAGTTATCAATGGTATTACAATACGTCCAACAGCAATACGGGCGGCGAGTTAATAGCAGGCGCGACGAGCGCAAACTTCCCCATCCCGACAACCCTGATCGAAGGGCCGTATCATTACTATTGCCTGGTCAGCGCTGTCGGCGCGGAATCCGTGACGTCCAGCGTTGCGACGGTGACGGTAACGAGTGGACCTATAATAACGCCGGTCATAACTATCAACGTTCACCCTTTAAGCGTTAGAGTCGTAGAGGGCAATATATCCCACAGCCTGTCGGTATCGGCAAGCGTAACGGGCGGCGGAACGCTTGATTATCAATGGTATTCCAATACGACCAACAGCAATACGGGCGGCGCGCCAATAGCGGGAGCGACGGGCTATAGTTTCCCCATTCCTCCAACCTTAACAATTGATACGTATTATTACTATTGCGTAGTAAGCGCTTCGGGCGCGGAATCCGTGACGTCCAGCGTTGCGACGGTGACGGTAGCGGAAGAATCAGAGGTTCCCGTAGAGGGAGTAACGGTATCGCCGGAATTGGCTGTATTAGCTGTTGGAAGTACGCGAATGCTTATAGCGAACGTTATGCCATCGGACGCGACTATCAAAGACGTATCGTGGAGAAGCGACAACACGTCGGTAGCGACGGTGTCCGATAACGGATTAGTGAGGGCGGTGAACGAAGGAACAGCGATAATAACCGTAACTACCTCAGAAGGAGGGTTTGAGGCTAACTGTTTGATAACGGTGCAGCGATCCGGCGTGGTAACAGTATCGCCGACATACCCGTCTGACAGGCGTGAAGTATCAGATAAGACCGGCATTCCTGAGAATGAGCTTACTATGTCGCGCAACATGGTATTCTTGAGCCAACGCCTAGCTATTCAGATAGCGAAAGATTTGGTAAAAGCTGATGTGATTTATGTTAATCTCCTGCCGATATTCAGCGCGCAGATAAACGCAATAGGACAAACGGCGACAATTGCGTTACCGGTGAAAGGTCGGGAGCTGCAGGCAATGTTCCCGTTTGAAGTGAACCTGATAGGCATGACGTCGTGGAACACGGGAAAACTCTTTAATTACGTCGGTAGCCCGTCGGAGTTTACTGATAAGTGTTTCACAATATTGCATAACAACTCGATGAACTTTGGAGAAATAGATCCTGATGAAGACTATGATATAGTAGTGTTCATCAGAGACGGCGGCGAGTTTGACCTGGATAGACAAGTTAACGGAGAAATAATAGCGTCAGTATACATAGCAAGCGGAAGGATGAGCGGCGGCGGCGGCGGTGGCGGCGGCTGCGCGACAATGGGATTTGGATGCCTTGCGTTAGCGTTCGCTATCCCGTTTATTATCAGAAAAAGACGTTAAAGACTGTAGGGCGGGGGCTCTGCTCCCGCCGTGTTCTTAAATGCAATCACCGTAGGGGCGTTTCACTAAACGCCCCTTCAACGTTGTAGGGGTGGCGACGTTGGGCGTTACAGCCCCTTAGCATTGTAGGGGTGGCGACCCGCCGCCCGTCTTTAAAGTTAGCCGAATCACATTGACCTCCCGCTAATTAATATTGCCGAGATCGGTCGTCCTTTCTAAACGATTGCTATGGTTAATTTTGCTTTTTAACGTCATCTTTTTGCATTTTTTCAACAGATGCTTCATAATATACCCTGTCGGCTCTCGCAATCCGTGTTAGACTGCTGTGCCCCCTTTAGGGAGAGAATGACGTCAAATTGTCGGGTGGTGCGATAATGTTATCAATAGAGGAAATTAAATCATATATTATCCCTGTAATTGAAAAATATCCCATTGAAAGAGTTATCCTTTTTGGCTCTTATGCTCGCGGGGATGCCACTGATGCAAGCGATATAGATTTGATAGTTGAAAGTCAAGGTCGTTTGCATGAGAAAGTCAAGCACTTTTTTCTCAAGTTCTGAAAGGAAATTTTTCTCAAATTCTGAAGGAACTTTTTTCTCAAGTTCTGAAGGGAGTTTTTTCTTAAGTTCTGAAGGGACATTTTTCTGGGATTT
>Ga0099364_10003923_pt1 | contig 22753 bp, 28 predicted proteins | sample TergutTh196P3_FD_73070 | JGI IMG/M metagenome (GOLD analysis project Ga0099364, IMG submission 73070) | Microcerotermes parvus P3 segment gut microbial communities from Pointe-Noire, Republic of the Congo - Th196 P3 | ecosystem: Host-associated > Arthropoda: Insects > Digestive system > Gut ...
TGCTGACCTGGCAATGGCTGCAGGCTCTGTTCCATCCGAAGATGAAAACGGCTTCGCTACGCAAAGAAATCGTGAATACCTACCGGATGCTGTATGATTACACTCCGACAACAGCTGATCTTGATAAAGTACTGCGTATGAACGAAAATGGAAGCAGCCTGCATTACAGGGAAAAATTCGGTCAGGAAAAAGGCGGACCCTAACTGTTGTCCCGCTGGACAGGCCTGATCCGGATATGGTGCAAGGCGAAAGATTTTAAACAGGTTCAGTCATGTTTTATGTACGGCATTTCTTTGCGGGTTTATCCGGATAGAGGGCCGTTTCTAAAAAGTTGTACTCAACGATATCCATACAATGTCCCACAGATGTTCAGACACGCAACACCTGGAGCAGGCTGGTTTTGGATGGCGCAGGTGGCTGACTGTTGCCTCGCCATGGCTGCTGGGCTGCCTGCTGGTTATTGTTGCCCTGCTGGCTCTTTCAACCGGGCGCTATCCGGTCAGCATCGGCAATATTGTTGGCATCCTGCTTGAACCGCTGGCCGGCGGGACAAAAACCTGGACAGAGTCAGAGGCCCTGGTGATCTGGATGGTGCGTGTGCCGCGGGTCGTCATGGCGGCACTCGTTGGCGGCGGACTGGCCATCTCTGGTGCAGCTCTGCAAAGCGTGTTCCGCAATCCTCTTGCAGACCCGCAAATTCTGGGCGTTTCTTCAGGTGCTGCACTGGGCGGTATCTGTGGCATCCTGCTTGCCGGGTCCGGATGGCCCGTTATCGCAGGTGCCTTTGCTGGCGGGATCGGTGCACTGCTGCTGGTATTTGTTCTGGTTGGCTGGTCTTCGCAGGGACAGGGAGGCACGATCATGCTGGTACTGGCAGGTCTGGTTGTCGGAGCTGTCGGTTCAGCTGGCATTGCTCTGGGCAAGTATACAGCCGATCCGGAAAACCAGTTGCCTGCCATTGTTTTCTGGCTCCTGGGCTCTCTTGCAGGCGCAAATGTCTCCCACATCTGGCTCACAGTATTTCCGGTTCTGTTGTCGGCTATTGTCATTTTGGGACTGCGCTTTCACCTGTTTGCTCTGACAGTAGGAGATGCTGATGCACGAACTCTGGGTGTGCCAGTGCGTACGGTGCGCCTGCTTGCTCTTTTGGCAACCGGAATGATAACAGCCGCTTCTGTTGCTGCCTGCGGAATCGTAGGCTGGGTAGGACTCGTTGTCCCCCATCTGGTGCGTCTTGGATTTGGTCACGACTATCGCCGTTTCTTCCTGAATTCCGTTCTGGCTGGAGCAGCCTATCTCATTGTCGTGGATACCCTGGCACGCACACTTGCACCGGCAGAGATACCGCTTGGAGCCCTGACAGCCCTGCTGGGCGCACCGGTTTTTGCTGTTTTGCTCCGTCATATGAGAAGGGAAGCAGATGGCTGACAGGATGGATGCCCGCAAAATTGGCTTTCGATACGGAAATCGCTGGATTTTCCGGCATCTCGATATCAGTCTTGCTTCAGGGGAGCTAATGGCCATCCTGGGGCCCAATGGCTGCGGCAAGTCAACACTTCTGTCCGTGCTCTCAGGTGTGCTGGTGCCGGAAGAAGGGCAGATAGAGAACGGCAGCAGCAAACTTGCGATGGTTCCGCAGTCGGTGATGCCGAGTCTGCCTTTTACGGGGCTGGATATGGTCCTGCTCGGAAGAGCAGGAAAAATTTTCATGTTTTCCGCCCCGGGAGAGAAGGACTATCGTGTAGCAAGGGAAGCGCTGGCCCGTACGAAAGCGGCGCATCTGGCCGAGCGGGCTTTCAGCACCCTCTCAGGAGGTGAGAGACAGCTTGTTCTCATTGCCAGGGCGCTTGCAGCAGAATGTTCAGTCATGCTGCTTGACGAACCCACTGCAGCACTGGACTGGCACCATCAGGCCCACGTTCTGGGACTTTTGAGAGAACTTGCCGCAGAAGGACTGGCTGTTGCCTTTACCACCCATTCACCGCAGCATGCGCTTGAATTCGCTGACAGAGTCATGCTGATGGCTGCACCGGAGTGGCAGATTACGGGAGAGCCGGATGCCGTACTCAGCGAAGATGCACTGTCGAAGCTGTACCAGCTGCCAGTAAAGCGCATGCAGTCTGCTGACGGAACCTTTTCTACTGCCATCCCGATTTTCCGGGGTAAAGACATTTCAGGCTGGTCGACCTGAACAGGCAGGATTTCCTATCTCCTTCCCAGTCCCCTGGGAACAGGGAAGGAAAGGTTTTCTATGATACCGTCAAGCTCCTCGATTTCGTTAACGCCTTCGTCCTGTAGTTTGCGTACGACTTCCTGTACCAGGACTTCAGGTGCCGATGCGCCTGCTGTAACGCCTATGGTTGTGTGGCCGTCAAGCCATTTGGGATCGATTTCAGAAGCATTGTCAACCATATAGGCTGAAACACCTTTTTTTTGTGCGACTTCTCTCAGACGGTTCGAGTTCGAACTGCTCGGACTTCCAACTACAATAATGAGCGAGGAAACTTCAGCCAGCTGTTTGACAGCTTCCTGCCGGTTTGTTGTTGCATAACAGATGTCTGCGCGCGCCGGTTCGGAAATGGTCGGAAAACGCGTCTTGAGTGCTGAAATGATGCTTGCCGTATCGTCAACGGAAAGCGTTGTCTGGGTGACGTATGCAAGCTGGTCCGGATTGTTGACGACAAGATGCTGTACATCCTGTTCATTCTCGACCAGATACATGCCTGTATCTGACTGGCCCATTGTTCCTACAACTTCCGGATGGCCGCTGTGTCCTACAACAACGATTTCCCGCCCCTGCTCACGCATCGTAGCGACTTCCATATGCACTTTGGTTACAAGAGGACAGGTTGCGTCAAAAACACGAAAACCGCGTTTTTGCGCTTCCTGCTCAATTGTTTTGGAAACACCGTGTGCGGAAAGAATAAGCGTGCTGCCCGATGGCGCCTCATCAAGATCGTCAATGAAAATGGCGCCTTTTTCGCGAAGGCTGTTTACAACATGGGTGTTGTGTACAATTTCATGGCGCACATAGATGCTCTGGCCAAAGAGTTCCAGTGCACGTTCAACAGTAGCAATCGCACGATGCACACCAGCACAGAATCCTCTTGGCTGGGCAAGAAACAGTTTTTTGCTCATGGTTTTAAAAAGCTTTCAAAAGTGAAGATTCTGACAAAATGAAGCTGTCAGTTTCTGTCGTTATGCATTCAGTTTGATGAGTTCGATATCAAAAATCAGATCAGCATTTGGAGGGACAACATCTCCGGCACCTGAATCTCCATACGCCAGCCTCGAAGGGATGCGAAGCGTTCGTCTTCCGCCCTCGCGCATGCCCTGCAGTCCTTCATCCCACCCGCGGATGACATAGCCGGTACCCAGCGGGAAAGCGAGCGGTTCATTGCGCTCTCTGCTGCAATCGATTTTCGTGCCCGGCGTCCCATCCGGATTAATAAGCCAGCCGGTATAGTGTACGGTAACGGATGTTGCCTTTTTCCCGGCTTCTTTACCCTCTCCTATAACATCGTCGCGTACTTCAAGGCCACTTGCCCTTTTTGTGAAATCCATGTTTCCTCCTGCAGGAATGTGCTTCTGTTTAAAATAAAAATTTGATTAAAACCACAGTTTGTGAAATGTTTTGTCTGGCATGATAGCTTCTTTTTGCCAATTTGTGCCATTATTACCCTTTTCCCTGGCTGGCATCTGATTTGGAGGAACTGTTAAAGTGAGAGTCGGACTTATCATTATTGGAGACGAAATCATGTCCGGAAAACGCAAAGACGGACATTTTACGGCAGTAGTCGAGATGCTTGAAAAGCGCGGCATGCATCTTGGCTGGGCAATGTATCTTGCAGATGATCCTGAAAAAATTATAGAAGTGCTAAAGAAAAGTTTTAAAACAGATGACATCGTCTTTTCCTGCGGCGGTATTGGAGGCACACCGGATGACCATACGCGAAGGTGTGCGGCAGCAGCTTTGAATGTGCCACTGGTTCTGCATCCCGAAGCAAAAGTAAAAATCAATGAACGCACAAGGGATCTGGCTGTCCAGCAGGGAATTCCAGCTGATTTCAGCTCGCCTGAGAGCATGCGAAGACTCAAACTGGGAGAAATCCCCGAAGGCGCGGGGATCATCCCGAACCCGATCAACAGGATTCCCGGATTTTTTGTTGGAACGCACTATTTTTTGCCGGGCTTTCCCGAAATGGCTCATCCCATGATGGAGTGGGTTCTGGAAACATTTCACAGTGCTGAATTTCACAAGGCGGATATTTCAGAAAAAGGGCTCATCGTTTATGAAATTCCGGAAGCAAGAATCACGCCGGTAATGGAAGATATCGAGCGGGATTTTGATCAGGTCAGAATTTTCAGTCTTCCGCATCTTCCCAGGGAGGGCAGGCAGAGCTACATAGAACTCGGAGTAAAAGGCGAAACAAGGCAGGCCGAAGCTGCCTTCGAAAAAATCAAAAGTGAATTGCAGCGCATGAATATCAAATTTGAAATTAATTAGGCTGGCCTGTTGATTTGCTTTAAAATTGGTTACAGTTTTTATTAAACCTGCCCGATATTCTTTTTTTTGCGCCGGATCGCTGGTTTTGCGCCGGTTTTTTTAGCTTTGGGAGTAAAAAATGACCAGAACGCCAGAAGATGTCATGAAGCTGATCCGTGAGAGTGAAGCGCGCTTTGTTGACTTTCGTTTTACTGATACACGAGGTAAAGAGCATCATATCACCGTGCCCGTATCGGCCTTTGATCTGGACAGATTCGAAAATGGCCTGCCATTTGACGGCTCTTCCATTGCTGGCTGGAAGGGCATTGAAGCCTCCGATATGCTCCTGATTCCGGACCCCACAACCGCCAACATGGATCCGTTTATGGAGGATGCAACCCTTTTCATGCAGTGTGATGTCATTGAACCAGTTGATGGAAAAGGTTACGACAGGGATCCGCGCTCGATTGCAAGAAGAGCAGAAGCGCATCTTAAGTCTTCAGGGCTGGCGGACACGGCCTACTTCGGACCTGAACCCGAATTTTTCATCTTTGATGGCGTGCAGTGGGGAGATGAAATGCACAGCAGTTTCTACAAGATAGACTCAAGTGAGGGCTTCTGGACGAACAGCCGCAAAGTTGAAGGCGGCAATATGGGACATCGCCCGAGAGTCAAAGGAGGGTATTTCCCGGTGCCTCCTGTTGACAGCTTTCAGGACATGCGCTCCGAGATGTGCCTGATCCTGGAGCAGATGGGCATACCGGTTGAAGTGCATCACCATGAAGTTGCCGGTGCTGGACAAAACGAGATCGGGACCCGTTTTTCCACGCTTGTCCAGCGTGCAGACTGGACTCAGAATCTCAAGTATGTCGTCTGGAATGTTGCCCATACCTACGGGAAGACGGCAACTTTCATGCCCAAGCCACTGGTTGGTGACAACGGTTCGGGCATGCACGTACACCAGTCGCTCTGGAAAGACGGAAAAAATCTTTTTGCAGGCGATGGTTATGCCGGCCTGTCGGACTTTGCCATGTATTATATCGGCGGGATTATCAGGCATGCGCGTGCGCTGAATGCGATTACCAACCCTGGAACCAACTCCTACAAGCGCCTGGTCCCCGGCTTTGAAGCACCTGTCAAACTTGCGTATTCTGCGCGCAACCGGTCAGCATCCATTCGTATTCCGCATGTCATCAATCCGGCAGGGCGCCGTATTGAAGTGCGTTTTCCTGATCCGCTTGCCAATCCCTATCTTTGTTTTGCAGCGCTTTTGATGGCGGGCCTTGACGGTGTTCAAAACCGCATTCACCCGGGCGAACCGGCTTCCAAGGATCTTTATCATCTTCCGCCTGAAGAAGATGCAGCACTTCCAACGGTTGCATCATCACTTGAGCAGGCACTTGAAGCGCTTGATCGCGAGCGTGACTTTTTAACGAGGGGAGGCGTTTTCAGTAACAGTATGATTGACGCCTACATTGAGTTGAAAATGCAGGAAGTTGAGCGTTTGCAAATATCGCCGCACCCTGTTGAATTTGACATGTACTATTCGCTATAGTACTAGGTCCTGTTCAGCCATGTTTTGCATCTGATAAAAACCATAAAATTTTAAGCGGGCAAACATTGCAGAAAAAACCAGACGACTAAAAGAGTATCAAAGAATTTTTGTTTTTTAAAATCTTCAGATACAGTTAACCAGGTGCTTTAGCCTTGGGAAAACTCACACCGTTTCTAATAGCAACTCCGCTGTGCCCAGTGCCGGTGCAGAGTTGCCATATAGTTGAATGAGCGGGGAAAATCCCGGTTACATGAATGGACCCCAGGCAGGCTCACGGATGTCACCAGCCTGCGTGGATATTCGCTGCCGGACACGCCCGTCAGTTGATACAACTGAAAGGGTACCCCGTCGGCCTATTTCCGTTGCATACATCACAAACTGGCCATTCGGGGCAAAACTGGGTGATTCATCCCTTGAAGAATCAGACAGGCGCAGTTCCTGGCCATTGGTCAAATCCATCAGATGCAGCTGAAAGCGTCCATCCCTTCTTGCTATGAAAGCCATATGACGCCCATCCGGTGAAATCCGCGGGCTGATGTTGTAATTTCCATTGAAGGTAAGGCGCCTTACATTTCCCCCGCCAAGATCGGCCTGATAAATCTGGGGAGAGCCACTCATGTCCGATGTAAAGAAAATATGCCGGGAATCAGGCGAAAACTGGGGTTCGGTACTGATGTTTGAGCCTCTCGTTATCTGGCGCAATCCCGTCCCATCGGCGTTGACAACATAGACCTGGGTAAAGCCGTCAGGCGACAGGGCAACAGCAAGCCTTGAGCCATCCGGCGACCAGGATGGTGCCGAATTGCTTCCTCTCAGATTGGCAACGACTGTTCTCTGGCGCGTAACCAGGTTCTGCACATAGACAACCGGTTTTTTTGCTTCGAAAGAAACATAGGCAACACGCCTTCCGTCTGGAGACCAGGCAGGCGAAATAATAGGTTCATTGGAGCGCAGTGCTACCTGGCGGTTCTGGCCGTCAGCATCGGCAACTTCGAGCCGGTATTCGTTTCCGGCCTTCGTTATATAGGCAATACGCGTTGAAAACACACCTTTAATGCCCGTCAGTTTTTCGTAAATATCATCCGAAATCCGGTGTGCGGCAAGACGCAGTGCAGTCTCGGACGATCCCTGGGACAAAGTTGAAATCTGCTGCTGTTTGACCAGGTCAAACAGCGTGTAATGCGTTTCAATACGTCCGCCTTCACCGATTCGGGTTCTGCCAACTGCGAGTGCTTCAGCACCTGTTGCCCGCCAGGTACTGAAGTTAACAGTACCGGGATCCTCAACGACTTCGGCTGTATCTATAATTCTGAACATCCCGCTTCGTTCAAGGTTGGCGCGGATGATGGCTGAAGGCCGCTGGCTCAGTGACATTTCGCCGGAAAACCCGGCAATTGCAATGGGAATCTGGCGTGAGCCAACACCTGCGATTTCAATACGGATGCCGTCCTGGGCAAACAGGGGCAGTGCCAGAAGCAAAGTGAAACACCCCATCCAGAACTGGTTAATCAGGCTTTTTGTCTTTTTTTGCATGGTTAGCCTTTCGGTCTGTGCGATATGTCAAATCTGGGTGGCACCCTGCCAGTTCTGTCACGTGGGAAAGGTGCGGATTTTTCAATTGCACGAAAAACCGCATCATCAAAACCCGGGACGCCAGATGTTTTACGTTTAACAATAGACTTGATCGAACCGTCAGGAAGCAGTTCGACTGCATATTCAACTGGCGGATTGCCACTTAAAGCTTCCGGCACGTTAAATATCGTATTGGATTTAATTTTAGCACCGACAAGCTGAATATACCCGGCATCTGCTGTTTGTCCGGCAGAAAACTGGGCTGTACCGGTGCCGCCTGCACCGCTTCTTGCAGCCAGGCGCTCTCTTTCTTCGGCCATGAGCTGCTCGACCCTTTTCTGGTCAGCCAGTGCCTGCTGCCTTCGCTGCTCTTCCTGGACTTTCCTTCTTTCTTCAGCCTTTTTCTGCTCTTCGGCTTTTTTCTTTTCTTCCTGGAGCTTCTTTTCTTTTTCAAGCGCAATGTCAGGATTTGGATCGACTTTTGGCTCCGGAACTTCCGGTGTTTTTTCAACAGGCTCTTCTGCTGCCTGGGGCTCCGGCTCCGGAGGAGCCGGCTCAGATGCCGTTGCACGGGGGGCAGCCTGGGAGAGACTGATATCCCATACTTCAGCTTCAACCATGCCCGTCTCGTCAGAGCGCCAGCTTACGCCAATCCACAGGCAGCCAAAAAAAACGAGATGCACAAGCAGCGCCAGAATCAAAGACTGCCTTGTCTTTGATTCCTTCGGGATGGAATGCGCCCCTGTTGCTCTCATGTCAGTCAGTCCACAGTAACGGTTGAGCTGCAGGCTAGCGGGTAGCAAGGCCCACCCGGTTTATACCCATATTTTTTGCATCGGATATCGTTCTGACAACTTCTTCATAGCGGATATCCTTGTCAGCCGATATCAGAACCGGAAAATCCGGGTGGTTGGCATGAAGCGTGCGCAATTCACGCATGAGCGATGCATGATCGTCTGCCGGCTGCATCACGCCCGGCGTTGCGCTGTCCTGTTTTACGCCAATTTCCGATCTGGAATCCAGCAGGAGCGTAACATGAATGTAGCTCGTTGGTGGCAGAGCGGTTCGTTCGGCAGAAGGCAGATTGATGGCTCCTGGAATCGTGATGGGTGAAACAACCATGAAAATAACGAGCAGTACCAGCATCACATCAATGTAGGGTACAACATTGATTTCGGATTTGAATCTGCTTTTGCGCCCGCCACGAAAAGAGCCCGGGCCTGAAATCTGATATGACATGACTGCTCCCTATTTTGTCTGACGCTGAAGAATATTTGAGAATTCTTCAATAAAACTTTCAAATCTGATCGCAAGCCGGTCGACGTCGTGTGTGAAACGGTTATAGGCAACGACTGCCGGTATGGCTGCAAAAAGACCAATTGCTGTTGCAATCAGCGCTTCGGCAATACCAGGTGCAACAGATGCAAGCGTTGCCTGCTGGACATTGGCCAGGCCGCGAAAGGCATTCATGATGCCCCAGACTGTACCAAGCAGACCAACGTAGGGCGAGACCGACCCCACGGACGCCAGAAAAGACAGATGCGATTCCAGATTGTCCATCTCGCGCTGGTAAGCAGCACGCATCGCCCTGCGGGCACCATCAAGCAGGGCCAGAGCACTCGTTCCTGACAGTGAAGGGGAGGGATTGCCCTTTATGAATTCACTCATCCCCGCATGAAAAATACGCTCCAGTGCACCGGTTTTGTTATTGGTGTTTGCACGGTCATAAAGACTTTTGAGATTGCCGACTGTCCAGAAGGCCTGTTCAAAAGCTTCGGTCTGGATGTGTGCATCACGGATGGCAAATTTCTTGCGAAAAATATACATCCAGCTCATGACGGAAACACCAACCAGCAGGGCCATTACCAGTTGAACCGGAATAGAGGCATTGGCAATCAGATAAACAAATGAAAGGTCTTGAGTCGTAGCCATAAATAATTTGTAGAACCAGTTAGAGTTGAACGAAGAACGGATATTTTTCTGCAGTTTTTACCGAATCGGGCGTTTGTATTCCTGATTTTGCCAGAGGAACCAGCTGGAGTAAAACAGCTATCCTGCCCAAGTTTACCTGTCTTTGGCCTGGGGGTTGATTCTGGACAGAACATGGGACGGTATCGCAACTGGCCGCATCCCGGGTAGTGAAACAGAAACAATTTTAATTCTGGCACTGGCCAGAAGTGTTCCTTTTCTGAGGGCGAGCTGTTCAAACTGCACGGATGCCCGCCCAAAGCGAACCGGTTTGGCCGATATCATAAGTTCGTCATCAAGCCGTGCCGGAGCAATAAAGTCGACAGACGCTTTGTTGACAACAAACATCATCGAAAATTCACGGGCCAGAACCTGCTGGTTAATACCAAAAGAGCGTAGCCACTCTGTTCGTGCACGCTCAAAAAACCTGAGAAAATTGGCATAATATACGAGACCGCCCGCATCGGTATCTTCGTAATAAACACGAACCGGCCATTCAAAATGACCGGGTGAATCTGTTGTTGAAAATGGCATTTTTTACCCGGTTTCCTTTAAAAACGCCTGAATCTTCTGATCCAGGTTGTGCGCACATCGTCAATGAGAGGCATGAAAGCAAGAATAAAGAGAAACATCGCCAAAATCCCTGCTGTTGCGTAGCCCACCCATATAAACCCCAGTACCCCAAAGATTCCGCCGACAAAAAACATCAGGAGCAGAGCGCTTAACAACAGGAGCTTTGCCCTGTTCGCACGAACATAGGCGTCATCTTCCATGTTGATCCCTCTGTTCCAGAAAAACAGTCTGCCCAGTTCTATGCCGATATCCGTCACAATGCCGGTTATGTGGGTTGTGCGAATGACGGCATTCGATATGCGGGTAATAATGGCGTTCTGGATACCCATCGCAAAACAGAGTTTCATGACGGTAATGGAGATGAACAGGCCCATGTGTTCGTGAAGTCTTCTCCCAAAAATGCCAAAGAGCATAAGCAGAATGCCTTCAAGGATCAGAGGGAGCGCATATTCGCTTTGCAACTGGCGTGCGCGTGCCCAGTTAACCATAAACTCGGTACAGGTTGCTCCGGCAATAAAACAGAGCAAAGAGCCAAAACCGGCCAGCGCAAAGGTTATGTCGCCCAGGACAAGTCCATCAGCGATAGACGAAACAATACCCGTCATGTGCGAGGTATACTGGTTAATGGCAACAAAGCAGCCTGCGTTGACAGCACCCGCAATAAAAGCAAGCGACAGACCCAGGTGGATATCAGCTCTGATACTGCGCTCCAGCCCTGTCAGTCCGCGCAGATAAGGAATCGGCATTTGTTACTCCCTGATAAGGAATATAGGGCTTTTGCTGCTGAACATTTGCCATAACTGACTGACAGCAATCATTCAGAAGCATTAAAACAAGGACAACCGGATATCAGGGTTACATTTTAGGCAGTGTCACACCAACCTGGCCCTGATATTTTCCTCCTCTGTCTCTGTAGGATATCTCACATACCTCATCGCTTTCCAGAAACAGTACCTGCGCACAGCCTTCCCAGGCGTATATTATTGCCGGCAAAGGAGTCGTATTGGAAAACTCCAGTGTCACATAGCCTTCCCATTCCGGTTCCAGCGGCGTGACATTGACAATGATGCCGCAGCGCGCATAAGTGGATTTGCCAAGGCAAATGGTCAGCACATTGCGGGGGATGCGAAAGTACTCTACTGTGCGGGCAAGCACAAAAGAGTTTGGAGGAATAATGCAATAATCGTTTTTGTAGTCGACAAATGACTTTTCATCAAAGTTTTTGGGGTCGACAATGGTTGTATTGATGTTGGTAAAAATCTTGAATTCGTCCGCACAACGCACGTCATAGCCATATGAGGACAATCCGTACGAAACAACCTTTCTGTCATTAACCGAGCGAATCTGCGTCCGCTCAAACGGCTCAATCATGCCGTGTTCTTCAGCCATTTGCCGAATCCATCTATCTGATTTAATGCTCATTATTCTCGATGCAAGTAAGGGGTTCTGCCTGTTGTCCGGTGGGGACAGCAGACACGGGTTTTAACATTCTTGGCTATTTTAACAGAAAACGCGAGCCTTTTTAGCTTTTGGACAGGCCTTAATCCGAAGGGAAAAAATCGCCCGCCGTTATCAGGCATGATGAGAATTCCGCAAAGGCTGTTACAATGGGTGTGTTGAGTCATTTTTTGAAATTGTGAGCAGACTTTTTCAAAGCCTCCTGACGCCTTAGACAATTTTTGGAGCAATTAATAGGGGACATTTTTGCCATGGATCTTTCTAATCACTTTCTGATTGCCATGCCATCAATGCATGATCCGGTTTTTGGGGGCACGGTTGTTTATTTGTGCGAGCACAATGATCGCGGTGCGCTTGGCATTGTCATTAACAAGCCTACGGACATCACCATTGACAGTCTTTTGGAGCGCCTTCATCTGAAGCTTGAAATCGAAGCACTGATGGGCGAGCCGGTTATGTTTGGCGGTCCCGTCCAGGATGACCGCGGATTTGTCCTGCATTCGCCCGAAAACAGGTTTTCATCCATGCTGCAGATTACTGATGAAATCGCTTTTACTACGTCACGTGACATACTTGAAGCACTCGCATCGGGCTCGGCCCCTCAGCGAATACTGATCAGTATTGGTTATGCCGGCTGGAGTCCGGGGCAGCTCGAAGAAGAAATCGGAAGAAACGGGTGGCTCACAGTTGCAGCAACACCGAGTGTGATTTTTGATTTGCCGATTGCCGAGCGCTATGCCGGCGCCATGAAGCTTTTGGGCTTTGATCCGCTTATGCTCTCACCTGAAGGCGGTTATGCCTGAATCATCTTTTTTGCCGTTGTTTTTGAGCTGAAATGGAAGGGATCATTCTGGCATTTGACTTCGGCTTAAAGCGCATCGGTGTTGCTATTGGGAGTACGCTTTTAAAAACAGCCCGTCCATTGACCATTATTCATGGCGAGTCAAATTCTGTCAGGTTTAATGCGATAGAGGCACTCATCAGGGAGTGGCAGCCTGTGAGTTTAATTGTTGGTTTGCCGCTTCATGCTGATGGAACGGAGCACGAAATGACCAAGCGGTGCCGGCGGTTTGCCAATCAGCTCACCGGGCGCTTCAATATATCAGCAACACTCGTGGACGAGCGCTATTCATCCAGCGTTTTGAATGTCCAGGATGGCCAGGCAGATGATGCTCTGGCTGCATCACTCATTTTGCAACAGTTTTTTCATGAATCTACAACCTGAAACTTTTGATGCTGAAGCGCTATACAGGACGCTTTTGCAGGACGTACAAAGCTGGCTTGGCAATTTGCCGGGTCTGGTCCTTGTTGGCATTCATACCGGGGGTGCCTGGATTGCCGAGCGCATGACGAAAGATCTTGGGCTTGAAAGTACGCCTGGCTCTATTGATATTTCGTTTTATCGGGATGACTTTTCCCGAAGAGGTTTGCCTCAGGCGGTCAAGGCGACCCGAATTCCTTTTAAAGTCGAAAACGCAACCATTTTACTGATTGACGATGTCCTTTATACAGGCAGAACGACACGTGCTGCCATTAATGAACTGTTTGATTATGGCCGGCCTGCAAAAATTCTGCTCGCAGCCCTCATTGACAGGGGAGACCGGGAATTGCCCATTGCTGCCGACTTTGCCGCTCTGACAGTTTCGATGCCAAAAGACCGCAAGCTTGAGTTACACAAGACGGATGACAACCTCTTCTTTATTACGGTAGAACATGTCTAATCCCCAGTTAAACAGTCATGGTGAATTACAGCATCTTTTGACGATTGAGGGGCTGCCTCGTGATGTCCTGGTCCATATCATGGATACGGCCACTTCGTTCATGAGCATTTCTGACCGTGAGGTCAAGAAAGTGCCTCTGATGCGTGGTAAAAGTGTTTTCAATCTTTTTTTTGAGGACTCAACCCGCACCCGCACGACGTTTGAGATTGCCGCGAAGCGCCTGTCGGCTGACGTCATCAATCTGAACATTGCTGCATCGAGTGCGAGCAAGGGTGAGACCCTGCTTGACACGATTGACAATCTGACGGCCATGCATGCGGACATGTTTGTTGTCCGTCATTCCCAGTCGGGTGCGCCGTTTCTGATTGCAAAACATCTGCAGAACACAAAGCAGAATCATATTCACGTCATCAATGCCGGAGATGGACGTCATGCCCATCCGACGCAGGGTTTGCTTGACATGTTTACCATCCGGCATTACAAGAAGGATTTTTCCAGCCTTGTTGTTGCGATTGTTGGCGACATCCTTCACAGCCGTGTTGCGCGTTCGGACATTCATGCCCTTCAGATTTTGGGGGTACCCGAGATACGTCTTATTGGTCCGCGCACGCTGATTTCTTCCAACATGGCTGAAATGGGGCTGCACCTTTATACGGATATGGCAAAAGGACTCAAAGATGTTGATGTCATTATTATGCTGCGTCTGCAGAACGAGCGCATGAGCGGGACGCTGCTTCCTTCAGCCCAGGAATTTTTCAGGAATTATGGTCTGACGCCTGAGCGGCTGGCTCTGGCAAAGCCTGATGCCATTGTCATGCATCCGGGGCCGATGAATCGCGGTGTCGAGATTGACTCTGCTGTTGCAGACGGGAGTCAGGCCGTTATTCTCTCGCAGGTGACCTACGGCATTGCGGTTCGCATGGCTGTGATGAGCATTCTTGTCGGAAATCTGAGTTCTTCGCTTAAGCACTCCCCTGCATAGTTCAGGTGCATTGATGTTTTTTGTGCATGGCAAAAATTCGCAAAACTGCATAAAATTTCTGTATCAAAACAGGCACTTTTGTTTATGCCTGAGAAACATGCCGATATAAAGTGGAGAAGCGAAGCAAAAGGTTTTCCAGAAGTGACTGGCTTCAAAAGGACCGGTATACGGGGCGGGCGCAAATCACACAAAGGTTTTTCCAAAATGGAAAACAAAGCCACATTCCAGGACACATCAAACCTGAAAAAAGAACAGTGGAAGGAATTGAAAAGCAGCCAAATCTGAAATCTCCCCCGAAGAGTTTGCTTTACCATCCTTTGCATCGTCAAATCAAATAATGGACCAGATGCTGGCAATGAAATATCCAGCAAAATTCACGCCGGATAAAGAAGAGGGAGGTACGCTGTTACATTCCGTGATATTCCAGAAGCTGTCACGCAGGGCGATACATTTGAAGACGCAATGGAACTGACCGTGGATGTTTTGATTTTTGCTTTGAAGACAGGCGCACTGTTCCCGCACCATCCAGAGCAAGGCACGGTGAGAGCATGGTTGAACTTCCTCCGGGCGTTGCTGCCAAAGTGCTGCTGTTAAACGAAATGCCTGCACAAAAGATTAAACAGACTGATCCTGCCAGAAAGCTTTCCGTTCCAATATCCGGGATTGCCCGCATTCGAGGTGCCTGGTAAAAGTCTGGATTGACCGTTGTGCAACTCCTTTCAAACCACTCTCTTGCGCTCATAATTTGAAAGGGGTTTTTCGGGAAATTTGTTAAAACCTGCAATTAAAAGCGCAGACTGCCTGTGACACCGCCCTGCCTGCCGACATAGCAATGTATTCCCGGATCAGGAGTCAATGGTGCTGACACCGATGGCGTAATCGTCAGCCCAGGCCTGGTCGTTACGTTAACAGGGCAAATGTTTTGAGTGGGGGGCAGAAAAGCGGAGAGCTTTTTGTTGGGAGCTGCAGCCCTGTTGTCCAGATGCGGGTTAACAGGGCTGCACCTTAAGCAGTTGTGTGACAAGTCTTTATCGACAAGCCCTGAAGGGACTGGTCTTTGCGGGTCTTTATCTGTGTGAACTCTTTCCGTCTCCCAGGATTTCTATCACGGTGGTTGTTCCGGGGAATGCGGCGTATTCCTCCTCGCCATCGGGAGATTCAATACGCATATCAAACTTGTCGTATGTCCCTCTGATCTCAATATTGAACTGGCCACCGGGAGCGATTGTTTGCCCGGCCAGGATGTTTTCTTCCCAGTCCGGTGTACCGGTAGCTGATATATAAAGACCGGTGATTGTTGACGAGGTGCGGTTGATCACCGTCAGTGCTTCCGCCGTCAGGGCAGTGAGTGAAAAGACTGTGAATACGGCCAGGGCCAAAAAGAATTTTAAATAAGATCTGCGGACCATGCGAAGTCTCCTTGATTTGATTTAACACTCTCAAAAGAGTGAGGATTATAAAAAGCCGCATACCAGGCGGATGTCCTTCGAACTGGGGACGTACAGACCGGTAGCGCGTAAAGCTTGATGTAAAACTACAGATAAAACAAACGGTACAACAAAAACCTGTAAAACGAAACTGACCGGCGATTCTTCAGAACATGTTGAGGTACTTTCGGACAAGTCCTAGGTATCCCCGAGCGTAACAGTAAAGATGGACTTTACAACTGCGCGATCATTTGGCAGGCAAAAGAAGGAAGAATAGAGAAGAGCCAAAAAACTACACTGCCATCTGCGCATAAACGTTGAGCAGTGGCGCGATTTTGATCACACAATAATGCGCGATGTGCGGTTCTCCATCTCCGGTGTAGCATACTTTGTAGCAATGTTGCGCTCCTGTCACCCTAAAGCCAAAAAGACTGTCCTACGTTACTCGCAACTACTTTCTTGTACATCGAATCCTGCAGGCGTTCGTGCTTCATACATCGAAACCAGGAGTCACCGGAAAAGTCATTCCGGCTGAACCGACCATAATCTGACGGATTATACGCCACAATTGCGAAATCAACAACGAAAAAATGGGGTATATATAAATCCGGGTTTTCCATTTAGGCGGAAGACTTAAGCATTTTTGTTGCCACAGGGCATTTTCAACATTAGGTGCGATTACATTCGCCCTTGACGAGATGGCAGTCTCGCCAATCCGGGCAGAAGTGCGACTCGCATTCTGGTTGCTGTGTGCCCGGGGGCCACATTGATCACATTGAACCTGGAATTCCAGGCAAAATATTTCTATGAAGGCGGAGTGACGTCAAAAACGGCATAAAGTTCCTTCTGTTTTTTGGTGGTCTCTCCATAGTATGTTGGGAGTCCGGGTTGCTCAAACTTCTCGATAACATCCAGTTCATCGAATATTTCCTGCATCGTGTAATTTTTAAACAAGTCGATGCGATCCATGGCGCGCTTTACATACGACAAATAAATCAGAGCAACAAACTGTATAAACAGCCTTCCTTCAAGGTTTTCTTCTGAAGAGACTGATGTTCTGCGCATATTGATTCGGCTCTTCAAATCTGTGAAGGCTTTTTCGATCATGTCTTTCAAGCGGTATATCTTCAGAGCTTTCGCCGGATACAGTGCTTAAAGACGACCCGAATTTGCTTCACCAGTTAAGAAAAGACCACAATTTACTAAAAATCAAGATGGATTTCGGTGTTGAACAGTAATAAAAATCTATATCAAACGTAGTCAACCAGTATCAAATGACTTCGTCCAACAACGTGAAATCTGCCTGCCCAACGGGGAGGGTCTTTTTTTTCGTGCGTAATCTGCTTTGAAAAAATGTGCGATATCTTTCCTGAGCCTGGCAAGTATGTATTTTTCGATATGTACTGAAATTCAACATTCATTGGTGAAAATTAACATTTGCAAAATTGAGTTATAGTAGGCCTGTGGATGTCTTGGATGTTAAAGGGAAAATAAGATGAAAGATACAGTCAGGCCTGAAACGCTTATCAGCGAACAGGAGAGGGCAAGGAGAAAAAAAACTGTTGATTTCGCTCGTGGAAGTGTCAGGCTTGAAGGCCATTTCCTGAAGCCCGAAACCGAGAAACTTAATCAGCGCTATATCAATGGAGAACTGTCTCAAGCGGAATTTATCCATGAAGGATTGAAAGGAATTTACGCTCGTTTAGGCCGAGATTTCGAAGCTGAAATGGTCAAGTAACATGGATAGGAAGAAAATTGCTGAAGCGATAGATGAAGCGGCTTACTACAGAATCCAGGAGTTGGAAGATAATCCGGCTCTTGTAGCTGGCAATTTCGACTTGAAGCACTTACTGGAAATTCATAGACACATTTTTCAAGATGCTCCAAATATTGATGCTGAATATTCAAAAGCAGAAATAATGCCAGGTCAGTTGCGTCCTGAAGTTGAGCGGTGGTCGAAAAAGAGACAACTGGAGGTCAGTGCTGTTTCCTATTATGTGGATTATAGAGTTCGAAATTTTGTGGGTGAAATAGAATCAGCCCTTAACAACTTTGGAGACCTGGATGTTCTAAAAGGGCTTAGCAAATGGGAGTTTTCAGAAGCAATGGCGAAGTTGTATGCTGATCTGGATACAGTCCACCCATTTCGTGAAGGAAACAGCCGAACATTGCGAACATTCACAAGACTTTTGGCAAGGGAGCTGGCTTTGAGCTGGACTGGCAAACTACAAATGTCACTTCAGCATTCCGTGATGCCCTCTATATTGCGCGAGACAAGGAGGTGACGGATAGAATATACCCAATGCTTCGCTTCGGTGTGATTATGTCAGCCGATTTAAACAACACTTACGATCAGCTGTATGTGCGTTTTGAAAATAGTCCGACATTGGAAGAGATCATCTTCGATTCAGTCAATTTTCAAAGTGGTATTGAGCCTGAGACCAAAACTGGTGTGGATGATGAGATAAATAACGAGCCGCTCAAAGAAAAAAGCAGCCCAAAATCGTTTGATTTAGAGCCGTAATCTTCAAAGACATCGCACCCTTGCCAATAGTCCATTTCATCCACTCAATAGTTTTCTTCTTGCCGTACACACAAATCCGTGTTCCGGTTCCTGAACAGAGTACGTTCTTAAAAGCCCGCGCTTTCTAACTGCCGCCCCCAAAATAATTTGAAAAATCAAAGATTTTTGCGTCTTTGAGGCTTGACTTTTGTCGAAAAAACAGTTGGAATTGCAATGTTTCCAACTATGACAGGGTTTTTTATGACAAATGTTGCTTTTCAGAGACCGAAGGGTACAACCATCCATAGAAAAGATGGAAAGTCCTATCTCTTCAAGGTCGAAAGTTATTGGGACAAGGAAAAGAAAGCTCCCAGAAACAGACAGGTTTGTCTGGGCAGAATAGATGAAGTAACAGGAGAACTTACTCCATCGAACAGGAAAGCGCGTACAGCGCAGCGTGCGGCATCCGCTCCGGGAGTCACAGCCACTTCAAAGGTATATGGACCGTATCTTTTACTGTCGAAACTGGCCAAAGAAACCGGCCTTGCAGGTGCGCTAAGGAAAAGCTTTCCTGACATAAGCGATGAACTTTTAAGTCTTGTTTTTTTTCTCGCCCAAAAGGGAGGTGCTCTATCACTTTGTGAAGCATGGAGTCAAAGCCACAAGCATCCGTTTGACAAGCCTGTTGCCAGCCAGAGGGTTAGCGAAATTCTCAGGCGGATCGGAGAAAATGACCGACAGCGTTTTTTATCGCTGTGGTTGAAACAGCTGTCGGAAAAAGAGATGATGTGCTTTGATACGACATCGATTTCATCCTATGCAGGTGCCAGCGAATATTTAAAACCGGGACGCAACCGGAACAAAGAGCCGAAAAAACTCCCTCAGGTCAATCTGGCAATGCTCTTTGGCCAGGAAAGCGGGCTGCCAGCCTACTATCGCAAACTGCCGGGCAACATCAATGATGTGAGTTCATTAAAGACCACGATTGCCAGCCTTGATTTCCTTGACAAACCCTCGCTTTATTTTGCGCTTGACCGCGGCTTTTACAGTGAGAACAATGTAGATGCCCTGTTTGCCAGCCGCTATCGCTTTGTTCTCGGTGTTCCTGCCGGACGTGTCTGGGTAAGGAATATACTTGACCAGTACCAGGACAAAATTCATCTTCCCGGGTTCCGCCAGATAACGGGCAAGGACGAATCACTCTTTATGGTCTCGCACCGGTTTCAGTGGGGCAATCGCAGAGCTTATCTCCATCTGTATCACAACGCATCAAAAGCAGCTGAAGACTGCGACAAATTGCTGACGAGACTCGCTCAATGCAAGATAGAGCTTGAAACCGGGGACAGGAAGGCTTACAACGAAGAATACTATGACCGTTATTTCATTATCAGGAAAACGCCAAAGCGTGGCTTGTCTGTGAAATATAATGACGACGAGATAACACAATATCGAAACCGCTACGCCGGTTTCTTTTGTATCCTGACAAACATGACTATGCGTTCCCTTGATGTACTTGAAACCTGCCGAAAACAGGATATTGTGGAAAAAAGTTTCGATGATCTCAAAAACTCTTTAGATATGAAGCGTCTCAGAATACATTCATCTGAGGCCATGAAAAGCAGAGTGTTCATCCAGTTCCTCGCCTTAATCCTGCTGAGCGCAATCCGGATCAGGGCAAAGAAAGTCAAAGAGCTTCAATACAAATCGGCAAGGGAAATCATTGTTGCTTTGGAGACGATCACGCTGATTACCTATTCTGGCCGATATGGACGCATAATTACTGAGGCTGGGCCTCAGCAAAGAACCATCGCCGATGCTTTCAAGCTAACGCTGGAGCATAGTTAGAAAACACGGGCTTTCAGGTTGCGAGGGAAGATGTGTTTTTAAACATCTCCACTGAATCTGAAGTTATTTCATCAAATGCCTGACTGACAGATAGCTTCCCTTTTTTATTTTTTTGTATGGGGCATAGTCGCCAGTAAGTTCCGCAAGCGGCTGAATAATATCTTTGCTCCATAAAACTTCGGGATTGAAACCGCTTCTATTCACAAGCTTTTGGTGGAGATTTGATTCTGCAATCAAATTTCCCTTAAATCCTCGAACGCCCTGTGCATCAAAAAGAGAATATAAAGTTTTTTTGGAGCACGACAAGGCTCTGCAAAGCTCATCCTCCAGATTTTCGCTTTGTTGCAACAGGGTAATAGACGCGCAATTTTTTGCAAATGTGACAATATTGCTTATGAATGTATTTCTTTCATTCCTGTATATTTGATCTGTATCATAGACGATATACAAATTATGTGAACTGCCAATCAGCTTTATTATCTGCCCGGGCTTTCCGGTCCACATATTGAATTTTCTTACATTTCCGGCACGGATTAAAGATTCAATCAGCTTAACCTCGGTCTCCCCTTCAGCCAGGAACAGGTTTTGGGCGTCTTTACGATTTTTAAACACTGCTCTCTTCCAGAAATTTATCCAGAAGATGGACATTTGGGATTGTTTTAAAAACATTATTTTTTACAGCATTCGAAATAGACCTGTCATTTTTTTTGTGTGTTTTCTCGGGATGTACAAATCTTGCAAACTCACCTTCTTTTGCGAGGAACACAAAACTGTGGTTTGGCAGGTTCATATCCATAATATGATAATTGTGCGTAGTAAAAAAAAGTTGTGATGTTGCGCCCAGGAGCTCTATCATCACATTTAGCAAATTAACTTCCAGTTCAGAGTGAGCTTGTGCCAACTGCTCATCCAGAAAGAACGTCGTCGGTACGGCAGAACTGTTCTTTATTCGCGCGATAAAATTTGCCACTTTTATGCTGTCAAATGTTCCTTTTGAAAATCTCCTGAATCCTGTGGCGTCACCCTTTAGATCAACGAGTGCCGTATCCCCATTTTTAAACTTGACGCGAAAACCATTCAGTTCTTTCTTCTCGTCTACGCTGGAAAACGTCTCAGAAACATCCTGTATGGACGGGTCAAAAATTTTTAAAATTATCCCCAGCAACTCAGTATTGTTCAGCATGTCCGCATCGGTTGACCTCAATTTTGGATTTGCTTCAGCATCCGAAAAAAGATATTGCCAACCGAAAGAAAAGTTTAGATTTGCAAACTTTTCCATCGCTTCCAGTTTCCCGGCGTCAGTGCTGCCACTGGAAAAGAACTCAACCCCTGTACGTTTTTTAAAGCTTCCATTACTGTTAAATACCTTTTCGAGTCTTTTTCTTGCAACAAGTGCACTGTCATTTTCATTTATTGGTACTTTTGCATATTTAAGGCTTTTAATCTGTGCATCATCCTTCATAAATGAAAAACTTGCTTTATGAAGGCATAGGTCAGCCACTGTAGCAAATTCAGCTGCTACAGTGGCTGGAATATCGCCATAAGTAACAGCTCCATACAACTCCTCTACCAGGATTTTTTTTTCAATGAAATTTTGCAATCCGCATAACACTTTTCCGAAAGCCGTTTTTCCGCTCGCGTTTGGCCCTGCCAAAATACATACCCGCTTGAAATGAAACCGATCCCGACCTGGAAGCGTTTCTGACGGGATCGTACTGTGGGTCAGCTTTTTTGGAAAAGTAAGATCAATCTCGCTCTCCCGAAAACTGTAAAGATTCTCTATTTCAATTTTGGTAAAAATCATAAATCACCTGTCATGCAATGAGTGCGTCAAAAAATATTCCACTTTATGGAACTTATTTTACACTATTTTTTTGATCTGAAACAGAAATTAAGAGAGCCGCATTGTGTGCTCTGCTTCTACTTTTGGCGACCCAAGATTGGATTATGCAGAATCCAGCCTTTCAGCCCGTATAGTTCTCTTGTATGCAGAGGAACTTTATCGGCATTATGTCGATGGAGAACTGTATCAAGCAGAATTTGTTCATGAGGGATTGAAGGGAATTTACGCTCGTCTAAGCCGGGATTCCGAAGCGGAAATGGTCAAATGACATGGATAAAAAGAAAATATCTGATGAGATGGAAGAAGCAGTTTACTCCACGTCCAGGAACTGGAAAAGTAAAACCTGGTCATTCGCTGGTCTGGAGGGCTTTCCCGGCTGAGAGCCATCTCTGTACAGGTAAAACGCCCTGAAAAACAGGTTGAAACCTGTAATTCAGGGCGGTATGCGATAATTTTAAAACTCGTATTTCAACTCGACCAGACCGCCAATACCTCTACGCTGTCCAACTGATCCGACGGCTTTAACGTCTACAAAAAGCCCCTTGTCCAGCCTGCTGTTGAAACCAAGCTCCAGTATGCCGGTAACACCTGAAATGTCAGCGCGGTCCGCGAGATAACCATCAACATATACCGTGGGCTTTCCCTTTGTTTCCCAATCCATGGCCATGCCTACGTAGGGCCTTGTGCGGGCCTCTTTGGACACGTAGCCAGTGCGAAAACCGGTCACGAAACGCAGGGAGTTGACGCGGTTGAATTCAATGTTCTGACCGAGGCTGTCGCGAACTTCCCTTTTTGCAATACTGGTCCACAGAACACGACC
>Ga0099364_10003924_pt1 | contig 22743 bp, 22 predicted proteins | sample TergutTh196P3_FD_73070 | JGI IMG/M metagenome (GOLD analysis project Ga0099364, IMG submission 73070) | Microcerotermes parvus P3 segment gut microbial communities from Pointe-Noire, Republic of the Congo - Th196 P3 | ecosystem: Host-associated > Arthropoda: Insects > Digestive system > Gut ...
TTTTCACAACTATTTATAATATCGTATTTTCAATTACTTGTAAATATATATTTTCTTAATATTTCAACCAATTTAGGGGGCATTTCGTATAACTTATTGTATATGAAATTTTATGTCGTGTAAACTACCAAATATGGGATATATGTAAAAGTTTTCAAGTAGCGAGAGGCAAAAAGAATATGTAACAAAAATGGCACAAGCAGGCGGCTGGCAGTGGGGGCTGTGGAAGCATTTCAGGAATTCCTCGCCGAAAGAGACCAGCGAATAAACGCTCGTAAATCAGCTCGAGTAACTACCTGCACTTGTGCAGGTGGGCTCTGCAGGCGAATTCCTCCTGAGCTTTCACAGCCCACACTGCCAGCCGCCTGCTCGTATCATGTTGGAAGGGGGGTACTAACATAGGATTAAGCACAAAATTAAATCTGTGTTAGCCATGACCCCATAATATATGCTATAATATAACCATGAACCAAGAATATATAGAAAGACTTAAAAAAATCGAAACAGAGCTAAACCGATGGCTGCCGGAAAATGCCGTGAACTGGCTGGGTACGGATAATCCGCAATTTTCCAAACTGGAAAAAGTGTTCCCCGGATTGGAAAAAAATGCAAACCTGCCTATCGACCCCCTCTTTGCGCCGCTGACAGATATACTTTCCCGCGGAGGAAAACGCTGGCGGCCTCTTTTAATGATGCTTGTATGCGAAACTCTAGGCGGAGGCGATACCGCCTTACCGCTTACCCCGATTGTTGAATTTTCTCATAACGCTTCCCTGATACATGATGATATAGAAGACGATTCGGATGAGCGGCGCGGGAAACCTGCCATTCATCATCTTTATGGGGTGGACACTGCTATAAACTCAGGATCGTTCTTTTATTTTCTGTCTCTGTGCTGTATCGATTCTTATTACGGGGATGACAAAGCATCGATTTATAAATTATGGGGCGATCATATGCGTAAATTGCACTTGGGTCAGTCAATGGATATTTTTTGGCATAGGGAAATTTCATTTGTTCCAAGCATAGAAGATTACTACACCATGTGCGGAATGAAAACCGGATGTCTTGCAAGCCTTGCCGCAGAACTGGGTGCATTCACGGCGGGAGCTGCGGATTCAATGAAAAAATTTGGGAAAGCGGCAATGAAATTGGGAATTGGCTTTCAGATTTTGGATGATGTAAAAAACCTGACCGACAATATCCCCGGTAAAAAACATGGGGATGATATAGTCGAAGGCAAAAAAAGCCTTCCTGTTCTTTTATACATGCACAAATACCCAAAAATGCGGGAACGAATTTTCTACGGTTTTTACCAGGCAAAAGAAAACGGGTATCATGCCCCGGAAGTGCAGGAGCTAATCAATATTTTAACAGAATCCGGGGTTTTAAACGAAGCGGAAGAAAAAGCCCAATCCCTTATTAAAGAAGCTAAAGATGTACTCAACGCACCGTTGTTAAACGGGCTTATTGATTTAATCAGTTAATGGTATAATTAACAAGTGAAAAATATGGTTTCATGCGAGATATGGTCGATCCTCAAAACCAGCCACGGCAATGCCCTGCTTTTAAAGCCAAGAAATATGGAAGTAGCTGTTCCCATTTTTATTGGAACGCTGGAAATGCAGTCAATTTTAATAGGTAAAGAGGGGATGAAACTGCCCCGTCCGCATACCCATGACCTTTTCTTGAATATGCTAAAAAATGTAAATCTTTCCATTAAAAGAGTAGAGGTTTACGAGTTAAAAGACGATGTTTTCCATGCTCGATTGATTATTACAGGCGGAGAATACACTTCCGAAGCCCCCCTGACCCTGGAAAGCCGCCCCTCAGATGCTTTTGCCATTGCCGCCCGTAAAAAATGCCCTATTTTCTTAACATACCCCATTATACAGGAAACAGGCGTTCCTTTGGACTTTTTTATCGCCAATTTGGAAGAGGAAAACCCGGTGGATAGGCACAAATCGCTGAGGGAGCAGTTGGAACAGGCGGTTTACGAGGAAGAATACGAACAGGCGGCAGAAATACGGGATTTGTTAAGAATCTTGGAAGATGACTCCGATAATGAATAAAAAGCAACAATATATTGCATGGAAAGAGGTTTTGAATTAAACTTTATAGTATGATATTTCTTCATGAAAAAAGTCGGTTTGGCTTAACAGTCACTAATATGTTTAGGCTGATATGTACCTTGTTTCTTGCCTTCTTGGTACTGCCTGATTTTTCCCAAATACTCCCAACAGTCTCGGCTGCCGAGCATGGCATTGGCGGAGGTGTAATATATGAAGAAGATATGGATGAGTTTAATTCCGAACTGCTTGAATCACTGGAAGCCGTTATAGAGCCGGACACTTTTTCTAGAAATCGTTCTCTTTTTTACGATTCTTACGCAATTCAAAGAGGTGACAATATAAGCAATATGGCTGTCAATTTAGGGCTTAACCAAGATTCAATTATTTCAGCCAATAAAATAACAAATACCCGTTTATTGCAAATAAACAAGGTGTTATTAATCCCCAATCAGGATGGAATTTTACATACTGTAAGAAGCGGGGAAACTTTGAGCTCCCTGGCGGAAAGATATAAAGTTGAACAAGAAGCTATCCAAACAGCAAATGAGCTTTTTTCCGATACAATGCTTGTTGGGCAAGATTTGTTTATTCCGGGAGCAAGGCTTGATTGGGTAAGGCTTCAGGAAATAAACGGCGACTTATTTATATGGCCGGTTCGCGGCGTTATTACATCCCCTTACGGTTACAGAAGAGACCCCTTTAACTCAGGACGCCGCCAGTTCCACACAGGCATTGACATTAGGGGAAGCCACGGCACTCCTGTAAGAGCCGCAATGGCAGGCCGCGTAAGCCAAGTAGGGTTTGATCGTGTGTTGGGCAACTATGTAATTATAAGCCACCATTCCGGCTACCGCACTCTTTATGCGCATTTAAGCGTAATCCGAACAAGAACGGGTGCTTATGTAGCTGTAAACGAACGAATTGGCGATGTTGGCAGTACCGGGCTAAGTACCGGCTCCCATCTGCACTTTACAGTTTATAAAAATGGAGTAACGGTTAATCCTAGAGCACTCTTGCGGTAATTATAAATTTTAGAGATGCCCATTATTCTTCTATGTTTAAATTTTCCAAAGACGAGAACATTGTAACAAACGGTGAAACTATATCCATACTAATAATTTCTTGAATCTGATCGCCCACATCCTGCTCATCCACATCGTCAATTTCATGGGTAATAGGATAATCAGAGCTGAATTCAATCTCACTTGCAAGAGCCAAAAGCCCTTTTCTGCCGGAAGCTGTTTTGGTTTCAAATTCCATATCGGAGTCAGATAAACGAATTTCACTAAGCGCACGCGCAAGAAGCCCTTTAGACGGATATGCTTCCGAAATGGTTTTTGTTTCTTCATATTCTCCGGCAAGATGCAAGAGGCCCTTTGATTTTGTCAAAGTTTTTGACTCTGTCAAAACAGGGGTAATTTCTGAAGGATCAATTTCTTCAAATATCTCAAATTCACTTGCCAGCTGTAATAAACCTTTTGACGAAACCTTTGTTGTTTTAATTGATTTATCAACATCATCAATAGAAGATGAAGCTTCTATTGAAATTGCAAGTTCTTCAACATCTTGAATGAACTCCGCTTCTTCAATAAATTCTTCGATATAAGAGGGCTCATCAACAACATCAAGGGTTTCGGGTTCTTCTATAGCTTCTTCTATAGCTTCTACATCCTCAATTTCTTCAAGAGCTTCGACATCTTCAAGAGCTTCAACTTCCTCAACCTCTTCAAGAGCTTCCGCATCTTCAAGGGCTTCGACATCTTCAAGAGCTTCGACTTCATCAACTTCATCAAGAACTTCGGCTTCTTCAATAGAAGAGAGTTCCTCTGAAAGCTCTTCTATTTCTTCGATAGAAGATTCATCATCAACAGAAGCGGTTTTTACTTCATGCGCTTTCTGAACAAGTTCTTTTGCATCAAGCGATGCAATTTTTAAGGCAAGAGCAGCATGACCGGAGCTTGCTCTAATAATGGCAATTACTTCATCCCACGATTTATTAATAACATTATCAATAGCCTTTTCTAATTTACCGCTCAATTGCAGATTATATTTTAATTCCGCCCTTACTTCATCGCGGCGCTGTTCCAATTCCAAAAGCCATTTGATTTTTTCTTCTGTGCTTTTTTCTTCGTGCATTTGTTCAAAAAGTATTTCTCTAAGGTTTCTTATACGACTGCGTACAATGGTTACAGGACTGGCTTTAAAATTTAAAATAAAAAACAATAAAAGATAAAAAGTAAGAAACATGGAAAAATACAAAATTGTCTTCATTGAATCTGATATATTAAATAAATCATCATTAACAATACGGCCAAAGAAAATGCCGCTGTCTGTTTTTAAAGAAATTAAAGAAAAATTTGTTCTAGAAGCTTCAGAATCTATTGCTATTCTGTCTTTTATGCCATTATTCCAAACCTGTGAAACATTTTTTTGTATTTCTGCTTTAAAATAATCAGGACTTCCAAAAAGAATACCCGGCGGAGTTCCTATAACAGAGACATTCTCGTTTACTTTAATACGCCCTTCAGATATTAGTTTTTCAGCAAACGCTCTGACAGAAACCGAAAAGAGCGCGGTTCCATGATAAACATCAAGTGAATCGTAAAAAGGGTATGAAAAAATAATTCTGTCGCTTTGTTCGTCCATAGTAAATTTTGGAAGGCCATTTGAAGAAACGCTTATAACATCGTAAGGCAGAGCGGATTGATCCTCGGTATAGTTACGATAAGATGCAGACACGGGGCTTTGCGAAATAATATCGCGGAAAGATGTTGAATAGTGAATTCTTATTCCGTTGGCATCAATAAACTGCACTGACTGAATACCGCTTGTTGATTCCATCAGCAGCCCGTAAATCCTGGATCTTTCAAAAATATCTTCCGCACTTTGATTATAAAGAAAACTATTTCGTACCGCAGGCTCATTCAGGGTTTGAGCAAATTTTTCCTGTAATTCAAAAATAAAATTTTGGGTAATTTCTGCATCTTTAGTATTTTCATTAATATAAGATCTTACAATGGATGGGTTATAAAACCGGGTTTGAATAAAATCCAAAAGGTCATTGTCTGCCAAATAGGCAATCCCTGCAAAAATGAGAACAGAAATTAAGAGGACCACAAATGGTTTTAAAAAATTTGGCAAATTTGCACCTGTTTTGAGATAGGCGGCATTTTTATGCCGTCTATTATACTAATTCTGCCGCTTAAAAGACAGACACTATGATTATCGGCAATAATTTGGGAGAATTTCGTTAAATTTTCAAGCTTCCGCAGCAGATTCTTCGGCAGAAGCTTGTATGGCCGATGAAAGAACCGCAGGATTTAACCCCAGCTTTTTCATTTGTTCTTCTTGTTCTTTTTGGGCACTGTATTCGTAGCGCTGTTGATTAGCTTTTACTATAGAGTTTTTAAGCGCCGATAATTCAGGTTTAATACCCTTAATTTTTGCCCGATCTTCTGAAGGAACAGCCGTCTTAAAATGATCATCCAGCGCATTCAGGGTTTTGTGTAAAGCCTGAACTTCCCGAATATTTCTTTCCAGATAGTTAATAATCTGTTCTTCTGTCATGGCAGCCAGTTTTTGATATGCGGGGCCGCGGACAAAATTACTTAAAATCCGTGTTTTTTTATTCAAATCTTCCCTAAAATGATGGAAACTTATCTTTTCTTTAATTTTAGCGCTGGATGCAGGATCAATATATTCAATATTGTAAACAACTTCATCCGGTTCTGCATTGGTAATTTGTCTTATCAGTTCTTTTAACGCCTGTAAAAAACCCTTTTTTTGGCTGTCCATTATATGTTGATTTTCATCAAGTTTGGCTGCAATTTCAGTTAAAGATGCAGACGCACCGCCAATAACCTGAATACCGTCTAAAAGTATTTTTTTATAGTCAACAACAACTTTATTTGCTTTTGGTTTATCTTCTTTAACCCTAAGATAATTTAGAATAGAATCTTTTATTTCCATACCATTGGAGGAATAATCTTCTTTTATTATTTCTTCTATTAATTCCCTGTAAAAAGGAGAACCCGGCATGGCTTGGGGCATTTTTTTTCTGATATTTTCCGGGGTTGCTTCCGCTGCCGTCATAGATTGAGTAATGCTTTGTCTGACACTAAGTTTGTATCTTTCCCTGTAAAAAAGGTTAAGGTCTTTTAAAATACCCATAACTGCGGCTGTCATTTTTGACAATCTTGTAAGACTTTCGCCAATAATGCTTATTGTTAATGTGTCCACCCCATGTTTTGCGTTATTAGTTAATTCCGCTGCTGCCTTGGTCATGGGGGATTGGGAATCGGGCGTTAAATTAACCCAGTCGATATAGCGAATAAGCCCTACAATCCGCTTAATTCTTTCCAAATTCAGGAAATCAACGCCCAATTGGTAAAAATTAACCAAAAAGTCCAGTTGGTTATCAAAATTCGATAAACGGATGGACAACTGTTCCAGGCGTTTCATGTCTTGAAAAGGAGAGGAGTCGGGCACTTCAAGCTCACTGATTTTTGTTTCCTGCTTGTAAGGATCCTCGTCTATCAGCTTCTTTTTTATATATATATTAAATAATGAAGCATAAGAAATATGAAAAGTCCTTAGATTTTCCTTAAGTTTTCCCAATTCCGAGCGTTCCAGCCAGTCTTTTCGGGCATCTAGAACTTGTTGAAGGGTATCAATATAACCAGTATTAGTAGTTTCTGCCATTTTATTAGTATTATATATATCGGCATTTTTTTCAATAAATTTTCATTTTCGAGCAAGCAAAACAGCACTTTCGCACCATATATATATATATGAAAAACTTATCAAAACTAATGGCAATAATTGCCGCAATTCTTGCGCCGGTTCTGCTGCTTGCAGGCTGTGGATTTAATTACAATTCCAGCTTCACAGTAGAACTGCCCGCAGTGCCGGAAAGCTGGATTTCCCTGCTTGGGCAGCCTCATTGGAGGGTACAATGGCTGGATTCCGAAGGACAACTCCATAAAAAAGACATTCTGCCAAAAGAGGGGTTGGCGGTTACCCTGCCGGTAACATGGACTAATCCGGTTACCGCCTGGCCCTGGTGGCCTGAGCAAAACCTAATTGCCGGATTTTTTAAACCGGCGGGCGGTTTCTTCCCTTTTGAAATCTCAGGCGGACGGCTCCGCCTTAGCTGGGAGGCAGGAGCGGACACGGTCTTTTATTGGGAACTTATCTATGCCAACAGCTCTGACAGAACAAGAATTCCTTCCAATTTTGACTGGCTTCGTTTCCGTGAACTCTTTACAACAGGCGTTCTAAGCGAAGAAGTTTGCAAAGACCCCTGGCTGATAGATTGGAAAAGTGCTGCTGAAAGAACCATCTCCTCCAATTTTGACCGCCGCCGCCTTGTTCCGGAAACTGCTGAGCCAACCGCTATCCCTGTTGCAGCAGGTACTTGGTACGGAACTTCCCCCTTTGCAGACCCGCTTTTCTTTGCAGAAGGGGAGACCCCTGTTTTCCCGGTACGCTCAGGGGTCAATGTATGGGTTTCAGAAACTGGAATACTGCGGGTAAGCGGAAGTACATGGGTGTTAACAAAATGGGAGTAGAATATGGCAATAACAAGAATTAGAAACAAGCAAAGGAAAAAGAGCAAAACACTAATGGAAATTAGATCAATTATTGCAGATATTTGCAGTATTGCAGGATTTCTTTTTGCAATATATACTATAGCTAAGGAGTTTTTATGAATACAATGACATTACTTCTAATATCTGTTGTACTTTCCGGGATTGGTATTGTACTGCGCCTAATACAAAGATATTCTGACCATAAAAACCTTGCCGGGTTGGAATCTTAATAGATAGGTGCTTTGAGATACATATATTTTTTACCAATGTTTATTTTTCTCATTTTGCCGCCGTTTGTGCAGGCACAAGTACCGACACTTAATCCGGTTATCACAAACGATGAAAAACTTACATATATTGGCATGACGCTTGCAGAGTTAATCGAGCGGTTTGGCGCACCGCGGACAGTTGCCGCCGTAAGAGGCAATGAAACTTGGCAGGATGATGTTGTTTTTCAGTATGCCGATGCGGATTTCTTCATTCACAGGGATCGTGTTTGGCAGGTAAGGTTTTCAGCCGCGTGCGGTATCTCTACAAGAGATCGTAAAGCGGCAGTTATGCTGCTTTTGGGCAGTACGGCGGAAGATAAGGGCGATCACGCTCTTTTGTCAATTCCGGGCAGAGACTGGCCTGCTGCACTAAGAGTTAATTTTAACAATTCAGGGCAGGTTGTATCGATCTTTATTTACCGTCCTGATTTTTAGGAGGCATTGTGGCAAAAAACTGTTTGTGCTTAACCGCAAAAACAATAGACAGGAATTTGGAAATCCTGAATAAATACCGCAAGTTTATAGACATTGCAGAACTGCGAGTTGACTGCCTTGAGCAGAATGAAAGCCTGCATATTCGCCGCTTTCCCGAACTTGCGGGCATTCCCGTAATTCTTACAATAAGACGGGATATTGACGGCGGGCAATTTTCAGGCGGCGAAGGAGCAAGAGTAAAACTTCTTGCAAACGGTCTTGCTTATGCCAATGCGGACAGCCGTTTAAATTTTGCTTATGTCGATATCGAAGACGATCTTAAAGTTCCAAGTTTGGAAGAAGCAGCCCGTACATTCGGAACAAAAATTATTAGATCATGCCACGATCTTGATGGCAGCGTAACAGATATATGCGCAAAAATAAAATCTATGCAAAGAACCGGAGATGAAATTGTAAAAATGGCTGTTGCGGTAAAAACAACAAGCGATGTTCTTAGCGTTTATAAAGCGGCAAGAGACTGTTCGGTAAAAAATAGAATTATTATTTGCATGGGACACATGGGTATTTATTCAAGAATCTTGGCTGAAAAATTCGGTTCTATAATTACATATTCAAGTGCGTTATCTGAAAACGAAACGGTCGGAGCCCCCGGTCAGCTTGATGTTCAGGAGTTATCGGAATTGTATCGGTTAAAAAAAATAAACAAAAAAACTAAAATTTACGGAATAGCAGGCTATCCGTTAAAAGCAACCATAAGTCCGTGGTTTTTTAATTCAATTTTTAACCTGGAAAAAACAGATGCCGTATATGTTCCTTTCCCGGCAGATTCTGTCGGCGACTTATTGAATCTTGCCAAAGAGCTTGATGTGCAAGGACTTTCGGTTACAGTGCCATACAAAGAAACAGTTCTTCCCGAACTGGCAAAATGTTCCGATTCCGTTCAGACTGTCCGCGCATGCAACACAGTAGTTCCCATTGACGGTGAATGGTACGGAGAAAACACAGACATTGCCGGTTTTTCGGATTCCCTTTTATTTTTTATTGGCAGGAAAAATTTAAAAAGCCAAAAAATTACAATTGTTGGAGCCGGCGGAGCCGCACGCGCGGTTGCTGCGGAAGTTTACAGGCTTGGAGGCAAAGCTCTTATTTTAAACCGCACCGCATATAAAGCTAAAAGCCTTGCAGCTCCGTATAATTTCCGCTGGGGGGTATTGGACAATCATGGAATAGAGGCTATGTCAAAATTCAATGATATAATAATCCAAACAACATCAATGGGAATGGAAGGGTACGAAGATGCCAATCCGCTTGAATTATACAACTTTACGGGAAAGGAAGCGGTAATGGATCTTATTTATGTACCGGCTGAAACTCAATTTTTAAAAAACGCGGCAAAGTCCGGCTGTAAAACATTGAATGGCTATGATATGGTTATCCGTCAGGCTTGCCTTCAATATGCGCTTTTTATGGGAAAGGAAATTCCGCAAAATGTATTGTCTAGAATAAAATCTATGGGAGAGAGTAAATGGAGCAGGATCAAAACAAATTAAAAGAAATGGCAGGTAAAGCCGTTGTTGACGATTTAGTAAAAAGCGGAATGAAGCTGGGTCTTGGAACAGGTTCCACCGCAATACACGCTGTACGCAGGGTTGGCGAGCTTATGGCACAGGGCAAGCTAAAGGATATTTCCGCCTTTGCTACAAGTTTCCAAACAGAGATTGAATGTGAAAAATTGGGCATTCCCCACTACTCTCTTAATTCCAAACAGCTTGCAGACGGGCTTGACCTAACCATTGACGGCGCTGACGAAGTTGACCCCCAAAGCCGTCTAATCAAAGGCGGCGGCGGCGCTATGTTAATAGAAAAACTGGCGGCTTATGCTTCACAGGCTTATGCCATCATTGTTGATGAATCAAAGCTGACGGATAACTTGGGGCTAGGTTTCCCTGTTCCTGTGGAAGTTGTTCCGGAAGCCCGGGTTCAAGCCGCAAAAGCACTTGAAAAACTTGGCGCAAATGTTATAATTAGGGAAGCGCTGCGAAAAGCCGGCCCTGTCATAACCGAACATGGAAATATAATCTTGGATATTAAATTCAACACGATTATCGACCCTGTTCTAATGGAAACAGAGCTTAACAAAATACCGGGCGTGGCAGAAAACGGCTTTTTTACAAGAATTAGGCCTGTTGTTTATATTGCGCGACCAACAGGCATCGATATTAGAAAGTGAGGAAATATGAAAGAGAATGTAAAAGAAATTGCCGCCCGCGTAAAGGTGCTGCGAGAAATTGAAAATATCTCTGCCGAAGCTTTGGCAAAAGAGCTGGGATTTGATCCTGCTGAATATAAAGCATGGGAATCCGGGGAAAAAGATTTTTCTGTAGGCGCGCTTGTAGAAATTGCCGCCCGCTTTAAGGTTGATCTTTCCGAGCTTCTAACAGGAGCAGCTTCAAAGCTAAAAACCTTTTGCGTAACCAGGGCGGGTGAAGCTCCGGAAGTAAGCCGCAGACCTTCGTACGGGTACTGGAACCTTGCTTACAATTTTCACCGCAAAAGAGCGGAGCCTTTTTTGGTGGAAGCTTCCGCAGAAACAGAAAACAAACCTGTTAATCTTAACACCCATCCGGGTCATGAATTTAATTATGTATTGGAGGGGCGGCTGCTGATTTCGATTAGCGGCCATGATATTGAACTTAATCCCGGCGACTGCGTTTATTACGATTCACAAGAGCCTCATGGTATGAAAGCTCTTGGAGGAAAACCGGCTCGCTTTTTGGCGTTCGTTTTTTAATTTTATTAACAAGGAGAAATTTATATGTCACTTTTAAACAAATTCCTTCCCAAGGAAGAATTCAAATCTTATGAGGATTTTTACGAAAATTTTCAATTAAACATTCCCAACAACTTTAACTTTGCCTACGATGTCGTTGACGAGTTAGCCAAAGAAAAAGGGAATGCCCGCGCGTTTCAGTGGTGCGATGAAAAAGGTGCGGAAGCCGCCTTCACCTATGAGCAGATGAAAAACCTTTCCAATCAGGCTGCCAATGCTTTGCAGCAGGGCGGTATCGGCAGGGGCGACCCCGTTATGCTGATTCTAAAACGCCGTTGGGAATATTGGCCAATAATTCTTGCATTGCACAAACTTGGCGCCATCGCAATTCCTGCAACGCATCTTCTTACAACCAAAGATATTATTTACAGATGTAATGCCGCCGACATTAAAGGGATTATCTGCGTTGATGATATCGATCTGATAAATCGCATTGATGAAGCTGAAGGCAGTATCAAACTAAAGCTGGGCTACAAAGCTTATGTCCGTTCCACGCATACCCCCAAAGACAGCCAAATAAAAGCACAGCCGTGGATAGATTTTAGCCCGCTTTTGGAAAAGGCATCCGCAGATTTTGCAAGACCGCAGAATTCAAACTCCAATGACGATATAATGCTCCTCTACTTTACATCCGGCACAACAGGAATGCCCAAAATGGTTCGTCACGATTTTACATATCCGCTTGGGCATATTGCCACGGCAAAATACTGGCACAATGTTGTACCTGACGGCTTGCACTTTACGGTAGCCGACACCGGCTGGGCAAAAGCCGCATGGGGCTGCATTTACGGACAGTGGTTTTGCGGTGCGGGAATTTTTGTGTATGATTACGACCGCTTTGTGCCGGCAGATATGCTGAAGGTTATAAGCAAGTACAAATTGACAAGCTTCTGCGCACCTCCCACAATTTACCGCTTCTTTATAAAAGAAGATTTAAAGAAGTTTGATTTCTCCGCATTAAAAACCTGTACTGTTGCGGGCGAGCCGCTTAATCCTGAAATATTTGATCAATTCTTGAACGGCACTGGAATAAAACTAAGGGAATGTTACGGACAAACTGAATTAACAGTAACTCTCTGTGCATGGCCTTGGCTGACTCCCAAACCGGGCTCAATGGGGAAACCCGCACCCGGCTACAACATTGATCTTGTTTTGGAAGACGGCTCTTCCTGCAAAATGGGCGATGAAGGCGAAATCGTCGTGCGAACGGATAAACGAAAACCGTGGGGTATGTTTGGCGGCTATTACCGTGATGAAAACCTTACCAAAAATGTTTGGCACGATAATGTTTACTACACAGGCGATGTCGCATACAAAGATGAAGACGGATACTTTTGGTTTGTAGGACGAAACGACGATGTTATAAAAAGTTCAGGCTACCGCATTGGTCCGTTTGAAGTAGAAAGCGCGCTTATGGAACATCCCGGCGTACTTGAATGTGCCATCACAGGCGTACCGGATGAAGAACGCGGAACCATAGTAAAAGCAACCGTGGTTCTTGCAAAAAATTACACCGCAAGTGAAGAGCTTAAAAAAGAACTGCAGGATCATGTAAAGAAAACAACAGCCCCGTACAAATATCCGCGCATTGTGGAATTTGCAGCTGAATTGCCAAAGACTATAAGCGGAAAAATCCGCCGTGTAGAAATACGGCAAGGAGATGCTAAGTGATAAACGCTATAAAAGAACATTTAAGCGAAATTACAGGCAATGATTATATTGACAGTGAGCTTTACTCAAAGTTCAATGTAAAGCGGGGTTTGCGCAATGAAAACGGCACCGGCGTACTTGTAGGACTTACTAGAGTAGGCGATGTACATGGTTATGATATTTCAGGTGATACAAAAACGGCAGTTCCCGGCAAACTTTTTTACAGAGGCATTGATGTAGAAGAAATTGCCGCAGCCGCGTCAAGGACTAACCGCTTTTGTTTTGAAGAAACCGTATATCTTCTTTTATTCGGGCAGCTTCCAAATGAAAAACAGCTAAAAGATTTTAACGATCTTCTTGGAAAAACACATGCACTGCCAAAAAACTTTTCAGAAGATGTAATTATGCGCGCACCTTCCCGTGACCTAATGAATAAACTTGCCTCTTCTATTTTGGCGCTCTACCCCTACGATGAAAATGCGGAAGATCAATCTCCTGAAAATGTACTGCGCCAGTGCGTTGAATTAATTGCACGGCTTCCAACAATTGTTGCATATTCTTATATGTCAATGAAGCACTATTTTAACAATGAAAGCCTTATCATACATCCTTTAGATCCAACACACTCAACCGCAGAAACATTGCTGGAACTTATAAGGCCTAATAGAAATTACACGCAGTATGAAGCGCAGCTTTTGGATCTAGCTCTTGTTCTGCACGCTGAACACGGCGGCGGCAATAACTCAACATTTACGGTTCATGTTGTATCTTCTTCAGATACCGATACCTACTCTGCTGTTGCCGCCGGTATTGGCTCGCTTAAAGGTTTTAAGCACGGCGGCGCAAACTTCAAAGTAATTGAAATGATGGAAGAAATTAAAAAGAATGTTAAAAATTGGGAAGATGAAAAAGAAGTTTCCGCATATCTGGAAAAAATACTAAAGGGCCAGGCTTATGACGGCACAAAATTAATTTACGGACAAGGACACGCCGTTTATACAATTACAGATCCGCGAGCATCTCTTCTTCGTGACAGGGCAAAAGCGCTTGCGGAAGAAAAAGGTCTTATGAAAGAGTTTAACCTGCACTGCCTTATTGAGCAGCTTGTTCCCACGGTTTTTAAAAAGGTAAAAGGATCGGACAAGGATATTTGTACCAATGTTGATTTTTACTCCGGCTTTGTTTATGGAATGTTGGGCATCCCAATAGAACTGAATACGCCAATCTTTGCGGTAAGCAGAATAGCGGGCTGGTGTGCCCACCGCATGGAAGAAATCATTGCGGGCGGCAGAATTATCCGCCCCGCTTACAAGAGCGTACAGCCGCGCAATAATTATATTGATATAGAAAAGAGATAATAGGAGTATTTTTATGAAAAAGAATTTTCTTGTTTTGTTTTTTTGTATTTTTTTAATTGCAGGTTTCTCTGCAGGATTAATGGCAGAAGAAAATGAATCTAGAACTTCGCACTCGCTTGTATTGCAAACATCTTCTTTGCCGGAAGCAAAGCTGGGTTATACATTCGGTTACAAACTTCCTTTTATGCAGGGAGACAGTCCGTTAACAGAAGGGAACAATATCAACTTTGCGTTAACAGCGGAAGTTTCTCCCATTTCTCTTTCAGGGCTTGCTTCTGCGGTTTGGACACCCATTGCATTTTTGGAATTTTCAGTTGGCGGCAGGATTGGCACAGGCTGGAGCCTTGATCTTTTTGGCTCAACACTTTACGGACTTGGAAAAACCCAAGCAGGTATAGGGAGTGCCCTTGAAGTTATCAATATCGGTGGAGTGCAGGGAAAGGTTTATTTAGGCGGAGCGTTCCAATTTGATTTAGCCGCTATTTTCCCCGGAGACTGGAACCACATTATTTTCAGAACATATCACGAAATAAATTATGCAGGGTTTTCAGGCGCATCAGGGAATGAATCATGGATTTTTGAAAACGATGACGGCGAAAATGTAAACGGCTTTAAATATTACGCCAATGCCTTGATAGGCTACCAAATGCCGATTTTCCTGAACATGGTTGCCCTTCTTGCAGAAGCGGAATTAAATTTATATGACATTCCCGGTAAAAACGATTGGGGCGGCAATTTAATACAATGGCATTTTTCACTTATTTTAAACTTTGCCGTTCATAAGCAGGTTGATATTGCTTTACTGACTCAATTCAGAACGCGCAGAAATTATGCTCAACCTGACTGGAAAGACTTATATCATAGAACATTGACAGCTAACTCAACACATTTAGAGTTCTACCGCGTAGCCGCGGTGGTGAGTTACAGGTTTTAATCCTACTCGTCTTCCTGTACCTTGAAGTTTTCTCTAGCTTTGATAACTTCGTCGGCTATTCTGCCGGAGATTGGCGCATAATGGCTGAATGCTACAATGAAAGAGCCTGTTCCCGATGTTATTGAGCGCAGGTCTATTGAATAGCGCAAGAGCTCTACCTGCGGAACTTCCGCTTTTATTTCTGCAATGCCGCCGGCGGAATCTTGGCCTAAGATTTTACCGCGTTTGCCGCTGAGGTCGCTCATTACATCGCCCAGGTATTTTTCTTCTACAAAGACTGTCAGGTTCATAACAGGTTCCAACAGCGTTGGATTAGCTTTTTTCATTGCTTCACGGAATGCACCGCGCGCGGCAATCTTAAACGACAATTCATTGGAATCAACAGGGTGGTATTTACCATCGGTAACTTTTACTTCGACATCAACTACAGGATAATGAGCCATAGTGCCATGCCCCATTCCTTCCACTACGCCCTTTTCAACACCGGGGATATAGTTTTTGGGAATTGCACCGCCAAAAATGGCATTTACAAATTGATAATTTTCGCCGCGCGGTAAGGGAGAAATTTCCAATACAACCTTGCCGTACTGACCATGACCGCCTGACTGTTTTTTGTGAGTGTATTCTGCATCTGACTTTTTGGTGATAGTTTCACGGAATGCAACTTTTGGTACGCGGGTTTCAACCTCGATTTTTTGGTTGGCTTTAATTTTATCTAAAATGATATTGATTTGTAATTCACCCATACCGGAAATAACCGTTTCTTTTGTTTCTGCATTGTAATGATAACGGAAAGTTTTGTCTTCTTCCGCGGCGCGGACAAGGAACTCGCCAAGTTTGTCTTCATCTTTTTTTGCGGTTGCGTTAACAGCAACTGAATGAACAGGTTCGGGAAGACGCAGGGGCTTGTAAGTTGTGCCGTTATCAGAAGCTGCAATTGTGTCGTTGGTTTTAAGAGTGGCAGACTTTGTAATAATACCGACATCTCCAGCACTAAGTTCTTTTACCTCTTCCAGTTTTTTACCTTGGCAAGTATATAATTTTCCAATGCGTTCCTTTTTATTTTCCGTAACATTAAGCGCTTCAGAATCCGCCGTTAACTTACCCGTAATAATCTTTATCCAAGAAAGTTTACCGCTGAACTGATCATAATTTGTTCTTATTACAAGGCCGGACATTGGTTTACTAGGATCGATTGGTACATCAATCTCTTTGCCTTCTTTATCCAGCACTCTGTCTTTTGCCGTAAGCGGGCTGGGCGCGGCATCTGCGATAAAATCAAGGAGCGGCAGAATACCTGCATTTTTTACAGGACAGCCTGCAAATGCGGGAACATACTTATTCTGCGCAAGAGCGGAGACAAGCCCCTTCTTCATTTCTTCAGGGGAGAGCGAGCCGTTCTCTATGTATTTTTCCATGAGGCTGTCGTCGCCTTCTGCTGCCGCTTCTACCAATTTTTCCTTGGCTGCCGCAACCGCATCCTTGAACTCGTCGGGGATAGCGGTTTCTTTTTCTATTGCATCGTTCTCCAGTAAATAGGCTTTTTCATGAAGGACATCGACAACGCCTTTAAAACTGCCGCCGCTTCCCATTGGCAGGGTAATCGGCACAGGATCGATCTTAAATTTTTCTTTTATGTCAGCCAGTGTGCGGTTATAGTCCGCCTGGTCATTATCAAGTTTGGTGACAAAGATACCGCGCGGTTTTTCCCGTCTGTCCAGGTTGCGCCATAGCTTGACGGTTTCAATCTGAACGCCGGATTTACCGTCAACGGTAAGGAGCGCCATTTCGGAGGCACGGAAGCTTAGAATAACCCCGCCTGTAAAGTCCGATGAGCCGGGGGTATCGAATATATTGATTTTTACCCCGTTTCTTTCGACATGACCCATTGCGGCATAAATCGATATTTTGCGCTCGATTTCTTCCTGAGTATAGTCGCTGGCAGTTTTGCCAAAATCCAAGGCTTCTGCCCTTTGAATTGCCCCCCCAGCGAACAAAATATGTTCAAAAAGGGTGGATTTCCCGGTCTGTCCATGACCTGCAATAGAGATATTTCTAATTTTATCTGTTGAGTGGCTCACAATGACTCCTTTCTTTGGAATATTCTATATAATGCCTTGATACGGCAGAAATGTCAACCCGAGTTAAATCGCGTTTAGTCGGTAATTAGCAGGGGCGGCAGACTTTTTAATGGAGGTGAAGACAACATGGTCAAACACCCAAACAGCCAGGAGCGCCCCTGCTTGGATTATTATAACATGGTATTGAATAATTTTGTCAAAAACTATTTTTTATACTTGTGAAAATGGGGATATTTTGGTATAGTAAATAAATTAGCCGGCGTGGCGGAATGGCAGACGCAGTAGACTCAAAATCTACCATACGCGAGTATGTATCAGTTCAAGTCTGATCGCCGGTATATGGAAATATTTGAATGTATAGAAACCAGGTTTAGTTACCGCGGCACTTACAAAAACACTCCTGTTCCGCGCGAAGACCTTAAAAAAATCCTTAAAGCAGGCACTGCCGCTCCTTCCGGCTGTAATAAGCAGACAACCTCTTTTATAGCGATTGATGATTCCGAGATCCTTTCCAATATTTTTGAGTTAATTAAAAAAGATGATTCAAAAGGAAACACCCCTCCCGCAGGTATCTGTGTTCTTACCCGGCATATACCCGGTTATGCGAATGTCTATTTTAATTTGCAGGATTATGCCGCCGCCTGTGAAAATTTGCTGCTTGCAATTACCGCCCTTGGCTATGCCAGTTGTTGGATTGAAGGGCAGGTAACCGCAAATGAAAAAACACAGGCGCAAATTGCCAAGCTTTTGGGTATTCCTCAAGATTACGAGGTTGTCGCATTCCTGCCAATTGGATTACCGGAAGCAAACACTAAACGCCCAAAATACAAACCTTTTAAAGAACGCGCCTGGTTTAACAAATTTGGGAAAAATTAATTATTTTCCCGATTATATATCTTCTTCGTTCTCACTCGGAGAAGGGTTCGCCGCTTCGTATATTTCTGAATAGAAAACCGAATCAGAATAATCCAGTAAAGCTGTTTCCAACAAAGCATCCCTTCTATTTTTTTCAGCCGGAACAGTTGTCCTTAAAGAAAGCGCGGTTTGCAGAAGAATAGAGGATTGAATATCGGCAGGTTTTGTAGAAAGTGAAGAAAAGCGCACAAAATTACCATGACGATTGGCGCGAGCTTCGGGATCATACGCTCTTATTTCTACATACCCATTATTTAAAGTTTCAGGATAGTAAACCAACACGGTTTTGCGGGAGATTATTGAACCCATTACATCAATTGCATTTGATGTTCTATATAGATTGGCTCTTTCATCAACAACTACAGCAAGATTGCCTCCAACTGCAATTTGCAGATCAAGAGCATAACCTTCTCTATTATTGGCACGAACTTCGGTTACATCATATACGGTACTTACATTATTACTGCCGGTAAAAGTTGCCCTGCGGGATGTACCGGTCATTATGCTGTCTCCAAGATTCATGGACAATACCCATTTCATTGCATCTTTTTCATCACCAGTATCTTCGTCAATTGAGTATAAACCGGAACCTAACCTTAAAACATATCCCATATTCATTGTGCTGGAAACGACAGATTCAATAAACCCTCCAATATCATCGACTTGAGATGATGCCTGCCGTTCAGTTTTTTTACAAGATACAGTAAATGCAGCTACAAGAATAAGTGAAAATATTGATATTTTTCTTAACATATATAACTCCTTTAAAATATAATGCCATAAATTTGATAAATAGTCAAGATTAAATATCGATATTATGTTATACTAATAAAATGAAAAGAATAATATTTATTTTACTGCTTTTAGCGGTATTTTTAACGGGGGTTTATGCCCAAATCTCCATCATTTTTACTCATGATATGCACGCGCACTTTGATCCGGAAAATTACATGAAAGATGGGCAGACTGCTCAGCGCGGCGGTTTTGCGCGAATGAAAACCGCAATGGATAGAATTACCGCCGATTATCCTGATACATTCATTTTTGACGGCGGCGATTTTTCTATGGGAACTCCGTATCAGACAATTTTTTCTACAGAAGCCCCTGATCTGCGCTTGATGGGCAGTCTTGGTTATGATGCGGCGGTTTTTGGCAACCATGAATTCGATTACCGCGCTGAGGGGTTAACGGATATGCTGAATGCCGCGGCGGCAAGCGGAGACACTCTTCCGTCATTGGTTATTGCAAACATAGATTGGGAAAGAACTTTTGCGGATAGTTCGCGTGCGGAAAATGCCCGTGCGCTCCAAGCGGCAATGAATCGATATGGAGTTACGGACTTCGTAATAATAGAAAAAGGCGGAATAAGGGCGGCGGTTTTTGGCTTAATGGGTATAAGCGCCGATGATTACGCGCCGGAAAGCGGTCTTTATTTTAAAAATTATATAGAAACCGCTAAGGAAATTACCGCGCAAATTAAAGCAAATGAAAATGTCGATATAATTATTTGTTTGTCGCATAGCGGCATCGATGCCAATCCAAATAAATCAGAAGACGAATTGTTGGCAAAAGCCGTGCCGGAAATTGATGTTATAATCAGCGGGCACTCGCACTCAAGGCTTGAACAGCCAATTATTATTGGCAATACTCTAATTGTTTCCGCCGGGGAGCACACATACAACATAGGCCACTTAAAACTTGACCGTGACGGAAACCGTTTTAAAATATCAGGTTATGAACTTGTACCGATCAATGAAGATTTGCAAAAAGATCAGGATATAGAAAAAATTATAATGGAATTCCGCACCCTTGTTAATTCTCAATATTTGTCAAAATTCGGTTACAGCTATGATCAAATATTAGCTTATTCGGATTTTAGTTTTACACCCATAGAAGATTTTGGACAAGTACAAGGAGAAGACACTCTTGGTAATTTAATTGCGGACTCATATATTGCCGCAGTAAAAAAAGCAGAAGGCGAAACTTACCGCAATGTCGATGTTGCCATCGTACCGCAAGGTGTTGTACGCGGTTCATTTACAAGAGGACTTATTACTGTAGCTGATGCGTTTAATGTAAGCAGTTTGGGGATAGGCCCGGACAGAATTCCCGGTTATCCGTTGGTTAGTATGTATTTGACAGGCAAAGAATTAAAAACGATAGCCGAGATTGATATATCCGTTTCTACATTGATGCTGCCCGCACGATTATACATTACAGGGCTGACATATACTTATAATCCAAATAGGCTTCTTTTAAACAGAGTTACGGAAACCCGATTAATGCATGAAGACGGAAGCACGACAGAATTGGACAACAACAAATTATACAGGGTTATTGGCGGACTGTACTCTTGTCAGATGATGGGTGCGGTAGAAGCGCAGTCATTTGGACTTTTAAAAGTTACTCCAAAAGATGCAGACGGCAATCCAATTACAGATTTTGAAAAGCACATTATTTATGACGGCGATATGGAACTTAAAGAGTGGGTTGCACTTGCAAACTATTTGGCTTCTTTTGAACCAGCCGGTGGTGTCGGTGCTAGCACCAGTTTTGCCCCAACAATCCCACTGATACCGGCCTCATACAACCAACTGCAAGGCCGCAAAATAGAAGAAACTAGCCGTTCACCTGCCGCATTATTAAAAAACCCAAACAAAATTTTCTTTATTCTGCTTGGTGTTATATTGCTTGTTCTTGCAATTGCTGTTGTTATTGTGTGGGTGGCTGTGAAAATGGTAAAACGGTTTGTTGTTAAACGGTAGCTCAACTATCCTTCTCTTTATAAATCTGCGTAACAATTTCTTCCATAGGCAGCTCTTTTACCGCTATGTCGGAAAAAGCGGCTTTACGGGAGAGTGTTTCAATAAAGTCAGCTATGGCAATTTGTGAAGTGTCAACTTCCAGCGATAATTCCAAAGGAGATTTTTGTTCCAGAAGCCTAACACTGCTGTGTTTTACACCACCAAATGGGGCGTTATCTGCATCAAAAGGCTTTTCAAGAACAAGCTCTACAATTTTCTTTTCTCCCAAATTAAGCTGAAGTTTTTGCAGGGTGTCATCAAAAACTTTTTTTCCGTGATTTATTACAATAACATGATCTGCAAGTTGTTTTACATCTTCTAAATCGTGGGTTGTAAGAATAAATGTTGTGCCTGTGTCGTTAATTTTTTGGATAAACTCTCTTATTTTTGCTTTTGCAATTACATCAAGGCCAATTGTTGGCTCGTCTAAAAATACAATTTTTGGCTTGTGCAGCATTGCCATTATAAACTCACACTTCATGCGTTCTCCCAAAGATAAAACGCGCGTGGGTTTGTGCATAACTTCTTCTATTTCAAACAAGCTTGCAAGTTCATCTAACTGCAATTTATAATCGGTTTTGGATATTTCGTAAATAGCCCTGTTCATGTTAAAACTGTCTATGGGTGGAATATCCCACACAAGTTGAGAGCGCTGCCCAAAAACCGCGCCTATTTTTCTTACATATTTTTTTCTGTCATTATATGGGTTAAAATCCATTGCATTAATTTCACCTGCCGTTGGGTATAACGCACCGCAAAGCATTTTAATTGTAGTGGATTTTCCCGCTCCATTGGGGCCAAGTATGCCGCAAACAGAGCCTTCTTTAATTTCAAATGAAATATCGTCAACAGCATTGACAATTACTTTTTCACGGACAAAAAAACCTTTTAAGGTTTCACCAAAACCGCTGCCCCGTTTGTAGGTTGTGTATGTTTTTTTCAAATTTTTTACGCTAATAATGTTCATAACCTTCCTTAGCCTCCAACTCCTTCGTATAATTTTACCATTCTATGATACAGCCATATTCCAAACAACATGAAAGCTACACACGGAATTACTGCTAACATCGCTGTAATCTCTAGCCGTCCTAAAAGCGCACTTGCCGGGAAAAAACCAATCATGCTTACGGGGATAACAAATGCCGCAATTCCCTGTATCACTTTTGGAAATATTGAAATTGGATATTTTCCAAATGTCATTATAGTATCAAAAATTTCCGGTATTCTGGAATTGCCAACCCACTTAAAACTTGTTGCAGCCATAATCATATTTATTCCTGCCATTACCGCAAAACCTGCTGTAAACAAAAGCAAAAACTGCGGTATTGCCGCAATAGATGCAATTCCGGTGTTTGCAAGAGAAAAACCAAACATAAAACCGCCGCCGATTATCAGCCCTGCGCTTGCAGGATCAAAATTGGAAGCTATCAAGAAAAAAAGCGGGTTTAGCGGTTTTAAAAGAACAATCTCAAAACTGCCTTCCCTAATGTGCTGCATTGTTGCCCAAAGCACATTGCTAAACATTATACTTGCAAACCCAAGCGACAATGTAAATGTAGACTGTATCAAAAGAACTTCATAAAAATTCCATCCGGGAAAACTTGCCCCGGAACGGTAAATTAGTATTGTAACAAGCGGAAACAAAATATTAAAACCAAGCGTAATCAAAAGCGAGGTTATAAAATCCAGCCGATACGCAGCCGCCTTAGCCAGAGCCGTTCCCACGCAGGTTTTGTAAATTTGTAACAATCTCATTTTATGCTCCCACCGCCGTAAATTGTTTCATTGCTGCCTTGTACATTAC
>Ga0099364_10003925_pt1 | contig 22730 bp, 20 predicted proteins | sample TergutTh196P3_FD_73070 | JGI IMG/M metagenome (GOLD analysis project Ga0099364, IMG submission 73070) | Microcerotermes parvus P3 segment gut microbial communities from Pointe-Noire, Republic of the Congo - Th196 P3 | ecosystem: Host-associated > Arthropoda: Insects > Digestive system > Gut ...
GCAACAAAAACCAGAAACAGCAGCGGCACCAGCCCCGGCAGCAGCAACAGCAGCAGCAGCCTCCCGCCAACACGCCGCAACAGCAACAGGCAACCACGCCTGCCGATGCTTCAACAGGATCGGCAACCGCAACCATGCCGGCGCAAACGCCGCAACAAGGCGGAAACGCCGTAGAAATGGCTTACGCCAAATCGGACTTTGTGGCAGGCGACGAGATTATTTTCGAGGATTTGCTCACAGGCGAACAATTGGGGGAATTTCCAAGTCAGTGGGATTTAATAGAAGGTAATGTTGAAATAGCAAAAATAAACGGAGAGAATGCAATATGTCTCGCTAAAACATCGCGTATTACTCCGTTAATGAAGAATCCCAAAGATTATCTACCGGAATCTTATACAGTAGAATTGGATTTTTATCTGTATCCGGCAAACAGAATTGATGATAAACTTAAAGGTCCTTATTCGCTCACTTTACAGAATCAGAAAGGTCAAGACATTATCAATGTTTGGTTTTATGGTTATCCTGCTTCGGATGGCGCCACCACTCATCTAATCAACATTGACGCAAAATCAAATGGCGAAAATAGAGCAATCAAAGATGATGCGCCAATATTCAAAGGAGATTGGAATCGTTTGGCAATTTCGTTCAACAGACGCGCGCTTAAAGTCTATGTCAATGGAACCCGCGTGGCTAATGCGCCAAATATTGACCAAGCCAATTGGTTTTTGATAACGGGAAATTATACTTATGGTGGCGGTCAAACGCAACACTACGTTAAAAATATCCGCGTTGCCAAAGGCGCCGTTCCCCTCTACGACCGCATGATGACCGACGGCAAATTCATCACCTACGGCATCACCTTCGACGTAGGCAAAAGCACGATAAAGCCCGAAAGCATGGGCGAAATCAACCGCATTGCCACGCTGTTACAAGAAAACCCCGACCTGAAATTTTCGGTGGAAGGACATACCGACAGCACGGGCAGCGCCGCCACCAACCAAACATTGAGCGAAGCCCGCAGCCAAGCGGTAGTAGACAAATTGGTAGAAAACGGCGTCGCCCGCGACCGTCTGACAGCCGCAGGGAAAGGACAAAGCTCGCCCATAGCGGATAACGGAACAGACGAGGGGAGAGCGAAAAACCGAAGAGTGGAGTTTGTTAAATTATGAATTATGAATTATGAATTACGAATTACGAATGGCGTAGGGGCGTATCTGTGTGTGCGCCCTACCCGTCATTCAATTCGTGAAAATCAATTCGTGAAAATTCGTGAAATTCGTGGACAAAAAAAAAATCGTGAATTCGTGTAATTCGTGGACAAAAAAAATTCGTGAATTAGTGGCAAAAATATCATGGAAGATAAAGACAAACAAAGATTACCCGAAGACGATTGGGTAGTTTACCTCCCCAATGAAGCGATGCGGGCGTTTGAAAGCGCGTATTTCAAGATGTGGCAGGCGCGGAAGGAGTTGGAAAAATTGAGAATGGAGCAAGGAGAATTGAGAACGGCGAACCCCTCGCCGTAGTCAATTGCACCCGTGACCTGTTTTATTTCGCGTAACTGATTGCCCTTGTTTCGCGGATTACGGTGATTTTCACCTGTCCGGGGTAGGTCATTTCGTCCTGAATTTTTTTGGCAATATCGTATGACAGTCTTTCGGCGTCGGTATCCGACACTTTTTCGCTGCCTACTATCACGCGCAATTCGCGTCCTGCCTGTATGGCGTATGTTTTGGTGACTCCCGGATACGCCAGCGCCAGCGATTCCAATTCCTTCAAACGCTTGATGTACGCATCCACTACTTCGCGGCGCGCTCCCGGGCGGGCGCCTGAAATGGCGTCGCAGACTTGCACGATGGGCGCAATTAGGGTGGTCATTTCCGTTTCTTCGTGGTGCGATCCGATGGCGTTGCACACGTCCGGTTTTTCCTTGTAGCGTTCTGCCAACTTCATACCGAGTATGGCGTGCGGCAATTCAGGCTCGTCGTCGGGTACTTTGCCGATGTCGTGTAGCAATCCGGCGCGTTTGGCAAGTTTGGTGTTCAATCCGAGTTCGGACGCCATGATTGCCGACAGGTTGGCTACTTCGCGCGAGTGCTGCAAGAGGTTTTGCCCGTAAGACGAGCGGTATTTCATCTTTCCGATGATGCGGATCAATTCGGGGTGCAAGCCTTGAATTCCAAGGTCGATAGCAGTACGTTTGCCCACGTCTACCACTTCTTCTTCCACCTGCTTTTGGAGTTTGGTCACTACTTCCTCGATACGCGCCGGGTGAATGCGCCCGTCGGTCACCAATTGATGCAGCGCCAGCCGCGCTACTTCGCGACGTACAGGATCGAAAGCCGAAAGGATGATGGCTTCGGGGGTGTCGTCTACAATGATTTCCACGCCTGTGGCAGCTTCCAGCGCACGGATGTTGCGTCCTTCGCGTCCTATGATGCGCCCTTTCATTTCGTCGTTGTCAATATGGAAAATCGTAATCGAGTTTTCCACAGCCGTTTCGGTGGCAACACGCTGAATGGATTGCAGAATAACGCGCTTCGCTTCTTTAGTGGCATTCATTTTTGCTTCGTCAACAATCTCGTTGATATACGACATGGCTTCGGAACGCGCCTCTACTTTCAGCGATTCAATCAGTTGCCCTTTGGCTTCGTCAGCCGAAAGCCCCGATATTGCTTCTAAACGCTCGACGTGCTGTCTGTGCGATTTATCCAAATCGTCCTGTTTTCGTTCGGCTAAATCAATTTGTACTTTCAGGTTGTCGCGCAAATTGTCCAGGTCTCTTTTTTGACGCTGGTTTTCCTCCATACGTTGCGACAAACTGCCTTCCTTTTGTTTGATACGGTTTTCAGCTTGGGCTAGTTTGCTGTTCCGTTCATTGACGGTTCGTTCGTGTTCCGATTTCAATTGCAGAAAATGCTCTTTGGCTTCGAGCATCTTCTTTTTCTTGATGACTTCGGTCTCGGCTTCTGTTTCTCTTATTTCGCGCTCTTTCCTTGATCTAAAAATGATGCCATGAAGAAAGTAGGCAAGCCCTGCGCCTGCAACAAAAGCGAAAATTCCAATAACTATTTGATTCATTTGTTGATGTATTCAATTTGATAAAAAAATAAAAACCCGCGCGTTCCGTCCTACTTTTAGAAAACCCCTATGAACATGGGAAGAGCGGCCAATTACGTCAAACGTCCAACGTCCCGAAGATTCGGAATCCCGGCGAAAACCGGTACTAGGCCTGTTTTAGGTAACTCAAGTCCAACTCCAATTTCTACAAAAATGTTGAGTTTCAAAAGGATTGATGGATCCGTGCGGGTAAACCCTATGTATAAGAACTTAACAATCAGTACATTGATTCAATAATAAATTGACTTGCTTGTCCAATTGTTTCAGCTTGTCTGCCTGCTCGGTTGAACTGGCTTTAGCTTCTAATTCAATAGTCTTGACGGCAAACCTTAAAGCTTCCAGAGCAAGAAAATCCTGCATATCCCTGTCGCTAAAGCGCTGCTTGTATTCAATCAGCCTGTCTTCGATGATCCGGCCTGCCTTGCGGATGCGTTCTTCGTGCTCTTCCTTTTCAATCTTGAAAGGGTATTCACGTCCTGCAATTATGATCTTGATGCTTTGCTTCCAACTCATCATCCAACTATCTGTTCAAAAGCGCAATGCACTTGTCTATTTCGCGCACCATCCGGTTCACTTGAAGCTTCACATTCCCCGTTTCTTCTGGTGAAGAAGTCAAGGCTTTTGAAAGCTTGAGACTCTGAAACTTCGATTCTAAAACCTCCATTTCCCGAGTTTTTTCACGAACTTGACCCGATAATTTTCCAATTTGCTGCTGCAATTCCCCGTTTTGGGTTTTGAGCGCTTCAACAAACCGGATGACCCGTTCTATTTTTTCTTCCATCGAAGAAATCATCTCGTTTTCATTGACCATAGTTCACGAAAAAAATCTGTTACAAATGTAGTTGGTTTTTTTGAAATAGAAAAATCTAAATAGATTTTTTTTTGAATTTTTCTTGAAAAAAAATTTTATTTCTCAATGTATCAACATATTAAAACTTCATTTTTTTTCGACTGAATTTGACGATTTCAATGCCGTTGCTCGTTCACAAAAAAAATACTTTTGCCATAATTTTGCATTTTGTAAAATTATGCCTAATTTTGTCCTTTATTATTTCCTTTTTTACCCCCTACTAACTACTTTCTTTATTTCGTACACATATAATATAATGTATTTGAAAAATTTTATAATGACGGTTTTATGGTTTCTCCTCGCTTCCACAGGCAGAGCCACCGACCCGCCCAAAGAAAATTCGGCGGCATATCCTCAATTTCCGGATTTGGTATACGAATACTATATTGCCGAACTCAACAAGGCTACGCCGCTTGATTTGCAGTATAACCAGCATGTACGCCGCTACATCGACATTTTTACGCTCGAACGACGCGCACAGGTGGAACAGTTCATAGGGCTTGCCGATTGGTATTTTCCCATCTTTGAAGAACATCTGCATCGTTACGGATTGCCGTTGGAATTGAAGTATTTAGCGGTTGTGGAATCGGGGCTTAACCCGTTGGCGCGTTCGACTTCCAACGCTGTCGGGCTGTGGCAGTTCCTCTTTGGTACGGCGCAAATGTTTGATTTAAAGATTACTTCCTATATTGACGAACGTTGCGATGTGTACAAATCAACCGACGCCGCCTGCCGTTATTTGCAGTACCTGTACCGCACCTTCGGGAACTGGAACCTGGCATTGGCAGCATACAACGGTGGTCCCGGCGAATTGGAAAGAGCCATTGCCCGAAGCGGCGGAAAAAGAGATTTCTGGGAATTGTATCCTCAAATCACTGAAGCCATGCGCAATTACGTGCCGGCTTTCATAGCAATGAACTACGTGTTCAACCATGCCGACCGGCACTTGCTCGAACCAACGCCGCCCAATCCGCTGTTTAACGAACTCGACACATTGCAGGTACACCAGAAAATCAGTTTTTCGAGCATCAGCAAAACCATCGGCATGAGCGAAAGCGCTATCCGCGAACTGAATCCGTGTTACCTGTTGAACGAAATACCGTACATGGGGCAGCCGATGATTTTGGTGTTGCCACGCGACAAAGCGCTTGAATTTCTAAGGGCTGAAAATCAAATCATCGCAACACGTAAAAACGCCCAAAACATCCTGCCGGAACATCTGCCGGGAATGATTGCCATACAATACACCGTGCAACCGGGCGACTTCCTGCACAAAATTGCCGTGCGCTACGGATGTACCGTCGATGACATTTGCCGATGGAACAAGATGAACGAAAGAAACCTGATTGCAGGAATGAAATTGGTGATTTGGACAAGGAACTGAATCCCTTTTTTTCAAAAAAAATGTAAACTCAACAGAAAAACGTTTAATTTTGTCGTCATTTTAATTTTTTAGATATGCACGAAAAAATCATCATTCCAGACTTTGGTTCCCCATCTACCCAAGTTATGGGTCGTCGGCTGAGGGCGTTGAATGTATACTGCGAAATAGTTCCATACAACAAGTTGCCTGCAGATGACGCAGATATAAAGGGACTTATCCTTTCCGAAAATGCTCGTCAGTTGAACGATAACCCCGATTTTTCAGCGTTCAGGAGTAAATATCCCGTTTTGGAAATCTCCGATATAGACGACAGCCTGCCGCAACTCGATAAATTTCTCGCTACTTGCGGCATCAAGAGAGATTGGACTCCGGCTTTATTTGTTGAAAAAACCGTTGAACAATTGAAACATCAATTAGGTAACGACAAGGTGATTCTGGCGCTTTCGGGAGGCGTGGATTCATCGGTAACAGCCGCCCTTCTGAACAGAGCGATTGGCAAAAACCTCGTCTGTATCTTTGTCGATCATGGATTGTTGCGTAAAAACGAGTTCAAAAATGTTCTTCGCGACTATGAGCATATGGGGCTGAATGTAAAGGGAATCAATGCTATTGAACGGTTTTACAGCCAATTAGCAGGCGTTTCCGATCCCGAAACGAAAAGAAAAATTATCGGAAAAGGCTTTATAGACGTGTTTGAAGAAGAAGCCGGCAAATTAGACAATATCAAATGGCTGGGGCAAGGTACGATTTACCCCGACATTATCGAATCGCTATCTGTCACGGGGACAGTCATCAAGTCGCACCATAATGTTGGGGGGCTTCCCGAAAAGATGAACCTGAAATTGGTAGAACCGCTTCGTATGCTGTTCAAAGATGAGGTTCGCCGCGTTGGCAGCGAGTTGGGCATGACGCCGAGCCTTTTGAAACGACATCCTTTTCCGGGACCGGGACTGGGTATCCGTATTCTGGGCGACATCACCCCCGAAAAAGTACACATACTGCAGGAAGCCGATGATATATACATTCAAGCGCTTCGTGACTGGAATTTGTATGACAGCGTCTGGCAGGCAGCCGCTATACTGTTGCCCGTCAAATCAGTAGGCGTAACAGACGACCAGCGCACCTATGAAAATGCCGTCGTTTTACGCGCCGTTATTTCTACCGACGCCATGACAGCCGAATGGGCGCAACTGCCATACAAGTTTTTAGCTCAGGTTTCCCATGAAATCATCAACAAAGTGAAAGGCGTGAACAGGGTAGTGTACGACATTAGTTCCAAACCGCCGGCAACCATTGAGTGGGAATGAGGAATTGAGAATTGAGAATTGAGAGTTGAGAATGGAAAATGGAGGATCAGGATGAAGCCATCAAAAATTTATCGTGAAAATTCAAAAATCTTTTGCTTTAAAAGATGCTTTGTTCTCTTTGCCGGATTTTTCGGTTTCGTTATTTTGTTTTTCGCTTCCTGCAATCCTACCAAATATGTTCCCAAAGAAGAGTATTTGCTTAAGTCGTATGAAGTAAGAATAGACAATCGGAGTATAAGTAAGGAACAACTAAAGTCGCACATTCGCCAAAAGCCGAACAAAAGAATCGTGGGAGCGAGGTTTCATCTGTGGCTGTACAACTCGTCGAAATTAGACAAAACCAACAAATGGAATGAATGGTTGCGCAAAAATGGGGAAGAACCAATTATATGGCAACAAGATATGAATGACAAGACGGTGGAACAATTGGATCATTTTCTCCAAAGCAAAGGCTACTATTATGCACACATTACCGACACTGTGGTTCTAAAAAAGAAAAAAGCAGAAGTGATCTACAAAATCCATACCGGCTGGGCATACACGATCAAAAACATCGCTTACACCATTCCGGATACGGCTGTTGCGCGGCTGATTCTTGCCGACACCTTACATTCCCTCGTCAAACAGGGAATGTTATTTGATGTAGACGTCCTGAAAAATGAAACCAAACGAATCGAAACCAACCTGAAAAACAACGGATATTTCAGTTTTGCGGCTAACTTTATTGAGCCGGAAGTAGACACATTCCAGCTGAACAGAAAAGCCAATCTTAGACTTATCGTCATGCCGCATACAGAGCGCGCGGAGGATAATCAGATAGTTGAATTACCTTACCCGAAGTACTACATCCGTTCGTTGACGGTGAATGCCAGTTTGAGCATGCAAAATCTGATGGAAACGAACAATATGCGAAGAGAGACTTCAGATACGCTAAAGCACGGCGAACTGAATTTTATCATTCCGCACCAATTTCCGGTGAAGGCGTCTACCATCAGGAGCGCCATATTTATTTTTCCCGATTCGCTTTACCGCATTTCCAGCGTGAATCAGACGTACCAACATTTGAACGGATTGCGAAATTTCAATCAAATCAATCCTGAATTTTCTGAAATTCCGGGACAAACACATCTGCTGGAGCGCGAATTAGATTGTACGATTAGCCTGTTGCCGTTCAACAAGCAAACTATTCGTCCGGAATTGGAACTCACCAATTCGGATGGCAATCCCGGCGGGGCTTTGAGGTTTCAATACCAAAATAAAAGCCTCTTTGGTCACGCCGAAATTTTCAGTCTGAGACTGCGCGGATTAGTGGAGGCTGTTACCAAGAACCAGTCGGTGCTGGGGAGGTATGCCGCAAAAATGGAATACGAAGCCGAAGCGTCCATCACCATACCGAAATTTCTGCTACCATTCAGTTTTAGCCGTTTCACGCAGAGATTCAATCCGCAGACTGCTTTTTCCATTTCCTATAACTACCAGCAATATCCTAACTTTTACGAGCGAACGGTGTTCAATACTTCATTCGGTTATAACTGGCGTGGTTCGGAAATCAGCAGTCACCTTGTCAAACCTTTCGATGTAATTTTTGTACAATTGCCCTATATTGACGATAGATTCAAAGAAAGATTGAATCGTTCTCCATACCTGAAAAACAGTTATCAGTCGCACATGGTGGTATCGAGCAGTTATACTTTTGTGCGGGACGCCCGTATGTTGAACAAAGAGAATTTTTTCTTTCTCAGGGCATATTTTGAAACTGCCGGACTTTTGCTTGACGCCGCTCACAAACTGTCCGACCGGACGAAGGAGCCGGGTAAGCCCTATGTCATGTTCGGTAACGAATTTTCGCAATTTGTCAAAGGCGATATAGATCTGCGTTATTACCACAATATCAACGGTAACAACTGGATGGTAGCCCGTATATTTGCCGGAGCGGGTATACCTTACGGCAATTCTAAAACCACTGCCATCAATGATGATGGAACGTCGAAGCCGGTGGCTGCCATGCCGTTTGAAAAGAAATACTATGTGGGCGGCGCGAACAGTATACGCGGATGGCGTCTGCGCAGCCTGGGTCCCGGATCGTACAGAGATTCGGTTTCAGTTGTCGCTTACCCGAACAACGTGGGCGACATCAAGTTGGAAGCCAATCTCGAATACCGGTACAAATTGGTGGGGCTGGTAGAAGGAGCGCTGTTCATGGACGCAGGCAACGTGTGGGATGCGCACAAAGACGAAGATCGACCCGGCGCGAATTTCCGCATCAACCAATTCTACCGCGAAATAGCATTAAGCGGCGGATTGGGCTTGCGCTTCGATTTCAAATATGTGATCCTCCGCGCCGATCTCGGCATGAAACTGCATGATCCGGCAGGCAACGGACGCTGGGCGTTCACCCCCAGACCGGAAAACGGAAAACGCTTAAGCTGGGATGATTTTTGCTTGAGTCTTGCCATTGGGTATCCGTTTTTTTAAATCAATCAATGCTTGGTATATCTCGCTGAATTGTACATTGGCAAGGGACAATCTTTGGTCTATATTATCAAGCCTCATTCGCATGTCTTCGTTAATATCGTTGTAATCGGTAAATGATTCTTCAATGTGCTGCTTCAGTTCCATGACCTCGTTTTGCAACTCTTTAACCGGAAATCTGCCCATGTTGCGCCTTACTTGCCGTTTCAACTGCGACGTGTCTGTCCCGTATATTTCCGCCAAAATCAATAATCAAAAAACGCCATTCATTTGATTATCAGACGAATAGCGTTTCTTTTAGCGGTATGGACGGGACTCGAACCCGCGACCCCCTGCGTGACAGGCAGGTATTCTAACCAGCTGAACTACCACACCAAAAATTTCGCTGCAAAAGTAATACTCTTTTTTGAAAAAACAATTTTTTTTTGAAAAAAATTTTTGCTGCAAAACAAATTGTTAAAAAAACGTTACATTTGCGCATTAAAAAAAAGATATGAGCGAACTGAAAAAAGGCGAACTTGTTGTAAGCGCCATCAAAAACGGGACAGTCATTGACCGAATCCCACCGCAAAGCCTGTTTAAGGTCATTTCGATTTTGGGTTTAGAAAAGATCAATGCGCAGATCACTTTCGGGAATAACCTCGACAGTAAACGTCTGGGTAAAAAGGCGATTGTCAAAATCACCGACAAGTTTTTCGACGACGGGGAAGTAAACAAAATTGCGCTGGTAGCGCCCGAAGCAAAGTTGAACACCATCCGCGATTACCGCGTTGTGGAAAAGCGCGAAGTGAAAGTTCCCGACGAGGTGACGGGAATCGTGAAATGCGTCAATCCTCAATGTATCACCAACAACGAGCGTGTCGTCACCAAATATTACGTCATCGCCAAAAAACCGGTAGCGCTCAAATGCCATTATTGCGAGAGGATGGTTGAACAGGAGCAAATGACGATATTGTAATGAAAATTCTCGCCATTGGAATGAATTATCCTTCGCACGTGAAGGAAATGAACAATATTCTGTCGCCGGAGCCGGTGATATTCAGTAAACCGGATAGCGCGCTGGTGATCAACAACAAACCGTTTTTCTATCCCGATTTTTCTACCGAAATACATTACGAAACCGAAATCGTGGTCAAAATTGACCGTTTGGGAAGACGCATTGCTCCGAAGTTTGCCCACCGTTATTACTCCGAAATCACTGTCGGTATCGACTTTACCGCGCGCGACCTGCAACGGCAATGCAAAGAGAAGGGTCATCCGTGGGAAATTGCCAAATCATTCGATAACTCGGCGCCAATCGGACGAATGGTTGCTAAAACTGTATTTGCTGATATTCAAAACGTTAATTTTCACCTGAACATCAACGGAACGACTGTACAACAAGGCAATACCAAAGACATGATTTTTACGGTAGACCAAATTATCGCACACGTATCCAAATACTTTTTCCTCAAAATCGGCGATTTAATCTTTACAGGCACCCCGCATGGCGTTGGACCTGTGAAAATTGGAGACCATCTTCAAGCGTATTTGGAAAATGAGTTGGTATTGGATTTTAAGATTAAATAATCCTCAATCTATATCCACTTCCCCTGCCAGCGAGCATTGCATGTGTTCTTTCACTTGTTCGGCGTTCATTCCGTGTCCCAGCAGGAACATCAATTTGGTAACCGCCGCTTCGGTAGTGCTGTTGTAGCCGCTTACTACGCCGGCGTCAAGCAATATCTTCCCTGTTTGATAGCGCTCCATCTCTACCTTTCCCGAAGTACATTGCGTAACGTTTACAACGACAATCCCGCGGTCAACAGCATCTTTTACCGCATCGCAGAACCAGCCAAGATTAGGGGCGTTGCCGGTACCGTATGTTTCGAGAACAACTCCTTTCAGGTTGGGGATATTAAATATGGCTTTGACCATTTCCGGAGAAATTCCGGGAAACAATTTCAAAATCACCACATTGGGATCGAGCGTATAGTGGAATCGAGGCATACGACGAATACGTGGATGAATGATCAAATGGCGCTCGTACTTGATGTGAACTCCAGCGTGAGCCAGCGCCGGAAAGTTAAACGACCTGAAGGCGTTGAAGTTTTCGGCGTTCACTTTGCTAGTGCGGTTGCCTCGCATCAGTTCGTCCTGAAAAAAGATACATACTTCGGGAACTGACGGACGTCCGTCGGAAGCTTTGTCGACGGCTATTTCCAATGCGGTGATCAGGTTTTCCTTGCCGTCGGTGCGCACCTTGCCTATAGGTAATTGCGAACCGGTCAAAATCACCGGCTTGTCGATATTTTCCAGCATGAAACTCAACGCCGATGCAGTATACGCCATGGTATCCGTACCGTGAAGCGCCACAAAACCGTCGTAACGGCTGTAGTTGTCCTGAATGATGCCAACAATTTTTTTCCATCCATCCATATCCATATCCGACGAATCGATGGGCGGATCAAATGGTACGCAGTCGATATTGAATTTCAACTGGGCAAATTCGGGCAAATGCTCTTTCAGATACATGAAATCAAAGGCTTCGAGCGAACCGGTTTCTCTATTTTCCATCATCCCGATAGTCCCACCCGTATATATCAGAAGTACAGAAGGATTGTTGTCAGACATAGAAACTGTTTAGGTTAATTTTAAACATTGGAAAAGATTTTTTTGCACAAATATATTCTTTTTGTAGCATATCAAAAAAAAAAATCTCTAATTTTGTCAAAAATCGGAAATCAAAATTTTTTGTGATGCTTTCGGAAAAAAAATCGCCCTATCGTCATGTGCCCAACACCATAACGTGTTTGAATTTATTTTGCGGCTGCCTGTCTATTGTTTGTTCGTTCAATGGTTTTTTGCAGGAAGCGGCTTATTTTATCATTGCCGCTGCTGTGTTCGATTTTTTCGACGGGTTTGCTGCCCGCTGGCTTCGGGCTTATTCCGCCATGGGAAAGGAACTCGATTCGTTAGCCGATATGGTCAGTTTTGGCGTTGCGCCGGCAGCCATCATGTATGAACTGCTGTCGCCGGCTGTAGAAAACTATGAATTATCGGCATGGTGGGCGATTCCGGCATTTATCATCACCGTATTTTCGGCGTTGAGGTTAGCAAAATTCAATATTGATACGAGGCAAAACGATTCATTTATCGGATTGCCCACGCCGGCGAATGCGTTGTTCATCTGTTCGCTGGCTTTCGTATCTTCGAGCGAGCATCATTTAATATGGTTGACCGGCAATCCGATGTTTCTTTTTGCCGTAACGATACTGTTTTCGTACCTCTTAGTAGCCGAACTGCCTCTTTTTTCGCTTAAGTTCAAATCTTTTGACTGGAAAAACAATAAGATACGGTATATTTTCGTTTCTATTTCGGCGCTCATGCTGATCTGCTTACATTGGGCAGGATTGGCTGTGGTGATTTTGATATACATTTTTTTATCTGTTTTTATCTTTCTTTTGTGTAACAAAAAAGCCTCCACACAAGACAAATGAATTATCTGGCTCATTCATATCTGTCAGGCAGTAACGACGACATCAAAATCGGGAATTTTCTCGGAGACTGGGTAAGAGGCAGCGATTACCTGAAATACCCCGAGTACGTCCGGACAGGCATTTTGTTGCACAGAAACATCGACACGTTTACTGATCAGCATCCGATCGTGCGTTTAAGCGCCAGCCGTTTCTATTCGCGTTATTCCAGATATTCCGGAGTGATTATCGACATCCTTTACGACCATTTTTTGGCAAATAACTGGAAAGATTTTTGCGATATTTCGCTGCGCGATTACGTGAACAGAATTCACAATTTGATGTTGAACAATTTCGAAACATTGCCCGAACGGCTGCAAAACTACCTGCCGGGATTCATGAACGAACGATGGATTGAACGCTACGCAACGCTTGAAGGCATCCGCGACGTGCTCGACGTCATGTCCAAACGAACGTCGCTGCCCAACGAAACAGAATTTGCCATCAGCGTCATGGAAGCGTTCTACAAAGATTTCAGACATGAATTTTTCGACTTCTTCAGTCAAATCATCGAGTTTGTAGAAAATAAATTTATGATTTCTATACAGAGATCAACAGTATAAAACATTTATTGAGCAGTTTTTCTCTCAAACACTTCAAACGCATACGCATACGGATGCCGGTCATCGGGTTCATGCCGTTCTACGGATTGTAGGCGCCAGTCGGCTTCTTTGATTTCAGGAAACCAGACGTCGGCTTCAAATTCATGGTCTATACGGGTGAGGTACATTTTTTGCGCCAGTGGGATCATTTGTCGATATACTTGCGCCCCGCCAATCACAAAGGCTTCTTCTGCGCTGTTGCACTGTGCGCAGGCTTCCTTGATAGAAGACACCAAAGTACAACCCGGCGCGGATGCGTCTAACAAGTCGCAGATGACGATGTTTTTGCGGTTGGGCAAAGGTTTTACCGGCAGCGATTCATAGGTGCGCCATCCCATCATCACCGGATGACCCGACGTAATTCGCTTAAAATACTTCAAATCGTTGGGCAGATGGCACAATAAACTGTTATTCAAGCCTATGGCATTGTTTTTGTCAAGGATTGCAATCAGAGAAATCATGGTTTTTTAATACAGCAGGATGAATGTACCTCGTTTTTCGACCAATCGTCCCAATTCGGTTCTGAATTTTATATGATACACATAGACTCCTTCGCTGGCGGGCTTTCCGTTCAAAAGCCGCCCATTCCAGCCTTCGTCCATATTCCGTGTTTCAAAGACTTTGGCGCCGTTGCGGTCATATGCTATAAATATGTAATCTTGAGGAGGATAGGAGAAGAAGGGTTTGTACTCGCCGTCAATACCCAGTTCGTTGGGTTTAAAGGCTTGAGGCAACCATATATCGCTTTCGGGTATGATACATGCAGTGTTGGAAACAGAACGTCCGTCGGGGTTGTTCGCATCGGGCGAAACTGCCGTTGTAACCACGCGGTAGCAAATATCTCCGTCGATAAAGACGCCCGTCAAATCGTCTATATACGGGGTTGGGGTATCTATCGGATCGTAGACAGTTTCGATCAACTCTTCAAAATTATCGCCAATTTTCCGCCAAATCTCATATTGGGCATCTCCACCCCAATGATAATAGGGATCCCAAAACAGTAGATTTTCTGCTCCTTCCTGTTTTACGGTCAGCCACAACGCCGTGGTGGTATCCGAAGTGGCGGTATATCTGTTCATACACACATGCCAGGCTTCCAATTTATAATAAAAAGTTCTTTCCCGCTTTTGGATGTCGGTGAGCGTGGTATCGTTGAGTATTTTTTCGAACTTGCCCAACGAAACATATGAATATTCGTACAGGCTCGAACCAAAAAACTCGTAACTGTAGGTTTCAGCATCGGGGTCGAGTTTAAAACTGACTTCAGCTAATCCTTCGTCGTTGTATTCCGTTCCTTCGGCAATGATATAAGACGGCGGCGTGGGAATTTCAATGATCAATTCTGTAGGAAAACTGGTTACGGTTTCTCCATCGCTTCGTTTTGCTTCAATGTAAAATAAATATTTTCCATTTTCGGTTATCGAAGGAGTTGTGTATGAAGTTGCAACGTCAGGCAACACCTGTATTTCTTCATAAGCGCCTCCATTCAAAGAACGCCAAAGATGATAACTGACCAAAGGCTTAAATGGGGGCGTGTTGGTTAACCAGCCAATGAGTTGATAAATACCATTTGGATCTGGATATGGCCTTTGTGCATTATATGGATACCAATTGAGTTTAATTTCAGAGCGCGGACACTCGTCATATTGGCTGTTTATCTGTAGATTGCGATGTTCAAATGACATTACGCTACGACGTAAAACCGTAGGAGAGATGGTTTGCGCAGATGAAACCCTGAAAAATATAGGGTTTGTTTTTGGATCTGGCATCATGGGATTCATAGATGCCGGTAAATCCTCGTGTTTAAACTTATATACGCGCTCCGTTTGAGGAACAGTGGCAAAAACATGATGCCCTCCGGAGGAATAATAAGCATTGTCGTAATAATACAGTACGAAATGATCCACATCCGGCGTAATTTCGACGTCCCATTTTATGGTAACTTCTCCGGAAATGTGGTCAACGCTCACATAATCAATAACCGGAACGGGCAACTTATCATTCGGATTAGGATCATAGTCCTGCGCCTGCACATCCAAGCCCAACCACAAACCAACTGTTACCATTAAAGTCGGTAAAAAAAAACGTACACTTTTCATCTTTATATAATTATCCTGTTATGATACATATAATATACGAGAAATATCCCATATTGTTGTGATTCTCTTGCTCTTTTTTTAGCCTGCATAGCTATGTTTTCCGCCAAGTATGTAATTTACACCGAAATACGTCATCAACACTGACAAAAAAATGATCCAAACAAAGATTTGGTAAAAAATGGGGTTACGGAACCATTTCAATGTTTTGTCATGGAAGGTAAAGCTCATGAGCAGGAAAGTGACGAGCGCCCAGACTTCTTTTGGGTCCCAGCCCCAGTATCGTCCCCACGATTGATTTGCCCAGATGGCGCCGATGAAGATACCTGCCCCCATCAGGAAGGTTGCCGGATACATCAACAGTTCGCTGGTTTCTTTCGTTCTTTCGATGAAAGCCATTTTGTCTGTTTTTTTGCTGCCGAACAACCATACCATAAACGCCGTAAGGCTGTTGAGCGCCATGAAGCCGCACAATCCGTAGGCAAGCATGATGGCGAGTACATGGATGCTCAAGAGGGGCGATTTCAGTACGGGCACTAAGGGCGTAATTTGAGGATTCATCGAACTGATGTGCGCCACCAATAGCGTAAATCCTGCCAGCAGGAAACTGAACGCCACCATCATAAACGAATAGCGACGCGCCAGCAAACCCGTCAACAGGCTGAACCATGCCAATAGCAGCATCGTTTCGTAACTGTTGCTCAACGGGATACGCCCTCCGATGCAGGTACGCAAGCCCAAACCGACGGTAGCCGCAGCAAAAACCGTCCACAGTAAATACCGGAATATTTTTTCCATTTTTGGGGAAGCGCTACAAACGCTGCCTGCGACGCTCATATACAGTAGAGCCAAAAAACCGACGCTGAGGCATATTTTGAAAAGCAGTGAAAATATCTGTATTCGGTTGTATATCTGTTCTATCCTCAAACGGGCGATGGAGGGCGCCAGATCGCTGGCTTTCTTTTGAAAATCGGAAAGTTGAGCGTTGAGCGTTAAGAGCGCGGGCGTGTCATCATGCAAGAGCGCCTGATAATAATGCGGAAAGAAATGCGCGGCAAATGCGTTGTCCATGCTGTCGGCTTGGATGGGGATGTCCATGTTGGGCGCATACCATTGCACTAAGCCGTGTTCATCGTTCATGGGAAATATCTTCAACAAATTGCCGTTTTGCAGCATTTCAATGAGGTGGAATTTATCGTTGAGTTTTACCGCCTCTTTTAGCCAGCCTTCGGGTTTGTTGGAGCCGTACATTTGGCGGTAGTAGGGTTCTAATTTGTTGCTGCCATCGCTGTTGAGAAAATCGGCAAGGCTGGCGTCTTTGCCTCTGATGCCGGCAATACGAATCAACTCCTTGCTTTTCAGTTCAAACAACGGCACATGTTGCCAGTGGTCGGGAAAGAGCAGCCATCCGAAAAAGAATTGTTCGCCTGAAAAGGATTGGTACCGGTTTTTTCCGGTCATCTTTCTTGTGAAATCGTTTGCCAGCGTTTGTACGGGGCTAATTCTGCCCTGATAGTCGACCCACAGGCTGCCCAGACGCGCGGCTTGCTCCCTGTTTATGGTCAGCGAATCAGCCGTAACCAACGGCGTAGCGGCGTTGAGCCATGCCGGAACAAATAACAGACATAAAGTCAACACAGGTTTATTCGCCAATTTTTTGAATAGAAAGCGGAAACGTTCGCGTTTATCCATCAAAATCCACAACATGGAAAAGAACATCAGGAAATAGCCTGCATATGAGAGCATGATGCCCCAAGCGTCTTTGTTGACGCTGAGTAGCGAACCTTGCATGTCTTCGTCAAACGACGACTGGTAAAAGCGGTAGCCTTTGTAACGCAGTATGTTGTTCATCGAAATTTTGCGTTCGAAGCGTTCGCCGGTTCGGGCATCCTCCACTTCCACGATACTCAAATAATTTGCCGGCGATTGGGTACCCGGATAATACTCAATCTCAAACGATTTCAGCGAAAGCGAAAAGGGAAAATCTACCCTGTAATGCGTCCATTCATCAATAAACGACGCCGTTTGCCGGTTTTCGCGAAGATGCACCTGACCCGTTTTGCCTGTCAGGCGCGTGACCAACGCTCCTGCAAGAATCACAAGAAAAGAGGCATGCAGCAAAAAAACCGAGAGGCGCCTGTGCAACGACCGTACCACCATGTAATAACAAGCCAGGGTAGCTGCAAGCACCCACAATAGCGTAAACCACAGGCTGTTATAGAAAAAATAACCTGCATGGGCGGCGCCATATAAATGCTCGTCCCGCGTAGCCCATGCCATAGCCAATACCAGCAAAGCCAAAAGCACAAAAGCATAAAATCCAATTTTTTTATCCATGTGGCAAAAATACGGAAAATACACTATCTTTGAACTTTTTTATTTTGAAATCGTCATCATTTATGTACAGATTGTCACCGGTAGTAAAAAATTTATTGATTATCAACGTATTGTTGTTTTTGGCTACGTATTTGTTCCAGATGCAGTTCAATTTCGATTTGACCCGGCATTTGGCGTTGTATTATTTTGATTCGGAATATTTTCGTCCATATCAGTACGTTAGCTACATGTTCATGCACGGCGGTATGGCGCATATATTTTTTAATATGTATGCCCTGTGGCTTTTTGGCACAGCCATCGAACATGCCTGGGGCGGCAAACGGTTTCTGTTCTATTACTTTTTTACCGGTATTGGCGCGGCGGTCTTGCATACCTTGGTCAATTTGATCATCAACACGGGCATAGCCTCCGATATTATCGCCTTTCAGAACACGCCAACGCCCGAACTGTTCAAACAGTTTGTTGAAGCGCACAAGGGTTTTTTCAACCAGAACGTTTACGATTTCATCCATCAATGGAGCCTCTCGCCCGGCAATTCGGGGTATGTTGCTACCGCGCTTGAAAATATGCAGCGCGTTTATCAGACCACCATCAATATTCCCACTGTGGGCGCTTCGGGTGCCGTATTCGGCATCCTGCTCGCCTTCGGAATGATGTATCCCAACACCCAACTGATGCTGCTTATCCCCCCCATTCCCATCAAAGCCAAATGGTTAGTGATCGGCTACGGCGCAATAGAATTGTTTTTGGGATTTTCGCGCCCCGGCAGTAACATTGCCCATTTTGCGCATCTGGGCGGCATGTTGTTCGGATTTATTCTGATTAGATATTGGATTGCGCAGGCGAGACGGTGAAAGCAGGGGGTATTTTTTAAATTCGTAATTCATAATTCGTAATTCATAATTCATTGTATGGCACGTTATTTCAATATCGCAGGTCCCTGTAACAAGGCAGATCACTATATGATAGAAGCCTCCACCCGCTTGCAGGGCGTAGACTACCTGATTGACACGGAACAGTATTTTGTGATTCATGCAGCGCGCCAAAGCGGGAAGACGACTTATCTTAAGGATTTGACGCAACGCATCAATGCCGCGGGAAAATATTATGCGCTGTATTGTACGTTAGAGAGATTGCAAAAAATTGAAGATGCACGGGAAGGGATTCCTGAAGTTGTCAGGAAAATAAAAAATGCGCTTCTATTTTCAGCCATTCCTCAGCGTGAAAAATTTGCCGTACATGCAGAATTTGAAAATTTCACCGGTGTATTGAATACGGAATTAACGTTGTTTTGCATGGGCTTAGACAAACCGCTGATCATTCTTTTCGATGAAGTTGACTGTTTAAGCGAAGATACGCTGAACAGTTTTTTGCGACAACTGCGTGAAGGTTATAATATTCGCGACATGGTTCCTTTTGTCCATTCCATAGCATTAGTGGGTATGCGCAACATACGCGACTACAAGGCAAAGGTTCGTCCCGACAGTGAATCATTAGGCAGCGCAAGTCCGTTTAACATTGTTACAGAAACGATGACGTTAAAAAATTTCACCAAAGAAGAAATCGCCTCGTTCTACCGGCAACATACTGATGAAAGCGGACAAATATTTGAATCGGACGTCATTGACTTGGTTTTTGAACAAACGCAAGGTCAACCCTGGTTGGTTAATGCCATTGCCCGCGAAGTAATCGTAGAAATGTTAGAAATGGATTACACCCGTCCTGTTACGGCATCGTTAGTAGAAGAAGCCATCCAAACCATCATCCTGCGCCGCGATACGCATATCGACAGTTTATTGGAACGTTTGAAGGAAGAAAGAGTGCGTAGCGTCATTGAACCCATGATTTCAGGGGAAGATTTTTTCGGTCGTACAACGGATGATTATCAATACGTTATTGATTTGGGATTGATAAAAAGTATTCAAGGCAAGATACAGCCTGCTAATCCGATTTATGGTGAAATCATTGCGCGTTCATTGAGTCAGGATGCGCAGGAAAAATTTGCCCTTAAAAAACCCGAATCAACCCTTCCCCATTATATTAAAAACGGCGAGGTAGATATGGATTATCTGATGAAGGATTTCCAGCAGTTTTGGCGTGAAAACAGCGCCATCTGGGTTGAAAAATTTCAGTATAAAGAAGCGGCGCCCCATTTGATTTTGATGGCTTTTCTGCAACGCATCATCAATGGCGGCGGCTATATTCTTCGCGAAATGGGCGCTGGAACAGGACGTACCGACCTTTGTGTCGTTTATGGGGCGCATAAATATCCCGTCGAACTTAAAATCAGGCGGGGAGACAAAACTGTAGCCGAAGGTATTGAACAAACTATCAGTTACATGGATACTTTTGGCTGTACAGAAGGATGGCTTGCTGTTTTCGACCAGAGAAAGAGAATTGCCTGGAACAAAAAAATCTTCATCAAAAAAACAACAATAGACAGAAAAACAGTAACAGTAATAGGATTGTAAATTGCATTAATTATATTCACTTAAAAATCATCAATTCAGTATGAAAACCAATCGTCGTCAATTTTTGACCACTGCCGTAACCGGCGGGATAGCCGCAGCCGGTTTGCCGCTTGCATCCTGTGCTTCAGGCGCCAAAACATCTTTTTCCGAAGACGAACTTGAGGCTCGCTTCAAAATATTAGATCAAGTATTGCAGCAACCGATTCTGAAAAAACATCTTTTTTCATCGCCGGTCATCATTCAATCGCTTGAATTGCTGCGGTACAACAACAATTATCTGTGCGTTGTTCGCTCCGAAGACGGAGCGGAAGGTATTTCGGTGGCACATCCCGACATGCCCGTCTTTGTTCCCATATTTTTGCGAAGGCTACGCTCATTTTTTATCGGTCAGGACGCCAGAGAATTAGACCTTATGCTGGAAACAGTCATACGCTACAATCTCAATTTCAGATTAAACGGTATGGCGCTTGGTCTTCCGCTGGCTACCATTGAATTTGCCATTTTGGACATGCTGGGAAAAATTGCCGATAAACCGGTGGCGGAGTTGATCGGCGAAATTCATAACCCCGAAGTAGGGCTGTACATGGCTACCGAATTTAGAGAATTGACGCTGGAAGACCATTTTTCGCGTATTAAGGATGAAGTGGCGCGATACGACGTCGATGCGTTGAAAATTAAGATAGGATTTATGTGGGGAGGCAACAGGGACATCCATTACAAAGGAATACCCGGAAAATCCGAAAAACTGATCCCCATGGTACGGGAGCATTACGGCGATCAAATGGCGCTCTATGCCGACGCAAACGGCTATTATGATGCCGATGAAGCGATTAGATTAGGCAAAATCTTGGAAGAAAACAAATATGCGTATTTTGAAGAACCTGTGATGTTCTATCATTTTGAAGACATCAAAAAAGTGAGCAACGCGTTGAATATCCCTATTGCCAATGGCGAACAGGATCACTGCTTTTACAATTTCCGGTGGCTGTTGGCGCATGACGGATTGGATATTGTTCAGCCTGATACCTATTATTTTGGAGGATTTATACGCTCGATGAGGGTAGCGTTGATGGCGCACGCTTTTGGAAAAAACTGCGTTCCGCACATGTCGGGCGGCGGATTGGGATTTCTGTACAACAATATTTTCGTATCGGCGATACCTAATGCCGATCCGCATCACGAATTTAAAAGTTTGGACACCCGCGTGGTCTATGAATGTCCTACCGCTCCGCCAAAAGTAGAAAATGGAAAGATGAAAGCGCCCACAGGTCCCGGACTTGGCGTGATCATTGATCCTGAATTTACGGCTAAACACGAGCCCGTCAGGATGTAATATCAATTGAAATTTTGTATCTTTAACCAACAATAACAGGGCATGGCAGACGTATCGAATCAATTAAAAGATATCAAAGCATCAAAAGTGATTCTCCCGACCTTGATCGGCTTGGGAGTGGTCGTGTTTCTCTTTTTTAGAGAATTTGATCCCGACGTTTTCGGCAAGTTAACATTTAGCTGGGCTTCGGTATTGTGGCTCTTCATCGCTTTTCTGTGCATGGTGGGGCGCGACTTGGGTTATATGATTCGTATTCGCGTATTATCGGATTGGGAACTCAATTGGCTGCAGGCATTTCGAATCATCATGATATGGGAATTTACTTCGGCAGTGACGCCCGGTTCGGTTGGCGGAACAAGTATTGCCACCTTGTTTGTTCATAAGGAAGGCATCAACGTAGGGCGCAGTTCGGCAATTGTAATGGTTACCTCGCTCTTGGACGAAATATACTTTGTATTGATGTTTCCTTTGTTGATTCTGCTGGTGGGAACAGGCGTTCTTTTTGCTATTCCCGATTCGCCCGGATGGACGCACGGACTGATGATGGTGGCGCTCGTTGGCTACAGTATCAAATTGGTTTGGGTGTTGGCGCTGGGCTACGGCGTTTTTTTCAACCCGCGCGGACTGAGCAGGTTAATTTACAGAATTTTCCATATCCCGGGACTGCGTAGATGGAAACGCGGAGCGGGAAAGGCTGCCCTTGACATCATCGTTGCCGCAAAAGAAATGAAAACGAAAAATGCAAAATATTGGTTGAAAGCGCTGTTGAGTACTTTTCTTTCGTGGACTTCGCGTTATTGGGTGGTCAATTTCATGCTTTTGGCGTTTTTTGCAGTAAGCGATCACTTTCTGCTTTTTGCGCGTCAGTTGGTCATGTCGATTATTCTATTGGTCAGCCCGACGCCCGGAGGTAGCGGAGTTGCCGAATTTACCTTCGACATTTTTCTCGGCGAATTTATTCCCATAGCGGGATTGGCAATAGCGCTGGCGTTCCTTTGGCGATTGATTTCCTATTATCCGTACCTGATCATCGGAGCGATGATGGTACCTAAATGGGTCAATGACAAATTCAAGAAATCATGACTGTCGGATTGTTTTTCGGCTCGTTTGATCCCATACATATCGGACATCTGGCTATTGCCAACTACATGCTGTCCTTTACGGAAATGACGGAGTTGTGGTTTGTTGTCAGTCCGCATAACCCTTTCAAGAAAAGGCAAAACATGCTATCGGAAGCCGACCG
>Ga0099364_10003926_pt1 | contig 22729 bp, 18 predicted proteins | sample TergutTh196P3_FD_73070 | JGI IMG/M metagenome (GOLD analysis project Ga0099364, IMG submission 73070) | Microcerotermes parvus P3 segment gut microbial communities from Pointe-Noire, Republic of the Congo - Th196 P3 | ecosystem: Host-associated > Arthropoda: Insects > Digestive system > Gut ...
TCCGGCCCCGTCGCTACTTCTGCGGGAAGAAATCCTCGTCGACTTCCCGGTCGTCCGAGGTCGTCGTGACAAAGCCCCGCATCCTCGCGCCGCCCTCGATGATGATGGTACCCACGCTGATATTGCCCAGCACGATGGATTCCTTCTTGAATATCCCGCTGCCCTTGGCCTCGATATTCCCCTTGACCTTGCCGCTCACCGTTACGTTTTCCGTAGTCAGATCCCCGAGAATGCATGAATCTTTCGTCATTTCCGTACTGTTTTGCGCAATCACATTCCCCGCGATAATACAGTCGACCAGACTGATATCGATGGCGCTTATGCTGCCGGTCACCTCGCCATGAATGATCAGCTTTCTGGCATTGAGCACATCGCCGTTGACCACGCCCAGGATCATAAGGTCTTCGCTGGAAGATATACTGCCGTCCACCACCGTACCCGGCGCGATGACCGTGCTGTTGCCGCTTACAGCCGGCGCTTTGCTGACAGCCATATCCAGAGATTGGGAAAACCCGGCGCCCAGCCCGTTTCTTGTAATGTTCACCACTCTCACGCCCTCATCTTCAGAAATCGTGTCGTATTGTTCTTTCTTGAAGTCGTCCGGGTTATTATCCATGCCTTCCGGTTGGAATCCAGCCAAAGCCTGATCACGGAGCCTGCCATCGCCTGCCTGTTCCTCCTGCCCTGTCAGCTCCGTTACAGCTTGTTTGAAATTATCCATAATGCCCACGATTCATTACCTCCGCTTCTCTTTTTGCCTGTTGCTTTATCTTAATAGTATAGTATGATGATTTACCAAGGTTACCCACGGCTGAAACTGGTGGGGGCAAATACCGTCGGCCTGACCTGATTGGTCAATTTGTCAAAACGATAGCCTTCCCTCAACAACCTTTCAATAATCCTTGGCAGAGCTTCCACCGTTTGGCTTCGGTTCCCTCCTCCGTCGTGCATCAATACCACTCCATAGGGATTGCTGTTAACCTGTCTGATTACCGCATCGTAAATGGTTTCGGCGGAGGCTGACACGGATGTGTCGCCGCTGCCCACATTCCAGTCATAATATCGATATCCGCGACTTAGCATTTCGCTGATGATCGTGTTTCCCCAAGTCTCATTGTAAATATTCATACTCCCCCCGGGAAAGCGGAATATGTCCGGTTTCATCCCTGTGACTTCTTCGATCAGGGTGGAAGCTTTCGAGAAATCATCCAGAAAGGCTTCCAGAGAGCTGTATATATCGCGATAGACATGGCTGTAGGTATGGACCCCTATCGTATGCCCCGCCTCCGCGACTTGACGAAGGGTCGCCTCCCTGCCGGGGATGGTGTACCCTACGATAAAAAAAGTAGCTGGAATATCGTATCGCTGTAGTATCTCCAGAATCGATTTGGTCGATCCGCCGGGACCGTCGTCAAAGGTGAGATAGACCGTCCGGCTGCTGTCGATATATTCTTTTGGGCCCTCCACCCATAGCTCCGGGTGTAAATGACCATAAGCGGATTGGAACTCGTATATGGTTTCCGCTCTCGTCAACTGTGTTTCCATCTGATGAAGAAGTAAACGCAATTCTTCCTGCTCAAGGGCGGCCTGCTCCAGCCTTTCTTCATATTCGTCGAACAAGGATTGCTTTTCGTCGTTGACCGCTGCAAGTCTGTTTTCTAACAGCAGCATTGCATCGCGGCTTACTTGTCCCCTGCCGGCCATATAGGCGACGACACCCCATGGAACAGTTATCAGAATGACAAGAACAGTAACAATCAGATGTTTAAAGAAGCGTACGCTACCTAGATAGGCGGTTTTTGTTTTTCGTAGTTTAATTTGGCCTTTGACTTGCGGCACGCGCACACGCAATCCGGTGCTGGCATGATCCGTCATGATATCTCCGATTCATATGCATGTTATGATATATTATACCACGTTTATATGAATAGCCATACTTTTTCGACAAGACTGGAGAATAATCCTTCCGCGCTTGCCGCTGAGACGAAAATTTTCTTTTGTTTCCCCCGGTTTCATGATATAAATAGTAGGGAAATCACACTCGCACGCGAAAGGAAAGCCCATGCATAGTATAGTTTGTATCAAACAAGTGCCCGGAACCAATAAGGTGAATATGGATCCCGACTCCGGAACGCTTATCCGAAGCGGCGCCGAAGCGAAACTGAACCCCTATGATCTCTATGCCATCGAAACCGCCCTGCGCCTGAAAGAGCAGTACGGCGGGACGGTTCGGGTAATCAGTATGGGCCCGCCCCAGGCGGAGGCGATTATCCGGGAAGCCTATTCGATGGGCGCAGACGATGGCATTCTGCTTTCCGACAGCAGCTTTGCGGGCTCTGATGTATTGGCAACAAGCTATACGCTTTCCAGAGGCATAGAAAGAATGGCGCCCTATGACCTGATCCTTTGCGGGAAACAAACCACAGATGGCGACACGGCTCAAGTCGGCCCGGAAATCGCCGAATTTCTTGGCATTCCCAGTGTTTCCGCTGTACGGATGATTCAACAGGCGGACAGGAACACGATCACCATAGAGATGGATTTGCAAAGCGAAATTCAAATCCTGAAAGCGGAATTGCCCTGTCTGCTTGCTGTAGACAAGGATATTTTTCAGCCGCGGCTCCCCTCTTACCGCAGAAAACAAGAAACCAAAGACCGTCCCGTACAGATATGGAGCTTATCTGATCTGGCGGATCAAGACACAGACCACTATGGTTTAAATGGTTCGCCAACGCAGGTGATGCGCATTTTCCCGCCTGAATCAGGGCGCCGGCAGGAAATCTGGCGGGACAGGGGCGAAGTCCTGGCCGATGCGCTTTTTGCCAAACTTCAGGATTTAAAGCTGCTCCCCGCGGTGGGTCGCCATGGCTAAACTCATCATACACAATCAAAACATCCCCGACCCGGAAGCTTTTATCGCCCTGTGCCCTTTTCAAGCCCTGGAAATCACAGAGGGAATGGTCTCCGTTAACGCCGCGTGCAGAATGTGCAAACTATGCGTCAAAGACGGGCCGGCCGGCGCGGCGGAGTATCGCGAGGACGAATCGGCTGAGCTGGATAAAGACGCCTGGCGGGGTGTGGCTGTCTACGCGGAACACAGCGACGGGCAGCTCCACCCGGTGACCTTGGAGTTACTGGGCAAGGCCAGGGAATTGGCAAGCAAAATCGAACATCCGGTCTCCGTCTTGTGTATCGGCAGCGATATCGGCGCGATCTGCAGCGAGCTGCTGCACTACGGAGCGGACGCGGTATATGCGTATGATCATCCTGCGCTGCGGGATTTCCATATTGAGCCCTACACGTCCTTGTTTCAAGATTTTATCGCGAATAATAGGCCGGCTGCCGTCCTCGTGGGCGGAACGCCGGCGGGCCGTCAATTGGCGCCCCGGGTGGCAGCGAGGCTTCGCACCGGGCTTACAGCGGACTGCACTGCTTTAGAGATACAGCAAAACACCGACCTTGTACAGATACGCCCAGCTTTCGGCGGCAACATCATGGCGGAAATCATCACGCCCGATCACCGTCCGCAAATGGCCACCGTCCGCTACAAGATCATGGAGACGCCAAAACGAAACGCAAAGCCCGCCGGTGAGATTCTGTCCTGCGCCGTTCTTGCAGAACATTTGTTCAGTCATATGGACGTCCTTGACAGAATCCCCCGGGAGCCTGAGAAAACGATTGAAACCGCGGAAATTCTCGTTGTCGCAGGCAGGGGAATCAAACGACGGGAAGATATAGCCCTACTGCAAGAACTGGCGGATGCGCTTGGGGGACAGCTCGCCTGCACCCGGCCGCTCAGTGAATCGGGATGGATCGATTCCAAACGGCAGATCGGCCTCAGCGGCCGCAGCGTCCGGCCGAAGCTGATCCTCACCTGCGGCGTATCGGGCGCCATCCAGTTTATCGCAGGCATGGGCGCTTCCGAGTTAATCATCGCGATTAACACAGATGAAAAGGCGCCGATCATGCGGGCAGCCCATATCGCCATCGTGGGGGACCTATACGAAATTGTACCCCAATTGCTACAAAGATTGAACGACTCTTCGTTCAGCACAGGATACGGAGGAAAGCATCATGAATTATAAAGTACTGGAAGCGGAGGATATCGCCGCTTTACAACAGATTGTGAAAGACAGGGAACGCTTGCTGACCGGAGACGCCATCAGCGAAGACTACAGCCATGACGAGCTTGTCGGGGAACAATGCTTCCCGGACGTCGTCGTGAAAGCCATATCGGCACAGGAAATCGCGGAGATCATGCGTTACGCCTGGGAAAACCATATTCCTGTGACGCCCAGAGGGGCAGGCACGGGGCTGGTCGGGGCGGCCATCCCGGTTGAAAGCGGCATACTGCTGGACTTAAGCCTGATGAATCAGATCCTGGAGCTGGATGAAGACAATCTGAGCCTGACTGTCGAACCGGGCGTCCTGCTGATGGATGTTACGGCTTTTGTGGAGGAACGGGGACTGTTCTATCCGCCCGATCCCGGTGAAAAAACCGCCACGATAGGCGGTAATATCAGTACCAACGCAGGGGGAATGCGCGCGGTGAAATATGGGGTGACCCGGGACTATGTCCAAGGCCTGGAAGTGGTTCTGCCCAATGGCGAGCGCATCGAGTTAGGCGGAAAAATTGTAAAAAACAGTTCCGGCTATGACCTGAAAGATTTGATTATCGGGTCGGAGGGTACGCTGGGTATCGTCACAAAGGCGATTCTTAAGCTGCTGCCTCTGCCCGCCAAAACGATCAGCTTGTTGATCCCTTTTCCTTCCCTGGAGCAGGCTATCGGTACGGTACCGAGAATCATCCGCGAAAAGTCAACCCCGACCGCGATCGAGTTTCTGGATCGGGACGTCATTCTGGACGCCGAAGAGTATCTGGGCAAGAAATTCCCGGACAACTCCTCCTCCGCTTACCTGCTTCTTCGCTTTGACGGCCCTTCTACTGCTGATATCGAACGGGAATATGACGAAGTCGCCCGGATTTGCCTGGAAGAAGGGGCGCTGGACGTCCTGATTTCGGATACGGCGGAGCGGGACGAATCCATTTGGAACGCGCGGGGTTCCTTTCTGCAGGCAATCAAAAGCGCAAATGCCTCGCTGGTCGAAATCGACGCTGTGGTTCCCCGCAGCCGCGTCAACGATCTTGTTTCGTATATGCACGCGGTACAAGAGGAAACGGATACCCGTATCAAATGCTTCGGCCACGCCGGGGATGGCAACCTCCATATCTATGTCTTAAAGGAAACGCAGGACGAACCCGACTGGGACAGGAAAGCGGAGGCGGCGATGGCAAAGATATACCAATACGCGAAAGAGCTCGACGGACAGGTGTCCGGCGAGCACGGCATCGGCTATGATAAACGGGCATACTTGAACGAGTCTCTCTCCGCTGTCGTTTTGGATCTGATGCGGGGCGTCAAAAAGGCTTTTGACCCGCGCAACATCCTCAATCCGTCGAAAATCCTCTAAGAATTGTGGTGCATGCGGCGCTGCGATTCTACAGCGTTCGCCCCTTACGGACAAAAAAATCGTGTTTTAAATTGGCGCCTTGAGGGTGTCAGGTACTAACGTTTTGTTGCGCGCATCTGTCTGCTTGTACCGCCATGCAGAAGCAGGCGTCCTTTCGGCTGCCCCAGGATCTGGCTCCAAACCATGGCCTGTACCAGATCCCGCTTGCTTTTTCCCGGCACGCGGACAGCGTTTCGCCTTGCTATACCGGTTTCCGGCTTGCTGCCGTCAGAGAGAGCAGGTTCCTGCCTAAGCGCCGCAGCAACAACCTGCGCCGTCTCCTCTTGTGCGGCGGGTATTGTCAGCCGGAGCCGACTTTCGATAACCGGCTGCATAGTTTCTGAAGGCTGCATCGGCGGCTGTATGCTTCCTTGCACAGGCTGATCGGCGCCGCCGCGGCCGCGCGGAGCCCTGCGTTGCCGCTCCCCCTGCCTCCGTTGGCGGCTTGTCCCGGGGCCTGCGCCTCTTGTCGGCGTTTCCCCCTCCAGAGACAAAGGCCGTCCTTTTTTCGATGCCGTCGAAAGCGGTAACGGCGGGTCTTCCGCTGTTTTTGGCCGACTTTCCGCTGTTTTTGGCGGGCTTTCCGCTGTTTTGGGCTGTCTATCCGCTTCTCCAGAAGCCTGTCCGCTCGCGGGGCCCCGGTTTTGTTCGCTTGGCGCCGCGGTAGTCACCGCGTCCCATTGTTTTCCCCGCTCCCCCCGAATCCTGTCGGCAGGCTGCTCCTTCTCCGGATTCTGCTTGCCTGTACTCCTCTTCTTTCTCGCCTGCTGCAGCAAAATATTTGCCACATAGACGACGACCATGATCAGCAGAGGTTCCATAGATCAACCTCCTACAATAGTTTCCGTATTCGTTCATATTGATTCGTTCAGCACAGACCCAACTCGTTCTACTACCATAGCTTCAGTCGTGGGATAAGAACTCCTAGGGTCTGTATGGACTCATCTAACGTTCAGCATGGGTCAGAATACTCTGCTGAACGAAGATTCGTTCAATCGGGCTGGTTTTTCTCATCCCCGCCGGCGATCGAGCTGCGCATATCCGTATCCGCCTGAATATTCTGCATCGTATAATAGTCCATTACGCCCAGCTTGCCTTCGCGAAGCGCTTGCGCCATCGCCTTCGGAACTTCCGCCTGGGCTTCTATTACTCTGGCCCGCATTTCCTGGGTATACGCCTGCATTTCCTGTTCTTGCGCCACAGCCATCACACGGCGTTCTTCCGCCTTGGCCTGGGCGATTCGTTTATCCGCTTCCGCCTGATCCATCTGCAATTGCGCGCCGATATTTCTGCCCACATCCACATCCGCGATATCGATGGAAAGGATCTCAAAAGCCGTTCCGGCGTCCAGCCCTTTCTCCAGTACCGTCTTGGAAATCAGATCCGGATTCTCCAGCACATCCTTATGGGACTCCGAGCTGCCTACCGTGGACACGATGCCTTCCCCGACGCGGGCAATGATGGTCTCCTCGCCGGCGCCGCCCACCAGTCGCGCGATATTTGCTCTCACCGTAACCCTGGCTACCGAACTGACTTCGATACCGTTTTTCGCCATGGCGGATATTTTCGGCGTGGTGATGACTTTCGGATTGACGCTCATCTGCACGGCTTCGAGCACGTTGCGGCCGGCCAGGTCAATAGCCGCCGCATGCTCATACTTCAACGCAATCGTCGCCCTCTCCGCCGCGATCAAGGCATTGATCACCCGGTCCACATTTCCGCCCGAAAGGTAATGGGCTTCCAACAGATTGATGCTCACTTCCAGACCGGCCTTGGCTGACTTGATCTTGCAGTTGACGATCAATCCCGGAGGGACCCGGCGAAACCGCATACCCATCAATTGAAAAATGCCGACTTTCACATTCGCCGCCAGCGCAGAAATCCATAAGCCAAGAGGGATAAAACTGAACAAAATGGCAAAGAAAATCAAAACAATGGCTACGACGATAATAGGAACAACTAAATTCATCTTTCCGCCTCCTTATATATTGGTTACATCCCGTTTTACGGATATCCTGGGGCCGTCTGTTTCCGCAATGCTTATGGGTATGCCTTTTTCGATAAAGTCCCCCTCCGATACCACGTCGAGACGTTTTCCATCGTCCAGAATCACAATACCCGCCGGCCGCAGCGGCGTAAGCGTAGTCCCTTTCCTGCCGATGTATTGGCTATAGTCTTCCTGCTGAGAGATATAGCCCTCTTCTTTCCCAAGAGTTTGCTTGAGAGACAGCCTATCCCAATACTTGCTTTTTCCCAGGAGTTTCACGGCCAGCACGATCAATACAATAGCGCCCACCAAAGCAATCGCAAAGGACTGGATACCGATTTGGAAGCTCGGCGCTACCAGAATGACCGAAGCCATAAAGCATAACATCCCGCATACGCCGGGAACGCCGAAGCCCGGTATCATAGCCTCTACCACAATGAGTACCACCCCGGCTAAGAACAGGAGAATGGCGGCTAAGCCGGAATAACCGGCTAAATAGTGCCCCGCGAAATACGTGATCAGACAGGCGCCCCCAATAATTCCCGCGACCCCGAAGCCCGCCGTCATGACCTCTATAATCACACCGGCGATACCGATCATGAGGATGAAAGGCGCAACCGAAGGATTCGTAATAAAGCGTATAATATCTTCCGTCGAGGAGGTAGACACGCCCTCTTCGTGGGCGTCTTCCAATTCATAGATCGCTTTCAGTTCCGTTCTTCCGGACACGAGATAGTCTGCATAACCCACTTCATACGCCTCGCGCGCAGTTAGGGTCAGCAGCTGTCCCTCCGCCTTCAGCCCTTCGATGACGACGCTTCTGTCGACCATGGCCCTGGCGATTTCCTTATCCCTGCCGTGCGCTTCCGCCAGGGAGGACATTTCCGCGCGCCAATAGGATAAAAACTTCTCGTCGGCAATTTCATTCCCGTCCCTCGGCTCCACATCGCCGATGGTCGTGCCGGGCTGCATGGCGATCTTGTCGCAGCTCATCGCGATATAGGTACCGGCGGATATGGCGCCGCCTTTCACTAAAGCGACCGTTTCCACCTGGCAGCTTTCAATGGTTTTGCGGATCGACTGGGCTGCGGTCACCAGCCCTCCGGGCGTATCGATTTCAATGATCACCAGCCTGGCCCGGTCATCCTGATCGATGATGCGGAAAGCCCGTTCCATGTAGTTGGATAAGCCTTGTTCTACCGCGTTTTCTACAGACACGATATAGACGATGTCCTCTGTTTCTTCGGTTTCCGCCGCGCCTGCGCCTTGGGCGAAGGGGAGCAGCAGAAGGCCGGCAATGATGAACAAAACCGAAATGAATTTTAATTTTGTTATCGGAATCACCCCCGTTCCGGTATGGATTTATTCTTGCGCTTGACTTGCTTCTAATTCTACCATAATATCCAATTCTTCACCATCCCGGAAAACCTTGATCATGACCATGTCGCCAACCTTATGGCTGAGGATGATTCCTCTCACCTGCGACATGTCGGTGATGGTCTGACCGTCTACTTCGAGGAGCACGTCCCCTCTTCGTATGCCTGCCTTATCTGCAGGCGCGCCCGGCTCGACGCTGTATACAATGACGCCTGTCTCTATGCCTTCGATATTAAAGTATTGGAGCATATCTCTCGACATAGGATTCATCACAATACCGATCCACGGCCGTATTCGCTCGATGCCGCTTTCCAGCTCTGCCAGCACATCCAGCACCGTGCTGCTGGGAATCGCAAAGCCGATGCCTTGGGCGCTGGCGTTGATCGCGGTGTTGATCCCGATGACTTCCCCCGTCAGGCTCAGCAAAGGTCCGCCGGAATTGCCGCGATTGATCGCCGCATCCGTCTGCAGCAAGTTTTGGTAAACGGTCCCTTCGATGGTGAGCGGCCTGCCTTTCGCGCTGATCACCCCGACGGTTACCGTATGATCCAGCCCGTAGGGATTCCCGATGGCTACCACCCAGTCGCCTACGGACACTTGATCCGAATCGCCAAGATACAGATAGGGGAAGCCTTCGCCTTCGATCTTAATCACGGCCAAATCCAATTCCGGCGCCCTGCCGATCACGGAGGCCGTAAACGGGTTCTCATTGGAGCTCAGATAGACGTTGATCGTTTCAGCCCCTTCGACCACATGATTATTGGTCAGAATATAGCCGTCCTCACGGAACAGAAAACCGGAACCCAAACCGGTCTCTGTCTGCGGCGGCTGAGAGTCGAAAAACTCTCTGAAAAAGGGGTCAAAAAACGGGCTCCCCGAATAAGAGCGGGTGACTTCCGTTGCGATACGCACCACTGCGTCGCCGCACAACTCGACGATATTCTTCACCGTATCGGTGGTCATCAGGTTCGATCCGTTTACATCCGGCCTTATCGGTGTGTCGGGATTTCTGTAGGGCAAGGGCGTTATCGGCGATTCCGGCTGTACCGGCTGCGGAGGCGCCCCTTCGGGCTCTCGAGATCCGGAATCCCCGCGATTCAGAAATGAAGGCACATCCATATAATTGATCACGGCTAGGCCGACCAATGCCAGGATAAGGAGCAGGCATACCCAGATAAAAAACTTGGCGCAACCGCCTTTTCGCTTGTTTTCCTTTACCCAGTCTTCCTGGCTCCATTCCTTTCTCTCCATGAATTCGTTCCTCCTGTGCTTTACCACTCATCTTACATCAGGCGGTATAATGAACCAGCCTTGTTGAGGGCGTTATGCCGGGCAGCCTCCCTCTTTTCGCAATGGGGACGCCGTCCACTTCTTTAATATCCATCGTCATATCAATGGGTTGCGCGGAGGAGATGTAGCTCCCGACGCCAAAAGCGTCCGCTCCGGCTTCTTTCAGTTCCGCGATTCTTTCCAGCGTCAGCCCGCCGCTGACGAGGACTTTCACCTGACCAAAACCGGCGGCAGCCAGGCGAAACTTAGTCTCCTTCACCAGCCCCGGCGTTACGCCGCCCCGCTCGCCCGGTGTATCCAGCCGGATATAGCGTAAATCTTGCCCCAGGGCCTCCGCAACCCGCAACGCTTCTTCGCATTCATCCTTGAATGTATCCACCAGGACCGTCCGCATCTCGCTGGCGGGCATGAGTTCATTATACGCCATTGCCACCTCGACCGAATCGCCCATGATGAGGAATATGGCGTGCGGCACTGTGCCTACAGGGTTTTTGCCGGCCAGTTTCGCCCCAAGGATACAACTGGCGCCATCCACGCCGCCGATCAGCGCCGCCCGTTCCATTACAGGCGCGACGGAAGGGTGTACATGTCTGGCGCCGAAACAGGTAACCGGCGTATCACCGGCTGCCGCTTTCACCTTGGAAGCAGCGGTAGCCCAGCCGCAGGCGCTGGCCAGACAACCCAATAACGCGGTTTCATAAAGGCCAAAATCCGTATATCGGCCCTTTATCCGGAGTATCACTTCCTTGTCGCTGAAGGAGGAACCTTCCGGCAGCGCCCAAAGCTCCAGCCCGGATGAGGGTATCCCCGCAGACAGCAAAGAGATCGTCTCCTCCATGCCCGCCACGATACCCTCCCCTCTGGCAAATATTTCCGCAGTTACAACGGTATCCGCCAAGCCTTTTTGGCTGAGGATCTCGTGCGTTTTCACGAAATAGATGTCTGTGGTCGCCCCCATCAGGATTTCTTCATGGGTCGCGGAATGCAAAATCCTGTCTTTCTCCGGTTTCAGCGCTTCCACCTGCGCCAGCGTCACGATCGGCTCAATTTTCGGCTTTGCCATGAAATCCCCTTCCTTACTCCCTTTGCTAGCATTCAGAACACCTACTGCCCTATCATATGTCAATCCCCCGCTCTTGTCCAGCAGATTGAAGCCGGCAGGGAACGCTTGGGCATGGAACGGTATCCGGCGGCCTGCTAAGCAGGCGCATCGTACACCAACACCAGCATTTTGCGATACGCGTCATAGGCTTTCATCACCGTTTTGACATAATTCCTTGTTTCCCGATAGGGGATGTCGCCGGCCATCGCAAGACTTCCATCCCAATCCCCTGCGTCGAGCCAGTTGCGAACTGTAAGCGGACCGGCGTTATAAGCGGCCAGGATTTCAGGAAGGCTGTCGGGAAATTGCCGACGGAGATACTGCAGATACGATATGCCAATGGTCAGGTTCCACTCCCGTTCATAGAGTTTGTCGTCGTCATAGCCTTCCAGCCCAAGCCGGTCCGCCATCCACCGGGCTGTCGCAGGCATGATTTGCATTAAGCCCACTGCCCCCCGCGGGGAAAGCGCGTTTGGCCGGAAGCGGCTTTCCGTTTGGATGACAGCCAGCACCAAAGCCGTTTCCTCGCCGATTTCCTGACAGAGAGAAGCAATTTCATCATAATAGGGAATCGACGCCCAGTAAGCGTAGACGTCCCGCGCTATAAAAACTGCGAACACAAGAATAGCCGCTATCATGAGAAAAGGTCGTATCCTGCGCTTGCCCTTCCGCCGCCTTCCCCTACCGGCCACAGGCTTCCTCCCATAGGGCTTTCGCCTGGGCCATCGCCTCCTCGCGGCTTCTGTTATTGTCGATGATTTTGTCTGCCAGCGCCAGTTTGTCGTCGAGGCTGCTTTGGGCGCGCAGCCGGGCGGCGGCTTCTTCCTCATCGATCCCATCCCTGGCCATCAGTCGCCGGATCTGTTCCTTCGGCGCAAGCGCAACAAGCCAAACTTCGTCTGTTATCCCTTTGCTGCCTCCCTCCAGCAGCAAGGGCGCCGAATAGAGGATCACCGGTTCTCCGGCGTCTTGATACTTCCGGATCTCCTCCTGTATCCGCTCGCTGATGCGCGGATGCATAATCCGGTTCAGCTTGAGCCTGCTTTCCGGGTCCCCAAAGATGATCCGGCCCAGTTCTTTACGGCGGAGATGTCCCTTTTCGTCCAGGCATTCTTCGCCGAAGGCTTCCGCGATATCCCGGAGAACCGGACTGCCCGGTTCTGTGATCTTGCGGGAAATCACGTCGGCGTCCACTACGGGAGCGCCCAAGCCCGTTAAATAGTTGCTTATCATGGTCTTCCCGGAAGCAATCCCTCCGGCCAATCCGATCAATTTCATGATGAACAATCCTCCATGGTATACCAGTCGGCGCCTTTTTTAAGATCCACCTGCAGGGGCACGTCTAACACTGCCGCATTCTCCATGATCGACCGGATTTCCTCTTTCATTCGCATTGCTTTTTCTTCCGGCATATCAAATAAGAGCTCGTCATGTACCTGTAGAACCATGGTTTCCCCCAATCCTTCCTGCTCCAGCAGTTTCTTGATTTTCACCATTGCCAGTTTCATGATGTCCGCCGCCGTGCCCTGGATAGGCGCGTTCATGGCGGCCCGCTGTCCGAAACTGCGGGTATGGTAGTTGGCGCTCCTGAGTTCGGGGAGATAACGCCGCCGGTGAAACAGTGTCTCCACATAGCCTTTTTCCGCCGCTTCCAGGAGAAGCCGGTCGAAGTATCGTTTCACGCCGGGATAGCGGCTGAAGTATTGCTCCATATAATTTTTTGCTTCCGCCCTGCTGATTCCCAGATCCTGGGCAAGGCCAAAATCACTGATACCGTAGATCAGCCCGAAATTCACTGCTTTCGCTGCGCGCCGCAGTGCGGGCGTTACTTCGCCAGCGCTTACGCCGAAGACTTCCGCCGCCGTTTTGCTATGGATATCCTCCCCTTCGATGAAAGCCTGCCGCAAAGCTTCGTCGCCGCAAAGATGCGCCAATATCCGCAGCTCGATCTGCGAATAATCGCCGGATAAAAGGCAGCATCCCGGAGAAGGGATAAAGGCCTTTCGTATTTGGCGGCCTTCTTCCATACGGATAGGGATATTCTGCAAATTCGGCTCTGTACTGGATAAACGCCCGGTTACGGTAATGGTTTGATTGAAGGAACTGTGGATCCTGTTCGTCTCCGGGTCCAGGATGGCGAGCAATCCTTCCACATAGGTGCCTTGCAGCTTCGCGTATTGCCGGTAGGCAATGATTTCCGCGGCGATATCGTGTTCGGCGGCAAGGAATTCAAGGGTTTCCGCATCGGTGGAATAGCCCGTTTTTGTCTTTTTCCCTCTGGGCAGCTTCAGTTTATCAAAAAGGACTTCCCCCAGTTGTTTGGGAGAGTTAATGTTGAATTTCATACCAGCCTGCCGGTAGATTTCTTCTTCCGCAAGCGTTATTTTGTCTCTTAATTGCTCTCCTTGCTCCTGTAAAACTATCGGATCTATGCTGATTCCGGTCCATTCCATATCCGACAAGATCAAGGCCAAGGGCTCTTCGGCGTCCTGATACAGAGACAGAAGATTGTTTTTCTTCATTCTATCCCGTAAATCTCCGGCGAGATACCGCATAGCCGTCAGGCAGGCGCCCATTTTCTCCGCGATCCAATAGGGTATACCTGACTTCGCTTCTTCCTTCATGATGCGGATAAGCCTGTCCGGCGCCAGATCCTCCAAGCCCAAGAGCATACGCCAGGGCCTAGCCGGATCCAACAGATAGCTCATCAGGTGCAGGTCTTCATAGGGCGGCGCAAGCCGTATGCCTTCCGCACGGAAAAACAGACTGGCCTGCTTTGCGTCGATCAGGACTTTGGTTATCGCCGGATTCTCCAGGTAGGGCTGCAGCACGGACAAAGCGGTCCGGAAATCCTCTTCCGCTTTGAAGAAGACCGGTTCCTGTTCTTCTGTAAGCAATCCCAGCGCCAGACAGGAGAAGGACCGCCGATTCTGCGCCTGTACGACAGGCAGGATATAGAGCCTGCCTCCCTCCTTGCGCGCGGACAGGTAGGCCGTCAGCTCCGCGGCGTCGCGGATCTGCCCCGCAATAACCGGGATAGCAAAAAGCGCTCCCATGGAAATGGGATCTTCCGCAGAGTCAAAAAGACTTCCTTGTCCGGATTCGGCGCTAAGGGCTGCGGCTTGACCGGCTTCGCTTTCCCCTTGTGTTTCCCAGGGCGCTTCTCCGCGTGCGGGCGCTTCCCTTGACGCTTCTGCGCGTGCGGGCGCTTCTCCGTTTCCGGGCGCTTCTCCGCGTCCGACCGTCTCAGCAATTCCGGCTGTTTCTTTGCGCCCGGCCTCTTCTCCGGCTTTCAGTGCTTCGGCAAGCAGCCCTCGAAAATCCAGTAAGCGAAAAAGACGGATCATTTCTTCCCGATCACCTGCTCCCGGCTTACAATCCGCAATGCTTACCGTCAGCGGCACATCGAGGCGAATTTCCGCCAACCGGCGGCTGAGCAAAGCCAGATCCTGATACGCGGTCAGCTTCTCGCCCAGCTTTTTGCCTGCGTATTGTCCCGCGGCAGCCAGTACGCCTTCGACGCTTTCGTGATCCGCCAGAAGTTTGAGCGCCGTCTTTTCGCCGACGCCGGGTATCCCGGGGATATCGTCCGAACTGTCTCCCATCAGGCCTTTGAGTTCGATAATCTGCCAGGGCTGCAAGCCATACGTCTCCCGCAGATGTTCTTCGTCGAAATACTCCAGTTCGGATATGCCCTTACGGGTAAATAAGACCGTCGTCTGCGGACCGATGAGTTGAAAGCAATCCCTGTCGCCGGTAATGATTTTAACTTCGACGCCCTCGCGGCAGCCCATTGCCGCCAGCGTCCCGATCAAGTCGTCCGCTTCAAAACCCGCCAGCTCCAGCCAGGGGATCCCCATCGCCGACAGCAGTTCCCGCAAGACTGGAAACTGGGCTTTCAGGTCTTCCGGGGTCGCCTTCCTGCTGCCCTTATACTCCGTATACAGTTCGTGGCGAAAAACAGTCCTTCCCGCATCAAAAGCGACCGCGAGATACTCCGGTTTTTCCTCCTGCCGTACTTTTTTCAGCATATTAATAAAACCAAAGATGGCGTTGGTAACGAAGCCATCCCGGTTTGTCAGGGGCGGAACAGCATAAAAGGCCCGGTTTGCAAGGCTGTTTCCGTCAATCAGTATCAGTTTCTCCATGCTTGTGATACGCCCCGTTCTTCCTGTTTAATAATAAATCCCTCTGAATAGAATCCTTTAGGGAATTCATATATATTGTACAACAACTATAGGTATTGTTCAACAGAAGCAGAAGTCACCACATCCATACCCTCTCCTGCGGCTTTTTCTTTCCGGATAAGCTTATTCAAGCGCCTGATTTCAACGAACAGGAACGCAACGGTGACCAGCGTGGAAGCCAGGTCGGATACCGGGCCGGAGTAGAGGATTCCGTCAAACAGGAAAAATCTCGGCAGGATTAACAGGCAGGGAATCAGGATCAGCACCTGGCGGGACAAGGTGAGCAGGGCCGAAGTCTTCGGCCTTCCTGAATATTGAAAATACGCCGAGCCGGCTTGCTGGACGCCGACCACAAAGATAAACATCCGGAACACGATAAGCATCTGTGTTCCCACTGCGATTAACTCCGGGTCGTCATTAAAGAAAGCGAATATCTGGGCGGGAAAGAGCCTGGTGACAATCCAGCCGACAGAAGAAAACACCGTAGCCAAGACCAGCGAATACAGCAAAGCTTCCTTAACCCGGGCATGTTTCCCGGCGCCGATATTGTAGCCGATAATCGGCTGTACGCCTTGGTTCAGGCCGAAAACCGGCTGCTGCACCAGACTGTTGATACTGTTCGTGATCCCCCAGGCGGAGATGGAGATATCGCCGCCATACGTTCCCAGGGTGTTGTTCATGGTGACAGAGAGCATACTTTGGGTGAGGGACATGAGAAAATTAGGAAGGCCAAGATGCATCACATACAGGATATGGCTGACCCGTATGCGAAAATACTTCCACTGGAGCCGGATCGTCCTTTTTTTGTTTGTTAAGAAGAGCAATATCCATAAGCCGGTCGCCGTTTGCGCAAAGAGCGTAGCCAGGGCTGCGCCCCTGATCCCCATGTTGAATACAAAAATAAAGGTAGGCGCGAAAATCAGATTCACCACTGTACTGAGCAACATGGTGATCATCGCGCGGGTCGGATACCCTTCGATGCGCAATATCGGGTTCATTGTCATAAAGCAGGATAGCAGCATACCATATAGGGTAATGCTCAGATAAGCCCTGGCATAAGGCAGTATCGCTTCGCTGGCGCCAAAAGCCACCAGGAACTGGGTCATAAACAGTCGCCCGATGATGATGTTGATCGCGGCCACAACGATATTGACCGCCGACGAACTGCCTAACAGTTGCCTCGACCCCTCTTTGTCCCCCTGCCCGAGGCGAATCGCTACCCCTGCGGCACAGCCGTTCCCTACCAGCTGATTGATCGCGTTCTGGATCAGGGAAATCGGCTGGCACACCGCAATGGCGGCTATGCCCAAAGGGCCGACAGCCCGCCCAATGAAGGACATGTTGATCAGGTGATAAGACGAGGAAACGATCATCGCCACGATCGAAGGCAGCGAATACTTAATCATCAATTTCAGAATACTGTCTTCGCCTAAGCGGCCGGTTCTGTCTACTGTCCTGGTATTTGTCGCCATGGCTTGCTTCCTCCTGTGCAATGCATGATACATCCCGGAAATGATTCTGCAATCGGCAGGGCGCATGTCATGCACGCGCCTATCCGCCTGGGCATTAAGGATTCTTAAGCCGGATCAAGCGCCGTATCCGAATTTGCTTTCGGTTCCGACTCTGTTTGCGCGATCAACGTATTCAGCCTTCTCACTTCGGCAAAGACATAGAACGCGGTCAGTATGGTGGAAATGACGTCGGATACCGGCCCGGAGTACAGAATCCCATCCAGTTGGAAGAATCTCGGGAGAATCAGGATACAGGGAATCAGAATCAATACCTGCCGGGATATGGTGAGAAAAATCGATTTGCCCGGCTGGCCGCAGAACTGAAAATAGGAAGCGCCGGCTTGTTGAAAACCAACGACGAATATACACATTCTAAAGATGATCAGCATGCGGCTGCCGATGCGGATCAGCTCCGGGTCGTTGTTAAAGAACGCGATGATCGGCTCCGGAAAAAGCCAGATCAATATCCAACTGACTACCGAAAAGATCGTCGCCGCCGTCAGGGCGTAAATCAGCGTCTGCTTCACCCTCCGGTAGTTCTTCGCGCCGTAATTATAGCCTATGATAGGCTGAATACCCTGATTCAAGCCAAATATCGGCTGCGCGACAACATTATTGATATTGTTGGTCACGCCCCAGGCCGATATGGCGATATCACCGCCATAGGAACCCAAACTGGTATTCATGACGACAGACAACAGACTCTGGGTGATCTGCATCAGAAAGGTCGGCAGTCCAAGCTGCATGACTTCCAGAATCGTCCGGAAGCGGATGCGAATAAACCTCCATTCCAGTCTGACAACGCGTTTTTTATTGATCATAAAGAGAAATATCCAGAGCGCGGATCCGATCTGGGCGCAAAACGAACCGAGAGCGGCGCCTCTGATCCCCATGTGGAAAACGAAAATAAACAAAGGGGCGAAAGCAAAATTCAGCAAAGTGCTGCACAGCATGGTATACATGGCCTGCCGGGGAAAGCCCTCGATACGCAGGATAGGGTTCATCGTACTGATCGCGCTGAAGCCCATACCAAATAAGGAGATCGCCATGTAGTCCCTTGCCAGCGGCAATATCGCCTCGCTGGCGCCGAAGGCGCGCAAAAGCGGGGTCATAAACATAAATCCCAATACCATGTTAATGCCCGCTACCATCAGGCTGACGGTAATGGAGCAGCCCAGGATCCCCTGGGAGCCTTCCCTATCGCCCTTCCCCAGCGTAATCGATACCATCGCGGCGCAGCCATTGCCTACCAACTGGCTGATCGATCCCTGGATCATCATGAGCGGCATACTGATCGCTATGGCGGCGATCCCCAGCGCGCCCACGCTGCGTCCGACGAAAGCCATGTTAATGAGGTTAAACATCATCATCGTCAGCATCGCTACGATCGACGGCAAAGAATACCTGTACATCAGGCGAATGATACCGTCCTCCGCAAACTGAATGGTCCTGTCTGTGGGCTGTGTGTTCTGTTCCATGTCCCCGTTTCCTTCCTTTTCCGTCAGCGATCAGTAATCGTCAGACGCCTCATTAAGATGAGCCGCGCCCATCGCCAAAAGCGACGCCTGCTTGCCAAATCTTGTTGTTTTCACAAAAAGAACTCGAACGTGTGCCCTACCCGCAGCGGAATTCCGCCGGATAGAAGACAAATCGCTCGAGGCTTTGTCCACAACTTAATAATTATATTCCTTTTCCTGTCATTTTACAAGAGTCAAATTGCCACGCTGTCAAATCGCCGCACTGCTAACCGACCGGATCCGGGTTTTGCTTTTTCGCCTTCCCTCTCTTCCCGCGCCGCCTCCGCCATAACGCCCAGCACAGGAGGAACAGGAGCCCTAGGACTGCGATCGTCGCCAGATGATACACCAGCCAAAGGATCAAGTTGCTGATGCTTCGGATCATGCTGTTGGTCCCCACATTAAATGCCGATTTTACATCGGATGCAAATCCCGGAAACCCGGTCAGGCGGACTTCCACCGACTCGATCATTTTTTCTGTCAGGGAGATATCCAGGGTCGAATAATCCGTTCTGCTTTGCAAATAGCGCATTTGCCCTTTGATGGATTCCAGCTCGGCGTTGGTAACGGCCAGTTCCTTCTCTATGGAAAGGATGGTTTCCAGCTCGCCGCTTTGCTCAAGCAAGGCCATGAGCCGCGTATACTTTGTCTCATACACGCCGATCCTGGCCGCCAGGTCGATATACTGCGCCGTGACGTCTTCCGCGTAACTGCTGCTGTCCAAAACCTTTCCCAGGGATTCAGCCTGCCCGGCCAGCGCGTCATAGCGGCCGAAAGGCACCTTGATCTGGATCCTGCCCGCTTTTCGTTCCCTGCCGTCGATGATATAGCTGCTCTCGCTGGTCACATAGCCGCCCTGAGATTCCGTCATCGCTTTGATAGCGGTCAGCGCTTCATCGAAGCTGTCGACCTCCAGGTTGATATACCCGGTGCGGATGATCTTTTGCTCAAACGCCCCCCCCGCGCCGGCGTCCCGCATGCCGTTTGAATCCTCCTCCGCCTCCTCCCATACAGGGGCGGCTTCCGCCATGGAGAGAAGCGCTTCTTTTTCTATCCGGTAATCATCCGTTGCGGCGTCCATGACCATCCCTGTATCATACCCGTATTCGTCTCTGAGTACCATTTCCGGAGAGGGCATCGCAGGCGCCATGGCGAGGGGCGACGACAGCGTAGCGCTTGGCGACGATCCGCTGCCGGAGATATTGTTGAAATTCAATGCTCTTTGCAGCGGGCGCATACCGCCGCTGCCGGCAACGAGTACGATCCCCACCAGGCAGCAGGCAGCAACGGCCAGCAGGCCCCTGCGCCGCCCGACGAAAGCAAGCAGCTTCCTGCCGGATTCTTTCCCGTTCTTTCCTTTTAATTTATTTTCTTGCTTATCTGGCAGACCCGCCCCACGAATTCCTTCTTGTTCCTCTGTCATGTCGTTCACCGGCTTTCTCTCAGAATCTTCTTCCAAGGAAAGCCTGGCCATCAGGCTTTGGTGAAACGCCGCGGAAGGCAGCACATCGTCGTCCAGGTCACGTAGGCTGGAGATCAGATCCGACATCAGCGCAGATTCTTCCGCTAGAGAGGCGTCATTTTCCCTCTCAATCTGAAAGGCTTCGCTATCCTCGGCGCTCATACGCCCTTCCAGCCAATCCATGATCCTTTCGGTTCTTTGTTCATCCTTCATACGGCTCACCTCCTTCCGCCTGACTTGTTGCTGCTTTAGCTTTCCCTGCCTGAGACAGACGAAAGAAACCCGGATTTTGTTCCTGATAGGCCAATACTTTCTCTTTCATCATGGACCTGCTCCGGTTAATTCTTGATTTGACCGTACCCAGATTGCTGCCGGTGATCACCGCCACTTCTTCGTAGCTGAATCCTTGGATATCCCGCAGGATCAGCGCCTCTTTATACTCCGGCGGCAGTTCCTGAAGCATGCCGCTTAAAATGGCCTGCAGGGCATGACTCTCCGCCAGGCTTTCGGGTCCGGGCCCCTCATCCCGGAACTGTTTTTGCATACGGCTCTCTTCGCCTTCTACGGTTTCGTCCAACGACTCCTGCGGGAGACGATTTCTCCTCAGCCGATCCCGCCACAGGTTCGTCAGAATCGTCATCAGCCAGGTATGAAAGGATGCTTGCCCGCGGTAACCGGCTATGGCGCGCCATGCCCGGAGAAAGGTCTCCTGCGCCAGGTCCTCTCCTTCCTCCCGGTCTCCGCACAGGCGCCAAGCCGCCGCGACGATCTTTTTTTCATAGCGGAGAACCAATTGCTCAAACGCTTGCCTGTCGCCGTCGACACAGAGGGCGATCCATGTTTTTTCTTCCGACAACATCATCTCAGCCTTTCGCTTCCAGTATGAGGCCTGCGCCTCGATCAAAGCCTATCACAGGCCCAACTTGTTCAGCATGGGTCCGAATCCTGTGTTGAACGAAGACTCGTTCCCTGCTCAATCGGATACTCTGGGTATGATCACGGGCCCTTCCGGGATGACACAGATGGACGCGTCTTTGCCTTTTAGAGAAATCGCAATAGCCATCGCTTCGTCGATGGTTTTTGCCGTGCTGAAGAACATACGTTCGGCCAACTCGCTATCGATCCCTTCGCTGACCAGGATGACTTTGTGATGCAAGAGCGTTTTCGCCAGTACCTGTACCTGCCATTTATCGATGGCGCTGGGTGAAACGGACATGGTTTCCCGGAGTTGATCCAGGGAATCGCAGGATAACAGAAGCTTTTGAAAATCCGCATGGCCCACCTGATCTTCACAGCGCGCGGCGATGATGATCACGCCGTTTTCGGCGGCTGCCCCCGCGGCGGTATCGACGCCTTTGACGACTTGATACAGATTCCTGTCCAGCGGATAGCCGTTGTTGGACGTGACCACGATATCCGCCCGCTTTGCGTCGACGGACATTGTGCTTTCCACAAAGCGGCAGCCTGCCTCATGCGCTTTCGCCGGGTCGCCGGCAAAGGCCGCGATGATTCGCTTATCCTTATCCAGGGCGACATTGAGGATAAATCGCAAACCAGCCCTACCGGCAGCTTCGGCGCATTCTTCATGGATGGGATTGCCGGACAGATTCGCTTGTCTGGCGCCGGGGTGGGCGATGTTCTCCGGTTTATGGTTAGCCAGTATGGTGGATTCGCCTGCGACGCCCGGCAGGATACTCTTTCTCCAGCCGCTGAAGCCGGCAAAGAAATGGGATTCGATGAAGCCCTCCGCGATAACCAGGTCCTGTTCGCGTACAAGCTTGTTCAGGTAAAGTTCGTTGCCTGTAGACAGCAGGCCAAAGCTGACCAGGCTGTTCTTATCCCGGGCGTCATGATTGACGATCCGGTAGGCGCCGCATACTGGATCGCCGAACTGCTCCCGCATTTCCGCCTGCGTCATAGGGCGATGTAAGCCAGTCGCGATGAGAATCGTAATCGTATAATACTCCGCAGGGTGGTAAAAATGGCTTACCATCGCGGGAATCGTAAAGCTGCTGGGCATTGGGCGCGTATTGTCGTTGGTGAGGATCAGGATTTTTCTTGCCTCCCTGGTCAATTCATCCAATCCCGGTGAACCAATAGGCTTTGCCAGGGCCGCTTGGAGGATATCCTCCGCCGCATTTACACGCGGATATGCGCCAGGTTCCAGAATCTGTACAGGATGCCCCTCAGGCAGCGACAGCTCCAGCTTTGTCCTGCCATAGGGCAAGAAGACGCTTTTCACTCTGCAGCCCCCCTTTTATTCATAAATTAACACAAACCCAGCCCCATGACAACTAAAATAACAAAAGCGCCCGGCAGGATGTGGATCCCTTCGGGCGCTGATATTCCGGTATCATTCGGTATCCCGGTACGCATACCGCGTTATCACAGGCCTAACTCATTTTATCACAGCCCCCACTCGTTCAGCATGGGTCCGCATCCTGTGCTGAATATAATATCATTTATTCTTGTCCCTGTGTCCCGCGTTCTTTTTTTCGGCAAAGCCAGATTATCCCTGCGCCAAGGAAAGAAAGGTTGATCGAAAGCGCAAAATCGACCATTCCGTCGCCGGTTTTGGGCAGATCCGGGTCGATAAAGCCCAGCGGCGGCGCTTCGTCAAACACCCACATGCCCGTATCCTCATCCCAGTGCCACTCTCCCTCTTTCCCCTCCGGGATAGGCGGCATCGGCGGCCTCTCTATGACGGGCGGCGTCACTACGGGCGGATTGACAGGCAGTTCTTCTTCCGGCACTTTGGGCGGCTCTACAGGCGGCGGCGTCGGCC
>Ga0099364_10003927_pt1 | contig 22727 bp, 16 predicted proteins | sample TergutTh196P3_FD_73070 | JGI IMG/M metagenome (GOLD analysis project Ga0099364, IMG submission 73070) | Microcerotermes parvus P3 segment gut microbial communities from Pointe-Noire, Republic of the Congo - Th196 P3 | ecosystem: Host-associated > Arthropoda: Insects > Digestive system > Gut ...
TCAGGTCTAGGAATTGAGATGAACCCGCCTACGGAGCCCCCGGCACCCAGTTTCTCGTATTCTATCATTGCGTTCAGCTTCTCTCGCACATACTGGGTACCGGAGCTTATCTCATTATCCAATTCTGCTTTACTCGCGGTCTCCTCCAGCGGGGAACTCCCAGATATTCCTAGCCCCAAGCAGCCCCCACCCCTCCCATGTATGCTTAACCCAACGGACGGTTGGACTTAAAAGAGCCTTTTTAACAACCAGCTAGGTATAGCCGATGGCGTACCATCATTACACATCCAAAGGTGAGGGGGGGAAGGTGGCTGTAGGAAGATTTACGGAAAGGTGTGGTATCATCCCGCTCTGTGAATGATCACCTTTGGCAGGGCATTACTTCACCCAGCCCAGGATCTCTTCCCGTCTTCTTCACCCACCCCTATGATATGGATGATTACTAAGGTACAGAGGCTCATCTATGCAAAGGGTTTCTTATGAAAAGGCTCTTCTCAATCTAATCACTCATAGCTTGCTCAGCTGGAGCAAAAAATGGTCCCTGCGGCGATTTCGGTCTGACCACACAATGATTTTTTTACTACCAATATACAAACTGTGTGGTCAGAGCCGCTTGAGCCGCGGGGGCCATGTTTTTGTCCAGCGGTGAAGGGATAGTGAGGTCTTGGTCTTAGGTAGTGTCATTAAATTACATACTGACCAGCGAGAGGGGACTTAGTGGTAGGTCTTGGGTTTAGATGATCTTTATATAAACAGACAATCAGCAGGATTTCCTGTTTGCCACATTTAGAATCGTACAAGATCACTTAACATTTTAGTCTTCACATGAAGACAAATCCAGTATTATCCATTATACTTTACCCATGGAAACCATCAATACTTCAATCCTTAGTAACACCCTCTCCTTCGTATCATCCTCCGAACCGGATCTCCTCCATTGGGGCATCCTTCGGACCGTGGGTGATGTAGACCAGTCCATCCTGGCTTTGGGGCTGGCCCTCTATAGGGTGAAGACCGAGAAGCTGTATAAGGCTCTGGGGTACAAGAACCTGAGCGCTTATATGGAAGCCCTGGCTCTGGCCCTGGGGAGGGACCGGAGCTGTGTCTATAAGTGGCTCAAGATAGGGAAGATCTATGTGATCTACCAAAAGGAGCTAAGTCAGATAGGTTTTTCCCATAGAAACGGCCCCACCAAGCTCCCCTATCTGGAGCGGGCCCTGGAAAGGGGACCACAAAGGCTCGTATTTACCTATCTCATGGAGATGAACCAGAGGGATTTTGCCCATTTTGCCAAAACCGGGAGGGCCAAGGGCCCGGCGGTATACGATCATAGGATGGATGAACTCCTCCCCGGGCCCAACAGCCCCTTCAAGGAAGAAAAAGGTAAAGGAGAATCGACCATATATTATCAAGAGGCCTGGGCAGTCAGGATGAATAGCACCCTGAGCGCCCGGGTCAAACGATGGCTCCGGATGTCCATACAGCTGGCCTTCAATGCCTTGGACAGAAAGGGCTCTGTCACCGCGGTCCACCTGGATTCCGAACGGGAGCTAAAGCTCTTCAATGTTATTGCCCATGAGGCCCGAGTAAAGATGCGGGAGGATATAGCAAGGGAGAAGAAGCTAAGGGCAAGGAGGAAGGCCCAGGGGTATGTTGCTTATTCGCCATAATGGGGGATCCAGGGGGTATAGTAGGTGTTGACAAAATTTTTGGGTTGATCAGTAATGACTTGGTAGTGAATTAAGGGGGGAAACAAATTGGGTAACTACGAGATTAGGTTAGCGCATGACGATGAAATATCAGAAATTGTAGGCATATACCATAGCCTGATCGGAAGCCCGGGGTGTTCATGGGATTTAGATTATCCGAGCAGAGAAACTGCAGAAGATGATGTAAAGAATGGCTACTTGTATGTAATGAAGGATGGCGAAAAAATAATAGCTGTCGCTACAGCAGGCAACCTTGACGAATGGGGAGATTTGCAATGGAGCCTCCAAAACCCCTGCGAATTAGCCAGAATAGGTGTTATACCTGCCATGCAAAAACAGGGCATAGGGTCAATATTGCTTGAACATATCATCAAAGAAATGAAAGACAAGGGATATGACGGCATGCGTTTTACGGTATGGAAAAATAATCATGGGGCTTTAGCTTTTTACGAGAAAAATGGTTTTGAAAAATGCGGAGAAGTGTTTCGCTTTGATCGAGATAATTGGTGCTATCAAATGGAATTTAACACTTAAATAACCATAATTTTTGCGCCTAATTAACAAACAAACACAGCCCATATACTTCCTCTGTGCCCCCTTCCAGGAGGGCAGAGGCGCAGGCGTGGAGGGTGGCTCCGGTGCTGATGACATCGTCAAGGAGCAGAGCTACCGGAGGGGGTTTTTTGATGCAGACGATACGGTTTAGAACATTGCTTTCCCGCTCTTCCCGGTTAAGGTCCTTCTGCCGTTTCGATGGCAGGCGCTTGAGGCAGCGGCTTACGGGTTCCTTCCTGTCTTTTTCCAGGAGCCGGACTATATACTCAATCTGGTCCCACCCTTCCTGACGGATCTTTCCGGGCCGCGGTGGGACGGGGACCCAGGTATAGTCCTTCAGCCCCAGAAGCTGGGGTTTATCGAGGAGGTGCCGGGTGAGGGTCCGGCCCAGGGCCAGGTTCTTTTCGAACTTATAGCTCTCGAGGATGGTCCTGGCCCTGCCCTGGTAGGGAAAAAGGGTAAAAAGTTCCCTAAATGGGTGGCTTTGTACCCTCGAACTTTCTTCCCGATCCAGTTGATCTAAAAACTCCCGGCAGGAGGGACATAAGCCAAGATAGCTATCCTCCCCCCCACGAAGTTCTGTTCCGCAGCCCCCGCAAGTTCTGGGAAATAACAATTCACGGAGGTTAGAAAAAGTATGATGTATCATATAGCTATACGCTACGGAAATAGCATTTTGCTTCGATATTTATGAAAATAAATAAACTTTTTAAGACCTACCACTAAGTTGATCGCTGGACAAAAACATGCCCCTAACGGCTCCGGTGGCAGGTAAGCCTTTTATCTAAATCAACTATATATAGCATATTTTTCCTGCCAAGGTCGCCGTCAGGAGCATTTTTTGCTCCAGCTGAGCAAGCTAAGTGTGGTTAGATCAAGAAGAGCATTATCGAAAACCACCTACAGGGTAGAGCCTATGTAACATTGCTATTTATCCATCCTAAGGAGGTGGGGGAAGAAGACGGGAAGATGATCCCGGGCAAGATGAAATTTTATATCGCTAACCTGCTGGGTTTAGCTTACATGGGAGGGGTGGGGGTCGCTTGGGGCTAGGAATATCTGGGAGTTCCCCGCCGGAGGAGACCGCGAGTAAAGCAGAATGGGATAATGAGATAAGCTCCGGCGCCCAGTATGTGCGAGAAAAGCTGAACGCAGCGATTAACGACAAGAAACTGGGTGCCGGGGGCTCCGTAGGCGGGTTCATCTCAATTCCTAGCCTCGAGGGGCACCCACCCCTCAGGCGGAGGGTAAAGATAGTGGCAGGTCTTGGATTGATAAAATCATTGTAGATTGTTTATTTTCCATCTCTGTATCAACGCAAACGCATCCAGAGGGCTAAGAACATTAATATCCAGGGCAGCCAGCTCCTGGGCGATGTTCTCTGCTTGTGGGGAGGTTTTTTGGGGGGGATTAAATTCCAGGAGTTGTGGTCTTGGTTCTGTTCCTTGGGGGGTGGGGGTCCGGGGACCTGGGGTGGAGGGAACCGCCATGAGTTCGGCGGCTCTTTTGATGACCTGCTCGGGGAGACCGGCCAGGGCGGCCACGTGGAGGCCGTAGGAACCGGCGGCGGGGCCCTCCCGGAGCTTCCTGAGAAAGATGATCTCCCCTTCCCTCTCGGCCACGTCCATGGAGCGGTTGGCCATCCGGGGATGGTCTATCCGGGAGAGTTCCCGGTAGTGGGTGGCAAAGAGGCAGCGGCAGCGGATGGTTTCGAGGATCTCCTCGCAGACGGCCCAGGCAATCGCGAGGCCGTCTTCGGTACCGGTGCCCCGGCCCACCTCGTCCATGATCACCAGGCTCTGTTCGGTGGCGCTTAAGAGGATGTGGGCGGTTTCGTTCATCTCCACCAGGAAGGTGGACTCCCCCCGGGCGAGGTTGTCCGAGGCCCCTACCCTGCAGTAGATCCGGTCCACCAGGCCTATCTGGGCCTCGGCGGCGGGGACGAAACTGCCCGCCTGGGCCATGATGGTGATCAGGGCCGCCTGGCGCAGATAGGTGGACTTGCCGGCCATGTTGGGGCCGGTGATGAGGGCAAAGGCGATGTTGTTCGTATCCAGATCGAGGTCGTTGGGGATGAACTCCCCCCGGCGTAGGTTGGCTTCCACCACCGGGTGGCGGCCCTCGCGGATGATGGTCCGGTTCTGCCTGTCCAGCTGGGGCCGGACCCAGCCCTGGATGGTGGCGGCTCGAGCCATGGCCTGGGCGGCATCGGTTTCGGCCAGGCGGCGGCCGGCGGAGCCCAGGTCCTCCAAGAGGTTCTTGGCCCGGCGGCGGACTTCCAGGAAGAGGATCCGCTCCAGTTCGACGGCCTGACCGGCCGCCCCGTTTATGTCCGACTCCAGTTTGGAGAGCCGGTCGGTGCTGAAGCGCTCGGCCCCGGCCAGGCCCTGGCGGCGGAAGAACCGGGGGGGGACCTTGGCGATCTGCTGGTTCGAGACCTCAAAGAAGTAGCCTATCTGGCGGTTGTATCGGACCTTAAGGCCCGTAATGCCCGTGGCTTCCTTCTCTTCTTCCAGGTAAGTTTCGAGTAGCTTCCTCCCGGAGTTTTGCAGTTCCCGGAGCTGGTCCAGTTCGGGGCTATAGCCCTCTTTGATCAGGTTCCCTTCGCTGAGGAGGATGGAGGGGTCCTCGGCGATGGCCCGGTCCAGGTGGGCCTTGAGCTCTGCCAGGGCCTTCAGGTGTCCGGCCTTAAGGGAGGCCGCCTCGGGGCTTTCGTAGACAAAGGGATGGGGAAGATCATCGGCCAGGGCCTGGACCAGGGCGAAGGAGCCCAGGGCGTTGGAGAGCCCCAAAAGGTCCTTGCCGTGGGCCTTGTCCATGGCCAGCCGGGAGCAGAGGCGCTCCAGGTCCGGGGTCTTGGCCAGGAGCTCCCGGAGGCGGCTAAGCTTGTCCTGATTCCTATAGAGGGCCTCGACCATGTCGAGCCGCTGCTCTATGGCAGCAAGGTCCCGCAGGGGGCGAAGGATGCGGCTCTTGAGGAGCCGGCGGCCCATGGCGGTCCGGGTCTCGTCCATCACCGAGAGGAGGGAAAAGCGGGTCTCCCCGTCCATGAGGTTCCGGACCAGCTCCAGGTTCCGCTGGGTGGATTCATCGATCAATACGTATTCTTCTTCACCATAGATACGGATGGCCCGCACATGGGGGATGAGGCTCTTGGCGGTGTCGTCCAGGTAGTCCAAAAGGGCCCCGGCAGAAATGAGCTCCGGGGATTTTTCGCCCAGGCCAAAACTTTTTAGGGAAGCTCCAAACTGGCGTTCCAGCCGGTCCCGGCTTTTCTGGGGGTCAAAGAGCCAGTCTGCCCAGCGGTTGACCACCAGGGTGCTCCGCTCTTCCAGGGCCAGGGCCAGGGGGGGATACTCGTTGAGGAGGGCCTCCTGGATGATCAGTTCCTTGGCGCCGGTCCGTTCCAGTTCCTGGCGAAAGCGCTGGGCCGCCCCCGCGGGGGGGAAGGAGGTGGCGTAGAATTCCCCCGCCGAAAGGTCGATATAGGAAAAGGAAAAGGCCCCGTGCCCAAAGGCCAGGCAGGCCAGGTAGTTGGATGAGCCCTGGTCAAGGAAATCGTCTTCGATGGTGGTGCCGGGGGTGATCACCTCCACCACCTGCCGGTCCATGAGGCCCCGGGAGCCCTCGCCGGTTTGTTCACAGATGGCGATCTTTTTCCCCGATTTTAGGAGCCGGGCTATGTAGGACCGGGAGGCATGGTAGGGGATGCCGCACATGGGATGTCCGCCGCGGTGGGTCAGGGTAAGGTTTAAGAGGGAGGAGACCTCGAGGGCGTCTTCAAAAAACATTTCGTAGAAATCACCCAGTCTAAAAAACAGGACCTCCCCTTGATGTTCACGTTTTATGCGCCGGTACTGTTCCATCATGGGGCTCACAACAAAGGCAACCCTCCTGACCAAACAAAACAATCCGGTTGATTGTTTTGTTTGGTCTTGCAATTTTTCATGCTAACGCATAAAAAATTGCGATTTTTATTTGTAGGTTTTAAAAACTGAAGTTTTTAAAACCAAATCGCTATGTGTTATCTCCTCGTGCGTAAGCTTTGTATCAGCCGGTCGGTGATGTCTACTGTGGGGCTGTACCAGAGGATCCCCGAATTGGCGGTGAGGTTAATCACCATGCTATAGCCTTCGCTTTCGGCGATAAAACGGATTTCATCGTAGATCTGATCCATGAACGAACCTGACCGGGACAGATTAGCCCGGGTTTGTTCCAGGGCAGAGGTCTGGACCCGGTGGTACTCCCGCAAAAACTCAGTCCTCTGGTTGATGGTGGTCTCCAGCCGCATGACCTCCATGGCGTTCCCCTGGGCCTGGGCGTTCACGAGGTTTACCCGCATATTATTGATCTCGGCAGTCATGCGGTCTATCTCGGCCTGGACCCGGGCACTGCGCTCCTCAAAGTCCCTAACCTCCCGGGAATCTTGAAAGAAGGCCATGTAGACCCGGGGAAGGTCCACCACCGCAAAGCGGGTGAGCATCTGGGCATGGAGGCCCAGGCTCAAGACCCCAAAGAGGATTATCGAAAGCAGTAAACGTTTCATATTCACCTCAATATTGGTTCCTAATAGGTTGAAAGGGCAAAGGAAATGACCAGATCCAGGCCCCCGTGCTCACTGTCACCCCGGCCTATGGCTCCGGGCATCCAGACCACCTGGTTGTCCCGGATGATAAAGCGCTTGGCCAGGGAGAACCTAAAGGGGAACTGGGGGATGGCAAAACGGAAGCCCCCTCCCATACTAAATCGCATAAAGAAGGTCTCGTAGAGGGCATGGCTGCCGTCGTCGGCCTTAAACTCCTGGAAGAGGGCCTGGGGAGTCCGCTTGACCCCCGCGGCGTCGAAGAAGAAGTCCCAGGCGATGATCCCCGGGGCCAGGGGGATCCGGATCTCCGCCCAGTTGGTCCAGAGGGCATAGCCTTTGCGGCGGAACTCGGAGCTCCAGCCCCGGCCTATGAACATGCCGTCCACCGCCAGGGCGTTGGCATCTTCGATAAAGGGCTGATCCTTGTTGGGCTGGCGGAAGATAAACGAGAGCCCCGAGTGGACCCCAAAGACGGCCTTAAAGCTCCAGTTGTCCCCCACGGGGATATCAAAGAGGGTGTGGAACCATTCCACCCGGGTATCGGTGCGGATATAGTGTTCCTGCTCCACCGGCAGGATCCCATGCCAGCCAAAGCGCTGGATTGCGTAGTAGCCCCGGGAGGGGTCAAAGAAGATGTCCCTCTGGTCCAGGGAGACGGAGGTCCAGAACGAGAGGGCCGGGGTCCAGAGGTTGTTTCGTTCCCGGAGGATGGGATCGAAGGGAATGTAGAGTTCGTGGTCGAAGGTGCTCAAGAGCATCCCTATGCGGAAGCCCCCGCCCAGCCCCAGGTTGCCCAGGAAGGTGGACCAGCGGTAGCCCGTGCCGACCCCCAGGGAGACCCGCCACTGGTTATAGGTCATGAGGTACTGGTCCGGCGGAACCTTGTTGGCCTCTTCGTATTCCTGGAAGGAATGGAAGCCCGAGGGGAAGGCGTAGGGTTCGTCGCCGTGGAAGAAGGGGGCAAAGTTCTGCATGGCCGCCCGGCGGCGCTGCCGGTTTACGGTGAGGTCAAAGTTCCCCGAGAGGGGGAGCCCGAAGATCCACCTATGGGTATAGTTGGTCGAAAAGGTCTGGGTATCCGGAGAGGCATTGATCTCGGCCCCCACTATGTTTCCCGAACCCCTAAAGTTGGTATCGGTCCACATGGCCATGAGGGAGATGGGGAAGTGATCCGGATCGGCGGAGCCCGAGAAGGTGACCCCAAAGTTGACGGTGGTGGTGGGCTGCTCTTCCACGGTGATCACCAGGTCCATGAGGGAATCCACCGAGCCCGGGGGGGTCTCGGGGAAGATCATCGAAAAGTATTGAAGGTTCTGTAGGTTCCGTAGGCCGTCCATGATCTTGGTCTGGGAGAAGATGTCCCCCGGCTCCAGGGGAATCTCCCTGAGGATGACCGAGTCCCGGGTTTTGACATTTCCCCGGACGATGATGTTTTCGATGTGGGCCCGGCCCCGCTCGACGATGAGGATATGAAAGCTCAAAACCCCCGATTCGGTATCCCTGGAGGGAATGGGTTCTATGCGGTTAAAGATGTAGCCGTTGGAATAATAGATGTCGGCGATCCGCATCAGGTCCATCTGGACCCTCCGGTCATTGACCATCTCCCCTACCCTGGAGTTTACCAGGTTCTGGAGCTGCTCATCGCTGAAGATTACGTTCCCCTCGAAGGTCATGCCCCCGAAGGTGTACATCCGCCCCTCGTAGATCCGGAAGGTGATGGTCATCCGGTTGTTGCCCCGGTCGTCCCGGTTTATCTCCTGGACCACGTCCACCACCTCGGCGTCTATGTAGCCCCGGTCGTGGTAGTACTGGGCCAGGGTCTGGCGGTCCGCAATGAGCCGGGCCTCCTGGAAGGCCCCGTCCCGGATGATCCCCCGGGTCCTTAGGGATAACTGGCGTTCCAGGGTGCGGTTCGAGAAGAGGGTGTTCCCCTCAAAGTGAAAGGCCTCGATGGTGATCCTCTCCCCTTCGTATATATGGAAGTTGACGATGACCGAGTTGCCCCGGCCCGGGAGGATCTCGGTGCTCACCGTGGCGTCCGGAAAGCCCCGCTCAATGTAACGGTTGAGGATGGCGATTTCGTCCAGCCGGATCCGGATCTGGGTGACGATGTCGTTGGTGCTGAGGGTGATGGTATCCAGGAGATCGTTCCGCCTGACCCCGCTGTTGCCCACGAAGTTGATCCGGGACACCGTGGGCCGCTCCTGGACCGTAAAGCGCAGGACCACCGCCGAGCCCGCCGCATCGACCCGGACCGCCGTGGGGCTGATCTGGTCGAAGTACTCCAGGGCATAGAGGCGCCCCAGGATCTCCCAGTAGAGGTCATCGGAAAAATCCCGGCCTATGAAGGGGGCTACGATTCCTTCCAGTTCTGAATCCCGGATGGAGTTGAGTCCCTCAAAGATGATGTTTCGAATGGGTACACCCTGGAACCAATCGCTCCGTTCCTCATCGGCCGCCTGGGCAAAACCGGAAAAAACGCAGATGGTCAGTAAAATAAACGCTAAACCTCTTCGCATCTAGAGCTCCTACACTCGTTTGGATGTACCTTGCCTGAAAACTGGCCGAACTAGTCAACTATGGCAAAAAAACGAATTAAATTAAAGGGGCTATACAGGCCCTTAAAAACTCCGGCGCCAGATAAGGGATATGGAGGTATCACTTATGAACCAGTTTTCCTGGTTCAGGGGAACCATCTGAAAGCGGATGTCAAAGAGGGGGTTCCTCAGTTCCAGCCCGAGCTCCGGTTCCAGCCGTAAGCCCCCCCAGTCAGGATAATTGGGGTCATGCCTAAAGGAAAGCATGGCCTCCCCAAAGACCTCGGGGGTGAAGTACTTTCCTATGAAAACAGTGGAGTTGTCAAAATAGTTACCCATCCGGGGAGGCTGGGGAGCTATATTGTCTTCTTCCTCCGGGGGGGTCCCGGCGGCCTGCAGAAGCATGTTCTGGAAAAACTGGGTCCGCATGGAAAACATATCCACCCCCAGGAAGTCCCGGATCTCCCGCTGGACCCGCCGGACCACCGTCAGGTGGGCGATGCTGTCTATGGCCACCGCGGCGGCCATGTTGCGCTGGGGATCCGTGGGGCCCCCCTGGGGGTGGTGGCCCAGGAGGGAGAAGATCTCCACCTGGGAGAGGGGCGGGTTGGATTCGAAGCGGGGGGTAAAGGAGATGAGGGGGGCATTGTCGATGATCATGGCGATGATCACCGGCCCCGAGTCGATGCGGTCCCGAATTTCCGCCCGGGCGGAGATCCGGGGATCAAACTGGTTCTGGTTCTCCCTAAAAAAGAGGGTCCCCTCCCTAAGATAAAAGTTCCGCTCCAGATAGAAGAGTTCGCCGCTGCGAAGGTTGATGTCCCCCATGATGGAAAAGCGATCCGATTCTTCATCGAAGCTGATCGCAATGGCGGAACCCATGTCGGCATAGGCCTGGAGGATGGGAAAGTCCGCATTGGGCCAGAAAAATTCCACCCGCCGGCCGGTGCGCAGGTTGATGTCCGCCCGGATGTAGACCAGCTTGTCCTCATCATCCTCTTCGGGGTTCATGTTAAAGTCCGCCGCATCCAGGCTTATCTCGGTGTTGTGGACGGTGAGGTCCCCCGCGAGCCCCAGGATCCATTCCTCCATGGAGATATTCAGCCTCCCGGAAACCTGGCCCTGGCCCAGGACCCCCGCGATCTCCATGTCATAGGGGATGGGGGTGTCAAAGGGGACCTGGACATCGATACTAAAGGTGGCGGGGACCCACTGATCCCAGCGGAACCAGCCGTAGCCCGTGCCGGCCCCAGCCCCGACGATGGCATCGACCCAGCCAAAGGTCATCTCGCTGCCGTTGAGGAAGATGGTGGTGGGAACGGGCCTGATGGGTTCTGCCAGGATCTGGGGGATCACGATGTGGAGGCTGTTGGCCCGGGCGGTGCCGTAAAACTCCGGGTCGTAGATGGAACCCAGGATACGGACATCTAGGGAGACTATCCCTTCGGGGAACATGATGAAATCCACCGAGGGGGGGATAAAGGACCAGAGGCTCTTCATGTCCACGTAGAGGTCCCGGCTCTGGGCGTCGATGTAGCCCCCCCCGAGGGTCCCCGCAATGGAGCCCCGGGCCGGGAAGGGGGCCGAAAGGGAGGCGTAGAAGCTCCCCCCCTGGGTGCTTCCATCCCCCTGGCCGGGGCTATAGCTAAAGCGGACCATGTTCCGGGGGCCCCCGTTAAGGGTGATATGGTGGCCCCCCCGATCCCGGCGGCTTGCAAAGACCAGGCTAAAGGGCTCGGAGACCATGGTGTCGTAGCGGGCCTCGTCCACATGGAGGCTAATGTCCAGGGCATAAAAATCCCGGATCAGGTCCACCCAGGTTTCTACGGGGTTAAACTGGGCCTCCAGGCGCAGGGCCACTTCCAGGGGGTTCCCCCAGAGGTTCCCAAAGATCCGGGCATCCATCTCGGCCATGGTGTCCCGCCGGTCTATGCGCAAAAGGGGCAGGGAGGCATTGAGCCCCGGGGAGCTGACCTGGACCCGGCGGAGCAGGGCCGAATCGCCGTTCATCCTGAGTTCCGCCGAGGCCTGGTACTCTTCCCTGTTATGGGTCAAGCGGAGGGAGGAGATGTCCGCATCCAGCTCGAAGGAGGCCGGGGAATCCCAGTAGAGCCTAAAGGAGGCATCAGACCGGGCCTCCAGGGGGCTAAAGCGGCCCAGCTGCATATCCTCCCCCACAAAGGAAAGATCCAAAAAGCCGCTCTGGTAGGTCCCCGCCAGGCGGTAGTATTCCCGGTGAAAGACCCCCATGAAGTCGGCCCTAAAACGGAAGTCATTAAAGTAGGGATCCCATTGAAGATGCAGGTCCCCCACTAGGGCTCCCCGGCCGTCGTCGATCACCAGCCCCGGGATGTGGAGGCCCTCTTGATTGGCCCGGCCGTTAAACCGGAGGGAGCCCGACGAAGTAGCTCCAGGGGATGATCCGGGGGTGCTCATGCCCGACAAATCGAAGAGATCGATCTCCGCCTCCCATTGGTAGGGGGACTCATGGACAAAGCTAATCTGGAAGGAGAGGGAGCCGGTTCTGTCCCCCGAGGGGATGGGAAAGGCCTCCCCTATGGCATGGCCCGAAAAGCCCCCCTCGCCGGAGGCTTCTATAAGGAAGTCCAGCCCATTGGCGCTGGTAAGGCTGAGCTGCCTCTGGTCCAGGATCCTCCCCTCGAAGAGGTAGTGAAGATCCCCCAGGCCGGCGTTAAGGGAAAAGCCTATGTCATCGAGGTTGGCAAACTCGGCCCGGGAAGAAAAGTCCGCCCAGCCCTCGGTCCAGGAGAAGCGGCCCTGCCAGAGATCGAAACCCCTGTTGGTCCCCGCCAGGGCGGCCTCCATGCTGTAAGCGGTTCCCAGACCCTCGAAGACCGCGAGGATCCGGGGGGCCCGGTAAAAGACCTGGCCCCGGCTGTTAATCGTAAGAAAGACCTCGGTGCTCAGGATGAGGTCATGGGCCCCAAAGGCGATTAGGGGGGGGACCAGGGGGGCCGCCGCCAGAGGCTCGAAGAAGGTAAAGATATCCCCCAGGGGAAAGGATTCCAGGGCCGCCCGGGCCCGGGTATGCTGGGGCTGGCCATTGGTTCCCTGGTAGTCCACCGAGCCCTCGAGGACCAGGTGTCCCGGGCCCTGGTTGAGATCCGGGGCCCTCTGGGCCTCCAGGCTAAAGCCCATCCCTTGGGGCTCCTGATAGAGGGCAAAGGAGAGGGTCTCCAGGTGGACCTGGGCGGAGCGGAAGTTGGGGGAGGTAAAATAGATATCGTGGCCCCGGGTATCGATGGTAATGGCCCCCCGCAGGCCCTCCTCGCCCTGGCGGCGGAGGTTGTCAAAGACGAGGCGCCCCCTGACATCCAGGGGGGCAAAGGCCCCCGGGGGGAGCCGGGGACGGTAAAGAGCCCCCTGGAAACTTAGCCCCCCCTGGGCGATGGATAGGAGGAAGTTTTCCAGATCGTGGCGCTCGTCGGTCCCCGAGGCTTCGATGATAAGATAGCTCTCGTTCCCGGTCCGGGCCCCTCCGTTGGCCCCCGCAAAACTCACTTCATATTCCAGGGCCCCCGTGTCGTAACGGCTGAAGGAGCCGCGGCCCCCCAGGGCCATAGTAAGGGATTCGTTGAGGTCCGAGAGGGGGCCCTGAAAGGTGACCAGGTCCAGGGGGGAAAAGCCATCCCCCTCAATCTGCCCCTGGAGCAGGCCCTGCCCCTGATCGTAGCTAAGGGAGAGGGCCAGGGGGGCCCCGTCGTGGGCCTTGCGGATGGAAAGGACATCGCCGGCCAGGAAGATATCGAAGGAGAGGGGTTTGAGGGCAAAGAGGGCCCCCGAGAAGGAGGGGATGCTCACCGAGGCCCGGCCCTCCCGGGTTTCTTCAGAATAGTCCCCCGAGACCCGGCCGCTCATGGAAAGCTCCGGGGCCGGGTACGAGAGGGCCGCCAGGAAGGCCTCGGGGGCAGAGAAGCCATCCAGGGAGCCCTGGGCGTTCCAGGAGCCGTTAAAGCTTATGCGGTTCTGCCTCACCGAGGCCTCAAGACCCACCGAGGAGAGCCGGATATCCCCCCCTTGAAAGGCCAATTGAGTCTGGCCGTTCCAGATCCGGAGGGAAAAGTTCTCGGGGAGCAGGTCCGTAATCCCCTGCCCTTCCCGGGTTCCGTTGATGCTGCCGTTGAAACTGCCATTGAGACCGTTCCCATTGGTCAGGGCACTGAACCGTTCCCCCAGATCTGCATCCTTGGCGAAATCGAGGCTCAGGACCGGCTGATCGATCCGGATGGTATGAAAGGCATCCAGGGGTTTGCCCCTAAGGAGGGCCAAAAAGGAGTAGGAAAGGCGGATCCGGGAAATCGAAAGGAAGGAGCTTTGGTCCTCCCGGAGGATTTCCACATCCCGGACATCCATGACCCCGAAAATTGAGGGCCCCATGGAGCCGTACTGGATAGAACGGCCCCACTGATCTTCCAGGCCTTGGATAAAACTGTCCCGGAAGCTCTCCATGCCCCTAAAAAGACGGAGCTGCAGGGGCCGGATAAGGAGGACCGTCAGGCAGATAAGGGCCCCAAAGATGAGAATTTGAACTGTGATCCCCCCCAGGGGGATACGGATCTTCATTAACACTCCCGATCGGTGCTATACTGTGGGCATGGAAATCTTAAAAAACTTTGCCGTCCTGGAAGGGGGTGACGGCAGCGGCACGACCACCCAGCTAAAAATTTTAGAGACCCATTATGGCGAAGAGGCAAAAAAGATGGCCCTTCCTCCATTATATACAACATTTGAACCCACAGATAGTATCATCGGTACGATCATCCGGCGGGCCCTTAAAAATGAAGAAAAAATCGATAAAATAACCCTGGCCCACCTCTTTGCGGCGGACCGGAGCCAGCACCTCTACGGCCCAGGGGGCATTGTAGAGCATCTGGACCGGGGCGGACTGGTGGTTTCGGACCGCTATCTGCCTTCCAGTCTGGTTTATCAGGGCATAACCGTAGGGGAAGAACTCTGTAAAAGGCTTAATGAGGGCTTCCCGGGGCCGGAGCTGCTCTTTTTTTTGGACCTGGACCCCTCAATAGCCCAAAAACGGATGGAAAACCGGAGCGAAAAGGAAATATACGAGTACCTGGACTTCCAAGTCCAGGTCCGGGAGCGCTATGTGGCCCTGATGCCCTATTTCCAGGCCCAGGGGGTGAGGGTGGAGATCATCGACGCCCAGCAGAGCCCCGAAGAGATCGCTGCCCTGATATGGGAAAAACTCCAGGGTCTGGATGCCCTTAGCTGCCGATAAATTAGGGATGCGTAGGCCCTCACTCTTTGTCTTCATCTTTATACTCCTCTTTTCGATCCTGGGCCCCTCCCCTCCCCTGGATGCCTATATCGTTACCTACAAGGAGCAGTACTACCGGCTCTTTCACCAGCACCTGAACCAGTACCCCGACGAGACCATGGAGAACATCTACTGGCTCGAGCAGGCCCTCAAGGCCCCCTTTGCCAACCCCCTCTGGGCCATGGCACTAATAGAAGATGAAACCCAGTGGGAAAAGTACCGCTACCTCTTTATGATGCATATCAACCTCCATTTGGCGGAACAGCACATGTTCTTGGGGAACAAATGGAACAAAAGGCATGCCTACTTCTACAATGCCCCCTTTCGGGAGGCGATTCTGGAAAGCCTGGAGATCGCCGAAACCTGCTTCCGCACGGCCCTCTACTATTGGGAAGAGGCCCAACACTGGGCGGCCCTGGCCAACGAGCGGCGCTTTCGCTGGATTAACCTCCAGCGGATTCAGTTTTGGGAAGATCAGGCCTTTCGGATCGAAAACGGCCGCCTGAATTACGGCCGAACCGTTCAAAGGGAGCTTACTCAACTTCAATCGGTCCGGGAGGCCTTCCTGGCCATGGACGATTCGACCTACTAAAAAACCCAAAAAAAACCCCGAATGAGCTTGCCTAAGATGAAAACCCTGGGGTAAAATAACCCTCTGGTAAAAATGGATAGATTTAAAGTAGATAATGCCATCATCCTGGCCGCCGGCTTTGGCTCCAGATTTGTCCCCATCAGCTACGAAACCCCTAAAGCCCTGGTTCCCGTCAAGGGTGAGCCCCTGGTGGAGCGCCAAATACGGCAGCTAAAAGAAGCGGGCGTCCAGGAGATCATCCTGGTGGTGGGGCACCTCAGGGAGAAATTTACCTACCTGGTGGAGAAATACGGGGTCCGCTACATGTACAACCCCGAGTACAACAGCAAGAACAACCTGGCCAGCCTCTACTTTGCCCGGCGCTACCTGAAAAATTCCTATATCCTTTCGGGGGATCATTATATTACCGAAAACATCTTTAAGGGCACCGAGGAACGAAGCTGGCTTAGCTGCATCTACCAGCCGGGCTCCACCAACGAATGGTGTGCCCAGAGCGATCCAAATGACCCCCTGGCCCGGATAAAAGAAATCACCATAGGGGGTCAAGATTCCTGGATCCTCCAGGGGCCGGCCTTTCTTTCCCGGCCCGTGTCCGAGGCCTACGGGAGGTTCCTCCGCAGCTACCACCGGAGCGGCGACCAGGATGCCAGTTTTTGGGAGCAGATCCTCATCGACCAGGCCGAGACCCTGCCCATCCACATCAACAAGCAGGAAGCCGCCAATGTCCTTGAGTTTGACAGCTACGAGGAGCTGCGGGCCTTTGATCCCGCCTACTACCAGGGGAACCCGGACCCCCTGATCGAAACCATCACCGGGGTCTTCCAGGTCCAGGAGCCGGAGATCAGCGATATAAAGAACTACGAGGCGGGAATGACCAACCGTTCCTTTGGCTTTACGGTTCAAGAGAAGGCCTATGTCTTCCGCCTCCCCGGGGAGGGGACCGAAAACCTTATCAGCCGGGTGCAGGAGTCCGAGGTCTATGATGCCATTGCGGCCCTGGATGTTTCTGACCGGATAGTACACTTTGACCGGGAGAAGGGTTACAAGATCTCCCGGTACTACGAAAATTCCCGGAACACCAGTTTTAAGATCCCCGATGATGTGGAAAAATCCATGGCCATTTTACGCCAGATCCACCAGAGCGGGATTACCGTGGGCCACAGTTTCGATCTGGAGGGGGAGATAAACCGCTACCATGTCCTCTGCCAGGACCGGAACTGCATCCGCTACAAGGACATAGACGAAACCCGGGCCAAGATGGAGGTCCTTATCGGGGCCCAGAAAGCCATGGGGATCCCCCATGTGCTCTGTCATGTGGATGCCAACCCCGACAACTTTATCCGCCTCCCCGATGGGACCGTCAAACTGGTGGACTGGGAGTATTCGGGGATGGCGGATCCCCTGATCGACATCTCCATGTATTCCATCTACTGCTACTACTCCAAGTCCGACATGGACGAGCTTTTACGGATCTATCTTCAGCGAAGGCCCACCAGGGACGAGACCAAGCGGCTCTACATACACACCGCCCTGGGAGGCTACCTTTGGGCCCTCTGGACTGAGTACAAGCAGTCCTACGGCATCGAATACGGAAAGTACGGTCTGCACATGTACCGTTACGCGAAAAACTTTTACAGCCATCTACAGCGAGGATTTTTATGAGTGACAAAAAAGAAAAAAAACCCAGGACCATCGATATTTCGATTCTCCTCTTTCCCCTCTGCATTATCGCCCTTCTGGCGGTAATGATCTTTGTGTACCCCGACCGGGCGGCCTTTATCATCGGAGAGCTCCATAACTTTTTCGTAAACCGCCTGGGGATCTTCTATATAGGAATGGGGATCTTCGTCCTAAGCGCCGCCGTGGCCATCGCCTGTTCCAAGTACGGGACGATCAAACTGGGGAACATGGAAAAGCCCCGCTACTCGGGCTTTAAGTGGGGCTCCATGATCTTCACCGCCACCATGGCGGCGGATATCCTTTACTGGTCCCTGATTGAGTGGGGCTACTACTACGGGGCCAACCCCACCCTGGGGGACAGCCTTAACGCCCTCCAGAGACAGCAGATCGCCTCCACCTACCCCTTCTTTCACTGGGGGCCCATCCCCTGGGCCTTTTACATCCTCCCCGCGGCGGCCTATGCCTATATGTTCTATGTAAAACGGGGGCCCCGGCAGACCCTATCGGAGGCCTGCAGGCCCATTTTGAAAAACCGCATAGACAGCGGCCTGGGGAAGGTCATAGACGTGGTCTCGGTGGTGGGCCTTTTGGGGGGCACCGCCACCACCTTTGCCCTGGCCACTCCGCTGATGACCAATGCTATAAAACAGCTCTTTGGCATCACCGCTGGAAACGGCCTTACCATCGCGGTCCTTTTGGCCAACGGGGTCATCTTTACCCTGGCGGTCCTCTGGGGCATGAAGGCCATTGCGGCCCTGGCGGTGGCTTGCGTGGTGATCTTTGGGGTCCTCCTCTCCTATGTGTTCTTTTTGGGCCCTACCCGCTTTATTATCGAAAGCGGTATTTCGGGCATAGGGAACATGATCCAAAACTTTGTGGGCATGGCCACCTGGACGGACCCCCTGCGGCTGACCGGCGACGGGGTCTCGGGGTTTCCCCAGCAGTGGACCATTTTTTACTGGGCCTACTGGATAGCCTGGTTTGTGGCCACCCCCTTCTTTATCGCCAAGATCAGCGAGGGCCGGACCATCCGTACCATGATAGGCGGGGCCTTCTTTTATGGCATCGCCGGGACCTTTACCTCCTTTACGGTCTTTGGGGGCTACGGCCTCTACCAGCAGGTCACCGGCCGGGTTGACGCCGCCCAGATGCTTTTAAACGATGCGGCCCCCTCGGAGGTAATCTTGCGCCTCTTTGACCAACTGCCGGGGACCAACATAGTTCTGGTTCTTTTGGTGATGGCCATGCTGGCCTTTTACTCATCCACCTTCGATGCCATTACCCTGGTGGTGGCCGGGTTCTGCCATAAGAGGCTCAGGACCGACGAACAGCCCGATAAGCGCCTACGGGCCTTCTGGGCCGGGGTCTTTGTCATTCTTCCCATCGCCCTCATCTGGTCCGAGGGGACCCTGACCATGCTCCAGACCGTGTCCATCATCGCCGCCTTTCCTTTGTCCATCATCATGCTCTTTATCATCTTTAGCTTTATCAAACAGCTAAAGGCCAGGGAGAGGGCCTGATGTATCCGCTTTATATAGACCCCGGCACCGGGAGCGCCCTTTTTTCCATCGCCATTGGCATCGCCGCCGTGGCCTACTTTCTGGTCCGGGGCCTCTATGTAAAGCTAAAAGTGCTGGTCTTTCGGAAGAAGGCCGATGAGGGGGCCGAGAAGGGCTATGTGATCTTTGCGGAGGACAAGCGCTACTTTGGCTTTTTTGAGCCCATCTTGCGGGAATGCGAAGAGCGGCAACTGGAGGTCCTGTACCTTACCACCAGCGCCGATGACCCCATCTTTGAGGCCGGCTATAGCTATGTAAAGGGCCGCCACATAGGAGAAGGAAACCGGGCCTGGGGCTACCTTAACTTTTTGTCCGCCAAGTTTGTCCTTACCACCACCCCCGAACTGGATGTGCTCCAGTGGAAGAGATCCCGGGGGGTGGACCACTACTGCCACTATATCCATGCCGCCGGGGGGCCTTCGCTGTACCGGCGCTTTGCCCTGGACTACTTTGATTCGGTCCTGCTGCCCTCCGGGGCGGACATCGAAGAGATCCGCCTTATCGAAGAAAAGCGGGGCCTCCCCGCGAAGGACCTGGCGGTGGTGGGGAACTCCTACTTTGACCAGGCCCAGGAGCGGCTTAAGGAATTTGAATCAGCCAGCCCTGAGCAATTTACAGTCCTGGTATCCCCCTCCTGGGGCCCCTCGGCCCTCCTTTCGGTCTATGGCGAGAAGCTCCTGGACCCCCTGATTAATACACCCTGGCGGATCATTATCCGGCCCCACCCCCAGTCCCTTTTGGTAGAAAAGGCTCTGGTTGACGCTCTTAAAGAGCGCTACAAGGACAGGCCCAACATAGAGTGGGATACGGACCGGGACAACATGAAGAGCCTTGAGCGGGCCCAGGTGATGATCTCTGACTTTTCGGGGATCATCTACGAGTACGTCTTTCTCTTTGATCGCCCCGTGATAGTCAATGTCCAGGACCTGGACCTGCGCCGCCTGGATGCCCACGATCTGGCAGAAAAGCCCTTTTACTACCGGGGCTTTAGCCAGCTGGGCCTGGAACTGGACCCCAGCGGCCTGGACAGGATAGAAGAGACCATTAGGGCCCTGGTGGAAAACCAGGACTACCAGGCGAAGCGCAGGGAGCTAAAGGAAGCCATGTGGCCCCACCGGGGTGAATCGGGCCGCAGGGTGGTGGATTACATGGTGGGGCTGGATACCTCCAGTGCGTAAAATTCTATTTCATCGCCATGGATACCCACGAGTTCTTGATGGACCGGATCTACCATAAGATCCATGCCTTCCAGGGGGATAGCTCCCAGGAGAATCGCTTCAGCCCCTGGGATAACCACGGCAGGTACCACGGTGCTGCGGTTTTTCCACTGGACTTCCACTGCTTCAGTTTCTTTACATGGTACCCGTTGCCCATAGGTAATATGGGCCATTCTTTCTTTTTTAACTGAAAGACCCAATTTTAGGCGCAGTTCCTCTGGAATGACCAGATTCATGGCACCGGTATCCACCACTGCGGTGACATCCACCCTTCTAACTTCATCTGTTTTAATAAGGCCCCTACCTGCGTTTTCACTATCAGTATTATTTTGAATTGTAATGTCTGCATAAACCATACCCATAGTATATCTCCTTAAGCTCTCTACTGCACGAGTATGTATTTTACTTCGAAATTTGAGAAAAAAAAAGAGTTTTTTTTCGGTTCCTGTGCTACCCTTAGACATGTTTTCTGCGGCAGAGATCCTCTATACCCTTTTTATCTTTCCCCTGGAACAGATCATTGACCTGTGCTTTCACCTAAGTTACCGGATCTTCCGCAATCCTGCCCTCTCGGTGGGGGCCATTTCTGTGGCAGTCAGTACCCTTACCCTCCCCCTTTACCTTTTGGCCGAGGGGTTGCAAAACCAGGAACGGGACCTCCAGCGGCAGATGAAAGATGAGGTGGCCACCCTGCGACAGGTCTTTAAGGGGGACGAAGGCTACCTGCGGCTGTCGGTTTATTATAGGCAGAGGGGCTACCACCCCCTTTATGCCCTTAGGTCCAGCGCTTCTATTCTTATTCAGGTCCCCTTTTTTATCGCCGCCTTTTCGTTTCTATCAAACCTAAGCATCCTCCAGGGCCAGAACCTGGGCCCCATAGCCAACCTGGCCGCCCCTGACGGCTTATTAAGCCTGGGGGCCCTCAGGCTAAACCTTCTGCCCATAACTATGACCCTGATTAATGTAGCCTCGGCGGCCATCTATACCCGGGGTCTGGGGGCCCGGGACAGGGTCCAGCTATACGGCATGGCAGGGGTTTTTCTGGTGCTGCTTTATAATTCCCCGGCGGCCCTGGTGCTCTATTGGACCGGGAACAATGTATACTCGCTGGTAAAAAATGTTATCGCCAAGACCAGACAGCCCAGGGCCATAAGCTGGGCCCTGGTGGCCGCCGCAGCTATCCTGGTGACAGCCTATGTGCTCTTTTTTCATCAGGGAGAAATGGGCAAGCGGATCATTACGGCGGCCCTCTTGATGGCGGTGCCCCTCCTGCCCCTGGTTGGGAAGGGCATTATATGGCTAAAAGGGAGGTTGAAATTTACCCTTCCGGCAGGCCTTCGATACGAGGGAATCTTTTTTCTGTCCATCACCGGCATCTTTTTACTGAGCGGCTTTGTGATCCCTTCGGCCCTTATCGCCACGGGGGTACAGCAGTTCTCGTTTATCGAAAGTTACAGAAGCCCCTTTCCCTTTATCATTATCACGACTCTCCAGGCCCTGGGGTTTTTTGTTATCTACCCGGCTCTGATATTTTATTTAGTCCCCAAGAACTATAGGCCCCTGTTTTCTGTCGTTTCTGCATCATTATTGTTTATAGCCCTGGTGAATGTGTTTTTGTTCCCCGGAAACTACGGGCACCTAACCCTCCTATTCCAGTTTTCTGAACCGGTCCGCAGCCCCCTTGGTGCCGCCCTGGGCAACCTGGCTATATGTGGGGGGATTGTATTGGTTGTCCTTGGGGGGTTCTTTTATGTTCAAAGGGTTGTTCATTTTGCCTTGGTGAGTACATTGAGTGCTTTTGTGATTCTGGGGTCTATCAGTTGTTATAACATAAATCAGGATTTTAGGGCCTTTGAGGAGCAGTTGGTATATGAGACATTAAATGCTAGGACAGAAGATAAAATTTTCCGCTTTTCGAGGACGGGCAAAAATATTTTAGTCATCCACCTGGATAGAGCCATTGGCGGCTATGTGCCTTTTATTTTTGAAGAAGACCCTTCCCTCCACGAAGCTTTCGATGGCTTTACCTGGTACCCCAATACCATCTCTTTTGGAGGCTATACCGTGTTTGGAGCACCGGGGGTCTTTGGCGGGTATGAATATACCCCTCTGGAGATGCAGAAGCGACAGGATGTACCATTAGTAGAGAAGCACAATGAGGCTTTACTGTTATTGCCGCGGATCTTTTCGGAACAGGGTTTTCTGGTAACTGTTACAGACCCGCCCTTTGCTAATTATAGCTATGTTCCTGATCTTAGAATATTTGAAAAATACCAAGAGATACGAGCAGAAAATATTATAGGTAAATACACAGAAGAATGGTTGATAGAAAACGATGAAATAGTAGCACTTAATTATTCTGATTTCATTTGTGAAACATTGATTAGGTTTTCTTTTTTTAGGACAGTTCCTTCTTTATTTAGAAATTTCGTATATAGTCAAGGAAATTGGTTAAAAACCACGAATAGCATTTTTGGGTTCTCTGTCGACACCCACAATACAGGAATTTCCATGCAAACCTTGCATAATTATATAACTTTGGAAATGCTGCCATATATTACCGATGTTATAGATGATGAAATTCACATTTATAATGTAATGCATAACGATCTCCCCCATGAACCTGCTTTTCTTTTTTATCCTGGATACACACTCTCTAGTATGATTACCCAGCGAGGGCATGGCCCTTTTGCCAATGATAATCACTACCATGTGAATATGGCTTCTTTTCTTTTATTAGGAAAGTGGTTTGGATATTTAAGAAATGCTGGTGTATATGATAACACAAGAATTATTATTGCTTCTGATCATGGTTGGAGTATTCAAAATGACCTTCTATCACCAATTTCCTTTACTGATGGCCTGAATATACAAAATTTTAACGCATTATTGTAGTGCCTAAGCCGAACTTGCCGTTTTACAAGCAAGCTTATAAGGTGGTATCGGAGGCGGCAGCCAACGACCGCCAATAGCTCCGTCTGTTAATACTTGCAGTAT
>Ga0099364_10003928_pt1 | contig 22726 bp, 34 predicted proteins | sample TergutTh196P3_FD_73070 | JGI IMG/M metagenome (GOLD analysis project Ga0099364, IMG submission 73070) | Microcerotermes parvus P3 segment gut microbial communities from Pointe-Noire, Republic of the Congo - Th196 P3 | ecosystem: Host-associated > Arthropoda: Insects > Digestive system > Gut ...
AATACCAATATCCAATAAAAGTGTTGATAAAAAATCGGCGTGAAAATCATATATGGGAATTTTCACTTGATTTTTTATAAACTTTTTAATTGGATATTGGTATAACTTGTTGCGAGTAAGGATATTTATGTCCAAACAAACAATAAATTGCAATAGATGAAAGAGGGAGTATTGACATTATTAAATATTTATGGTAAAAATAATAACATAGGCTCTTTAATTTACGTGCACGTTCTTTTATTTTTAATGAGGTTTATCACATTATGAAAAACACAAACAATAATAACCATAAATCCATAAAAACATTACAACTCGATAAAATATTACAGCAGCTTGCTCAATTTACTTGTTGTGAAGATGCGGCGGCAATGGCGTTAGAAATTACCCCGGATTCTGATGTTGAAAAAGTTGAAATTGAATTGCAAAAAGCTGATGATGCGCTTACTCTTATGATGCGATATGGCAGGCCGTCTTTCATACGCTTTCATGACCCACGTCGCGATTTGAAACGTGCAAATTCCGGTGCATCATTAAACAACCGCGAATTATTAAACATTGTCACTGTATTAGAACAAGTAAAAAGCTTGAAAAATTGGGAAAAGCAATGTGAAAACGTGAAAACTTTATTATCGTCTTATTTTGATAATTTAGTATCTTGTAATAATGTATATACAGCAATAAGAGCCGCAGTTGTTTCCGAAGATGAAATCGACGACCATGCCAGTGAAGAACTTGCTTTGATACGCCGTAAAATTCGTGGAGCAGAGGGTAAAAGCCGTGCGTTGCTGGAAAAAATTATCCGTTCATCGACTATGCAAAAATATTTGATGGAACCTATAATCACAATTCGTTCAGGGCGTTTTGTCGTCCCCGTAAAATCAGAATTTCGCACTAATATCCCCGGGCTTGTACATGATTCTTCGTCGAGCGGAGCTACATTGTTTATAGAGCCGATGTCAGTTGTTGATGCTAATAATGAAATTAAAGTATTGCAAAAAGAAGAAGAAGATGAAATACAACGCATATTAATGGAATTGACCGCCATGTGTGCGGAAAATTCGGAAGTTATTGAAAACAATTATAATTTGATTTTGATTATAAATTTATATTTTGCAAAAGCAATGTTAGCAACTAAGCAAAATGCAATAAAACCGGAAATATCCAAAAAACGCAAAATCACACTAAAAAAAGCCCGTCATCCTTTAATATCACCGGAAGATATTGTGCCTATTGATATTTCTGTCGGCGGTGAATACTGGGGATTAATTGTGACAGGGCCTAATACAGGGGGGAAAACTGTTTCTTTAAAAACACTGGGGCTTTTGACATTGATGGCACAATGCGGCTTGCTTATTCCTGCGGCGGAAGATAGCGAAATAACTATATTTGACAATGTACTTGCGGACATTGGAGATGAACAAAGTATTGAACAGAACTTGTCAACTTTCTCATCGCATATTACAAATATAATTTCAATTATGCAAACAGCAGGGGATAATTCGTTGGTGCTTTTAGATGAATTAGGCTCGGGCACTGACCCTGTGGAAGGCGCGGCGTTGGCGATTGCTATAATAGAAGAGTTAAAACTTAAAGGGTGTTTACTGTCTGCAACTACACATTATGCGGAATTAAAACAATACGCGCTTAATACAAAAGGTATCGAAAACGCAAGCTGTGAATTTGATGTTGAATCTTTAAAGCCTACATATAAATTGTTAATCGGCGTTCCGGGGCGTTCTAACGCTTTTGCAATTTCACAACGCTTAGGAATGGAAAAACACGTTCTTGAAAGAGCGAAAGAATTTATTTCCAATGAAAGCAGGCAATTTGAAGATGTTGTAGAAAATCTCGAACAATCACGGCAGCATTATGAAAAAGAATTATCTGAAGTTAAACAAAAAAACATAGAAATCGAAAAAATGAAAAAGGAAATTTCCGCTTTAAAAACCACGATTGAAAACGATAGAGAAAAAGCGTTGTTGGGTGTGGGAGAAAATGCACGCCGTATTATAGAAACCGTACGTTCAAAAGCGAATGCTATTATTGACGAACTTGACGATATACGCAAACAAAAAGGGAAAGAAGATTTTGCATCATTGGCGGCAAAAGCTAAAGCACAACTTCAAGGCAAAGTTGATAAATTATATGACGAAATAGCAATAGAAGATAAATTTTACGAAGAAGAATATGTTTTGCCGCGTCCTTTAAAAATAGGTGATGAAGTAAAAATTGAGGGCATAAATCAAAAAGGTATATTATTGACCTTACCTGATAAATCGGGATATTGTCAAATACAAGCAGGAATTATGAAGATAAAAGCAGAACAAAAAAAACTGCAGATTGTGGGGGAGGCAACCCCCGCCGCGGCTATGCGGCACCCCCTTCACGGAAGGGGGCAAAACCCCGCCGCTAATAAGGAGCAATCTTTTCATGGAAAGAAACAAGCCCCTGTTGCCAATAAAGAACAATCTTTTAGTGGACAAGAACAAGATTCTGCTGTGAATAGGGGGCAATCATTTCGTACAAGAGGGCAAAACTCCGTAACGAATAAAACTTCAGATAAAGTTAAAAATACGAGCGGAAGTAGCAGTATAAACACTTCACAAATAATAAGTAATGCAAACCGCAAAGTTAGCAAGGAACTTGATTTGCGAGGCATGAATGCAGAAGAAGCTTTATTGGAGCTTGATCAATATATTGACGACTGTGTTTTGTCAAAAATAACACAAATATGTATAATTCACGGAAAAGGTACAGGAATTTTGCGATCTGCCGTGAATCAACATCTAAAACGTCATGTGTCGATAAAAACGCACCGTTTAGGCAAATTTGGCGAAGGTGAAGACGGAGTGACAATAGCAGAAATCAAAATAAAATAAATAAATTCAAATAAAGTTTAAAGTTTGTTCATAAAAACAGTTGACAAAATATATTATAAAGTGTATTATAAATGAACAGTACATTTTTATGTTGTGTTTTTTATTGTTATTTTGCAAAAATACAAAAAATTACAGCCCGGTAGCTTAACTTAGCAGAGCGTTGTTTATTCAAAGGTGATGGTGCGAATCCGTCTGGGGCAAATTTTTAACCAAAAGAGGTATAGCAAATGTTTGAAGACAAAACCCTTAACTGTAAGGATTGCGGAGAAGAATTTATCTTTACCGCAGGCGAGCAAGAATTTTACCAAGAAAAAGGCTTCACAAACGAGCCACAACGTTGTAAAACTTGCCGCAACAACCGTAAAAACGCAATACGCGGCGAAAGAGAAATGTTTGTCGCAGCTTGTGCAACTTGCGGACAGGAAGCAAAAGTTCCGTTCAGACCCCGTGAGGATCGTCCAGTTTATTGCAGCGAATGCTTTGCAAAAATGCGCGAAGAAGGACAAGAATAAGTTTTCCTAACATAAAAAAAGACCGTTTCGGTCTTTTTTTATGTTTAGGGGTGATGTATATATCCCCGCCGTTGGCGGGGACATACACGCGAATTTTTTTATGTATGTTTTTTTGTCGTTAGCAAGATATACACGAAAAGTTTTTCATGTATGTTTTTTTGTCTTTGGCAAGACATATGCAAAAAGTTTTTTATGTATGTTTTTCGCCGATGACGGAATATATACACAATAATTTATTTACGATTTTTCGCGTGTGTACCCCCGCCGGCGGCGGGGGTACACACGCTACTACAAATTGTTTACAATTTGTTCACAAATAAATTAAAAAAACACTTGACAAAGATATTCTTGTGTGATAATGTATTTAAGCGTGATTGTGAAAAATGAAACGCACGGAAACGTGTAAAACATATATTTAATATTGGTAATAGAAAAGGAATGGTTTATAAAATGGCGGTTAAGGAAAAAATCAGAATTAAATTAAAAAGCTACGACCACTCTTTGGTGGATTCAGCGTGTGAAAAAATTGTTGAAAACGCTAAACGCACAGGAGCAAAAGTGACAGGGCCAATACCCTTGCCTACAAAAAAAGAAATTATAACCATTCTTCGCGCGGTTCATAAATATAAAGATTCACGCGAACAATTTGAAGCTAAAACCCACAAAAGATTAATAGACATTCAACGTCCGTCCAATAAAACAGTAGAAGCACTGCAAAGTTTAGAACTCCCGGCGGGTGTGGAAATTGAAATAAAAATATAGATAAACTTATGTTTATGGCATCGAATTCGCACAAAACATTATAAATAAATTTTGGTCATTGGTCACTGGTCACTGACCACTAATTATTAAACTTATTCACCCGGTCATGTTGGTATATTATATTCCTTATATGGCATAAAAGAATTTACCAACCAATAACCTTATAAAGGAGAAATTAAGATGAAAAAAGGGATTATCGGAAAAAAAGTCGGTATGACCCAGATTTTCGACGATAACGGAAAAATTATCCCGGTAACTGTTATAGAAGCAGGGCCATGTGTAATAGCTCAAAAGAAAACAGTACAAAATGACGGTTACGAAGCGGTACAATTAGGTTACGGCGATACTAAAACAACAAAATTAATAAAACCCAAAGCAGGACATTTTGAAAAATCAAATATAGCTCCGAAAAAACATTTAAGAGAATTTAAATTCGAAAATACAGCGGAATTAAAAGTAGGGGACGATATTAAAAGTGTAGCGGATTTGAATGTAGGAGACGAAATTAAAGCAGATATATTTGAAAAAGGCGACATAGTTGACGTAACCGGAACATCTAAAGGTAAAGGTTATGCAGGTACAATTAAACGTTATAATACCTCAAGATTGGTAGAAAGTCACGGTACCGGGCCTGTCGGAAGACACGCAGGTTCGATGGGAGCGGGTGCGAGCCCGTCCAGAATATATAAAGGCAAAAAAATGCCAGGGCATATGGGTGCAGAAAAAGTGACGATTCAAAATCTTGAAATAGCAAAAATTGATGTTGACAATAATCTTATTGCGATAAAAGGTGCGATACCAGGCCCAAAACATGGATTAGTGATTGTATCTAACAGCGTTAAAAAAGGTTAAGGAGGAAACAGCAGTGCCAAACTTAAAAGTTTTTGATATGCAGGGAAATGAAACAGGAGATGTAACACTTTCTGATGATATATTCGGCATAAAACCAAATAAACACGTGATGCACATGGCAGTTGTAAACCATCTTGCTAACCGCAGACAAGGCACACAATCCACTCTTTCCCGTTCGGAAGTTCGAGGCGGCGGTCGTAAGCCGTGGCGTCAAAAAGGGACAGGCAGAGCAAGGCACGGTTCAATACGTTCTCCTTTGTGGATAAAAGGCGGGGTAGCGTTTGCTCCAAAACCGCGTGATTACAGTTATCGTTTAAACAAAAAGGTGAAAAGATTAGCTTTAAAATCGGCATTATCTTCAAAAGCATTAAATAATAACATCATTGTTCTTGATAAAATTACAATGGATGATTATAAAACAAAAACCGTAATATCAATGTTAAGTGCACTTAACGCAGAAGGAAAAGCCTTGATTGTAATGGCAAATCCGGATGAAAAAGTAATGAAAAGTGCGGCGAACATTCCAGGGGTTTCTGCAACATTCACAGGTGAATTGAATGTTTATGATATTCTCCACCACGATAAATTTATTGTGGTAAAAGATGCGGTTGAAAAAATTGCGGAGGTGTACGCATAATGCAAAGAACTCCTCAAGATATTGTTATTAGACCAATAGTAACAGAGCGTTCGATGGAAAACATGGAAATGAAAAAATATACTTTCAAAGTTAACAAGAACGCAAATAAGATAGAAATAAAAAGAGCAGTTGAAAAACTTTTTGACGTTAAAGTCGGAAAAGTGCATACTATGAACTGCAAAGGGCGTTTTGTACGTCAAGGACGTACGGCAGGTTATCGCCCTGATTGGAAAAAAGCAATCGTAACATTAACAGAAGAATCGAAAACAATCGAATTTTTTGAAGGAATGATGTAGACGTAGGAATTAGGAATTAGGAAATAGGATTTAGGGAATAGGATTTAGGACAATTTTTGTTGACGTGAAATTTTTATGGATACAACAAAATTCATATATCAACAAAAATTAGGAATTAGGAATTAACATCAACAAAAATTAGAGAATCAATTTCAGAAACTTAAAAAATGGATTTGTAGGGGCGGCAATCTGCCGCCCGCAGATTAGATAGAAATTAGACATTCTGTATTTTTTAGCAAGGGGTGAGCCTGTTGGCTATTAAGAATTATAAACCTACTACCGCGTCGAGAAGGTCTATGTCGGTAACGGATTTTTCGGGATTATCCAAAGTAGCTCCCGAAAAAAGTTTATTGAAGCCTATGAAAAAACATTCGGGCAGAAATAATTACGGAAAAATAATGGTACGGCATAGAGGCGGCGGAAACCGTCGTAAATACCGTATTATAGATTTTAAAAGAAATAAATACGATATTAACGGAACAGTTATGACATTAGAATATGACCCAAATCGTAGTGCTCATATTGCTTTAATTCAATATGAAGACGGCGAAAAACGTTATATTGTCGCTCCTCACGGTTTAAAAGTGGGAGACGTTATAACAGCAGGGGAACATTCTGACATCAAACCGGGCAATTCACTTCCGTTGACACATATTCCCGTAGGTACTTTTATTCATAATATAGAATTATACCCAGGGAAAGGTGCACAACTTGCGAGAAGTGCAGGAAATATGGCACAGCTTATGGCACGTGAAGGAGCGTATGCTTTAATACGTTTACCGTCAAGTGAATTGCGTAATGTTCCTGTTAATTGCAAAGCGACAATAGGACAAGTCGGAAATATAGACCATGAAAATGTAAGCATAGGAAAAGCAGGAAGAAAACGTCACATGGGAATAAGACCTACCGTTCGCGGTTCTGTCATGAATCCTTGTGACCACCCGCACGGCGGCGGTGAAGGAAAATCACCTATCGGACGTCCGGGGCCTGTAACTCCTTGGGGTAAACCCACATTGGGATATAAAACACGCAAGAAAAATCATCGTACTGATAAATATATAGTAAAACGCAGAGGAATCAAATAATTTTTATTTGCATCTTCAATCGTCTTATCGGGATATAAAACACAAAAAAATTATCGTACTGATAAATGTATAGTAAAACGCAGAAGAATTAAATAATTTTTATTTGCATCTTCACTCGTCTTATCGAGATATTAAACACAAAAAATTATCGTATCGATAAATATATAGTATATACAGAGGAATTAAGATATTTTTTATTGTATATACTCACTCGCCGAAGGCGAGTGAGTATATACAGAAAAAGTGTTCGGTAGATAGGAGATATTTTTAATGGGTAGAAGTGTTAAAAAAGGGCCTTTTGTACAGCCCGTACTTTTAAAAAGAGTACAAGAAATGAATGAATCGGGCGAAAAGCGGGTTTTAAAAACATGGAGTCGCGCTTCTACAATATTCCCCGATTTTGTCGGTCATACTTTTGCCGTACATGACGGAAGAAAACACGTTCCGGTGTATGTAACAGAAGACATGGTAGGACATAAATTAGGCGAATTTGCGCCTACACGCACATACCGCGGACACGCAGGTTCAAAAACTACTAAAAAATAAACAGATTATAATAAATGCAATATAAATAGATTTTAATTTGATATTATGAATCGAGGGATATATATATGGATGCAAAAGCACATTTAAAATATGTACGCATATCTCCGCGGAAAGTGCAGATTGTACTTGACCTTATTCGCGGTAAAGATGTTAGTTATGCTTTAGCGGTACTGCGAAACACACCAAAATCCGCAAGTGAATATTTGACTAAACTTTTAAATTCAGCTATTGCTAATGCTGAAAATAATCATGGAATGAATACAGACGATTTATATGTATCCGAATGTTTTACAGCTCCCGGGCCTACATTAAAAAGAATGAGACCGAGAGCACGCGGAAGATCGGCACGGATATTAAAAAGAACATCACATATAACGATAGCAGTAGCTGAGAAGTCTGAATAATAAAATTAAAAATTTTATTATTCAGACAGGACTTAGGTTTTAGGACTTAGGTTTTAGGTCTAATGATTCTAATGTATCGCATTTGCGATTATATTTGAAAGGAATGATTCTTTAGTGGGACAAAAAGTTAATCCGCATGGTTTACGCGTAGGCGTTATTAAAGACTGGGATTCCCGATGGTATGCGAAAAAATCAGACATCGGCGATTTGATTGTGCAGGATTATAAAATACGGGGATTTGTTAAAAATAAACTTTTTGCCGCAGGTATATCCCGAATTGAAATAGAACGCGGGCCTGCGAGAATTAGAGTTCATATACACTGTGCAAAACCGGGTATTGTAATCGGCAGAGGCGGAACAGAGATTGAAAAATTAAAAGTTGAGCTTGAAAAACTTGCCGGACAAATAGTTAATGTTAATATTGTAGAAATTCGCAACCCGGACATGATTTCACAACTGGTTGCTGAAAATATAGCGGCACAACTTGAACGCCGTATTTCTTACAGACGTGCTATGAAACAAGCTATGGGACGTGCGATGAAATTAGGAGCAAAAGGGATAAAAACCCGCGTTTCTGGTCGTTTGGGCGGTGCAGAGATTGCTCGAAATGAAAGTTATCATGAAGGTACAATTCCTTTGCAGACTTTACGTGCAGACATAGATTACGGAACAGCAGAAGCAAACACCACATATGGCATTATCGGCGTAAAAGTTTGGATATATAAAGGTGAATTATTAAAAGGCGAGATAAGCAATGAACCTCCTCCGGAGAGAAAACGCGACAGACGTCCTCCAGGCGGAAAACGCCCTGGAAACAACAATAGAGGAGATAGACGCCCCGCATCAGCAGGAGATAACAACAGAGGAGATAGACGACCCGCGGCGGCAGGAGATAGAAACCGTCCGCCTCACAAACCCCAACCAAAGGAAGGGGGAGCGAAATAATGTTATTACCAAAACGCACAAAATTCCGCCGTGTTCAAAGAGGACGCATGAAAGGCAAAGCTACTCGCGGAAATGTCGTAACATACGGCGAATTCGGATTACAAGCAGATGGTCCGGGTTGGATTACTTCAAATCAGATAGAAGCCGCTCGTATTGCGATGACACGTTATATTAAACGTGGCGGGCAAGTTTGGATTAAGATTTTTCCGCACAAACCCGTAACGGAAAAACCCGCAGAAACTCGTATGGGGTCTGGTAAAGGGTCTCCCGAATATTGGGTAGCGACCGTAAAACCGGGGCGAGTAATGTTTGAAATTGCCGGTGTACCCGAAGATGTAGCAAAAGAAGCTATGCGTTTGGCTATGCACAAACTTCCCGTTAAATGCAAATTTGTAAAAGCGGAGACAGGTGGTGAGCAAGCATGAAAACACAAGAAATCAAAAATAAATCCACAGAAGAAATAATCATTTTAATAAATGATTTAAAACAAGAATTGTTTCAATTAAGGTTTCAGCTTGCTATAAATCAACTTGAAAATCCCATGAGAATACGCACGGTGAGAAAAGAAATTGCACGTGCTAAAACTGTGATAAAACAACGTGAATTAGAACAAGCAGAACAAGAAAATTCGGACAAATAGGGAGGATATAAAACGTGAGTGAAAGAAATAACAGGAAAACCCGCGTTGGCAAGATTGTCAGTGATAAAATGGATAAAACAGTAGTTGTCGCTATACAAGACAATATTCGCCATCCGCTCTATAAAAAAATAATCAAACGCACTGTAAAACTAAAAGCCCATGATGAACAAAATGCTTGCGGCGTAGGTGATAAAGTGCAGGTAATGGAAACTCGCCCTTTGTCTAAAGACAAACGGTGGAGAGTAACGCAAATACTTGAAAAAGCAGAGTAAATTATAAAAAAAGATAGAGGTGACGCATTGTGATTCAAATGCAATCCTATATGAAGTCGGCCGATAACACAGGAGCAAAAGAATTAATGTGTATCCGTGTTTTGGGCGGAACTCGCAGAAGATACGCACATATCGGTGATGTAGTAGTAGCATCAGTAAAAAAAGCCGCACCGGGCGGTGTTGTAAAAAAAGGCGATGTTGTAAGAGCCGTAATTGTCCGTTCAACAAAAGGTTTACGCCGTGATGACGGCACATACATTCGTTTTGATGAAAACGCAGCGGTAATTATAAGAGAAGATAAAAATCCGCGGGGTACGCGTATTTTCGGGCCTGTAGCAAGGGAACTTCGCGAAAAAGAATATATGAAAATATTATCTTTAGCCCCCGAAGTATTGTAATTTTGTAAAATGAATTTATTATAATAACGCAAAGGATGGATTCTCAATGGCTAATAAGCTGCATATAAAAACAGACGACAAAGTAGTCGTCATAAGCGGCAAAAACAAAGGTAAAAAAGGAAAAGTTATAGAAACCGCCCCAAAAGAAGGTAAAATTATTATTGAGGGTGTAAATATAGCAACCAAGCACGTAAAACCCAGAAAAGCGGGTCAACAAGGCGGTCTTATTAAAGTAGAAGCCCCTTTGTACGCGTGCAAGGTAATGTTGGTATGTCCAAAATGCAATAAAGCAACTCGTTCTTTAAAAAGCATAGAAAAAGACGGAACAAAAAAACGCCGTTGTTCGGGTTGTAAGGCAACATTTTAAATTATAAAACTAACGGTCGGTAATCGTTAAGTTGGAGGTACATCATGCCAAGGTTAAAAGAAGCATTTAAAACGGAAATGTTACCGGTTTTAATGAAAAAATTCAATTATAAAAGCATCATGCAAGTTCCCAAACTTGAAAAAGTTGTAATAAATGTAGGTTGCGGAGAAGCAAAAGACAACGCAAAAGTTATTGATGCGATATTAAAGGATTTAGCGGCGATTACAGGTCAAAAGGGAGTTATCTGTAAAGCGAAAAAATCTGTGGCAAATTTTAAAATTCGTGATGGAATGAATATCGGTGTTAAAGTAACACTGCGTTCAAAAAGAATGTATGAATTCGTTGACAGATTGTTTAATGTAGCACTTCCTCGTGTCCGCGACTTCCGCGGAATCAACGCTAACAGTTTTGACGGCCGCGGAAATTATAATATGGGAATAAAAGAACAACTTATCTTCCCGGAAATAGATTATGATAAAATAGATAAAATCCGCGGAATGGATATATGTTTTGTGACAAATGCAAAAACAGACGAAGAAGCAAGGGAATTATTGACATTGATGGGAGCACCGTTCGCAAATTAGTTTGAATAAAGTTATTCAAACAGGGAAATTTTTGCTGATGTGAAGATTATACGGTAAATTAAAGTTTTGATAACGCAAAAATTATAGGTGTTAGGTTTTAGGATATAGGTTATTCAAACAGGGAAATTTTTGCTGATGTGAAGATTGTATGGTAAATTAAAGTTTTCGCAACGCAAAAATTATTAGGGGTTAGGTTTTAGGATACAGGTTTTTAATGTATCGCTGTTGCGATGATTGTTTTTAAATATTTATAAAATAGAAATATATGTCGGGGTTTGTTGATTATTATTTAAAACACCGAAGAAGCGAGGCTAATATGGCAAAAATGTCGATGAAAGTTAAACAAAAACGAGAACCTAAATTTTCATCTCGTGCTTATAACAGATGTAAACTTTGCGGTCGTCCTCATGCGTATTTACGCAAATATGGAGTTTGCCGTATTTGTTTTAGAAATTTAGCTTATAAAGGGTATATTCCCGGAGTAAGAAAAGCAAGCTGGTAAGGGGGTTATGTCATGCAAATAACAGATACTATTGCGGATATGTTAACAAGAATAAGAAACGCTAATTCCGCCAAACATGATACGGTTGATATTCCTGCGTCTAATACTAAAAAAGCAATCGCGAAAATATTAATGGACGAAGGTTATGTGAAAAATTATCAAATGATTAATGATGCCAAACAAGGTAGAATTCGCATTGCCTTGAAATATAACGAAGGCAGAAGTTCTGTGATTCAAGGACTACGCCGAGTTTCAAAGCCGGGTTTGCGTATTTATACAAGTTGCAATGAAATACCGCAAGTTTTGAGAGGATTGGGAACAGTTATTCTTTCCACTCCAAAAGGCATAATGACAGACCGCAAGGCGCGCAAAGAAAATGTCGGCGGCGAAGTTCTTGCTTTTGTATGGTAATTTTAATGTTTTCATTTTAAAATAGATGCAGTATAATTATTATTTTAAAATAAGTGTACTATAAAACACGAATTGATTTTGGATTTGTTATAATAGCATTTAAAATAATAATGGTAAAAATCAAAAAGGAAGGTCATTGATATGTCACGAATTGGGAAAATGCCTATTGCCGTTCCGTCGGGAGTAGATATTAAATTAAATGGCACACATATCACAATAAAAGGCTCTAAAGGGACTTTGCAAACAGATTTGCACCCCGATATGATTGTGAAAATCGAAAACAATGAAATTAATGTTACTCGTCCGTCCGAAAACAAACAACATAAAAGTTTGCACGGATTAACGCGTACTTTAATAAATAATATGGTTGTGGGCGTAACACAAGGTTATAAAAAAGAACTTGAAGTTAACGGTGTTGGTTACCGTGCCGCAAAACAAGGTAAAGATTTGGTGATGAATCTCGGTTATTCGCATCAAGTTATTATGCCGGAAATTGAAGGAATAACAGTCGAAGTTCCTTCTCCGAATAAAATTACTGTTTCCGGAATTGATAAACAAAAAGTTGGACAATTTGCCGCAGAAGTTCGCGAAAAACGTCTGCCAGAGCCTTATAAAGGAAAAGGAATCCGTTATGTAGGCGAATATATCAGACGTAAAGAAGGTAAAGCAGGTAAAGCGAAAGCATAAGGTAGATTTTAGACATTAGATATTAGACTTTAGATATAGTAACTATTTACGTGGGGTGTTAGTGAAAATGAAAAAGACAAGCAATACTACTCGTGCGGACAGACAACGCAGAGTACGCGGTAAAATATCCGGAACACCGGAACGTCCGCGTTTGAATGTGTTCCGTTCAGACAAACATATATATGCACAAATTATAGACGATACCATAGGGTCAACTTTGGTTTCAGCATCGTCAATGGAAAAACCTTTTAAAGAGTACGGCGGAAATAAAACTGCTGCTGAAAAAATAGGTGAAAGCATTGCCAAAAAAGCGTTGGAAAAAGGCATTAAACAAGTAGTTTTTGACCGTGCAGGTTATCTTTATCATGGGCGCATAGCGGCTTTGGCTGAAGGTGCTCGTAAAGGCGGATTAGAATTTTAAATTTACGTTGCAACTTGTAATTGTAAAACGGTCAATGGTCAGTGGTAAGTAGTCAATAGAGTAATATAAAAATAAAATAAATCGGCAAATAATGAGTTGTAAACTTGTTTTTGTTGAAATACAGTATTTGAATTATGATTGTCGCATTGTCAGTCAGTTTAGAGAACATCTTAAAAATGATAAAAAAGCTTTAATATATGTGATTTTTTATTATTTTTTCTTCTTATGTTTGATTTCAAACTAAATGACAATAATGACAAACGGGGGGTAATATTTTGCATAGAATAGATGGATCAACCCTTGATTTACAAGAAAAGGTAGTGGCTATCAATCGTGTCGCAAAAACAGTTAAAGGCGGACGTATTTTCAAGTTTTCAGCCTTGGTTGTAGTAGGTGACGGTAACGGTATAGTCGGATATGGATTAGGAAAAGCAGGCGAAGTTCCCGATGCTATCAGAAAAGGCATAGAAGATGCGAAGAAAAGTCTTTTACAGGTATCATTGCGTAAAACAACAATACCGTATGAAATAGTAGGTGTTTATGGAGCAGGTAAGGTTTTATTGAAACCGGCTCCCGAAGGTACCGGTATTATCGCAGGCGGGCCTGTACGTGCAGTTGTAGAAATGGCGGGAATTAAAGATATACGTACAAAATCGTTGCGTTCAAACAATCCTGTTAATGTTGTGAAAGCGACAATAGAAGGTTTGTTGGGCTTGCAAAACATAAATGATGTAGCAAAAAGACGCGGAAGAACACCACAACAAATTATAAAATAATATAAACTTTTTAATAAATTTGCTTAAATGAAGTTTTTAAAAAGTTGTTATGATAAACCGAAATTTGACGGTTAAGGAGTGATATTATTATGCCGAGTAAAACGCAATCAAATAAAACCGGAAGTATAAAAGTTACTTTAGTAAAAAGTTTAATAGGCGCAAAACAAAAACAAATAGCAACAGCTCATGCGTTGGGGCTTAAAAAAATCGGAGATAACAGACTCCAACCCGATAACGAAGCAACAAAAGGTAAGATTTTTAAAATAAAACATTTAGTAAAGTGCGAGTAGTGCATTCGCACAGGAAAATTTTTGCTTTTGTGAAAACAATATGATAAATTAAAATTACATGAACGCAAAAATTATAGGACAATTTTTGTTGATACAGAATTTTCATAAACACAATAAAATTCAAATGTCAACAAAAATTAGGTTTTAGGTTTTAGGACAATATTTATACGAAATTTTTATAAATAATAAAATGTTTTGTTTTCACCTTATGATGAAGGATGGTTTTTTAGATATGAAATTACATGAATTAGCCCCTGTTTGCAGTTCTGCAAAAGGTAAACGCAAAGGCCGCGGTGCAGGTTCCGGTAACGGTAAAACTGCCGGCAAAGGGCATAAAGGGCAAAACGCACGCTCCGGCGGAGGTGTAAGACCGGGATTTGAAGGCGGACAAATGCCTTTAGCAAGACGCGTACCCAAAAGGGGTTTTAATAATATTTTTGCGAAAAAGTATGCAGTAATCAACGTTGTTGACCTTAACAGATTTAACGACGGTGATGTTGTTGATGCTGATGTTCTAAAAAAAGCGGGCATAATCAAAAACGCATACGACGGTTTGAAAGTGCTTGCGAATGGTGATTTAACTGTGAAATTGACAGTAAAAACAAACAAAATTTCAAAAGCCGCAAAAGAAAAAATCACAGCAGCAGGCGGAAACGTCGAAGAAGTTTAAATAAATTCTGTTCACTGGTCACTGACCACTGACCACTAACTTGGTGAAGGGAAGGAATGGTGTATAGATGATTGATACTATTAGAAACGCTTTTTCTAATCCGGAAATACGAAGAAAATTACTTTACACATTAATGATAATTGTTTTATTCCGCGTAGGTTCAGCGGTGACTGTTCCTTATTTAGATCTTGACGCAATCAGAGGATTATTTACGGAAAACGAAGGCGACTTCTTAGGTTATCTTAATTTAATGACAGGTGACGCTTTAGCGAACGCCACCGTTTTTGCCATGTCTATCACTCCCTACATTAACGCATCCATCATTATGCAACTCTTGACTGTTGCGATTCCCGCACTGGAGCGTTTGCGTAAAGAAGGAGAAGAAGGACGTAAAACAATTAACAAAATCACCCGCTATCTCACAATGGGCTTAGCTTTAATACAAGCTCTCGGTTATTATCTAATCGTCAGAGGCGAAAACGCAGTTACACATATAACAGGATGGCAAGGTTGGTTTGCAATGGCTGTTATAATAATATGTTTCGTCACGGGGACAGCAGTTATCGTATTTATGGGTGAATTAATCAGTCAAAAAGGTATCGGAAACGGTATTTCTATAATTTTGTTCGCAGGTATTATATCAAGAGGGCCTGCCGCAATACAATTTTTACTCCAATATTGGGGATTAGCAAGAAATGTTAACCAAGAAACAGGAGAAATAACCTATCAATCGCAATATTATATTTTAGTACCGCTGATAGTTTTAATATTTATCGCGATGATAACCTTTATTATAATTATGACAAACGCGGAACGCCGTATTCCTGTGCAATATTCAAAACGCGTGGTAGGGCGGAAAATGTACGGCGGACAGAGTTCGCATATTCCCATTAAAGTAAGCATGAGCGGTGTTATGCCGATTATATTTGCAAGTTCGATAATGTCAATGCCGTCGATGATTTTACGTTTTGCAGGAAGCAATATTCCCGACAACAGTTTTTGGATAGGATTCATTAACGCATTTAACACAAATTCATGGACTTATGCGGCAATATATTTCTTGTTGATTATAGGGTTTAACTATTTCTATGTAGCTATACAATATAATCCGTTGGAAATTTCAAATAATTTACGCAAAAACAATGGGGCAATCCCCGGAATAAGACCGGGTAAACCTACATCAGAATTTATACAAAAAGTATTATCAAAAATTACTTTTGTAGGGGCGATATTCTTAGGAATAATAGCAGTATTTCCTACCGCGTTTTCACAATTCACAGCAATGAATGTTTCTTTAGGCGGTACGTCTATTCTTATCGTGGTAGGTGTTGCACTGGAAACAATGCGGAGCATGGAATCGCAAATGATGATGCGTCACCATAAAGGGTTCTTAGAATAAAAGCGACCTTATAGCGACCCTACGACAATCCTAAGCCCTACGACAACCTCAATATTAAGGTGTTAGAGATTGACTTATATTGTTTTGAAAGTTGGTTTTTTATGAATTTGATTTTACTCGGAGCACCCGGAGCAGGAAAAGGCACACAAGCTGAAGTTATATGTAATCATCTTGGTATTCCCGCTGTTTCAACAGGAAATTTGATCCGTGAAGCGTTAAAAAACGGCACAGAACTTGGACTTGAAGCAAAAAGTTATATAGAATCGGGTAAACTTGTTCCGGATGATGTTGTAATTGCAATTATTAAAGAACGCTTAAACAAAGATGATTGTAAAAATGGATTCATACTTGACGGTTTCCCACGCACTGTTCCTCAAGCAGAAGCTTTGGATGCAATGGGTGTAGTGATAAATAAAGTTATTGATATAGAAGTTGACGAACAAAAGATAATAGAACGTCTTGGAGGACGCAGGGTATGTGAAGATTGCGGAAATTCTTATCATGTAGTATATAAACCACCGATAACAGAAGGTGAATGTGACAGTTGCAGCGGAAAAACAGTACAACGGAAAGACGACCACCCCGATACAGTTTTGGAACGTCTAAAAGTTTATCACGAAGAAACAGAACCGTTGAAAAATTATTATAACAAAGGCGGAAAGTTGAAAATCGTTCAAGGACAGGAAGAAGTCAAAGAAACGACCGCACTTACCTTAAAAGCCTTGGAAGGTTAAAGGTTAATGTGAATGATTATTCTTAAAACGACATCTGAACTTGACACTATGAGAAAATCCGGGATTATTGCGGCAAAAGCGCTTGAATTAGCAGGAAAGTATTGCAAACCGGGAGTTACAACAGCACAAATTGCCGTTAGAATCAGAGAATATATATGTTCTAAAGGAGCAAAACCATCATTTTTAGGATATAGAGGATTCAAAGGAGTTGCCTGCATATCAGTTAATGACGAAGTTATTCACGGAATACCAGGAGTGAGGAAATTAGTCAGCGGTGATATAGTATCGGTTGATGTAGGAGCTTTTTATAAAGGTTATCATGCGGATAACGCATTTACTTTTAAAGTGGGAGATGTTTCCCCAGAGATTGAAAAATTACTTGATATAACACAAAAGAGCCTGTATGAAGGTATAAACAAAGCGGTTATCGGCTCAAGATTGGGAGATATATCAAACGCAATACAAGTTTTTAACGAACGAAATGGATATAGTGTAGTGCAAGATTTTGTCGGTCACGGTATTGGGAAAAAAATGCACGAGTCTCCCGAAATACCCAACTTTGGTAGAGCAGGAAAAGGCGTAAGACTCACTGCCGGAATGACTTTAGCAATAGAGCCGATGGTAAACGCAGGACATCACAAAATTTATTGTGCGAATGACGGTTGGACTATAAAAACAGCTGACGGAAGTTTATCCGCACATTTTGAACATACAGTAGCAATAACACATAACGGCCCGGTAATATTGACGAAATTAGAAAGTTAATTATTGTGTTCTCTCCCTGCCTGCGGCAGGGAGAGAACACACGGAAAAACGAATATGGATATTGTAAAAGGATGTATAGTACGCTCGGGTGCGGGGCACGACAAAGGACGTTTCATGTTGGTATTGGATATTTCACCCGGATACGCTTTTGTGGTTGACGGAAAAGAACGCAAAATAGACAAACCAAAACGCAAAAATGTAAAACATTTGTTCCCGACGAAAACACAAGTTGAACTTGATAAATTTGAAACAGATGCCGCAATACGGCGTTTGTTATGGAAATATAACAACAAACAATGAACGGTGTTATATACTCCTTTATGGCATAAAGGAGTATACACCGCACATAAAAAAGTCTTTATGTTTTAAATTTAAATAAAAAATTATAAAATATTTTTTATTTTTGCTTTATTATTTATTATTTCCAGCTTGTCTGGGGAAGGATGGATTTCATTTGTCTAAAGATAATGTAATTGAAGTTGAAGGTACGGTAGTTGAAGCATTGCCAAACGCTTCATTTTCTGTGGAACTTGCCAACGGACACAAAGTTTTAGCACATATTTCGGGCAAATTAAGAATGAATTACATTAAAATATTAGTAGGCGACAAAGTAACAATGGAAATGTCGCCGTATGACTTAACAAAAGCGCGCATAACATGGAGAACGAAATAAAACATCACTTCATGATGATTATTATTTTAGCGGTACAGGAAAGGAATGGTTTTTTTATGAAAGTAAGACCATCAGTAAAAGCTATATGCGATAAATGCAAAATGATAAAACGCAAAGGGCGGATAAGAGTTATATGTCAAAACGCCAAGCATAAACAAAAACAAGGGTAGAAATAGGGGGTAGAAATATATGGCAAGAATATCCGGTGTAGATTTACCGCGTGAAAAAAGAGTGGAAATTGGACTAACCTATATTTTAGGGATTGGTCTAAGTACGTCGCGTAAAATTTTAGAATCCTGCGGCGTTAATCCAGATACACGCATACGTAATTTAAGCGAAGAAGACGTAACAGCGTTACGTAATTATATTGATAAAAATTTATCTGTTGAAGGTGATTTGCGGCGTGAAACGGCGTTAAATATCAAGCGTTTAATAGAAATTAACTGTTATCGCGGTATGCGTCACCGTAAAGGACTTCCCGTAAGAGGACAAAGATCTAAAACAAACGCACGCACCCGCAAAGGTCCAAAAAGAACTATCGCGAATAAAAAGAAATAGTTTTTTATTTATATTTTTTATAAATAAAAAATATAAATTCGAAAAGGTCCAAAAAGCAGTTGCGGATTGAATGAAATAATTTTATATAAATAGTTTAAAAGCAGTTGCGGATTGAATGAAATAATTTTATATAAATAGTTTAAAAGCAGTTGCGGATTGAATGAAATAATTTTATATAAACAGCTTAAAAAGCAGTTGCGGATTGAATGAAATAATTTTATATAAACAGTTTAAAAGCAATTGTGGATTGAATAAAATAGTTTTATATAAACAGTTTAAAAGCAATTGTGGATTGAATAAAATAGTTTATTATAAAAATAGTTTAAAAAGCAGTTGCGGATTGAATGAAATAATTTCATATAAACAGTTTAAAGCAGTTGCGGATTGAATGAAATAATCTATTATAATTGTATATAAATGATTGTAAAATGGAATCAAAGTGAATGGTGGACAGAAAGGATATAAATTCTGATCACTGACCACTAACCACAATAACATCTACAGAGAGGAATGGTCTGTAAAAATGGCAGCAAATCCAAAAAAAGGCGGACGCCGCCGCAGTGAACGTAAAAATATTGAACGCGGTTCAGTGCATATTCAATCAACTTTTAATAATACCATTGTTACCATAAGCGATGTTCGCGGTAATGTTATATCATGGGCAAGCGCGGGAGGATTGTCTTTCAGAGGCTCGAGAAAATCCACTCCTTTTGCTGCTCAAATGACAGCAGAAACTGCGGCAAAAAAAGCTATGGATCATGGGCTGAAATCTGTTGAAGTTTTTGTAAAAGGTCCCGGCTCCGGGCGTGAAGCGGCTATTCGTGCTTTGCAATCAGTCGGCTTGGAAGTGAATTTAATTCGTGACGTGACGCCTGTTCCTCATAACGGATGCCGTCCGCCTAAACGCAGAAGAGTATAGATTTGAATAAAGTTATTCAAATAGGGGAATTTTTGCTTTTGCGGAATTTTTATGGTGAATTAAAGTTGCATCGACGCAAAAATTATTAGGGATTAGGAAATTTTTGTTGACACGAAATTTTGTTTGATAAATTGAAATTTGTACAACAACAAAAATTAGGATTTAGGAATTGGAAACAGGGAAATTTTTGCTTTTGCGGAATTTTTGTGATAAAATAAAGTTATGTTAACGCAAAAAAATATTTTTTGTGTTATATTCATATTTCCCATTATTAACGAGAGGATGATAGATAAAAAGTGGCTAGATATACAGGTGCAGTTTGCAGATTATGCCGTCGTGAAGGGCAAAAACTTTTCTTGAAAGGCGAGCGTTGTTATTCGGATAAATGTGCAGTTATAAGACGTGCATATGCCCCGGGGCAGCACGGACAGTCAGGAGCTCGTAAGAAAGTATCAGAATACGGTATTCAAGTACGTGCGAAACAAAAAGCAAGACGTTATTACGGTATAATGGAAAAACAATTCTTCCATTATTATGAAATGGCGGCAAAAAAACCGGGACTTACCGGTGAAAATTTGCTGAGATATTTAGAATCAAGATTTGATAACGTAATTTACCGTTTAGGTTGGGCGTCTTCTCGTGCGGAAGCAAGACAACTTATTTTACACAATCATTTTTCAATAAACGGCAAGAAGGTGAATATACCTTCATATTTAATAGCAGTAGGCGACACATTGACAATTAAAGATAAAAGCCGTCAAAGTGAAAAATTTAAAATTGTTTTAGATCAAAACAGTTCCCGTCCTGTCCCAGAATGGATGTCGGCGGATAAAAATACCCTTACCGCCACTATTGAAAGACTTCCTAACCGTGATGAAATTGACCTCGAAGTAGAAGAAACATTAATCGTGGAGTTATACTCTAAGTAAACGATTATTATATTGTTTTTTGTAAAGACAATATAAAAGATGTAGATTGGTGAATGGAAAGAAATATAAGAAAATAGTGTATATTATGTTGGTTGTTTTGAAAATGTAGATTTATTGATGATAATTTTATATTTATTTATAATTTTAAAATTATTGACTATTAAATACTATTTTGTGGGAGGGTAAGTATGATAGAAATTGAAAAGCCAAGAATTGATGCAGTAGACATAAAATCAGACGGTACTTACGGAAAGTTTATTATAGAACCGTTGGAACGTGGTTTCGGAACAACAATGGGAAATTCATTAAGGCGAGTATTGCTTTCTTCTTTACCTGGTGTAGCGGTTACGTGCATTAAAATTGATGGCGTACTGCATGAATTTTCGACGATTCCGGGAGTTAAAGAAGATGTTACAGAAATTATCCTTAATATTAAAAATGTAATTGCAAAAATTCATGGCGAAGGACCTAAAACAGCTTATATTGAAGTTGACGGTAAAACGCAAATTACCACAAGTGATATAAAAACAGATTCCGAAGTTGAAATATTAGACCCCAATATGCACATAGCGACATTAGAAGAAGGCGCAAAATTGCGTATGGAGTTAATTTTGGACAAAGGACGCGGCTATGTGACAGCAGATAGAAATAAAGATTATATGCAGTCAACAATAGGAGCAATCCCCATTGACAGCATATATACACCTGTTTTGAAAGTAAATTATTCGGTTGCGAATACTCGTGTCGGACAAATCACCGATTATGACCAACTTACAATCGAAACATGGACAGACGGCACAATTTCCGCAAAAGAAGCAATATCTTTGGGAGCAAAAGTTCTTTGCGAACATTTGAATTTGTTAGTAAATCTTTCGGAAGAAAAAATTGTCGAACAAATCATGGTTGAAAAGAATGACAAAAGCAAAGAAAAAGTTTTGGAAATGACAATAGAAGAACTTGATTTATCAGTTCGTTCGTTTAATTGCTTGAAACGTGCAGGAATAAACACAGTGGAAGATTTGACAAATAAAACAGAAGAAGACATGATGAAAGTTCGTAATTTAGGACGCAAATCATTAGAAGAAGTCGTGGCAAAAATAAGAACATTGGGATATGATTTAGTCCCATCAGAAGAACAATAATCTAATTTTGGAGTGATATAAATGCCCGGAAGCAGAAAATTAGGAAGACCAACAGACCAAAGACGTGCGATGTTACGTGCGATGGTCACATATTTATTAGAAAAAGGTAAGATAAGTACCACAGTTACAAGAGCAAAAGAAGTTCGTTCTATTGCCGAAAAAATGATAACTTTGGGGAAAAACAATACCTTACATTCACGTCGCCAAGCTTTATCTTATATTACAAAAGAAGATGTGGCTAAAAAATTATTTGATGAAATATCGCCGAAATACGCAGAACGCAATGGCGGATATACACAAATAATAAAAACAGGGCCAAGACGCGGCGATGCGGCAGAAATGGCAATATTACAACTTGTAAAAGACGATGAAGAAGAAACAACAGCAAGTTCATAAGTATGGGTAAATTAGTGGTCAGTGATCAGTGGTCAGATTTTATTTATAGTGTTTTGTGCAAACCCAGTATATAAAAATAAATGGCGACCTCCGGAAACCTGCTTTGTGAAGATTGACGGCAAAAATTTCGTCAATTTAGGAATGAGGAGTGCGAATAACCGCGTTATTTAAACAACGAATGACGACAAGTGGCGGAATTTTTGCCGTCAAGATTCGCAAATGAGGTTTTCGGAGGTTGCCAAATAAAAATAACCTATAATGTGCGTAATTCATTA